>Ga0265295_1000341_pt1 | contig 94902 bp, 58 predicted proteins | sample Munlansysbiofilm_FD_192503 | JGI IMG/M metagenome (GOLD analysis project Ga0265295, IMG submission 192503) | Leachate microbial communities from a municipal landfill in Southern Ontario, Canada - Methane capture system biofilm | ecosystem: Engineered > Solid waste > Landfill > Unclassified ... | reverse complement strand
GCATTCAGAAATAATATACAGGGAGTTTATAATGAATATGATCCTGCAAGCCATTGGCAAAAGACGGATTGCAAAAATGCTTAATTTGACATACGGCATTTTCAGCTTATCGGCTTTAGCAGATTTAGGTATCAAAACCGGCCCTGGAGTTTGTATAGATGCAAGCGATAATATTCATGTGGCTTTTATCTGAGCCTGTGCTGCCTGCCGCCATTGCGGAACCTAAAGGATCTTGCAGGCATATTTGCCAGCATCCTGAAAACACATACGGATCAGTCGCGCCCACTTTCTTCATCAAATTAGAAACATTCATACCAATCCCATCACGAAGTATAATCCGGCACCATAATGCCCGCACTCTGAGTAATAATCGTCGCACATTATCGCCAAAACCGTGGGGAAAATGCTTCCGGAAGAGCTTCACCTTAGCTTTCAGCTTTCAAAATCAAGAGGTTTGCGACTCACTTGGCCGGCAAATTCATCTGCACAAAAAGCAGTTCTTTCCTGAACTGAGTACCAAACCAACCATCAAGATTAAATGTGGTAAATCTCCCCAGTGCCCTTCATTGGGCTATGGAGTGCTATTTGCCGTTTAGTTAACACCAATAACCCTTCAAAAGAAATACATCTAAATAAAGGAGTATTCTGAGATGAAGAAGTTTATACTACTCATTAGCATCCTGGTGCTGACGCTGGGATTATTTGCCGCGGAAGTGGTGATCGGCACTGGAACAACCTACAATGGTAGCAGCAGTTCACCTTGTCCCTACGCTAATTATTACAAGAATGAGCGTGACCAGTATCTGGTCACGGTCGATGAGCTGAATGATGCCGGTGGTGGAGCTGGGAATATCACTTCCCTGGCTTTCAACGTTGATTTTCTCAATGACGTGAATGCCAGTCCGATGACCATCAAATTGGGTCATACCACGCAAAGTGTCCTTAATGATACCTTTGTAACCGGCCTCACCCAGGTTTGGAGTGCAAATCCCTACACTCCTGCCACAGGCTGGAATACCCATGTGTTTGACACACCCTTCCCTTGGAATGGGGTAGATAACCTGGTAGTGGAAGTATACTATGGTGATACCACAGGAGCTTATTCCGCTAACGCCAGCGTATATTACAGCACGGCAACAAATATGGCTCTTTATTTTGTCAGTGATAGTGCCGATGCCAGCACAAATGCTACCGGCACTCTTTCTGACAAACGGGCCAATATGAAATTCGATATGGCAGCCTTTGTTCCTACCATTCCACCCAATCCAGCTCTGCTGGTAAGCCCGGCTAATGAGGCTATAAACGTAGTACTTAACGCAAGCCTGAACTGGGCCAATGGTGGCGGTGTCCCCGATGGCTTCAAACTATTTTTCGGCACCAACAATCCTCCCAACAACATCGTAAATGGCACCGACCTGGGTAATGTATTCACTTACAACCCCGGTCCCTTAACCCGCGGTGAAACCTATTATTGGAAGGTAGTTCCCTACAATACTATAGGGGACAACACTAACTGCCCGGTGTGGAGTTTTTCTACTATTCCCGAAGGATTCGTCATGATCGGAGATGGCACTGTAACCAATATGTATCTGCCCTTGAATCCTGCCGTAAATTACAACTACTCGCAGACCCTGTATCTGCAAAATGAGATCGATATCTCCGGACAGCGGATCGAGAAGCTGTATTACAATTGGAACGGTACTTCGATAGGAACCAACTGTAAGGACTGGACTATTTACATGGGGCACACCAATAAAACTGTCTTCGCCAGCACTACGGATTGGATTCCGGTGGGAAATTTATCCCCAGTATTTAGTGGCGAGCTCACGCTCCCTGCCAGCGCAGGATGGATTGAAATAGTCCTCACGGCACCTTTTGTGTATAATAACTCGGACAACCTTGTGATCGCAGTGAACGAGACAAGTCCTGGCAATGCTGGCTCTGGAAAGTTCTATGGCACCGGCATGTCTGGCATCAATAGAGGCTTGCGCGTACAGCGTACGAGCACTGTGCCTTGCGATCCCGCTGCTCCCGGTAATGGTACACGTGTGTACGGAATCGGCAACATCAGAATGCAATTTGGTGAAATGCCTTCCCTCCCCATCGTCTACGTAAATCCAGATGCTTGGGACTTTGATACCCAAATCATCAATACGGTAAGTTCCAAGGAATTCACCATCAGCAATACCGGTGGTGCCCCCTTGATAATAAACAGCTTAAGTGTTAGCGGCGTCGGCTTTGCCCTGGCAGAAGCCTTTGCTGCGGTTACTGTTCCCGCAAGCGAAAGCGTCAGCTTCACGGTGAACTATGCTCCAGAGGCCGCAGGAAATCATACCGGCATGGTCTCGATCAGCAGTAATGCCGGTCCCGTGCAAATCTCGCTCAGCGGTATCTGCTTTGATCCCACCATCAGCAACTTCCCACACACCCAGGATTTTGATGATGCTACCGCCCCTGATTTACCCCTGGGTTGGAGCAGCATCAATGTGGATAGTGACACTGCCTTCTGGGCTTCTTATGACATAGCCCCGTATTCTGCACCAAACTCCGCCAGTATCGCATTCAATGGTTCACTGCCCTTGAATGACTGGCTGATCAGCCCTGCTATCGAGCTTGAGGCTGGCACAGTCTATGCCCTTGAATTCAAGTATCGGGGTGGCTCCGCTTCCTGGTTAGAGAAATTAGAAGTAATGCTCGGCACTGGCACCCAGCCTGCCGATTTTGGCACCCAGGTATTCGTGGATGATGCCATCAATTTCATTAGCTATACCGATGCCCTGGCCAGCTTTACTGTTCCCAGCACCGGCACTTACCACCTGGGCTGGCATGCTTACAGCGCGGCGAATCAATTCCGCATCTACGTGGATGATATCACCATTAGAATCCCGGACCCCACGGCACCTGAACCTGCTACAGCAGTATTCCCGCTCAATGGCAGCACCGTGCTGGTGAATCCTGTGCTTACCTGGGCTCCAAGTAGCACTGGTGAAACCGTTATGAGATACAAAGTGTATATGAACGAAACGGGCTATTTTGATGATCAAGACCTGGTATATGAAGGTACAGCTCTGCAGTATCAGAGCACCGGTTTGATCAAAGGCCGCAGCTATTACTGGAAGGTACTGCCCATCAATGCCTTTGGTCCAGATGACTCTTGCCCCACCTGGGTTTTCCATACCCCTGGTTTAAATCAACTGGCCGAAGGTTTTGAAGCCACAAGCTTCCCGCCTCTCGGATGGGCCAATACCGGAAACTGGAGCCGCAACACGACAGTTCCCCTCTTCGAGGGTACGGCCTCTGCCTATAAATTCACTTCTACCAGCGCTGCGTACCTGCTCTCAACCCCGTTGCTGAGTATCGGTGAAGGTAGCAGCACGATAGAGTTCTATACCCGTGCCTCCACCACTGCACAAGCATTGCAGGTGGTTTACTCCGAAGATCGTACAAACTGGGAGCAGATCGGCGATGAGATCACTTATGATGCCATTAATACTTGGCAGCCGATCAGCATTGATCTGAGCGACATCAGCGGCGCAAGCTACTATCTCGGCTTCCAAACAGCCATTCAAACAGCATCTGGAGGCATTTATGTAGATCACGTGATCGGGCCGGACATCAGCCCTGTAACTCCTGGTGCTCCCACCCTCACTGCTCCAACAAATGCAGCCACAAACCAGACGCGCTTCCCCAAGCTGACCTGGACTGCAGAGCCTACCGGTGGCATCCCCACCGGATACAATATCTATCTGGATGAAAACGCAGATCCCAGCACCTTAATCGGCAGCAGCAGCACTACCAGCTTTGAAGTGAATACTCCTCTTACCTGGGGCGGCACCTACTACTGGAAAGTGGTTGCTACCAATACCGCCGGTCCCGGTTTAGCCAGCGCTGTGCGCAATTTCACCGTGATGAGTGATCCCACCATCTACGCTCTGCCTTATCTGGTAGATTTTGGTACCAGCAGTTCGCAGGCCTTCCCGCCTCTGAAATGGACTCAGCTCAATGGTTTCTATCCCAGCCCCACCGGCACCGCCGCTCTGTGGGTCAGAGGGAATTGGCTGAATGGGCCTACTGGAAACAACGCTGCCAAGATCAATATCTATGGTAGTACATGTAATGGCTGGCTCGTCACTCCGCCCATCGCTATTCCTGCGGATGGCCATGAACTCAGATTTGAGCTCGGCCTCACCAAATTCAATAGTAGCACAGCCATTGATAATCCTGCGGCGCAAGCAGACGATAGATTCATCGTCCTCATCAGCGATACGCCCAGTATGAGCAATGCCACGATCCTGCAAGAGTGGAACAACAGCGGATCGGAGAATGTATTCAATGCTATTCCCCATACTGGAACCGGAATCATCATCGATCTTACTGGCCATTCCGGAGAAAAGTACATCGCTTTCTACGGTGAATCTACAATAGGTGACAATGGAGATAACGATCTCTTCGTAGATAACGTATTGGTTCGCGAAACTCCCACGGGACGCCCCGACCCTGTTGCCCTCGTGAGCCCTGCTGATGCAGCAACCATGCTCCCCGTGGAAGGCTTTACTCTGGCCTGGACTCCTGCCCTTACGGGTGGAACTCCCAGCTCATATAAGGTCTATCTGGATACCAATGCAGATCCCCAGACCCTCATTGCCACAGAGCTTGCTCCTTCGCATGAGGTGGTAGGCCCCTTGGCTCTCGGCACTACTTATTATTGGAAGGTAATAGCCCACAATGATGACGGTGATGCTGCAGCCAGTGCGGTCTTTAGTTTCGAGACTGTGCCGGAAGGCTTGGTGGTGATCGGAGATGGCATGGCAGATAATAGTTTGCCTGTAAATGCTTATTATGGTTACACCTACTCTCAGAGCATCTATCCCCAGGCTTCCCTCAATATGGCTGATAAACGTATTGAAAAGATCAGTTATTACTGGAATGGCGCTGGCGTAGGCACCAATACCAGTGATTGGATCGTGTATATGGGACATAGCTCCGCTTCCCAGTTTGTAAACAGTTCAAGCTGGATTCCTCTGGCAGAGCTTACTGAAGTCTATAGCGGCAATGTGAGCATTCCAGCCACTGCAGGTTGGATCGAAATAACCCTGCAAACTCCATTCATCTATAACAATAGTGATAATCTCGTAATTGCCGTGGATGAGAATACTTCGGGCTACGATGGTTCAGGCCGTTATTTCTATACTACAAGTGCTCTTACTCCTGTAAGCATCAGGATTCAAGATGACTCCTACAATCCTGATCCGGCCTCAGCTCCCGATGGAGACCGCGTATCAGCCTATCCTAATATCATGCTGCAATTCTGCGATATCCCCGGAGGCGCTCCAGATCCTGTAACCCTCACTGGCCCTGCCGATGGAGCTAGAGATCTGCCTCTGGAAGGCTTCCAGCTTACTTGGACCCCTGCCGTGACGGGGGGATATGCTGAGTATTACATTGTCTATATGTCCCAAAATGCAGATGACCCTACAGATAGTCATTTTTGGGATCTTATCGCCGATACCAGCTTTGATCCCACCCGGGCTGATATAAACCCGCTTACGTATAATTATGGTGAAACCTGGTATTGGACAGTGATGGCCTGCAATGGCGCAGGAGAAGTCGTGCAGGAAACTGCTTTCAGCTTCACCATCATGGATGATCCTCGCATCACCCAATTGCCCTACAGCGAGAACTTCGATGCTGTGCTGGAACCGGCTCTGCCTACGGACTGGACTGGCTATGTAAGCTCCACCAATTCCTATGTAAGCATCATCAGCCTTGCCAGCAATACCTATGCCGTAAGCCAACCCAATTCCATCCAATTAACCAATAGCAATGACCTGAGTGCAGATATTCGTTTGATCACACCGGAAATCACAGTGCCCATGAATACGATCAAGCTCAGCTTCTCCGCCCGTGGCGGGGCAGGCTATACCTTGCTCGTAGGTACTGTGGATGCTGTGAACGGAAGCGGAACCTTCACTCAGTTGGCTTCCTTTAATCTCACAAGCAGTCATATAGTCTATAGTGTGCCCTTTGGCAGCTACAGCGGCAGCGACACTTACATCTGCTTCAAGCATGGCTTGGGCGGAACCTACCGTAGCATCTATATTGATGACGTACAGATGGATGCGCTGGTACCAAACGACCTGGCTATGGTATCTCTTACCGGAACAGACTATGCCTTCGAAAATACCGAGGTAACGCACACCGTAACCGTGAAAAACAACGGCACTATGGCGCAGAACGAGTACAGCGTTTATTTGAAGAATGCAAATGGCGGCACCGTTCTGGCCAGTGAAACCATCTCGCAAGAGCTGCTCCCTGATGCTAATAAAGCCGTAGCACTTACCTGGATTCCCAGTGCGATTGGTGCACTTGAGATCTATGCTGAGGTTGTGTTGGCCAGCGATGTAGTTCCCTCCAACAACGTATCTGAAAACCTGAGCTTCAATATCTACCAGGAAGGAATCCTCTTTGAAGGCTTCGAAGGCAGAGTAATCCCCGAAAATTGGACTGTGATCAATGCCGATGGCGGTACTAATCAATGGATCGCCCAAGCCGCTAATCCTCATACCGGCAGTTATGCAGCACGTGTACAATACGAAACCGAGTCACTGGCTAATGATGACTGGTTGATCACACCTCCGCTGCAAGTTACTTCTGCCACTACTGATAATATCAGTTTCTGGATGAGAAGCTACTCTGCCTCTGAGAATGATCCCTGGCAGGTCTTGATCTCCACTACCGATACCAATCCTGCCTCTTTCACCATGATCGATAGTGGAACCGGGCAAATGTCTGCTTATGTCCAAAAGAGCTACAACCTGGATAGCTATGGCGATGCCATAATCTACCTGGCCGTACGCTATATGGGTGCCTACAATTGGTACTTGTATGTGGATGACTTCGTAGGTCCTCCCATTTACACTCCCGAAAGTCTGGATCAGCCCGTGGTCACAATTAGCAGAAATGGCAACAACGTGGCCTTGAATTGGGGTAAAATCCCCTATGCCACCAATTACCAGATCCATACTGCGGATACCCCTGAAGGTCCATACACCCTGGTAGCCACAATAGCTGCAAATACCTACAGTTCTTCTGCCACCGGCAAGAAGTTCTACAGGGTAATCGCCAGCACTGGAAGCACCAGAACCATAGTTCCACAAGCTCTCTCCTTGCAACAACAACTGCGACAAGATGAAGCAGACCGAGCTTCACGTGGTAGATACTAATAAGCAACCCTGCGGATCTCCCGCAGGCAAGGCCCACCCCCGGTTTCGTCCGGGGGTGGGGATTTGATGATGTGGACTTTAGATACAAACTTGATTAAGGTGAACAGCTCATGGCTGGCATCTTGTCCCCACTTGCAGTGCGGGCCATACTCACAAGGACTCGTACTACAAATGAGGAAGAATGTCTGCGGAAGTTCTTGTACCCCGTGAATTGCACGGGGACTCAGTAACATATTTAAATTAAAGAGGAGTCACGATGATGAAACGAACCCTACTGTTTACGATGCTCTTAATTCTGGTATTAGGAGTATTCTCAAGCCTCAATGCACGAGTGGAGATCACCATAGGTGATGGTACCGACACCAATACCACTACTGGCGCTCCTGCCCCTTATGGCACTTGGTACAAGGCCTTCCGGCAGCAATTGCTTTATAGAGCCGACGATTTCCTTGCCGCGGGTGCTGCTCCCGGACTGATTTCTGCACTTTCCTTCAATGTGCAGGATCTGGATACCAGCACACCCATGACGAATTACACCATTCGCTTGAAACTTACCGATCAGGAAGCTCTTAGCACCACATTCGAACTTGGCGAATATACTACAGTGTGGCAGAGCAATGAGTTTATGCCCACCACAGGATGGAACCTGCACACTTTTATGCTGCCTTTCCTCTGGGACGGCACAGCAAACTTACTTGTAGATATTAGCACCGATATAGTTACAGGAAGCTACGCCCATAATGCGTTATCCCCTTATAGCACTATGGGCTATAATAGCTCCTTGCGTTTCCAGAGTGATACTGCCAATGGCAGCACCGGAACCACCGGTGCTACTTCTATGAATCGCTCCAATATCCGCTTCATCATCAGCCCTCCCAGTACTGACCCTGTATTTGTAGTAAGCCCTGCCACCAAGGACTTTGGTGATGTGGTTTTGGGCTGCACAGCCAGTCAAGCCTTCAGAGTGATGAATGCTGGCAGCGGTACCCTGACGATAAATAACATCTACATCAGCGGCAACACCCAGTTCAGCCTTGCAGATTTGCCCACTCTGCCGATACAACTTGGCCTGGGAACCCACCTTGATTTTAATGCAATCTATACCCCCACCGCGGCAGGTGATTTTGCCGCTACGATCCACATTACAGACAATCTTCGACAAAGCCATACTGTAGCACTTAGCGGACACGGTGTGGATACTTCCATCTATGAACTCAGCCACGCTGAAAACTTTGATGCAGTAAGTATCCCGGCCCTTCCCATGGGCTGGAACAGTATTTACCAGGCTACGGCCACTACCGGATATGTAAAGACCTTAACTACATCTCCGCAATCTGCACCAAACTGCGTGGGTATCTACAACCCCGTCGATATAAATACCATCGCCATGCTGATTGCCCCGCCCCTGGCAAGTGCCATCCCGATCAACAACGTACGCGTGAAGCTGTGGGGTAAAGGCAATAACTACTCTTTGAAGGTAGGCGTGATGACAGATCCTGCCAACGCGGCCACTTTCACCGAGATCGAAACTCTCACCCTCACCTCAGCCTGGGCCCAGTATCAGGTTTCTCTGACCAGCTATACCGGCACGGGAAAATTCATTGCCTTCAAGCATGCCAATAATGCTATGGGTCAGATCATTTATGTGGATACCGTAGAGTTTGAAATGATGGGTGCAAATGACCTTGCGGCCCGTGCTCTTTCCGGAAATAGTGCGCCCAACGTAGCCACTGCCACACAATATACTGTGAGCGTGTACAACAACGGCACGGCTACGCAAAACAGCTATGCGTTAAAGCTATACGACGGCAACAACGTAGAACTTGCCTCTGTGCCCGGCCCCAGCATCGCTGCCGGAGCTACAATAGATGTGGCACTCACCTGGACTCCCACTACAGAGGGACCCATGAGCATCTACGCAAAGGTGATTTTGCCCGGCGATATCAATCCCGGCAATGATGCCACGAGCCCTATACCTATCAACGTACAGCCCGAAGGCATGATGAGCATCACCATCGGGGAAGGCAATCTGAATGTGGGTGTACCCTGGGAATTCTATTATAGACACTCTCTTTTCCAGACTCTTTATTACCCCACGGAAATAGGTACATTTGGCAATATCACCGCCATCAGCTTTTACAACAGCTTTAGTACTGAGCTGATTGATATGCCGGTAACGCTGTGGCTGGGCACTACCATGCTGGAAGACCTCTCCGCTGGATGGATCAACCCGAACACCCTGGTTCAGGTCTTCGAGGGGTACTTGACTTTCCCAGATCTGACCAATACCATCACGGTGCCTCTGCAAGTACCTTTTAGCTATACCGGTGGCAACTTGGTGCTGTATGCATTGCGTCCGCTGGACACTATGGATTATGGTGCCGAGAACAACTTTTTGGGCCAAACCCTGGGCAACAACCGTGCCCGCAAACTGCAAAGCGATTCCAATGTTTACGATCCCATGGCGCCATCGGCCGCAGGAACGCTTTCCGGCACCTTCCCCAAAACTACTTTCATGATGACTCCCCTTAGCCCGGATCCAGTGCTTATCGTGAATCCGCTGGAACGGAACTTTGGTGAGGTGATTTTGGGACAAAGTGCAGCGCAAGAATTCTTTATCACCAATGCCGGAGGCGGTACTTTGGGCCTGAGTAGCATCAACATCGGTGGCGATGATGCTGCTGCTTTCAGCTTATCCGAATTACCTGCTTTGCCAGTATCCCTGAATACCGGAGAGCTGGCCACCTTCACGCTCAGCTTCAGTCCCACAGCCGCTGGTGAGCATAGTGCCATAGTAAGCCTTGTGGACGATACTAACCGCCAGACCCATACTGTAGAGCTCAGTGGCACAGGTTTTGACCCTAGCATCTATGCCCTGCCCATACTGCAAACCTGGGATAATGTCTCGATCCCGGATTTCCCCTTGGGTTGGTCCAAAATTCTAAATAGCAGCGCCACAAACAGCTATTTGCGCACCAGCAGCTCTGCGCCGTTTTCTGCGCCAAACTGTGTGCAATTTTCCAATGGCAGCGATCCCGCTGCAGAGCTGATCTTGATTTCACCCTTGATCGATGACGGTGTAGATATCAGCTCCATCCGGGTAAAGCTTATGGCCAAAGGCGGGACGAATTTCAGGCTCCAGATCGGCACAATCGTGGATCTCAATAATCCGGCCACCTTTGAACTGGCGGAAGAGCTGAGTGTGCTGTCTGGCTGGCACGAATATGTGGTGGAACTTTCTGAGTATACCGGTACCGGCAGGTACATCGCTTTTCGTCATGCTTCAAACTCCCCAGCCAGAACCATCTACATTGATGATCTCAGTTTTGAGGAGATTGCTCCCAATGATCTGGCGGCTACGGCGATCAACGGAAATGCTGCCCCCAGTGTAAGTATTCTCAGCACCTACACGATTGACGTGTTCAATAATGGCACAGCTCCTCAAAGTGAATATAGCGTAAAGCTGATGTCTGGCGATGGCACGGAGCTCGCCTCACAAATGGGCCCTCTGATCGCAGCAGGAGAAACTCTGCCAGTGCAGATTGCCTGGACTCCCAGCACCGAAGGACCGATGTCTCTTATTGGCAAAGTAGTTCTGGCTGGTGATGTAAACAGTATGAACGATGAAACCTTGCCTATGAGCCTGGTGGTACAACCAGAAAACGTGGTTAGCATTACAGTGGGTGAGGGGAATCAGCTTTCAGGTGTCCCCTGGGAATTCTACAACAGGCACTCCTTGTTCCAAACCCTCTACTATCAAAATGAGATAAATATATTTGGTCAGATCACTGGCGTTCAATTCTTTAACAACTTCGTCAGCAACCTTTCCAATATACCGGTGAAGCTCTGGCTGGGAACCACCCTGCTGGAAAATCTTTCCTCAGGGTGGGTAGATCCCAATACTCTTACTCTGGTTTACGATGGCAACTTAAATTTCCCCTCCCAGGAGAATACCATCACGGTGCCTTTGCAGCTGCCCTTCGATTATACAGAGGGCAATCTTGTGCTCTATGCCTTACGCTCTTTTGACACGCAGTATTACAGCTCCAGTGACGATTTCCAGGCGCAAACCCTGGGTACAAACCGTGCCCGCAAACTGCAAAGTGATTCCGTCTATTACGACCCCATGGCACCCTCAGCCGTAGGCACTCTTTCCGGTACCTTCCCCAAAGCCACTTTCATCTTCGTGGTGGAAGGTATGGGAACTCTATCCGGAACGGTTACTTCCTCCGGCATCCCCCTGGAAGGGGCGAATATTCAGGTCAATGATAGCTTTCACAATGCCACCAGCTCTGTCAGCGGCGAATTCAGCATCCCTTACCTTTTGGAAGGGGATCACAGCTTGACTGTTCATAAGCTGGGCTATGAAGATCTAAACTTGCCTTTCACAATCGTGGAAAATCAAAATACCATACTCAATATCGAAATGTCGCCCTCCAGCTCAGTATCCGTAAATGGTACCATAGTGGGTGATGATAACCTTGATCAAGGTCTCTCAGAGGCTATCGTAACTTTGATGGGGGTTATGGATTATACTGCTACGAGCAATGCCCTGGGTCATTTCACCATTCCCAACGTGCTTTCCGGAAATACCTATGAATATTCCATCGTCCGAGCCGGATATTATGCCCGGAGCGGCAGCATCGATGTGGGAAGTACAAACTACGACATGGGAACACTTACAATGCATGAGCTCAACCTGCCACCTACTGCCGTAACTGCCACTCTGAATGATGCCGAAACCTTGGTAAGCCTTGTTTGGCAAGCCCCTAATGAAACCGGGAACAGCTTGAGCTTCGATTTTGAAGGTGATGATGGCGGCTGGATAGCCAGCTCAAGCTGGATCAATCCGCTGGGTGATTGGGAACACACCTCCAGCTATGATGTAGCAAACTGGGATCCTACTTACTTAGAAGACAATCTTATTCCGCCCCCTACGGCACACTCCGGAACCGGAATGTGGGGGACCAGGATAAACACGAATTACACCAATTCCGGAGGCTTCAATTACCTCACCAAAACCTTCAATTTAGCCGGCCTCGGGGTTAACCAACTGCGTTTCTGGAGTTGGGAAAGCATATTTGGAGATTGGGACTATGCACAGGTGAGTGTAAATGGCACAGTGGTTTGGGGCCCTTCCTGGGATTATGCCGCCACACAATGGCGGGAACGCATCGTTGATCTTAACAACTTTAGCGGTTTATCAGAGGTGACCATCCAATTCCAGATGTATGCCAGCACCGTGGTAAACTATGCAGGCTGGTACATTGATGATGTGCAGCTTGTTGAAGCTGAGCCCTTGATGAGCACCAGTGCTTCACCCCAAGTGCCACTTGCCTTGAAAGGCCTCAGTGAATCTGAAGCTGCACTCATGGCAGTAGGCCTCAGCAAGACGATGCCACCAGCCCCAAGACGGGGCGCAAGCGATGCTCCGCCCAGCCGTATCCCAGTGGGCTATCATGTCTATAAACTGATGCAGGGTCAGGAACTCAATCAGGCCCTGTGGACTCAGATCACCACCACTCCTATTAACGATACCACCTTTGTGTTTGCCGGCTGGAATACTCTGCCCGATGGTCACCATAAATGGGCGGTGAAAACAGTATATGCGGAAGGCCTGCTCTCCAATCCTGCCTTCTCCAATATGCTGCGAAGAATGCCCAATGACCTAGCTGCACTTACAGTCATTGGCAATACCACCCCCACGGTAGGATCTCCTTCAAACTTCGTGGTCCAGATCAAGAATACTGGAACCTCACCGCAAGTTGCTGGTGCTTATACTGTAAAGCTCTACTCCGGAACTACCGAGCTGGCCTCGATTTTTGGCCCCAATATTGCCGCGAACCAGGAAATCAATGTGACTGTAATGTGGATTCCTGCTACCGCGGGTGATATGCAGATCCGGGCTAGAGTGGTGTTGCCCGGTGATCTTATTCAGGGAAATGACTATAGCAATATTCTGGACTTAATTGTATTGCCTTCTGGACAATATGGTTACACTGTGGGTGATGGGTCCTCTCTGGCCCGCATCCCTGTAGATATGTACTATAACACCAGCCTCTTCCAGGCTCTGTATTATCCTGAGGAATTGGGTAACTACATGGGCTTCCTGAGCGGTATCCAATTTTACAACGATTTCGTCTCAGACCTTAGCAATATCCCTACCAAGGTGTATATTGGTACCACTGCGCTGAACAATCTGTACACAGGTTGGATACCTGCGGATAGTAATCACACTCTGGTTTTTGATGGGCCTCTGAACTACCCCGCCGGGGAAAACACTATCACGATTCCCTTTATTGAGCCCTATTTGTATCTGAATGGGGAAAATCTGGTGGTAACAGTATTGCGACCCCTTGAAGCTGGCATTCACCACCAATACGATCGCTTCAGATCACAAACCAGAGGGATAAACCGAGCTCGTAAAATCTTCAGTAACACTGCTACATACAATCCTGCTACGCCTCCTGCGCCTACGGCTGCGCAGCTTTCCGGCTCTTTCCCGATGACTACTTTCCTGGGTATTTCAGGATATGTGGGTCATCTCACGGGTACGGTCACCGGAGCTGGCAATCAAGCCCTTGGCGGTGTCCAGATCAGTCTCAATGATACCTCCTATCAGGGCAATACCAATGCAAATGGCGAATACCACATCCAGTATATCCTGCCTGGTACCTACACCGCCACCTTCAGCCGTCATGGTTATCTCGATTTTACCGCTACTGTAACTATCGATACAGATGAAACTGAGGTACTGAACGTAAGCATGAACATCCTGACGCAGGTAAATGTGAACGGCAGTATCCTGGCCAGCAATACCGGATCTGGCCTTGCCGGAGCCGATATCAACCTCACAGGCTATGAAAACTACAGTGTGAGCTCTGCAAACGATGGCAGCTTCACCATTCCCACTGTATTCGCAAACCACAGCTACACATACAGCATTTCTGCCCCGGGCTATGCCCTTAGCTCTGGAAGCATTGATGTGGGTGCAGCAAACTACAGCATGGGCAATATCACGCTTTCCGAAATTGCCTACCCGCCCAGCTCCCTGATTGCAGCCGAGAATTCTACCTTCAACGGCATCAATCTCAACTGGAATACACCGGACCCAAACGTCAATGAAAACACTGAAGGCTTCGAGGGAACCGTCTTCCCGCCCAGCGGTTGGTCTCGGTTCATCACCAATGCCAATCCGCCCCATGACGGAGGCGTCTTACCCACCTGGTGCAGTGTCAGTACCGTCTTCCTGACTGGAGGCCTGATAATAGAGCCCAGCCAGGGAAGCAAACAAGCTGGACTGTGGTGGGATGATTCCCCTCAGGACGAATGGCTGCTCACTCCTGCTTTCACTTGCCCACCCGATGCCCAGTTTGTCTTTGACACTTATGCCAAATACGGTTCCCAATATTACGATCATTACTATGTAAAGATCTCCACCGATGCTGGCAATAGCTGGACTGTGTTGTGGGATGCCACGGCTCTCCCGCCAGGACAAAACCAATACGTTTCCCCCATCGTCATCGATCTGGCAGACTATGCTGGGATGGAGGTAAAGCTTGCCTTCCACGCCCTTGGTTCTCCAGAGTATCTTGGCCTGATGTATGTGTGGTTCATCGATAATCTCATAATCGGCAATTCCGGAGACCAGATCCGCTTTGCCAACTCCCAGCTAATCTCCAGCAAGCCCGCAGCACAGATCGCCAAAACCAGTGGCGGCAATCCTGCCCACAGCACAAATCGTGAAATGATCGGCTACAAAGCCTGGCGTTTTGTGGCAGGGCAGGAAAATAGCGAGATTCTCTGGGTCCCGGTTTCCGATGATTTGATCAGCACGCTAAACCACGTGGACAGCAGTTGGAATACCCTTCCAGATGGCGCTTACAGATGGGCTGTGAAAGCCGTGTACACCGCCGATGTGATGTCGACCCCGGTTCTCTCAAATACAATAGTCAAAGAATTGTTGACTGGCACCATCATAGGCAATGTGAGAAGGCAAGGTGACAACCAGTTTATTGCTGGTGCCACCATTACCACAGAAGGTGGATTTTCCGCCACAACAAACAGTGCCGGTTCCTATATCTTGGTCGTACCGGTCGGAATCTGCACAGTAACAGCCACCGCAGAAGGTTACAAACCCTTAAACTACGACAATATCTTCGTAGCACCAGATCAATACACCACTCTCAACTTCCAAATGACTCCCACTTCAAATGAAGATGAGATCATGCCTGTAACCATAACCAGGTTGAACGGCAACTATCCCAATCCCTTCAACCCTGAAACCACCATCAGCTACGAGCTCAAAGACGCCACGAACGTGCACCTGAACGTATATAACATCAAAGGCCAATTGGTGCGTAGCCTGGTGAATCAAGATCAGGCTTCAGGACGCTATCGTGTAACCTTCAACGGACGTGACGACAAAGGGAACCAGCTCTCCAGTGGAATTTACCTCTATCGTTTCACTGCCGGAAAATACAGCGATACCCGCAAAATGATGTTGATGGAATAGTGTCATATGAATATAGGATACTTTATAAGCTTTCTGTAAAAGGCTTATCTAAGGTATCGTAAAAATGAGAAGCGGGCACGATCGAGAGGTCGTGCCCTTACTCGTTTTATTTTGGGTAATCCCTGGCAGCCTGTTATTGCTTATATTTACTATCGTGAGAGTCTAAGCTGATACTTACAGCGACATCCAATATCGTGTGATAGCAAGATAAGCGTAATCGCGGTGAGACCCTTGTAAATCATCTTAGAGGATGGGGGCAATTACCAGATTCATCGGCAAAAGATTAATCACTAATACGGGCTCATCTGCCACCTGCTGTCGCTTCAGATCTCACTTGCCTCTCAGCTTGATCGATCTTAATGCCAAGGCAGACAACAACAGGCTTCCCCAGTTCAGCTTTCCTGCCTGAATATGAACCCATCTGTCATAATCTATAGAGCTATTCAGCTTTTGGGCTTTCCCACTTTCGGAAAGGGTACCCACTCTAACGACCAACGTCCGTTTACTTGCGCTATGCCCCATATTCTCATTGTTTCTTGCTTCAAACCTTGCCGCCAAACACAACGCCCTTGATCTCATGTTGCCTTCCCGCTGATTAGGCGTCTGGACTTCTTTCAGTCCATCGGCGCAGAAAGCATTCTGGGCAAACCAAAACCCAAGCCCCAGATATCTGGGGCTTGGCCTTCGCTTTATTCCATAAGCATCATTTTGCGGGTACGGCTGTATTTCCCGGCAGTGAAACGATAGAGGTAAATACCACTTGAGAGCACATTCCCATTATCATCACGGCCATTGAAGACTATCCGGTAACGCCCGGCAGCCTGATCCTGAGTTATCAGATTCCGGACTAATTGGCCTTTTACGTTGTACACTGCAAGGCGTACATCGGAGGCATCTTTAAGATCATAGCTGATAGTGGTTTCGGGATTGAAGGGATTCGGGTAATTGCCACGCAGGGCAGTTACGGTGATGGGCACAATCTCATCTTCGTTTGAAACAGGGATCATAATGAAGTTTACTGTGGTATTTTGATTGGGAGCCACAGCGATGTTTTCCTGAGTAAGAGTGCCGAAACCCGGAGCTGAAGCGCTTACACTATAGATCCCGGCAGGCACATTCAAGCTAAAAGCACCGGCATTGTTTGTGGTGGCAGTCGAGCCACCCTCGACGGTTACTGTGGCGCCGGCAATGGCCTGATTGTTCTGTTGTCTTCTTACAAAGCCCACGATGGTGCCGTTTGCCACAATTTTTACCAAGCTATTGGAGAAGGCAGGGGCAGACATCACATCGGCGGCATATAAGGCTTTCACAGCCCATTTGTAAGTACCGTTGGGCAGGCTAGTCCAGTCATTATCCACGTGATTCAAAGTGCTAATAGTGTCCCCGGAAAGGGGTGTCCAGCTATCTTCGTTATTCTCCTGTCCAACTACCAAACGCCAGGCTTTGTATCCCAGCAAAGCTCGGTTTGTGCTGCTGGTGGGAAGGCTAAGCCCGCTGTGTTCAATGCCAGTTATGTTATATCGTTCAGTTTCAGAGCGGACAACGCGGATGCTTTCTCTGGGACTGCCGACATATATGTTATCGATCAACCATTCATGCCACAGGCCTTCATTGGAAGGAGAGTCTTCAGCCTGGAAAGCAAGATCTATATCCATGCCGGCGTAGGCAGCCAGATCGATCGTGACAGGATATTCATAATGGTTTTCTCCTGCCACTTGAGCGCTTGCATCCCAGAGGATACTCCAGCTATTGCCACCATCAGAGGAGACTTTCACATAGTAATGATCTCCATTTACAGAGCCAAAATGGGCATAGGTATCGAAGCTCATATGCGCATCAAGCGGACAATTGAAGGAAGGAGCAATGAGCCATTCATCCTGGTGATTATGATCCCACCGCAGGCCGACCTGCTTGATTCCTTCGGGAGGCACCACGTTGCCGGTACCGGAGATATTGACAGAGCCAAAGCTACACCAGGTAGGCAGTATGCCCAGGGTATTGGCAGGGCCGGCATTACTAATTACTTGAGACCAGGCCTCAGGTGGGAAAAAGACTCCTTCGAAGCTTTCTATGACAGCGATGGCGTTTGGGTCAGGCGCATCCCAGTTCAGCTCCACCGAATAGAGGCCTTCATTCAATGCTGCATGTACGCCCCTCGGAGCGTAGGCAATTTCAAAAAGAGTGATATTGCCCATATTGTAGTCTGCTGCACCAAGATCTATCATTCCGCTACTAGAGGCATAACCCGCCGCAAAAACAGTGTAAGCATAGCTCTGGTTTGCATATATGGCCGGGAAGGTAAAGCTACCGTTGCCAATAGAAGTGGCGCTGTATTCTTCATAACCCGCGAGCTTGATCCTGGCACCGGCAATTCCAATTGCGGTATCGTTTGGCACTATGGTGCCGGTAATGCTTACCTGAGCCATAGGATTCATGATCACATCCATCACTTCGGTTTCGCCTGCTGCCAAAATGATGCTTATGGTTTGATCTACATAGCCGTGACGGCTAAAGACAATGGCATAATTGTCGGGCAATATGTTAGGAATTGCGAAATGGCCCTGGGCATCGGTGACCACCGCTTGATGGCGAATATCCACATTTGCCTGTACAGCTACATTTGCCAATGGGCTGCCACCTGCGCCCAGCACCGTACCCGTGATCTGCCCTGCATTAGCAGGAATTACGGTGAATGTAGTTTTGGGAAATTGCCCGCTTACTATACCACCGGTAGGGGCTGTAGGATCGTAGTCAGTGCTATTGTTTTGATTTATCCGGGAGCGATTGCCACCGCGTGTCTGGCACTTGAAGACGTCGTTTGCGCTATAATAATGAGCATCGAGAGGACGGTTGATCATCAGCACCAGATTACCACCATCCAGATACGAATAGGGCTCCGGGAAGTTGATGCTGATTGTATTTTCGCCGGAGGGGAAATTCACGGTACCATCAAAGACCGGGGTCAATTCTGTAGAGGGAATCCAGCCATTTTCCAGGGACGTTTGCGTGGTGCTACCCAGCCAGATCTTGATAGGTTTGGACAGCAGATTGCTGGCGAATTGATTGTAGAGTTTTAGCCCGGTAATCGTTCCGCTGAAATTATTCAGTTCATTGGCCAGGTATATGGTTTCAAAGAGTGAAGTTTGGTAATAGAAGTCTATCGGAATACGGGAAGTTTGGGCTCCTGAGCCAATAGTAATGTTACTCGCACAGGTTCCGCGAAGCTCTGCGGCATGGGTTTCACGGTTGCCTGCAATAGTCACCGTGGCAGTATCCTCACCAAGAGAATTAGGCGTATAGATAACTGTAAATGTTGCTGTCTCTCCGGTATTCAGGGCAGCCGGAAGAGTGGGCAGATTGCTGAGCGTCATGGTGCCGTTGCCGCCAATATTGATTGAATTGATGTCCAAGGTTCCACCGCCTATATTCATGACACTGAAGTTGTGGCTGCGGCTGCTACCGAGGCTCACTTCGCCAAAATCGTGTGCTCCGGGATTCATGCTAAAGACTGGATCTCCGATCAAGGGAGCAAGGGCAAGTGAGGTTTTGGGAAAGACACCCGTCAAAGATCCACCCGTGAGATTGGCAGGGTCGTAATTGCTGCTGTCACTGTGAATTTCACGGGCACGTCCGGTCACCCCGGTTTGGGTTTCGAAGTAATCACTGGCGCTGTAACGCTGACCATCCAAAGGACGGTTGAACATCACCACGAGATTGCCACCCGTGTAGGCAAAAGGAAGCTGCAGCGGGAAGGTGATGATATTCGCTCCATCCGGAAAGTCCATTGTGCCGTCAAAGACCAGGTTCATCGCGGTGGAAGGAATCCAGCCCTCGCCCAGGTTCTGCCGATCAGTCATACCCATCCAGATTTTGACAGGTTTATCGATAAGATTCGCACTGAGAAATTGGTTATAAAGTGAGATCGTGTGGATAGTTCCCACCATCCCGATTTCTGCGGGAAAAAAGATGTTTTGATAGATGCTGCTTTTAAATGAGAAGTCCAGTGGCACCCGCGCAGTTCCACCTCCATCACCGATCGTGCTGGACATAAGGCCGGCTGCTTGTACGCTGATGGATATAGGGCTGCTGGCATCGTTTTCGGGATTGATGTCACCAGCAAGGATCACTTTTCCGTAAATGCTCATAAGACCCTCAGTGGCAGGGATCCAGCTCACTGGCACATCGAGAGCTATTCCAGGGGCTATGCTGGCAGTACCGGCTGTGCTGGCAAACTCCACATTGTTGCCGTCGTAAAGCTTCACCGTGTAGGAGCTTTGTGGGGCGGCGCCACTATTGAGCACACTTACGGTATATTGTGTGGTGGCGCCCACGCTGGGAATGCTGTTTCCGATAAGAGCAATGCCCGCAAGGTCGTTGGCACCCATCATTTCAAGCTCAATACTGTCGAGGTAGACAAGCTGTCCAGAAGAGTTATTAGCATGTTTGAAGGCAATGAATTTGCCTGCGCCAGTGTAGTTTGCAAATGATACTTGGTATTGAGTCCAGTTTGAGTTAAAAGTAAGAGCTTGAAGCTCGGTAAAAGTAGCAGCATCGGCAGGGTTTGTCATGATGCCTACTTTCAAAGAGTAACCGTTGCCTTTACCCCAGAGCTTCACGCGCAGTGTGTTCGCCGGGATGGCAGTGGCCAAAGGAGGAGCAACAAGCATAACCACAGCATTGATATCGGCAGAGCTCTGCATGGCCACGCAATTGGGCTCTGAATGCGGAGAATTGATTACGGTTTTTACGTAAGCAGATGTACCTGCACTTTCGCAAATATGACCCCAGCCCAAAGGAAGATCTGGGATGGCTACTTCGTCGAAGCCCTGGGCGTAATTTAGCTCATAGATAGTGGCGTCCACCCCGTGGCCACTGAGCCCTACCGTATGGGTGGCTCTGAGATTATCCGTGATCGTTACCGTAGCCGTATGCTCTCCAGGAGCGGTGGGAGTATATGCCACTTGAAAGACAGTGTGTTCGCCAGCGGCGATTCCCTGTGGCAAGGCAGGCGGATCTATAAGGCTGAAATACTCGCTGCCGCTTACGCTCATGCTGTTTACTGTGAGGATGCCACCACCAGCGTTTCTCATCCTGAAGGCCTGGCTGAGGCTGTGCCCCAGCACTACATCTCCAAAGTCTTTGGCAGCAGGGCTTACTATGAGTAGAGGATCCGCGCTCAAGGCACTCATAATAAAGCGGATATTGGAGCGATTGGTAGCAGTACCGCCGATAGTTCCGGTGCTGCCATGGGCAGAATCACTCTGGAAACGCAGGGAACTGTTATAACTGGTGGAAGTGTAATACACCCGGGCATTTGCAGTATAGGTTGCAGGTGCCGCATCAGTGCTAATATCCACGAGCAGGTTTGAGGCCCCATCCCACAAGAACGGCACGGCAAAGTTGTGCTGATTCCAGGCCGTACTGGGCATGAAGGAATCGCTCTGCCACACAGTGGTATACTCACCTGCTTCGAAGGTGGAATTAAGAGCTTCCTGTTCTGTATGCTTCAGCCGAATGGTGTAATTTGTCATGGGTGAACAGTCACCCAGGCTTTGAACATTAAACGCGAGTGCAGAAATCAGTCCGGGACCTGCCCCGGCTGCATAGAAATCATCAGCTTTGTAAAGTAACTGTTGACGAAAGGCCCTGTACCAGGTGCCATAAGGGGCGGGAGCGCCAGTATCGGTATTGCTTTGAGTTCCTTCCCCTATGGTAACTGTTACTTGAGCGCTAAGGCTCGGGAATGCCCCTAATGTCAGGGCTAAAAGCATTGCAAATAAAATCATTCGTTTCATGCTGTGACTCCTTATGTGTCTTATTATAATTCGGCTAGTTACTATACAACATGGATCAACCAGGTTCAGGATCGTGAGACCAAAATGGCGGAACCACAGAACCGGGGTTCCGCCATTACTATATGTCCACTATCTGTTTGGATAAGGACAGTTTACTTGTTTATTAAACACCTTGGGTTTTGAAGACTATTGTCTTTGCAGATTGGAGGGAATATTTCTGCTGGTGTTTGGTGATACTACATTTTTGGCGGGAGTATCTGGAGATGCCATCACCTGATAGAACATCTTATCTGCACCAAAGGCAGGATCAAGCCACGAGGTTTGAGCTGACGGCAAATTGGCTACAAATGAGAATGGTCCTTCAGGATCTATAGAGCTTGCAACGATGTATGAATCTGCACCGCTTACTGGGGCCCATGAAAGAGTGCCATCTGCAGCAATGTTGACTACTGGAGTATCGAGCATGGCTTCCAGGCTTACATCGTCCACATACCAGCGGTTGTACCGGAGGTGAAACCCATCCAGAGTCCAGGCTACATAAGTAACGGGCTGGGCTACCAGGCCGTTGACCAGAGTATTTTGAATTCCGCTTACATTGCCGCCACCGCTGCTGATATTCCAGGGAGTATCTTGCCAGGTGCTGAGGTCGTGGCTGTATTGTAGTTTCGCAGTGATTCCGGCACCATCATCTTCGAATAAGGTTTTGAAGCTAACTGTGAAGCCATTGATCCCGTTCGTATCGATGGGAGGAGAAACCAGGCGGGTGATGCCATCGTAGCTAATCCAGCTAGCCTTCATTTCATTAGCTGTACCGCCAGCCAATTCAGTTGAGGACAAGCTCCAGATATTCTTAGAGCTCTGAGTCCAGCCATTAGGAATGATGATGCCATCGAAATTCTGGGCGTGAGGCAGTGTGATGGTGGGATCGTCTTGAATTTTGAACTCAAAGGGCGGCCATTGGTACACTTCAGTCGGAAAGCTACTATTGGAAGCGCCAACCGTCCAAGCATAGTTCACACCATATTCATAGATATTGCCAGAGTTGTAAGGACTGGTGACATTTCCTAATATTTGGGCAATGCTGAAGAACTCGTCCGAGTCAAAGCCCTCACTCAGGTTTGCCATGTTGGCAACATACAGGTTGTAAACATCAGGTTCGGATCCACCCATGTTCCAGCTAAACTGGAAGGGGAAGCCCTCTATGGGCAGGTTGATCTGATTGTTGGCAGGATAACTCAGATTCGCAGGCAATACTGGTCCAGAGACTGCCGTCAGGCTGATGCTGTCGAGATTGATGGGAGCTTGAGTTCCATTAGAATTGTCGTTTCTCCAGGAGAAGACCAGCCGTTTTACCGTTCCGGAAAGAGTTCCGGGCAGAGTGATAGTTCCCGTTGTCCATTCGGCCTGTCCGTTGTAATTTGCTAGTCCCACCCGGCCGAGTGTAAGTTCTGTCCCTGCGACAGGGGTGGTACTGGTATCTACCAGGTAAACCCTCATTCTATCCCAATCAGGTGTTTCTCCTGCACATTGCCAGGCAAAGGAAAGGGGGAATTCTATGCATTCCGTATCGAAGACAATGTCACGGTAAATATGAGCAACCGAGGCAAGGTGAGTAGTATAGGCATTGTACACTCCGCTGTCATTAGATATGTATGCCGAATTCTCGCCTTCATAAGGATCTGCAGTGCCGATATGCCAGGCGTTGGTCTGCTCTCCGTTCACGAAGAGCCAGTCGCCCTGGCCGTCTTCCCAAGTCTCTGTAAGGGGCAGGACGGCAGGCAAGTATCCTCTTCCTGAGATTAGCACGGTGTATGGCGTGTCGGTAGTACCATAATCAATCGTAAGCGTTGCAGATTGTGGTCCTTCTGCGGCTTGGGGATTGAATACAACCTTGAAAGTAGTATTTTCTTCTACAGCCAGAGCGTGGTTGATCGGTTCAAGCTCTACTACAGAGAAAGCAGGATTGTTGTCGATGGAAATGCTATTAATGCTCAGTGTTCCTACTCCGATGTTGGAGATGGTAAATTCCTTTTCCCGGGAATCGCCCACCGGTATCACGCCAAAATCCCAGCTCGAATCATCGGGGCTAATAACGAAGATGGGATTGGTCGGAATTTCGTACACTGCGACGTTGTCGAATTGAACAAAATAATCCCCAGATCCCCAGGTGGCAAGGAATTCTATTTGGATATCGCCAGTGTTGTAGGCACTCAGGTCCACTGTAACAGGCGTGAAAACATTGGCAGTCACGTGGTTGGCCTGATTGATGGTATGGACAGTGGTGAAGATGCCCTGCGGGCCATCTGTGGAGATCCGAATTTCAACTTTGTCATTCGCTCCCAGAGTAGTTCCGACGGGGTTGTTTGGGAAACCGGCGCTATTCACAAAGCGGTACTCAAAGTCCAGTGCTGCACCGGCTACCATCGGTCCGATGGGACAGGTGACAGCATTTGCAGCTCTATTGCTACTGGTGAGTTTTTTAAACATCCCATATGAGCCGGCACCATTACCATGAGCGGATGTAATGGACATGGTTCCAGCCCAGTCGATCGCTGCTAGGTTTCTGAAGCCCTCGAAATCCATGATATAGGGCAGCGGTTCTGAGCGATCTCGTCCGCTAAGGCTTAAGGCTTGGTTTTGGAGGGATGTATCGGTGCGAATGATGACATCGGCAAACATGCCGACAATGAGCATCAAGGCCATGCTTATCAGTATAAACTTCTTCATATCAGAATACTCCTTAATTGTGTTGTATTTCTTTTGAAGGATTGATGATTCTTAGAGGGAGTGAATAATCCTCCCAAGCACACTATCGCGGGCTTGGGATAACTATCACACTTGATTTTGACGTTTTGTTTGAGCCTTACATGGATGTGCATACCGATGGATTTGTTATCCGGGCAGACTGCAATCCTCCTGATTGTGATAGGATGGACTGTATCGAAGCAAAACTGGAAGCATGTTTCCCGCGGAGCAAGTGATAATGTGCGACGATTATTACTCAGAGTGCGGGCAACATGATGCCGGTTTATGCATCGGGATAGGGTTGATCTATTATGTCCTGAATCTATAAAGAGAATTGGCGCAGCTTTCCTGTCAGCATTTTCAGACCGGGTATAAATATGCCCGAAACCTTCTTCTGATGCCGAAGTAACTGTAGCTGGAAGACGCTCAGTAAAAAGCATGGATTCTCCTTAGTTTTACAGTTCTATTCTCTTATATTCTGCTACAGTAAAGCCCAAATACCGAACCTGGCTCAGGCCAAAAGGCTATGTTCTTGATATGTAGGTGATACTTTATATAACAGATAATTTATTCTCAAATTTGATACACAATGATCTTTTGCAAGTAACTGTCAAGAATTATTAATTTATCAGACGAGTTCTATGAAAAACCTATACTCCTTACGAAATGAGCCCATCGGCATAAAGGCCATAGGGAGAGACGATAGAGTGAACTGGTTCGAACAGCCCCTGTTTTAGAATTCACACCACCCATGAGACGCAAGATCCTAATTTTGGCTCATAAATTGCATTATATTATAGATATTGATAAATAAGTATTTTGAAGATTGGCACTGTTCCCTACTCACGCAGACCTATGAGATCGTAACAGTTGATTTTAATCTTCCACTTAACCTTATGCCATATTTGGCAATAAAGATAAACAACAAGAAAGACACATTGGAGTATAAACAATGAAAAGAACGATATTCTTGATCTTGCTCTTGGCATTAGCCTTGGGAGCCAGCACAATTCTTGAAGCCCAAACCAATGGTAACGGCGCAGTCATGAATTTAAGCACCGATGCATCTAATCCTCACAGCACCGGTCTTACTCGCACAGACCCTCCCTTTCCTGCTACTTTGAGATTCCCTCTTAATGGGCAAACGAGGGTGTCTCCCTTTACCCAGCTGGCCTGGACCACCGGTGGAGGCCAGCTTGGCTACAAGCTGAATCTTGGCACAAACAATCCGCCCAGCAATATAGAGAATAATCTGATTTTACAAAACGTCATCGAATACACTCCAAGTACTAGACTAAATTTTGATACCACTTATTTCTGGCAGATAATTCCTTACAATGAGACTGGTGATGCCACAAACTGTCCGATATGGAGCTTTAGCACACGTGAATATAATGTCATCGAAGCCTTGCCTTATGCGCAAAACTGGGATGCTGTCACTGTTCCCGCCCTACCTGCTGATTGGGGTAAAATCGTAATCTCGACACATCCAGCAGCCATGGTGGTAACCAGCACCATAGCGCCATTCCACAGTACTCCCAATAATGTGAGAATGTCTAATTTCAACGATTTCACTGGCCAAATTCTTCTGGTATCCCCTGAATTTGCTCCGACTATTCCTATGAATAACATACGGATAAAAGCCTGGCTTCGGTCTTCATCCATCAATGGCACAGTGGATATTGGGGTGATGACAAACCCGATCGACCCTTCTACTTTTGAGTTGATTGCCACTATGGACTTTGCCAACACCGCATTCTCGGAACGCATTATTGCGTTAAACAATTATACCGGTGACGGACACTTCATTGCCTTTCGTCATGGAATGGATGTCAATTCTCTGAATATCTTTGTTGATGATGTCATGTTCGAAGAGATCTCATCCGATGATCTGGCTGCGATAGCCATCCACGGAAACGCCACACCCAGCGTAGGTGCTCTCACTCATTTCACCATAGATGTCTTTAACAATGGAACTGTTCCTCATGATATCTACACGGTAAGGCTGATGGATAGCATGGGCACAGAGCTTGCCTCTGTAGCCGGCCCTATGATAGCAGCAGCAGAGACTCTGTCCGTCAGCATTCCCTGGACTCCCACTCAAGAGGGTGTAATGAGTGTTCACGGGAAAGTTGTCCTCCCCGGAGATGTAAATGCTTTAAATGATAATACTCCAGAGCTGTCATTACTCGTTCAGCCGGAGGGTATCACCGCCATCACAATCGGCGTAGGTGATCAAAATGCCCGCATACCCTGGGAATTTTACTTCAAAAACAGCTTATTCCAAAGCCTGTATTATCAGGATGAAATGGACATGTTTGGCACCATTACATCTATGAAGTTTTACAGCAACTTCGCTATTGCCGTGATGGATACGCCCATCAAGATTTGGTTGGGCAGCACCACCGAAGAGGACCTTTCCGGTGGTTGGATCGATCCCATTTCGCTAACCCTGGTCTATGATGGCAATATGGATTTCTTTGCCGGGCAGCATACGATTACGATCCCACTTCAGACTCCTTATACCTATGCCGGGGGCAATCTGGTGCTCTATGCCAATCGTCCCATGGATACCCAGTGGCATAGTACCACAAACTACTTCCGGTCTCAGACTGTAGGGAACAACCGTGCCCGCCTGCTGGAAAGCAACAGCATGGTCTTCAACCCCATGGCTCCTCAAGCTGCAGGAACTCTGTCTGGCACCTTCCCTCGAGCCACTTTCTACATGGATCCGCTCAGCGATGTGCCTATCTTTGCGGTTTCGCCACCGGAGTTTGATTTCGGTACCGTGCTGATTCCTAATGACGCAGAACAAAATTTCACCATTACTAATGTCGGGGGGGGCAGTTTGGGGATTAGTAGTATCTCCCTCACTGGCGATCCCGCTTTCACTTTGACGGCTCTACCGGATCTACCGGCCAGCCTCACTACTGGGCAAAACCTGATCTTTGGCCTGAGCTACAACCCTCTTGCTGAAGGTCTGCACACTGCCCAGATTTTGATTACAGATAATATCACCCGTGAAGTACATATAATAGACATCACCGGTGAAGGACATGACGCCACCATCTACAGTTTGCCTTTCTCGGAAGATTGGGATCTTGTCAGCGTGCCCTTTTTCCCGCTGGGCTGGTCTCAGATCCGTAATAGTACTGATCCTCTGTCTTATTTGAGAACCAGCATCAATACTCCTCACAGCTTGCCAAACTGCGTCCAAATCTCAAATGCTGGTGATGCGTCCGCAGAATTGATCCTCATCTCACCGATTATCGATGCTGCGATAGACCTTAGCGATATCCGGGTGAAGATCATGCTGAGAGGTGGAATAAACCGTGAGATGCAGATCGGGACTATCGTGGATCCCACTGATGCCAACACCTTTGAACTGGCCGAAACCCTCACCATAACAGCAAATTGGGCTGAGTACACTGTACATCTCAGCGCCCATACCGGACTTGGGCGTTACATCGCTATCAAACACGGTGTTGCCGGTTTAGGACAGATTATGTATATAGATGACGTCATCTTTGAAGAAATCTCTCAAAACGATCTGGCAGCAATTTCTATAGAAGGGAACGTGACTCCCACCGTGAATATCGCTTCAAATTACACAGTAAGTGTGCTTAACAATGGCACTGCCGCTCAATCTGACTACTTGGTTCAGATTGTGGATGGTGGAGGCACAATCCTGGCTACACAGGTTGGAGGAACTATCGCGCCGAATGAAACGGTGAATGTGATCCTTACTTATACCCCTGTTAGTGAAGGTTCCCAGGTAATGATGGGTAAGGTAGTGCTGGCAGGTGATGTCAACAGTGTGAATGATACCAGTATTCCACTATACATCCTGGTTCAGCCGGAGGAGGTAATTTCTTTTACCATAGGTGGGGGAGACATAGTCCAACACGTGCCTTGGGAATTCCAGTACAAAAACAGCCTGTTCCAAACCCTGTATTACCCGAATGAATTTGCTATGTTTGGACGAATTTCTGGCATAAACTTTTACAATAACTTTAGCACAGACATTCCCAATTCACCGATCAAACTCTGGCTGGGCACTACCAATAGAGCAGATCTTGCAGACGGCTGGATTGATCCCGCTACTCTAACCCTCGTATTTGATGGCGTGATAAGCTTCCCCTCAGGAGCAAATACCATCACTATCCCTTTGATAGAGCCCTTCCACTATTTCCGTGACAATCTCGTGCTCTATGCCTTTAGACCTATGGACACACAGACTTATAGCCCCAATGAAGGCTTTCTGGCCCAAATTGTGGGTAGCAGCCGTGCCCGTAAGGTACAGGATAATTTCAATGTGTATAATCCAATGAACCCCTCTGCTACAGGAACCTTGTCTGGCACCTTCCCCAAAACCACTTTCCTCATGACAGCGAACGGTATGGGCAAGCTTTCCGGCACAGTGACCGCCTCTGGTGCTCCCTTGGCAGGTGTATTGATCAGAATTGCCAATACGAACCATCAGAGCATTACTTCCACTTCCGGAGAGTATAGCTTACCCTATCTGCTGGCAGGAAATCATACCCTTTCCGTGCATAAGGTCGGTTATGCGGACCAAGCCATAAACTTCAGCATTATAGAAGGTCAGACCACCACACTGGATATAATCATGCAGGAATACATCACGGTATCCGTAAGTGGAACCATCGTGGGCAGTGACCACCCCACAGTAGGGCTCAGTGGTGCTGTAATCAATCTCTATGGTGCGCTGAATTACTCCGCAAACACTAACGCCGTAGGGCAATTTGGGATCCAGGAAGTACTCTCTGGCAATAGCTATGATTACACCATCAGAAAAGCCGGATACCAAACTGCCAGCGGGACTATCGAAGTGGGCACGGTGGATTACCACTTCGGCACTTTTATCCTGGACGAGCTTAGCTCGCAGCCTTCGGACGTGGTAGCTACGCTGAATGATGCAGAAACTGCTGTTGTTCTCACATGGGATTCTCCCGACACTCCCGTAAACGGCTATTTCTTCGATTTTGAATACAATGATGGAGATTGGGAGCCAGGCTCAGACTGGGCAAATCCTGCAGGAGATTGGGAATATACCGATAGCTATAATGTAGCCCAATGGAACCCGTCTTATGCCGGAAGCTACGTGATGCCCCCGAATGCTGCCACTTCCGGAACCGGAATGTGGGGTACCTCCATAAACACAAACTACACTAATTCAAATGGCTTCAGCTATCTCAGTAAAACTCTTGACTTATCCGGGTTTGGCAACACCCAGATGAGCTTTTGGAGCTGGGAAAATATCAGTGGTCCTCGTGATTATGCACAGATAAGTGTAAACGGCACATTGGTCTGGGGCCCAAGCTGGGATTACATAGATACTGCCTGGCAGGAAAGGATCATAGATCTTTCCGCTTACGATGGTATGCACAATGTGGAAGTCCGCTTTGAAATGTTTACCAATGCCACAGTGAATTATGCCGGTTGGTATATTGACGATGTCTTCATCGGCCCGGCGGATCAGCTAGTTCTCACTTCCCCGCCTTTGGTCATGCCCACTGTATTCAGAGGCCAGGCCGATTCGCAAGCTACTCATTTTGAAGAAGAAAGAGCCAGCCAGATTTCTACCAGAGATCTTGCAGAGAGCATTGTACAGTCTACGCAAAATCCATCCCGCCTCCTCATGGGATACAAGGTCTGGCGCCTTCGGTCCGGACAGGAATATGCCCCTGACCTGTGGACTTTGCTGACTCCTGCCACCATCACCGAAACTACCTTCACGGATACTGCCTGGGCAAGCTTCCCGGATGGTTTCTACAGATGGGCTTTGAGAACTGTCTATACGAACGGAGTTTACTCCAATGTCAGCTTTTCAAATATCATTCGCAAAGAGCCGAATGATATGGCTGCGCTTAGTATTCACGGAAATGTCACCCCCACTGTGGGAGTGCCTTCTGCATATACAATCACAATAAAGAATTCCGGTACCTCAGCTCAGGCCGCTGGCGCCTATACTGTCAAGCTTATGTCCGGTGCCACCGAGCTGATCTCTGTAGCCGGACCCGCCATCGCCGTGAATCAAATAATTGATTTTGTAGTAGACTGGAATCCCATCCAGGAAGGTCCTATCACCATCCATGGCAAAGTGGTGATTCAGGGAGACACCAATCCCACAAATGACGAGACCGATGGCATCAACTTGCTGGTCATGCCCGCCGGTCAATTTACCTATACTGTGGGGGATGGAAATGAGCTGGCTAATGTTCCTGTGAATATGTTGTTCAAGAGCAGCTTGTTCCAGATGATCATCTACCCCGCTGAACTGGGTAATTTTGCAGGCCTCATCAATGGCATCCAATTCTATAACAACTTCACGGCTGATCTGGCGAACAAGCATACCAAAATTTGGCTGGAAACTACTACCAGAGAGAATCTCTCGGCAGGCTGGGTAGCTATTAGCGACAATTCTACCCTGGTATTTGATGCGAATGTACACTATCCCTTTGGAGAAAACACGGTCTCTATCTCCTTCGCTGAACCCTTCTTGTATATGAATGGGGAAAACCTGCTGATCACAGTACAAAGACCGCTGGACACAGCGAATCACAGCTCTCAGGATAGATTCAAATGTCAAACTATCGGAACCAACCGAGCTCGTGAAACGAAAAGCAATTCCCTGGAATATGATCCCACCAGTCCGCTCATTGAAGGGACTTTAACTGGTCAATTCCCGATGACTACGTTCTTGGGTGTCCCGGACGGAGTAGCGAACCTCAGTGGAACCGTGACCACCGGTGCGAATAGCGATCCCCTGGAAGGTGTACTGGTAGAAATAGAAGCCGCCGGTTATGCTACCGCTACCGATGCAGCCGGAGCCTATGAGATCCCAAACATCCTGCCCTATGTTTACGAGGTGCAATTCAGCAAATATGGCTACATCTCTCAGGCCCATGCGCTTGATCTGGAAGAAAATGAACAGGCTGTGATCAATGTGAATATGCAGCCCTTGCCCACAGTTTCGGTAAGCGGCAGCATCCTTGCTTCGGACACCGGCAGTGCCCTTGCCGGAGCGATGGTTGAACTCATTGGCTATGCAGATTACTACGAAAGTACAAATGATAATGGAGAATTCAATTTCGCTGAAGTTTACGCAGATGAAAGCTATGAATACACCATCAGTGCTCCTGGATATGCCTCTGTCAGTGGCACCATAAATGTAAGCAGCACCGCATACCATATGGGCAATATAGTCCTCAATGAAATCGCTTTTGCACCACACAGCGTAGTGGTTGCATTAAACAGCAGCAATACCTCTGCCCTATTGCAGTGGGGAGCTCCGGATCCAAACGTCCTCGAGATTCTTGAAAGCTTCGAAAATAGCCTCTTCCCACCTCAGGATTGGTCCCAGATCATTACAAATGCCGGTCCTCAGAATACCTCTGGCGTATATCCCACCTTCAAAAGATTGGGAGCGGTAGAAATTCCTGACGAGACCAACGCCATACCTACACATGGCAATTTCCAGACCGGGCTTTGGTGGACTTATGAGCACCAGGATGAATGGCTGGTTACGCCAACATTCGATTGTCCCCCAGATGGCTATCTGCGTTTTGACAGCTACGTCTTCCTTGGTAGTGTGCACGAGGATCACTACTATGTAAAAATCTCCTTAGATGACGGCAATAGCTGGCAAATTCTTTGGGATGCCAGTGCTGAGACAGGTGGCCAAAATACCTACGGTGCCCCCTTTGTGGTGGATCTGACTTCATACAGCGGACAGCAGATCACCCTGGCTTTTCAAGCCGAAGATCCGCCCAGTAATGATGGTCTGTGGTACTCTTGGTTCATCGATAATATCTACATCGGCAACACTATCACCACGGTCAGCTTCGATGGCCCGGCCCGGGCACTGCACAGCCCTCTGCTTACTTCAAATATGCCGGCCTCTGAAGCGCTAACCCGTGATGGCGTGGCGCAAAGAATTAACACTGCAAAAACTGCCCCTAAATCTAAGGGCAATCGTAACAGAGCCTTGGTAGGCTACGAGATCTACCGCTTCATCTCTGGCCAGGAAGGCAATGCAGCTAGCTGGAACTTACTGAATGCAGATTTGCAGAGCGCCCTCACCTTCGAAGACACAGCCTGGGAAACCCTGCCCAATGGCAGCTATCGCTGGGGAGTAAAAGCTATCTACACCGCTGGTGTCAGTTCTCCTGCCGCGCTTTCCAACCCTCTGATAAAAGATACCGCCACCGGAAATCTCATCGGCTTTGTCCGCAAGATAAGTGGTCAGGGTATTGCTGGCGCTACTGTGACTGCCGGTAGTCATCAAACAGCCACCAACACTGCCGGGGCATATTTCATGGCGCTCCCAGTAGGAAGCCACACCGTTTCTGTCTCAGCCGTTGGCTACGAAACATTCACGGTGGAAAATGTCGTGATCTCTGCAGATCAGAACACCACCCTGAACATCTCTCTGGAACCCGTGGCTGCTGAAGACGAACTGAGCCCTGTGACCGCAACCGCGCTGAAAGGAAACAGCCCGAACCCCTTCAACCCCACCACCACTATCTACTACGACATTCTGGAGCCCTGCTCTGTGCAAGTGGATGTGTATAACGTCAAAGGTCAAAAAGTGCACAGCCTGCTGAATGAAGTTAAGAATAGTGGCCGTCATAGCATCGCCTTTGAAGCTCGTGACGACAGTGGCAGAGCGCTCAGCAGCGGAGTATATTTCTACCGCTTTACTGCTGGTAAATACCGCGCCACTCGCAAGATGTTGCTCATGGAATAAACCGTATTGTGTATGAAATAAATACAGCCTATGAATCAAGCCCCGGATTTGCTCCGGGGCTTTTTGCATTGTATTCCTTATAGATTCTCAGCCGTGATAGAAAGTGCACAGAATGGTGTGAAGCTTGTTTCCCATTCTGATCATGGGTGAATCCAGCAAGGCAAATCAGCTGAATCGAAGTTTCCTCACCCTGTTTTGCTCAGTGGAATTACATGAGATAGTCTAATGTGCTTATAGAAATTCAGCAGGCTCTTCAAGGCAAAAAGCCAACCGCTGCGATTTAATCTTGACAAACTCTTAGCCAAATAAATACTGGAGTCATGGATTCGTCAAGGTCTTTTATTCAAGAATAGATTATGACTAAGATTCATATTTTGGATATTGGAACTTGCTAATTATCCACTCTACAGAGAACCGAGACCGTGCAATTGGAAGGTCTACGCTGAACTGGAGAGTGATGTTTTTTGGGGTGATTACCTGGATTCTGCCGCAATTTATTGCGTATAGTATGCCCAGGGTCGGTCACTTTAGCAGCTCACTTTACACATATTTGGAACTGGGCCTCAGAGACTAACTGGGGTTCAGGTTTATTATTTCTGAAGCAAAGGAGTCTTAAGTATGAAAAACGACAAGGTTCAACAAGAATCCCTGCTTTTTTTTGAGCGTGTGCTACATGCCACTAAAGCATTGCCTGAAGGAAGTTACGGACATATTTATCAAAAGCCCGAAAACACATACAGGAAAACTGCGCTCACACACAGCATCAATTATAAAGAAACCATATCAACCTCATCCCGAAGCATAAACCAGCAGCATTATTCCCGCACTCTGAGTAATAATCGTCGCACATTATCACCGAACCTGCGGGAAATATGCCCCGAAATGGCTTCAACTTTACTTCTACTCTTCAATATCAAACGGAGTCTGTTCAGATGGATTAGCCCTCACGACATTACTCCAAAATACAGAACAATCTATCCTTATCTCTAATGGAGAATCAGATTATGAAAAAATTAGCAATAATCTTCGCAGTATTGTGTATTGCAATATCTGCTTTTGCCCAAATGCCCGGGACGCCTTTTCTTACCGCTCCGGGCAATGGCGCGGTGAACCTGACGAACTATCCCAAGCTTACCTGGAATGCGGATAGTTCAGCTGGCGTGCCTACTGAATACAATATCTATTTCGATACTGTGGACGGCAGCACCCTGTTCGACACCATTACCACCAGGACCTATGAATTCACCAGCCCTCTGGATTGGGGCACCACTTACTACTGGACAGTGAGTGCCAGCAATGACGAAGGTACCAGCGAGCCCAGTGCTGTCCGCAACTTCACCGTGAAGAGTGATCCCACCATCTACCTACCCTGGCTGGAGGATTTTGGCACTGTTAACGGCGATTGGCCAGCATTAAACTGGACTATGCTCGGTGGACTATATCCCACCCCCGTCGGCGCAAGTTCCCAGTGGGTCAGAGGCAATTGGTTAAATGGCCTTGCGGGCGATAACGCCGCCAAGATTAATATCTACGGCACATCACGTAACGGCTGGCTGATTACCCCTCCCATCGTGATCCCTGCGGATGGCTATGAGCTGAAGTTTGACCTTGGTCTTACTAACAAGAGTAAAATAGATCCCATCGTTGATCTTACTTCACAGCTTGACGATAGATTCCTCGTTATCATCAGTGACAGTCCGGATATGAGCAATCCCACCATCCTGCGGGAATGGAATAACACGGGTTCTGCCTATATCTTTAACAACATTCCCAATACCGGGGAAAGCGTCAGGATCCTGCTTGATGGTGTATCCGGCACAAAGTACTTCGCCTTTTACGGAGAATCCACTGTAACTGGTGATAGTAATGATCTGCATGTAGATAATGTAACAGTACGCGTAGCCCCTGCCGGAGCACCTGATCCTGTTGCCCTCAATTCACCAGTAGATGCAGCTACAGCCCTTTCCATAAATGGCTCCAAGCTTAGCTGGTCCATGGCTGAAACTGGTGGATATCCTGAAACCTATACCGTCTTCATGTCCCAAACTGAAGCTAACCTCTACACAGATCACTCCTGGGCCGGCATCACCGATCCCAGTTTTGATCCCACCCAGGCTGCGATAGATCCGCTCGCCTACAATTATAGTGAGATCTGGTACTGGACTGTGAAGGCAATAAATGCCGATGGCGAAGCCCTACAAACAATTGCATCCAGCTTCACCATCATGGATGATCCCAGGATCCTGAGCCTGCCTTACAGCCAGAATTTCGATGGTGTAATAGCTCCGGCCTTGCCTATAGACTGGATTACATATGTGAGCGCTACGAACACAACGGCTAATGTAGTGACGGGCACAAGCTATGTTGTAAGCCAGCCAAATTCTGCGAAATTTACAAATGGTAACGATGCTTCGGCAGACGTACGCTTGATCACCCCAGATATTCTGGTACCTGTAAGCAGCATCAAACTCAGCTTCTCTGCCCGTGGTGGCAGCGGTAACACCATACTGGTAGGAACTGTGGATGCTCTGGACGAAACCGGAGTTTTCACTGAGCTTGAGTCTGTTACTGTCAATTCCACGCATACCGTTTACACGGTGATCTTTAGCGATTACACTGGTACAGATCAAAACATCTGTTTCAAACACGGTGTAGGCGGAACGAACCGCACCATCTATATCGATAACGTCTATATGGAAGAACTGGTGACTGGAGACCTTGCTCTTACTGCATTCAGCGGCAATAACTATGGCATTACCGGAGATGAATTCAGCTATAGCGTGAGCGTGTACAATAACGGCACAATAGCGCAGGACTCATATAGTATAGAATTGCTGAGCATGCCCGAACACACCGTACTATCAAGCATCGAAGTGAATAATCCTCTGGCCTCCGATGCCTCTGCTACGCATACTATCCTTTGGACCCCAGCGGCAGAAGGTGTCTATGATATCTATGCCAAGATAGTGGCTCCCGGTGATGCAAACTCCCTGAACGACGAAAGTGAGATTATGACCGTAGGCCTCTTTGCCCCCGGCTTATACACCCCCTTCATCGGCAATTCGGCGAGCACAAGCTCTGCGGGTTCGTTGCCCATCAATGTGTTTTGGAATAATAGCGTGACCGAAACCATCTATATGGCACATGAGATGCAGATGGATTCCGGCACCATAAAAGCCATCAAGTATTACAATAACTTCAATCAGGATCTTACCAAACCTGTAAAAATCTGGATGATGCATACCACCGAAAACGTGAATGACGCCTGGCTGCCCTTCGAGGACTACACCTTGGTCTTTGATGGCCTTGTGCGCTTCCCCGTTGGAATAAACACCATCGTGATCCCGCTGCAAATTCCCTTCCAATATACCGGAGGCAATTTGGCCTTAAGAGCCAATCAAGTGTACGAAGATGACCGTGCAAATGTCAATAACAACTTCTACTATACAGCGGATAACAGCTATCCAAACCGTAGCCGGTATTATACCGCAGATAGTGTCATAATCAATCCTGAAAATCCAGCTCTGACCAATGCGGGTGCACGAAACAGCTTCATACCCAATACTGCCTTCATCGTGGATCCCTACACAGCATTGCCTGCCCTGGATGCTCCTGCAGTACAGATCGAGACCTCTGACAGCACTACAACCATAAGCTGGGAAGCTGTAAATGGTGCGTTCAATTACGTAATCTACAGCAGCGATGATCCCTACGATTGGTCTGAAGCCGTCGAGATTGCCACTACTGCTGCCTTGCAGCACAATGTAACTACTACCTCTGCCAAGAAGTTCTACAAAGTGGTAGCCCGTTCTTATAATCATTAGGTTCCTGGGATCGGCCAGGGCGTGAGTCCTGCCGGTGATCCCCAACCGAGATAACAGTAATTAAGCTGCGGACAGTCCGCATACAAATATACCCCCGGTTTCGGCTGGGGGTTTTTTGTGAGGGAAGTTTTCTATCTGTAAAAGACCAGCTCAATCGAGAAGAGCAGTCAGCTCATACCCAAAACATCAATCATCATAAAGACTTGCCGTGAGAGGAGTGGCCACATTAGCCGTGAAGAGCGTGGCTTTGCCATCCTGCCGGTAGTTTAAAGCAACATAAGTCGCGACTGTATCCGGCTTTTTCACATGACCGTTATGGATCTGAATCTCACTGCCATCATCGAGGTTTCTTCTGCGCAGTTCCGATTTTGCTCCAAATCTGATAGAGTAAGTAAGCTCATTTTTACAGGGGTTAAACGCCATCCGATCCAGGTTTTCTATCTGCGATATTTCTCCGGTGCTGATGTCAAACACCATCCCCTCACGTGCTCCAGAAGCGGGTTTGGTAAAAGATCCGATGTATCTGTCTCCATTGCTTCGGCAATATCCCCAGGATTCGCCCAAGATTCCCTCAAAGTGCTCTAGATCGTCGCTTCCATCAGAATTGCAGCTGTGCAAACTCCCCCAGGAAGAAAAGTAATAAAATCTATCTAAATCAGGATTGTAGGCAGCCCAGGTGACATTAAAGGATGGCCACACATGCAGAAATTCGCCGGTTTGCAGATCATAGCGGTTTAGACTTGTAGTACCAAACACCAGGCTGTAGCTGAGCATAGTGATATAGCGGCGATCCGCAGACAGTATAGCTTGGGAGAGATTAAGGTCAAGATCCGGACTATGATTTATCAAGTTTTCACCCTTGTAATTGCAGCTATAAAGGTCGTTATTGGCACAGAAATATATCATTTCTGCCTCTGTGTCCACACTGATCTTATCTCCGGATTTGATCACGAGAGTATCGGGGATAATCCTGGTCCAGGCGGTATTGGGCGGATCGCTGGCTGTTTCGGTGAATGGAGCACTGGTGGAGAGGGTTCTGGAGCAGCGTATGACCAATTGATCAGAGACGTAGATATCCTCCGGCAGTAGCTCTTTTACAGCAGTTTTTCGCCACTGCCCTTCTTCAGAAACGGTACCTGTAATCCTGTAACCCAAGCGCATGACTTTGGTACAGGAGATGCACGTCAGTAGCATCACGGTGAGGGCTATGCCCCCAAGAAGCTTATTGATCATAATAACCTCCAAAGTGTTTTATTACAACTATAAGGGGTGTTGAAACTTTGTCAAGCTCAAATCGAGCCGGACACTTTTTCATTTCCAATTGAGCCAGGTAAATGCCTGGATTTTACGCAAGTGCTTTGGATGGTATAGCTATACTAAAGCTCCAGATACAGGCAGGCAAAGCTGTAAATATCTGCAGACATTTCCAGGCTTTTGGTCATATTGCTGGCCCCGTGAGAAGACTCGAACTGGGTATAGAGCACGAGGGGAAGCTCTTGATCTGCATGTTCTTGCAGTGTGTTTTAATGGATTCAGACTGCTTGAACAAGTGGATTGGAGTAAGCCAAAAAATCAAGTACCTTTTACGTGAAGGGCTTGGTTTTTCAAATATTGCGAGGGGCCTCTGTAGCGCAGGACGCCATTCCTACGGAACTTAAAATGGAACATAAAGCGTGATGGCTGCGTGGTTTCTGTGAGCCTCATCTTTCGCAGGAACGGCTTCCTGCGCTACGTAAAGTGGACAATGAAGCTGGGTGCTTTCTGAATAGCATACCGTAGAGATGACGTGGAGATAGCAGGAGAAAATCCTCTTATCTTCACGTCATCTCTACGGCAACAAATGGGGTGAGGTAGTCTGGGCAGGTATTTATTTAGGGCAGAGCTTGCACACGGTAGAATTGCCTTTGTGCCAGGGGGCTGATCTCCAGGGAGCTATTGGGATGATTATCGATCAGAATATCCCAAGCCCCAAGAGGTTGATCGCTATGATAGATGCGGTAGCTTCGTGCCAGGGGGATGGGCTGCCAGCTTAGTTGTAAGACGGAAAGTGAGCTTTGGAGCTCTGCCACAGGTGAATCCATGAACCAGATCAGGATATCACGCAGCAGATTGGCTCTGGTATTGGACTCTGCCCCATCGGTGAGTTCGGCCAGGGCATAGCTGAAAACCAGGGTTTTTTGGCCGTGTTCTCCGGCTCCGGCAATGCCCACAGTGCCATAGCCTTCTTCGGTGAAGGCTGTGTGCCCCCAAAGAGGATGAGGGGTGAAGAGATCGATATAGTCTTGTTTAGTCTGGCTGGTGCCGGTAAATTCCAGATCGCTGAAGGGAAGTGCGGCGGTCAGGAGACTCAGGGGATTGGGAAGGCCGTCTGTGGCATCTGCTATGCCCAAAAGCGGCCACAGCACGGTGTGAGCCTCCAGGAAGTATTCCAGATCAAAGCCGATGGCGTCTGCACCTTCCACATAGAGTTTGCCGCCTTCCAGAAGGTAATCCCGCATGGCCTCATACATCCAGGGCTCGTTTAGCCTTTGAATATTATCATCGACAGCGCCAAAGGAGAGTATTGCGGCCTCAAAGCTTTTGAAAGAGGCTGGAAAGGAATTGCCATAGACCACTTGCCTGCCCTGGGCAACAAGCTGGTTCTTGAAAAAAGTGCCGCTTTGATTTCGGGCACCTGCTTTGGCTTCCCAGACGAAGATACCGCCATTTTGGATGAGAATTTTGAAAGTGAATGCTGCGCTGTTGTGGATGGGCAAGGTGGATGAAACAGTCAAAGTAAAGCTGGCATAATGCGAGCTCGCGTCTGCTGCTACGATGATTTCAAAGGCATCTTCCAGCCTGAAGAATTCATCCTGGGGAATGGTGGCTTGATGCTGAGAGCTGACAATCTGCACAGAGGGATCGCTCGTTTGAAGCGTGAAACTCGCCGCTGCCGAGAACTCCGTGTAATTGCGGAGTTTGAGATTGAGGCTAAAGCTTTCTCCGGGCTCGATCGCCAGATTTGCATTGCTATCTGTGGGAGGCTCAATGCTGAACAGTTCAAGTTTGAGCGCTGGAGCGACGCTGGCAGCGGTTTCGCTGAGGGCACGATAGGCATTGATCTTGCCCTGACCGAGCTGATATTGGCGGGTCGGATTTTGGGCATCGATGTTGTCGCTGGTGGCCTTCATCCGGTATGCGACCTGCTCTGGGCTATAGCCGGGGTTCTGAGATTTCACCAAAGCTGCCAGGGCTGAGGCAATGGGTGAGGCATAAGAAGTAGCACCGGTGCTAATACTATAAGAGGAAGTGGTGGTGGAATATACGCTTTCGTTGGGCGCGCCCAAATCCACATAAGCACCAAAGTTTGAGCCGCTCCATTTGACGCCGTCGTTATTTAGCGACGCTGTGGCCAGCACTTTGGGGTAGGCGGCAGGATATAAGGGGACGGAATTGTTGCTATTACCGGCAGCGGCTACTACCAGTGCGCCCAGAGCATCGGCATAATCAATGGCCTCTTTATTGGCCTGAGAAAAGCCGGTGCCGCCCCAGGAGCAATTGATCACATGGGCTCCGTTTTCGGCCGCGTAAACTATGGCATCATAGCCTCTATATATATGGCTGGTGTCTCCGGGATAGGCACAGGAAATGGGCATCAGGATGGGATTCCAGCTCAGGGAAGCTGCGCCAATACCGTTATTGGTGCGCGCTCCAGCCAGGCCGGCCACGCGGGTGCCATGACCGCCAGGATCGTTGGGATCGTTATTCTCAGCTCCGGCCGCATTGGCTGCGATGTTCCAGCCAATCAGATCATCGATCTTGCCATTGCCGTCATCATCGATGCCGTTCAGATCGCCGGTATCCATCTCCCAGGCGCTGCCATTGTGATACATTGTGTAGCCATTGCCATTGGCATCTTCACCGAGATTTTGCCAGATGTTTTCTGCCAGATCGGGATGTTTCCAGGCCACGCCGGTATCGACAATAGCGATGATGGTGGGCTGGCTGCCCTCCTCACATTTATGGATATCCCAGGCGGCTTCGGCCTGCATGGAGGCGAAATTCAAGCTCTGAGCGTAATAGAAATCATCCGGGCTTTCCAGAACTTCATCGATGAAGATGGGCTCGGCATAGACGATACCTGGATATTTTGACAGGGCATTCGCGAGGCTGTAGGGGCTGATCTTGGGATCAAAGCTCAGCTCGTAAATATCTTTTAGAAGGCCGCTTTTGTCCTTTGTGGTCTGAAAGCGGGGCTGGATCTGGGTCACACCCAATGTGGCCAGATGAGGCTTGAAGGCGGAGATATCCCGGCCTTTTTCGATGCGGATGCAGGCTTTGCCAGGTTCGACATTATGCTCTCTGGCAAAAAGCAGGCCCAGGCTGAGAAAGATGAGGATAATCAGACGTTTGAACATAATGTGCTCCTTGATTTATGGGGTCATTTATACCTTGGAATCACGTGCATATGGAAGTGGAAGACGGTCTGTCCAGCGCTGCGGCCACAATTCATGGCAAGATTGTATCCGGTGGGCTCATGCTCGGTGTCCAGGCTGGCTTTGAGTTCGCGAGTGATCTGCAGCAGGGATATTGCTTCTTCATCTGTGAGCTCAAAGTAGTGCTGCAGATGCCGTTTTGAGATAATCAGACAGTGACCTTTACTCACAGGGTATTTGTCCGGGATCACATAGAAATCTGTGTTTTCCAGGATGTAGGTCTGGGACGGGATGGCGCAGAATATACATTTCATAGTGATAATTTAAGGCAAAGGAAGCGGTTTGTCAAATGAAGATGATAAAGTCAGAATAGACACTTTATAAGGCTGTAAACCCGCCTGCTGGATTGGATGCGTCTCGCGTCCAACAAGGCCGCAGGCCTTGAAAACAGGAAACAGGCTTGAACAATAAGAGCAGGTCCCCTGCTCTGCAGGCGAGACGCCTGCAATCCAACAATCACCCCCATAATTCTCCATTTTCAATTCTCAATTTTCAATTCTCAATTAGACTCCCACCCTCTTGCAGTAATCATAGATAGGACAGATCTCACACATCGGCTTGCGCGGTTTGCACAGATTTTGTCCAAAGGCCACCACATAGGAATTGATCTTCAGCCAATGCTTTGCGGGCAAGATCTCGCGCAGAGCCATCTCGGTTTCAAAAGGGTTTTTGGTCTTGATATAGCCCCAGCGGTTGCAGATGCGATGCACATGGACATCCACACAGATGGCGGGCAGGGAAAAGGCCACAGCACGCACCAGATTTGCCGTCTTGCGCCCCACTCCGGGGAGTTTCAAGAGCTCATCGATCTCAGAAGGGACTACTCCACCAAATTCCTCTCTCAGCACCTTGGGGAGCTCTTTGAGGTGCTTGGTCTTGGTATTGTGAAAGCCCACGGGATAGATCAGGCGGTCCAGTTCTTCGGCGCTGAGCGTATCCAGGTCATCCGCTTTGTGCACCACTTTGAAGAGTCTATCCACTACTTTGGAGGTGGTTTCATCTTTGGTGCGGGCACTGAGGATGGTGGCCACCAGTACCTTGAAGGGCTCTTGGGTTTGAGCTTGAATGAGATCCACCACCGGGGTCTGCACGTTGTCAAAGTGAATCCCGAGCAGCCGCATTACTTCGTCTATATCTCTATTTGTCATCGTTTCTCCTTATGCTTTTGCAGGTGGCAGTGCCTTCCACAAAATATCTCTTGCCAAGATATCCCAGACCAAAAAAACTGTCAATCAGAAAGGAGACTGAAAAGATGTGCGGAAGATTTGCTCAAGTGATTAACCAAACAGAAATCCAGCAATTGGAGCGGGAACTGGGAGCCCAAATCACCTCTGATCAACTCATGATATCTTACAATGTGGCGCCCACACAGCCAGTGATGGCGATAGTGAGCAAAGGCGAACTGCGCTATGACGGCTATTTCCGCTGGGGCCTGATTCCCTCCTGGATGAAGGAAATCCCCAAGACCGTGATGATCAACATCCGCGCTGAAACCATCTCAGAAAAGCCTTCTTTCAAAGCTTCTTTTCTCAGGCGACGTGCCTTGGTGCCTATCAATGGCTTTTATGAGTGGCAGGCCCCGCAAAAGACTCCGTATTACATCTATCCCGCTGAAGGCGCATTGCTTTATCTGGCAGCGATATACGACGTCTGGCAGGGGGATGATGGCAGCTATCTGCCCACCCTGGGCATCATCACCACAGCCGCGAACGATTTTATGCAACCCCTGCATCACCGCATGCCGGTCATCCTCCCAAAAGATGCGATTGATCTGTATTTGGATCCTAAATTGCAAGATGTTAAACTGGCGCGTGAGCTCTTGATTCCCGCCCCGGACGATATACTCTGCTGCCACCGCGTGAGTCCGGCAGTGAACAAAGTGGCAAATAACTCCCCGGATTTGATTCTGGAAGATGATTTTTGGGACGAGGTTCCCCTTTAATAAGATGAAAAACGAAAAACCCCGTATTTTGGTGATAGACGACGACCTCCCAATCCTGGATTGCGTTCGTATGAGCCTGCAAACGGAAAAAGACTACACAGTTACTACCTTGAACGACCCCGTGAAGGCGCTCAAACTGTTCTATGAGAATGATTTTGCCGTGGTGATCAGCGATGTGAAAATGGGGAAATTGAGCGGACTGGATATCCTCAAAGCGGTGCGCGAGCACGACGACAGAATCCCGGTGGTGCTGATTACCGGCTCCTCCGATGAAGAGACCATGCGCCGCTCTATCCATCTGGGAGTCTATGAATTCCTCAAAAAGCCTTTCGAAATCAGCAGCCTCATCGTTACGGTGCGGCAAGCGCTGGAGGCACATAAACTCCGCATGCAAAACAGCCACTACGAGCATGAGCTGAAGACCCTGGTGCAGGAGCGCACAGCCGAGCTCACAGACACCAAAGCCAAGCTCGAACGCAGCTATCTGAACACCATCCACGTGATGGTCAACGCCATGGAAGTGAAGGATATCTATACTTTGGGGCACTCCGAAAGAGTCACCGCGATCGCTGTGGGACTGGGCAAAGCGGTAGGGCTCGGAATGGAAGAATTGCGCGAGCTAAGGATAGGTGCATTGCTGCATGATCTGGGCAAAATCGGCGTGATCAGCGATGTCTTGAACAAGGCGCAAGGCCTTACCGAAAGTGAATATGACATCATCAAACAGCATCCCATCGCCGGAGCCAAGATCGTGGGACCCCTGGGCCTGCCAGATACGGTAAGCAAGATCATCCTCCAGCATCATGAATGGTACAACGGCGAGGGCTATCCCTATGGACTGAAAGGAAATGACATTCACCTCTATGCCCGCATCGTGAGCGTGGCGGATAGTTTTGATGCCATGACCAGCAAGCGGGTTTATCGCAGTAATCTGGATTATGGCCGCGCCACACAGGAGATTTACAAGAATCGGAGCAAGCAATTTGACCCTGAAATCAGTAAAATACTCCAGGACAACCGGGAGCTGGTGCTGGGTGTCCTCAGTAGCAAGATCTCACTGAACGATCTGCTGGAATAGCCGCTATACGGCTCACTTTTTGACAATGAAAAAACCGGAATAACTCCCGGTTTTTTCGTATAAGGTTAAAGGGCTGGCTTAGTGGCCGAAACTGCCGATCATATGCGGGTGTTCGGGGATAATAAGCTCAGCTTCTGTAGCGCTGACTATCTCCGCAATGGTGGTACCCGCCGCGATTTCCTTGAGCACCAGGCCTTCGGGAGTTACTTCGATCACAGCCATATCTGTGATGATCAGGCTCACTTTCGCTTTTGCGGTGAGAGGGAGATTGCACTCTTTGAGGATCTTGGGATTTCCGCGTTTGTCCACGTGCTCCATGGCTACGATCACTTTGCGGGCTCCGGTTACGAGATCCATCGCACCACCCATGCCGGGCACCATCTTGCCAGGAATCATCCAATTTGCCAGATTGCCCTGAGCATCCACTTGCAAAGCTCCCAAGACCGTGGCATCGATGTGTCCACCGCGGATGATGGCAAAGCTCAGGGCACTATCAAAGAACGAGGCACCTTTGAGCTCGCTGATAAATCCGCCGCCGGCATTGATCATATCCTGATCTTCACAGCCTTCATCGGGACTGGGGCCCACACAGAGCATGCCGTTTTCACTTTGAAAAATCACGCGGATGCCTTCCGGGATATAGTTCACTGCCAGGGTGGGCAGGCCGATACCGAGATTTACATAATCGCCGTCTTCGAATTCCTGGGCGATTCTTTTGCCGATCATTTCTCTCTTATCCATTCTTCACCTCCGTGCTTTGAACGATGTAATTCACAAAAACTCCGGGGCAAGCGATGAGTTCGGGATCCAGATCGCCCACTTCCACGATATGCTCGGCTTCCACGATGGTGATCTTGCCGGCCATCGCCATGATGGGGTTGCTGTTACGCGCGGTTTTGCGGAAGACAAGATTGCCCATTCTGTCTGCCATCCAGGCTTTCACCAAGGCAAAATCGCTGCAAATAGCGGGCTCGAGGATATAGTCTTTACCTTCCACGCTTAAAATCTGTTTACCTTCTTCCACCACGGTGCCGAGGCCTGTGGGAGTAAGCACTCCACCCAGCCCGGCGCCACAAGCGCGGACTCTTTCCATGAGGGTGCCCTGAGGGACGAGTTCGATCTCGATTTCACCGGCATTCATCTGAGCCTGAATGGTGCGGTTTGTGCCAAGATGCGAGACCTGCGCGCTTTTGATCTGTTTGGCGGCGATCAATTTGCCCACACCTCTGTCTTCCCAATCAGACGCGATTACGATCATGTGCAGATCAGGGGTTTTGGCCTCAACTATGGCATCAATGATGCACTCTGGAGCCCCGACGGCCAAAAAGCCACCGATGGCCAGCCTGCTGCCTGCCGGGATCATCGCAGCAGCTTCCTTAGCAGAAATCTGTTTTCTCATATTATCTCCTATATCTTATTATTTTCTATAGTACTAAAATACTTCTCATAGCTATTGTGTCAAGTAAATTGCCAGCAGAGGCTCTACAAGGGCTCGATACTGCTACGAAGCTAAGTCCTCTACGTATTTTTCCCTTTTACTCCACTGCACACCGATGATACCATAATTACCTATTGCCTCTATGTTGGATTCTTTTAACCCCGCACTATCGTTCAAAAAAGCATATAAATGAGCATTCTGCGGGCGTATTAAGGCAGTATCTTGCCAGGAGAAGAGTAAGCTTTGGATAACATTACGGTCGGGATTACTGAGAACCTTTAGTATTCTTTCGGGCTGTGCTTTTGATTTCGGAATCACGAACTCATAGTTATGCGAAAACCCGCTTTTCCCGATAAAGCTTATATTCGGTGTATAGCGTATTTCATTTTTATCCAGCCAAGCTTGTACGTCTTCCAGGAATAGGCTTAGCACCAAAGGAGAGGCTGTATAAAACAGGTCGTTTACGGCAAGGATCGCCTGTAACAGGTTATGCTTTTTTTGGGGAAAGCGCGTAAGATCCGTTTTTACTGTAAGTGCATCACCAAGCCTCGTAACACCAAAGCCATTAAGAGTCTGGGTTAAAAGCTGTTTTCTTTTTTCAGTATCTACCTCACAGCCAGAGATACTAAGATCGCTCAAGGTATAGCCATCATCTGTAAGCATAAATGATTCATCTTCTTTGCTTAGATATAGCTGTATGTGGTCGTTATGCCTATCCAAAAAGGGGGTGGTAATTTCGACATACTTATCCACCTGGCGCAGGTCTGTGCTTTCTTTCAGCCATAATGCATAGTTGTCCACCAGTTTCTTTGCTTCATTTATCATACGCAGCTCCCTTGGATTATTGGTGCTTCCACGATATTACAATATTTCATAAACTCATCTACTGTCAATAGCAAATTAGCCAAATTAGTAAATTGCGCTGGCACCGGATATGCCCACCTATCACCATAACCTTCGCGGTATAAATGCAAATGGCTTCCTGTAAGTGAATTCCCATCTGGGTTAGTGTGCTTACCCATGGTGTCCAGGCGTGCCAGGATAATTACATTTCTGGCTCTGTTTTGCAGATGAGCCTTTTTTAATTCGATATGCCCAATATGAACATCAAGCAGGAATTTCTCTCTTCCGTCTCGGGATCGAAGCGGGATTATAAGCTTCCCGGATATCTGTGGAAAACTATGTGTCCTTTCATCAATTCTCACTTTCTCCATTGCAAAAAGCTCATCGGCTTCGCTTTGAGATATGATAATGTCTGACATTTATCCTCCAGAACAGCCATTTTATTTTCATATAAAACCGTCTGTTTATAATACCTGATTGTTTAGGATCAGGGACCAACACCCCGCTCCTGCACCGGACTTGGCTTTATCGCGCCTTCAACTCGAGATGACTCGAGCTTCTGAGTCATCTCGAGTCAAAAGCGCGATAAAGCCCAGTTAGAGGCGCAAGTGTCATTGGGGCAATAAATAGTCCTTGATCAGATAGCTGTCCGCAGCGCCCAAAATCACGCTCACATAGATGCCGTCATCCTTGTAATCCTCCACGGTGATCTTGCCGATTTCGTGCAAGCGGGAGATCAGGGCATTCTCCGTATAGGGCAAAAGCAGATGGTAAAGCTTATTTTGCATGAGCTTTTCTTCCACCAATTGCAGCAGCTCTTCGATTCCCTGGTTCTTAGCGGCGCTGATGGCCACAGCATCTTCATAATATCTGCTCAGCATCGTGCAGAGACTACTATCCACCAGGTCTTTTTTGTTTAAGACGATAATTTGAGGTATCTCAGAGGCGCCGATGCTGGTGAGCACTTCATTGACCTGAGCGACGTGATATTCGTGGCGGAGATCGGAAATATCGACAATATGCAGCAGCAAATCTGCATCCACGGCTTCCATCAAAGTAGCACGGAAAGAGGCTACCAGATGGTGCGGAAGATTGGAGATAAAGCCTACTGTATCAGACAGCACAGCCGGCGCTCCGGTGCTGAGTTTGAGCTGCCTGCTGGTGGAATCCAGCGTGGCAAAAAGGCGGTCTTCCACCAGGACGCCCGCATCTGTGAGCGCGTTAAAGAGGGTGGATTTGCCGGCATTGGTATAGCCCACTATGCAGATCTTTTTGCTATCGCCCCGCTGTTTTCGCTGTGTTTCCTTCTGAGCGGTAACCTGATCTATGCCCTTGTTTATCTTGCGAATCTGTTGGCGGATCAAGCGTTTATCGACTTCGATCTGCTTTTCACCCATGCCCCGGGAGGCAGATCCTCCGGCGCTGCGCATGCTGCCACGTTCCTGGTCATAATTCGCCCAAAGATGCCGGAGCCTGGGAAGCTGATACTGCAATTCTGCCAGCTTGACCTGAAGCTTGGCCTCTTTGCTGCGGGCATGATCGTGAAAGATGCTGAGGATCACTTGGGTGCGATCGATCACCCGGATCTCAAAAGTATCGGTGATATTGCGTCCCTGAACAGGGCTGAGTTCATCATTGATGATCAGCAGATCGACCTTGGCCCCCTGCATCTGGGCGTGGATCTCTTCCAAAAAGCCTTTACCGAAATAGGTACTGCGTTCCGGATGATTGCGCCTCTGGGTATAGTGTCCCAGGATGGTGATGCCAGCGGTATCAGCCAGGCGCTCCATCTCTTCCAGGGAGGCGCGTGTATCTGCTTCGTTTTCGCGGGAGGGGATGATTGCGGCTATAAAAGCCGTCTCTTCGCCCTTTTCCAGCTCGTCCCAGATTTCTACTTCGTCGAGCTCAAGATCGTCTTCAAATGGTTCTTTATGCATAAGTTAATCCTAATTTATGATGGCAAATTTACCTTGGGCGCGCTCACCGTCCATCTCGATCACATAAAAGTAGATTCCGCTGGAGACCTTTTTGCCATCTTGGTTGCGGGTGTTCCAGCGCCAGGTGATGCGGTTGTTTTCAGGATTGAAGGGCCCCAGCTTGGCTTTGTAAACCAAAGCGCCGCTGGCATCGTAAATGGCAATCTTGCCAGTCTTTTGAGCGGGGAAATTCATGAAGACTATTTCAGCATTCCGGGCTGTGTAGAAAGGATTTGGGAAGACCACAATGTCGCTGAGATCGGTGATATCCCGCAAGGCAAAGCGTGCCAGATTGTGCAGGGGTGAGATAATGTTTCCATACAGATCGGTGATGTTGTCGATCCTGATGAAGTACGCACCACTGCTGTATTTGAGGCCATGGGCAAAGCTCACGATCACCCGGTTGCCTTCTGCCTGTAGGGCTACTATGCGATTATCGGCATCATTTTCCGGGCAGGTTAAGCTGTAATTGCCCAAATAGTTGGCGGAAGCTTCGTTGACGTCTTCATTAAAGATGATCTCCACGCCGTTACGTTTGTCCAAAACCTTCACACTCTGCACTTCGGGCGGCTCGATATCCTGCACATAAGGGAAGCTAAAGCTGTGGGTGGCAATCGGAATCCCGCTGGGGCCGGTAACCCCTTGCACTTGCAGGCTAAAAAGGCCATCGATGGCGGGGAAAGCATCGCGAAAACGTAGCTGAATGCCGCGCTGTTGAGAAGTTCTATTTACGGAAATGGGGTGTCCCAGATCGTGAGAAAGGCTGTACAATCCGGGATTCAGCACCAGAGAGGTCATGGGTTGATTGAACAGAGCGCGCAGCTCATGATCTCCCACCATGGCTATTTCGATGATCTGCGGAACCGGCATGGTAATAGCTGAATGCCAGGGAGATAGCATGCTTTCTGCGGGCTCACTGGCCAGATGCACCGCACTGATGCCGTAGAAATATTCATGCCCCTCCTGTAGACCGGTATCGATAAATACAGAAGCCAAAACATTGTCGATCAAGCTGATCTCTCCCTCTTCATTTTTGCGATAGATGCGGTAGGAATCGGCATTTTGCTCGATCCAGCTCAGTTGGACCATATCCGGCCCGATGGCCTGCGCCACCACATTCACCGGAGTAGGAGGCCCTGTAAAAGGCTCATCCAGGCCCCATTCCACTGCTACCAGCGAATCCGGAGCCACCTGATAATTGCTGATCGCCCAAGCTTTGCCGCTCTCATCCCGCCAGGCTGCCAAACGGTAATTAAGTACGCTATCACCCACGAATACAGGCTTGAATTCACCATTTATGTACTTGACTATATAGAGATTGGGAGCAATGCCCAGAACCAGATCATCCTTGCCATCGCCGTCCATATCCATGACCGTGATGGCGTTTTGGGATTCCACGTTGTTGAACATAATGGAGCCCATGCTCTCGTAGCTGTTGTTGCCATTTGAGCTAAAGGCTTCAAAATACCAGTAATTCAGGTCTGGATTCAGCATACTTTTGTTGTAGCCACCCACCACAAAGTCTTTCTTGCCATCGCCATTAAAGTCTCCACTGGCAAGCTGATAGGTATTGGCTACCGGCATGCGGTAATGCCAGACCATGGGCGCTTCTCCCTGATTGATCACTTCATAGATCATCACGTCCCCATCGGTATCCGCACAGAGGATGTCAGGGCGATTGTCCTGATCAAAATTCTCCACGACGATGGTAGGCACAAAGTTGTTTCTCTGATTGGTCTCAGTGGTGTTTTGCAGCGTGTTTCTGGCAGCCAGGATACCCGCTGTGTTCCAGGCATAAAGCTGAATTACCCTTGCCATGGGCAGGTTCTTCACCAGTAAAACGTCCTTGTGGCCATTATTGTTATAATCCGCAATGGTGCCTCCGATGATACCTGCATCGTTGAAGAGCAGCGTATCCGCACTGGGATAATGTCCGCCTGGCATGGTTTCCCAGAGTTTGCCGATTTCGGATTGGAGCAGGAGCAGTTCCTGACCCTCAGCTTTGGTATTGCCTATATCCAGCGGCCAGAAATTATCGTTATAGGCATGAGTCTGGATATGCCCGCCCGGCTGGGGTTCATAGGCAAAGACCTTGCCATATCCCACTTTGGGGATGTCCATGGCCAGATACTCAGGGCTGCCATTGCCATTAAAATCATACCAGCGGTTCAGCGGCACTCGTGCTTTCCCGATTTCCCGGTTCAGATATCCGTGGGTGGGAACGCTATGGTATTGGACATTCAGAAAGTTCTCATAGATCTGGCTCTCAGTGCTGAGATTGGCGCTGTTTGTAGCTTTGATCTGGATATTGATGTTGCCCTGAGCAAGATCTTGCGGCAGAGGCCAGACCTGCAGGCTATCCACCATGGTGCCATATACTGTGCGCATTTGGCCGCTGCTATCCCAGAGGGTGAGCTGGGATCTTACCAGTTCATCATAGGTGGCGGTAACGTAATATCTCAGGTTTTCACGCTCGTAACGGCGAAAACCACCCAGCTTTTCAGTTCTCAGCACAGGAACGCTGCGATCCACAGTGACGATGCGGGTGTAATTGTACTTCATCAGGTTATTTTGCCGCTTTTCATATTGCAGGCGCAAGAGGTATTTACCCTCAGGGAAGCTCTCCGGGACGTAAAATTCACCCAAAACCCCATCATGCACCTGATTTGTAAAATAGCGAGGTTGGGCAGTATGTTCACGGGCGTCTTTCCATCCGCCCATGCTGGGATCTGAGAGGCTGCGATACATCAGGGTGTAGCGGGCGAAGTTCTCGCCATAAACGCTGCCCCGGATCTCAGTACTACCCGAGATCCCGATCTGATCCAGGGGATAATCTATCCGTACAAAAGGTGGATTGACATTATCCAAAAGCTTTTTGACATTGAGCAAGCCGTGTCCGGTGCGGATATCATAACCGGGAGTATCGATATCGTCTGTGGCACCCAAAAGGCGCGCCCGCACTTCTGCAGGGCTGAGGCCTGGCACCAGGGACAAAAGCAGGGCTATGCTACCGGTTACATAAGGCGAGCTCATGGAAGTTCCGCTCATCTGCATGTACATATCGTCTCCCTCGTCCTTGTATGTGGAGAGCACAAGTTCGCCGGGAGCCACCAGGTCTAGATCGTGGCCATAGCTGGAAAATCCGGAGACCACTTTGGCGATGCTGACGCTGCCCACCGAAATCACGTTTGATAAGCGGGCCGGATATCCCATATTTTCTCCAACATCATTGCCCGAAGAAGCCACCAGGACCACTCCCTTGGCATAGGCATAATCGCAGGCATCAGCGATGATCGCAGAGTAATTTGGGTCTCCCCAACTCATATTGACCACATGGCAGCCGTTATCCGCTGCATAGATGAGAGCTGCGGCGCAGTCATCATCCTGCAAATAGCCGGCATCTGAGGTTCTGAATCCAGCTCTCAGACCCATTATCTGCACGTTCCAGCACACTCCTGCTACGCCGATACCGTTGTTGCCCTGGGCTCCGATGATGCCAGCAACGTGAGTGCCATGATAGTTTTCATCCGTCACGTCGTTATCCGGGTCCAGATAGTCTCCCAAAGCCTCGTCTGCCATCTCAGGAGCATGGACAAAGTCCCAGCCACACCAATCGTCGATGTAGCCATTGCCATCATCGTCAATGCCGTTATCCGGAATCTCGCCATGATTGATATAGACATTTGCCTGGAGATCAGGGTGATTGATGAGCAATCCGCTATCTATCACACCCACAATGATCTGATGACTGCCTGTGCCATAATCCCAAGCTTGGGGGATGCTACACAGATCGTGCATGCCCTTTTGTCTGGGGAAAAGTGCATCATCCGGGATGGCGTGCATCTTCCGCAGATAGTTGAGCTCGATGTACTCAATTCCGGCAAAGCTGCTGCTCTTCATTTGCTGGATATCCGGCATCTGGCTCAGCTTTGCTTTAAAATAGCGCCCGGACGGCATTCCTGCCATCGGCTGCAAGCTTTTCAGGCCATATTGGCTTAAAAAGGCATCAAAATCTGAAAGTCCGGTTTTCCCTTTGCTGATCTGCAGCGGGGAGCTGGTCTTAATAAGTATCTGTCCCGGAACGTAAGCCCCTACAGCCCTGAGTGGACTGTGCAGCAGGAGCAGAAGGAGAATCAGCAGGGCAGAAGCTGCAAGGTGCGTCAGACGGACTTTGCTAAGCTGTAAAGAGCGGTTCAATCTCATATCATCCCTTTAAAATTGGTAGCTGAGGCCAAAGCTGTGCACGTCACTCAAACCTTCGCCGAAGGGGACATAGCCATAATCCAGAGCAATGCGGAAGAGCTCCAAGCCCATGCCTACGCTAAAGCTTTCGGCATCTGTATTAAACTTGTATCCTGCTCTGAGATAGAGCTTTTGCATGAGCTGCAATTCTGAGCTGAGGGCAATGCGCAGATCTTCATCCACAGCTTTTACAAAAGAGGCTTCCAGACCCAGCTTCTGCTCGCCCAGAACCAGGCCCTGATAGAGATCAAGGTCCAGGCTGAGAGGCAGCTTTTCATTGGTTTCATCGGTCTTATTGCTGATGCCCAGATTGCGCACAGAAAATGATAATCTACTATCCTTGATTGGTGGCAACCAGGTGGTACCCAGATCGCTGCTCAGCGCCAAAGATGAGGCTGTGTCCAGCTTCTCATAGATCACTCCCAGATTCGCTCCCAGATAGAGGGTAGGAGTGAGGCGCAGAGCGTAGTTGCCGCGGATATTGGTATCGGAAGGATTGTAATGTCCGATCAAAAGACCGGTCTCATCCCGCTTTTCGATCTCGCCATAGCTAAGATTGGTGATCCCCAGGCCAAAGTGCGAACTGCGCGTGGAATTCGAATACACCAAAGTGCTATAGGCCGTATCCCCGATCCAGATGCTGTGTGAGGCAGAGATACTCTTATCTCGTTCCACCACAGCAGAGGCGGGCTGCCAGAGCCAACTGGTGTGATTGCTCTCATAGTGGACTCCGCGGCCGGCCAAAGCCATGCTCACCGGACTCACCGGGATGTTCAAAAACTGGTAACCGTATTTTCCGGCTTCCGGGTGTACGTCTGCCAGGAGAGTCCAGGCCAGAGCGATGATGACTAGTGTAATGATATATCTTTTCATGAAGCTATGCTCCTTATTTTTCTATGCCAAAGCGCAGGCGGTGGGTTTCACCCCCTGAACTGATGATCGCTATATAGATCCCGCTACTGAGTTTGTGGGCGGGAATCTCAAATATCTCCAGATTGCGCAGATAAGCGTAGGCCAAAGCGCTGTGATGGTAAACCATTTTGCCACTGATATCGAAGATCTTGAGCTCCACCTGTCTGTCCTCGGTGGGCATCACCGAAAGGCGCAGCTTGGGTTCGTAGATCTTTTTCAAAGGATTCGGGAAGAAATACAGCTCGTTCATCACGAATTTGCCGGCGCTCTGAAATTGATTGTCCGAAGTGCTGGCTCCCCGGGAGGAAGTGCGCTGCAGATCGGCATATTCACAAAGCCAACTCTCATCCACCCTGCTGGGATCGTATTCCGGCAGTTTCGTGCGGGAAATGCTGCCCTTATCCGAGGCTATCCACAGATAGTAATTTTCATCCGCACCCTGGGCCACAAAAGGCAGGTGCCGTCCCCGATTGGCGTGGGATACAGGGTATTCGGGCTTCAGCCGGTAGTTATTGTTCCAAACGGTGAGGCGGTTCAGACTGAGCGCTGCGGCTAGTTCCATCTTGCCATCTCCATCCAGATCCAGAGCCAGGGCTCCGGCGCTGATGCGATCGTCCCTGAGGCCCATATTGAGGCTGGCAGGACTCATATCACTGCCGCTGTAATCGACGATAAACACTCTATTGGCAGTGCTGAGGATGAGATCCAAACTGCCATTGCCATCAAAATCCTGAATGGTAAGAGGGGCAAAGGTGCTATCCGGCAAGACATAAGGAAAGCCTGGCAGGAGTTTCCACTGCTTGGTAGTTCCCTCAAACTGATATACATAGACACTGGCTGGACATTGCACGATGAGATTGAAGTCTTGCTTGAGTGGTGCGCCAAAGAGCCCTATGCACAAGGAATCTGCTGGCAGAGGAAGCTCAAAGTTCTGCAAATCGCCAGTACCCGTGTCTTTGCTAAAGAGCTGATAGCGATCAGTCTTGCTGAGGCCGTAGATTTGCTGTTCATAATAGACCAGATTACCCGCAAGTTCGCCCTGCGGCATGATATATTCAGGCTGAGTCTCATTTGTATTTTTATCGTAAAGCATGATTTCGGAAAGGCCGCTATCTGTTTGTTTCACGGGTAAAAGCATTTGGGAACCGATATCCACAGGATGGCTCAGCCATTCGTAATTCAAAAGATTGAGGATAAAGCTGGTGCCGCTAGCGGCTTTACGGGCCAGGCGCAGCAATTTATTCTCCTGCATGGGCAGATAAAAAGCCTCGCCGTCCCAGGTATAAAGCTGTGTAATATCCTGATAATGTTGCGGATAGCCCGGAGCCATAGTTTCGTTTTTGAACAGGGCAATCCAGCCATCGGACATCGGGTAAAAAATCTCTTTGGAGCCGTCACCATCAAAATCTACAGACGCTGCCGGCAAGAGGCTGGGACCATCGAATCCCGCATCCAGTTTCCAGGCAAAACGCAGGCTGAAGCTCATCTGATTGCCGCTTTCGCTGATGTCGTAAATCTCCAGCGGAATCCCGCCATAATGGCTTTCCGCAGTGGGCAGCCAGATCAGACCCTCGTGCATGCCATATCCGAAATAATCGTTATTACCAGAGCGATAGCTATCTTTGTAGCCGCCGTATTTAAATTCATCCATGATGGAGGTATCCAGATGCTGATAGCCGTCTGCTTCTGCCAGGTCCACACCCTTATGCTGGGCATTGGCATTCACGCGATTCAGATCAAAATTCTCGGTGAAATTCTCCTCAATCACGTTTTCATCGATGTGCCAGATCAAGATTCCGCTGCCATCGGTGCGGGGATCCATGCCGAATCCGGGCAGGAAGAAATCCCATTCCGAACCGGAATAACGGTTTTTCATAAAGTTGAAATAAGGCAGATCGGGATATAGCTCATAATACTCCTGTTCACCTTCCGGCAGGAGTTTAAAGCTGTAGCTGGGTAGATTGTTATAAGGGTCCAGGCTGCCATCGGGGTTCTGCTGGCGATTTTCCAGCAGGTAGTATTCACGCTCCGAGATGGGGACTTTGTAGAGCCGGATGGCCTCCTGCTCATGATTCAAAAAGTGATCCAGAGGAAAGCCCTGTCCGTCATCGATCAGGGTAACAGCCTCTTCCCAACCCAGATAGTAGCGGCTGAAAGCAGAAAGCTGAGCGGGCACATAACCGCCGGCATTCCAGACTCCGGTGCCCATGAGGCCCCAATTTCCGATGCCCTGGCTGGCGCCATTGCTGCTGTCATTGTCAAACAAAGTAGGCAGTCCCAGCACGTGGCCAAATTGATGCGCCAAAACTCCGTATATACTGAAGAGATAAGACTCTGCATATTCTTCATCCGGTCCCGGGAAGTAGTCATGATACTCATCTTCGGGCATAATCACCACATTCGTCAGGATCGCGCCATCCGGGGTCTCAAAGCCTGGATAATCGTCATTTTCGCTATCAAAATAGGATTGCAAAAGCCTGCGGGTGAGGAAGGTGCTCCAGATCGAATCTGTGCGAATACGATCTATATCAGCTTCCTGGCCAGCTCCAGCGTGAAAGATGATCACCGCATCATAATTCTGAAAATCGATCAAAGCCTGAGTGAGCGGCATCAAATCCGGCAAAATCTCCGGCAAGCGGGCATCCGTCCTGCCGCCAGTATCGGCACCATAATAGGCCAGCGCTCTGGGCAGTTGAAATACCTGGGGATACACGGTGTAATCCAGCTCGTAGCTGCCATGTGAGGCATCCAAAAAGAAGTCTCCCAGATGCAGCATCCACCTCTCGAAAAAGGCCAGATCATGCCCCCACTCGGTATCTGGATACTGAGGCTGGCTCTTGAACTGGACATCGCTGAATTCCACCATCAAGGCCAGGACCCTGGATGGCAAGACATCCTGTTTTTGACCGCTACGCAGAGCCGGGGAATCTGTGGAATTTATTCCACTTCCCACAGCTAAATTCCTGAGCGCAGGTATCCTGGTGGGCTCCCAGTTCTCCGGTATATCACCATACAGCGGATGCGGAGGCACCATGGCATGGCCCAGGACGCATAGCAGCAAGAGTGCGGCTAAGTGTATGTGTTTCACCCATTTTGGCATAAATTTATCTTCTCCCATTATTAAACTATAAAAATGCAAATGCTATTTGTGATCATAGTGCATGCTATTTGAAAGTCAAAATGACGTCAAGGTTAATTGAGAATGGAGGATGGAGAATTGGTCGGCGAATTTGAAACATTATCTTGGTTTTGAGCCATCTATATTCCCAAGCGAGTGCTATGAGGCACAATATTTCAGATAGGATCCTGCAAGCAAAGATCCGAATGAGTGCTGTATGCACGGTATTTCAGATAGCAAAACGTAGCTACACAGTGGTTTGAGTTCCATGGGAATAGTATTTCAGATAGATACTAACAGACAGACAGACAGACAGACAGACACCCAAACGAATGCTGTAGGCATGGCATTTCAGATAGATAATCAGACAAACTACATACCCAAACGAATGCCGTAGGCATGGCATTTCAGATAGATAATCAGACAAACTACATACCCAAACGAATGCCGTAGGCATGGCATTTCAGATAGATAATCAGACAAACTACATACCCAAATGAATGCCGTAGGCATGGCATTTCAGATAGATAATCAGACAAACTACATACCCAAATGAATGCCGTAGGCATGGCATTTCAGATAGAACTCGATAAGCACATACCATAATGAGTTCCATCGGAACGGCATTTCAGATAGCAAAGCGCTACCTGCATTACCCTTCCTGGATAGCCCGTGCTAAAGATGTCGTAGAGATCAAAGGATTGATTCCTGCTATCTCTACGTCATCACCACGACAGCGGAAGGGCAGCCACTGGGGACAAAGCTCTGACCTTCCAGCGAATAAGACAAGTAAATGGCTAATCAAAGACTGACTGATATTTAACCCTAAAAAACCTGGGATCCCTGTCTTGAACTTTCTTATTATTACAAGGCTGCGGGGTATTCAAGCATAGGGCCAAACCTGCTTTTGTTGAAATATATCAACAGATTTCCAAGCTGTGGAGTGAAAAAGCAAGAATAGTTATTGACAGGATTACAGCAGTCATTAGTTTATGTTTTAGTCTATGACGTTAAGGCGTCTTGATTTTGATGAATATAAATAGTATATTGTGTTTTTAGGAGGAAACTATGAAACACAGCAAAGCTCTACTTCTCTTATTGCTTTTGATCGGAATGGCGACACTCGCTTATGGGCAGGTTAATTGTCTTACTCTTAATGGCAGCGACAATTATGTAGGTAATTATGGTGACATTTTGGATGTTGGCTTAGGCGACTTGTCATACCAGATTTGGTTTAAAACAACATCTTCATCTGGTGGGATAATGGGAAAAAGCTACTATGGTAGCACTTCAGGGCGCTGGAGTATTCAGCTTTCAGAAGCAAATCCCGGAACACTAAGGATTATATTTCAAGGGAGTACGACACATACGCTTGATGCTGTGAACGGACCTTGGAATAATGGAGTTTGGCATAACGCAACGGTAACCTGTAAGCGTGACGGAGATATGACTCTGTACATGGATGGAGTATACAACAACCACATCAGTATTGCATCTTCTCAAAACACCAACATGAATTCACCCGGACACTTCTTTTTGGGTGTTTATGGGAATAGCACGGGAACCGGACCTCAGACCGGTATGTACCTAAACGGCTCATTGTGCGAAGCACGGGTCTGGAACAGACTCTTGACAGCTGCAGAAGTCGCTGCCAATTACGGTGTGCCGATCTCCCCCACTACGAATAACTTGGTGGGATACTGGAAAATGGACGAAGGCCAGGGCAACATAGCTTATGACTCTGTAGCCAATGGCCATAATGGCACTATATATCCTACGACTTTTGTGCCCACATGGGAAACTGACGGTCCTCCCACCCTGCCAGTAGAGCTTTCCTCCTTTACCGCAACCATCAGCACGCACAACAACGTTGTGCTCACCTGGGTCACTCAGTCTGAAACCTCTGTAATGGGTTTCTACGTGTATCGCGGTACCGATCCCAATCTGGCGAATGCGCAGCAAATCACCGCTTTGATCGATGCCACAAACACTTCAGATCAACAGGTCTATGTCTATACAGACAGCGAAATCAATCAAATCGGAACCTATTATTACTGGTTGATGGTCGCAGACATAAATGGCAGTGAGAGTTTCCATGGTCCTATCCATGTGACCTATGAAAACACCCAGCCCGGTATCCCCAATATTCCTGTCTTCACAGAGCTGAAACAGGTTTACCCTAATCCCTTCAACCCCAATACCAATATCAGCTATGTGCTGGCTCAGCCCAGCGACGTCTTGATCACCATCTTCAATATGCGTGGCCAGGAAGTGCGCAGCTTCGATTCCAAGAACGTAGCCGCCGGCTCTCAGAAATTGACCTGGGATGGTAAAGACCAGAATGGCACCAGCCTTGCCTCCGGCGTATATTACATCCGCATGCAAGCCGGAGCAGACAGCTTCTTCAAGAAAGCTGTTTTGATGAAATAAACTTAACTTACTCTGATATAAAGCCGCGGGAAAAGCCTGCGGCTTTTTTAATACTGAGTGTTCAGAGAGTTGAGCCACCCCGCCTTTTTTTGACTTTAAAACGACCTTTCCTGCGGTAGCCTTCGAGCTGGGCTTGTCCTGTATCTTGTTGTCAGCCGTAGTGTTCTGAACTAACCTGGGTCGTTTTTGAGTTAAAACAAAAGCAACGCTGATCGGACAAACTCAAGCACGCAGCCTTGACAAAAACAAAAGCAACACTGATCGGATCGGGCAGCGCAGCATCGTGATCTTCCTGTTTAACTCTCATTTCTGGTTTGAGAATCATTTGTAGCTTGCGGGAATCAGGAAAGATACGGGGCAATCTAAAGCTTATCGGCCAGATCAAAATGAAAGTCAAAACAGGCATCGGGCAAAAAGCAAAACAGTTCGGTGAAGGCATGGCAGTTCGGTGAAGGCCTGGCAGTTCAGATAGCAGCAGTCCGGTAGGACGAAAGGCGAATGACAATAGCCCAGCAGGTGACTGCTGGGGTGGCTGGCAGACCTAATCCCGAGTCTGAAGCGCAGCGCAGGACGACAGCTGAGCTCTCAATAGAGAATCCGCCATGGTAGCCTGGGGTATATTGTTTTAGTGAGCTGCGGGAGCCCGGCCTTGAAAGGGCAGGAAGGAGTCTTGATCCAGGCGGCTGCCACGTGGCGTGGAGCTTGGAAACCCCCACCTGGATTCTTTCAAGGCAGGGGAGAGATTGTGACTGCAGGAGGTAAATCCAGCAACTGGACACGGGACGTATCCAATCCAGCAAATCCGTGTGACTATGCTTTTGTTTGGGGCACGCACCAGCTAAAGCTGAGGCAACTGCAGGATGAATCCAGCGTTACGGCACTCCGAAAGCTTTGTGTTGACAAAAAAGCCGCTTTCAGATGTCATAATTTCATGTATTATTACAAAGTATGTCTCCCCTTGGGGATCGACAGGGATTTCAGTTATAGCAGCGCTTTGCGCATTGCCTATGGCGCCAGGGTCTTGGTTCCCTTGCGGGCAAAGCTGATGCTCGGCATCTGCATGGAAGAAATGCCAGCGGAGAATTATCGCTACAAAAGCGTGGTAGAAATCCTGGATGAGGCGGCAGTTTTGCCCCCGGAGCTTCTAGATCTGGCAAAATGGATGGGCTGGTATTATCATTGTTCAGTAGGTAAGGCCCTCTTTGCCATGCTGCCCAGTCGCTTGCAATGTGACGTGGATGCTGTGGCAAGCTGGATCGGCACCAGCAAAGAGATCCCCCCAGATTATCTCCCCTTCTATGAAGCCCTGCAAATTCAGGACAAAATCAAGCTCTCAGAACTCAAAAAGAACCGGCCGGATTATCCTGTTTACCAGATGGCAGAAGCTGCGCAGGAAGCTGGATTCATCAGCCTGGCAACCAGAGTGAAACATCTGGATAAGCCCAAGAAAAAGAATTTCATCGAAATTACCGGGCTCGAATTTGTGGAGAACGATCTGCCCTTACGCCAACGCGAGGCTTGGGAGCTGATCAAAGAGCAGACCCAGAGTCCATTTTTGATGGCGGATATCAGCAGTCTGGTCTCTTACAGCGCACTTAAAGCCTTGGTAAAGAAAGACATCATCCGCATCTTCCCGCGCGAGGTGCAGGATTCCGGTTTTATCCGCGAAAAAGGCAGTGGCGCAAAACAGATCACCTTGACTGACGAGCAAAACCAGGCCGTGCGGGAAATACTGGAAGACTACGGCAAATATCAGGTGCATCTGCTCTATGGCATCACCGGTTCCGGCAAGACTGAGGTCTATATAGAGATCATCCGCAAGTATCTGGAAGCCCGGCAAAGTGTGATCTTTTTGATCCCGGAGATAGCGCTCACCCCGCAAATGCTGGACCGTTTTGATTCCCATTTTGGCAGCAGCATGGCAGTGATGCACAGTCAATTGACAGAAGCGCAGCGCTTTGCGGAATGGCAAAAGATCAAAAGCGGCGAATGCCGGCTGGTGATCGGGGCCCGCAGTGCAGTCTTTGCCCCGGTGAAAGATCTGGGACTGATCATCGTGGATGAAGAGCATGAAAGCAGCTACAAACAGGATAATGTGCCGCGTTACAACGGTCGTGATCTGGCGATTGTGCGGGCGCAGAAAAGCCATGCGCAGATCATCCTGGGCAGCGCTACTCCCTCTCTGGAAAGCTGGCACAATACCCAGACCAATAAATACAGGTTGCATCGTCTCAAGAACCGCCCCTTACACTATACACTGCCCACAGTGCGGCTGATCGATCTGCGCGACAGCCAAAATCCGGAGCTAATCACAGACGAACTGGCTGTAGCCATTACCGATCGGCTGAACCGGAAAGAGCAGGTGATTCTCTTCCAAAACCGCCGCGGCTATTCCTCCTACGTGCAATGCCTGAAATGCGGCAAGCTGATCACCTGTACGAATTGTGAGATCAGCATGTACTATCACCGCGATCGTGAAGAGATGCAATGTCACTATTGCGGGCACTTTTATCCCATTCCCCGGCGCTGCCCTTCCTGCCAGGGTTTCAGCTTTTCCTATGGCTCGCCCGGCACGCAAAAAGTAGAGCAGACCTTGAAGATGCTCTTCCCTGCGGCCAAGATCCTGCGCATGGATAGCGACAGCTCCAGCAGCACTTTGAAGAGTATGTATCAACGCATGAAACGCCAGGAAATCGACATCCTGCTGGGCACACAGATGATCACGAAAGGGCTGGACTTTCCGGGGGTGACTCTGGTGGGCATCATCAATGCCGATATCAGCCTGAATATTCCGGATTTCAGGGCTTCGGAACGCAGCTTTCAGCTCATCACCCAAGTGGCTGGACGCAGTGGCCGTGCAGAAAAAACCGGAGAGGTGATCATCCAGACTTACAACCCGGAGCATTACTCCATCCAATGCGCCAGCAGACAGGATTTTGAGAGCTTTGCCAGTGAAGAGTTGAGCTACCGCGAACGGCTGAACTATCCGCCGGCTTTTCGTCTGGCACGCCTGCTCTATCAGGGCATAGACCTGGGTGAGCTGGCAAATGAAATGGACCGGCTGAAACGAACTTTCTTACCGCCGGAAAGTGAGGATTTGATCATCCTGGGACCCAGCCCCGCTCCCTTTGCCAAGATCAATCAGCTTTTCCGCTACCATCTGATCCTCAAAGCAGCAGGTCCCGCGCAGATTCGCGAGGCCGTGGATTATATAGAAAATGGATTTCAGCCTCAAAAAGGGATTAGTAAACAGCTCGATATCGACCCGATGATTCTGATGTAAGAGCTTGTTTGGGAATCAGATATCGATCAGGCTGGTGTGGATGTGCTGACTGGCTACGTGGAGTTTGACCTCGCTGCGGATGCTTTGTAGATATTTATTCATCACTTCAAAGGCCAGATCCGGGAGGTTGTTGGTTTCGGAAAGATGCGCCAGAACCAGGTTTTTCAGCCCGGGATGCAGCACTTGCGAGATGAGGCCCACCGCTTCAACATTGGAAAGATGACCGTGCTCGCTTCTTACTCTCTGCTGGAGACTGAGATCGTAGGGGCCATTCCTGAGCATCTCAGGGTCATGATTTGACTCCAAAATCAAGGCATGCACCCGGCTCAGCATACTCACAGTGAGTTTGGTGGGATAGCCCAGATCGATCGCAACCCCGACGCGGCGATCATCATGTTCAAAATAAAAGTTGTTGGAATCGATCGCATCGTGTGAAGAACGGAAAGGCCTCACCAGGATGTCTCCCACCAAAAACTCAATCCCGGATTCAAAATACCTGAGCCAGCTCTCGACCTTGCCCAGGCGATGGGCACAGTAGTCATAAGTATCGGGCGAGATATACAGCGGGATTTTCAGGCTGCGGGCCATGGCACCGGCACTTCTGGTGTGATCGGAATGTTCATGGGATACGATCACCGCTTTGATGGTATGCCGGGGCACATCCAAGGCTTCTAAGGCTGCCCACACGCGCTTGAGACTGATGCCTGCATCCAAAATCAGCGCGGTATTCCGGCTACGGATCAGGATGCAGTTGCCTTTGCTGCCACTGGCAAGCACTGAGGTCTGAAACATGCGTCTTTTAGATGCGGACTATGCGGTAATAGCGGTTGTTGATGCGGTCAAATTCGCTCCAGACAGCTTCCGGAGGAGCGGCAGCCAGCAGTTGGCTTACTCCTGCGGCCTGGGCATCGAGATTGTCGCAATGATGCAGGATCAGGGCTTCCAGGGTCTGGGGCAGACGCACTGAGGCCTTCTCATACTCGCCGTGATGGGCAAGGATCATGTGGCGCACATTAAGCAGTAGATCCTCTGGAAAACCGGGGATCTTCGCCGCGGCTTCCACCGCGATCTGATCGCTCATGCTGAGGTGTCCCAAGAGCCGGCCTTCATCGGTAAAATCAATGGCGATTTTGCTGTTGTACTCTATCACTTTGGCTACATCATGCAGGATCGCTCCGGTGAGTAAAAGATCCATGGATACTGCATAGCGCGTGCTGGTAAACTCGCACAGGCTGGCCACTGCGATGGTGTGTTCGATGAGGCCATGCACATAGTTATGATGCCAGCCTTTGGCGGCTGGAGCCTGTAAAAAGCGGGCAAAAAAGTCTTTGTCGTCAAAGATGACATGCAGCAGCCGGTTCAGATATTCGTGCTCCACTTTATCCACAAATTCCCAGAAGCGTTCGGCCAGGAATTCCGGCTCAAACTTGCTGCGGGCCACGAAGGCGGAGATATCGTATTCGCTCTTATCGGCAAAGCGCAATTGGGTGATGGAAAGCTGGATCTGGCCTTTGTAATTCACCACTTGGGCGCGGATTTTCACCACGTCGCCGGCGTCAAATTCGCCGGCAGTTTTGGAGGCGTCTTTCCAGACATTGGCGCTCACCTGTCCGCTGCGGTCTTGCAGCTTCAGGCGCAGATACTGTCCGCCTTTGCCTTCGCGCAGTTCTTTTTCCACAGCCAGGTAAAATTCTGTAATTTCTTTGCTTTCATGCTGATGCAATTCGTTTACTAAGATGTGTTCCATATTACTTCACTTTATTATGCTTATTTTTCTTGTATTTGTCCCTCTGCCTTCTTCATCAAAACGCAGAAAATAGATGCCGGAACTGGGGAACAAAGAGGCTGGCAATTCCAGGGATTTTGGGCAGGAATCTGTGCTGTAAAGGCGCTGTCCGCGCAGATTATAGATGCTGAGTTTCGCCTCCCTGGCAAGGTTTATTTTGAGTGAGTTCTGCCCCCTGAGGGGATTGGGATATACTCTGAGCAGCGCAGGGGAAACTAATTCATCCTCATTTGAAGTGAGGATCATTGAATCAAAATCGTGGAAGTCTGCGTAATAGATTCTGCCGCCTTGCTCCTGTTGCACCCAGTAGTAGAGGCGGTAGGCCTCTTCGTCATCATCGTCAAACAGTCCACTGGCTGTGAAGGAATAGCTCTTGTTGATGGTGGAGCCCATATTCAGGGATGTGCTCACGGTATCGGCAAAGGCGATCCAACGGTTCAAGACATAGCTCTCGCTGCCGTCAAAATCATGCTTTTTGAAGAGCCCGGCAAAGATGCGGGAAGCCGTCATCAGGCTCTGCCCCACTCCGGTATAAAGATTGGTGCTTTCATTGCTAAAGCTGAGCACCACGTTCACGTTTTCAGAGTTTTCCACAGGCTCCATCGCGCAAGTAGAGGAGGAAATGAAGCTGCGATAAGTCCCGATTTTAGCTATGGCATCGCTGAACTTGGGTTCATATTGATCGGTAAATCCTACAATGCGCATGTCTCCGGCCACCACGGTACGGGGAACGGAATTGAAACCATACCAATTGTAGCGTCGCATCGAGTACAGATTGGCCAGGGGATCTGATAAAACAGGGTAGTACTGCAGTGCATGCAGAGAGCCTGTAAGATACGGCTGCTGAATGGTATTGATCACTGAGGTCTCATCCTCCCGCAAAAAGTTTTCGACCAATTGGGCGGGAGATTCATCGACAAAGATTTGATAATTGCAGAGCTTTTTATTGTTCGCAAACAGGGTGTCGTTCTCAGCAAACTCACTGCTGAGCAGAGCCTCTATCCTGAGCTGAGTAGGCTCTTCCGGCAGATCAATCATTACATCGGAAGAGGCGAAATCAAAGTCATAGAACTCCCGGGGGGCCAGGCTTTGGGGAATAGCCACATTCAGGGTATCATATTGCGAGAAACCGGGACGGCTCAGGATCAGACGAAGATTGGCATTTAAGATGCTGGTATCGCTATGGTTGTACACTTTGAAAGCAGGCTGCACTCTGCCACCGGGCACCAGCGCTCCTTCCAGATCAAAATCGCAAAGCTGCAGGTCTATGTCATCAAAAGCAAATTCGCCCAAGAGGCCAAAAAGCAGTTCGCAGGCAAAACCGGCTGAGGCAAAGGAAGATAGATGCTGGATATTGCCCACCTGATTCATGTAATAGCTGCGAGTCCCGCCGCCTGTGCTGGCGGCTACAAAACGGTTTGTGGCATTGGTAGTATAATCCGCCATCAGCCAGAAAGTCTCGGCGGTATGCTCGCTGTCAAAGTATAGGTCCACTTGGTTGTCGCTGATGCTAAGATTTTGGCTAAAGAGCAATTCACCAGGGCTGCCATCTGCATCGGCGCGCAATTCCGCAGTCAAAGTTCCGCCCGTGAAAGGAAGCCACAAACGGGCACCTTGCGCACGGAAATTCACCTCACTGAGGCCAGGATAAGCACTACGGAAATTGAAGCGTACGGCCCAACGGTTTGAGCCAAAGAAATTCAGGTCGTTTGAAGCTGTGTGATAGTGATAGTGGTATTCGCGGCTGCTCTCCCCTATCGCTCTGCCATCTGCAGAGACGCACTGGATGGCAAAAAGCAGGCCAAAGAGCAAGGGCAATATCAGGAGGTAGCGCTTTTGCACTCCATCTCCTTAATCAGGCTCTGGGCCTGAGTCAAATCCTGCTGCATGGCGCGAATGAGCTCGTTACTATCGGCAAACATCTTTTCCTCCCGGAGGTATTTGAGTAGCTTCACCTGCATGGTGGAGCCGTAAATATCGGAATCAAAACCAATAAGAAAGGTTTCGACCTCGATAATCCCTGTAGATTTCAAGGTGGGAGATTTGCCGATATTCGTCAAGCCAAAATATGTCTGACCCTCCAAATGCACCTGGCTGAGGTAGATACCTTCGGCGGGAATTAGCTGATGCGGATTGGCAAGCGTGAGATTGGCAGTGGGAAAGCCAAGCTCCCTTCCTCTTGCCGTTCCGTGGGTCACAGAGCCCAAAAGGCAATAAGGCCGGCCCATAAGGCGATTCGCTTCCTTCAGATCGGCAGCTTCCAAAAGCTTGCGGATGCGGCTGCTGCTGATGGGCACTCCAGCATCCAGCTCGGGCTCTACATATTCCACACGATAGCCATACACTGCGGCATGATCCTGAATAAACTTCCTATCACCCGCTTTGTCCTTGCCAAAATGACTGTCGTAGCCCATCACGATTACACTGGGTTGCCAGGTGGGGATAAGGTATTCATCCAGGAATTGCAGGGCTGTGATTTGCGCCATTTCGGGGGTGAAATCCAGCATCGCGACCTCGTCTATGCTGAGGCTGATCAGCTCCTGCTTTTTGAGGGCAGAAGGGCAGAGCATTTTGGGAGCGGAATCCTTTTTCAGCGTGATAGCAGGATGCTCGCGGTAGGTGATGATTACGGATTTCAGGCCTTCTGCCTGGGCGATATCATGCACACGGGTCAGCAGCTTGCGGTGTCCCAAATGCAGGCCATCAAAGGTGCCAATGCTGAGCACGGTCATTGGGCGGTGTCCTTATTGAACACCAGGCTGGGCATAATGTATCCAGTCTCGCAACGGCCTATTCCCAGAAGCTTTTCCTCGTAGAGTACAGCCAGTTCAGAGCCATCTGTGCAATCATAGGCCAGGCTGAATTTGCGGCCATTCAGGAAATGCCGCCCCTGTTCATCTGATAGACTTAGCTTGGGCAGACCGGTCAGGATCTGCTCAACCGGGCAGATCGCCTTTTGCCAGCCCTGTTCAAGCTCAGACAAGTTCCAGCTCTTCGTTAGATCCAGCTCTCCGATCGCGGTGCGCTGCAAGGCTGTAGTCATGCCTACTGTGCCCAGGAGGCTAGCGATATATTCGGTCAAGGCACGGATATAAGTGCCTTTGGAGACACAGACCCGATAGCGCAAAGCGTTATCTTGCAGGTCAGAAAGCAGTTCAAAATCGTAAATCTCCACTGTGCGGATGGGCATTTCTGGAGTTTGGCCTTCACGGGCGTATTGATAGGCGCGCTTGCCATCCAGCTTGATGGCGGAATAGAGCGGTACCTGCAGCTCAGTCAGCGCCATTACCCTGGCTTTGACTTGCAGCAGATCTTCAGGCTTGATATTCGGCTCTTCTTCTGCCACGATCTCCCCTTCCGGATCGCCAGTGGCGCTCTTTTTGCCCAAGAGCATAGTGGCTTCATAGCTTTTGCTTTGGGCTTCGGCGTATTTCAGGAGCCGGGTGTATTGCCCGGTGGCGCAGATCAGGAGTCCGGTGGCAAAGGGGTCCAGGGTTCCGGCATGGCCGATCTTCTTGATGCCTGTGAGCTTGCGCAATTGGTGAATCACGCCAAAGGAGGAGATGCCTGCCGGTTTATTGATCAGTAAAAAGCTGTTCATAGCTGTTTGAGAGCCTGGCTAATGTCCTCTAAGACTATCTTCTGCACATCCTGCAAATTGCCTTTCAGGGTGAGGCCGGAGGCTTTGCGATGTCCCCCTCCGCCATGAATGGCGGCGATCTCTTGCACATTGAGCTTCAGTGAACGCAGCGATATCTTCCAGAGGTCTTTTCCTATCTCCTGAAAGTAGGCTATAGCTTGTACATTCGCCACACCCTGCACATAGCGGCTCACGCTCATGGCAGAGGCTGGGTCATAATTCAGCTCCCTTGCCAGAGCGATATCCGAATGCAGGAAGAGAATCCTCTTATCCAGATGCAAGCTGATGCTGGCAAGGCTATGCCCGATATACAGCATCTCTTGTGCCGATTGATTTTGCAGAAAAGCCTGATTGAGAAAGTGCGGCTGGGCTCCCTGTTTGGTGAGGTCCGCGCAGAGTTCAAAGACTTGCGCATTCGTATTGGCATTGCTGAAGTTATTGGTATCGTTGAGGATGGTGACATATACGGCATCTGCGATGAACTTGCGCACTTCTGGCTCAAAGCTCATAATCTCCTGTTCAAACAGGCGATAGAGCATGGCTCCAGCAGACACATAATGGCTATCGACCACCTGCAAATCTGCCTTGATCACGCCATGTTCGGGGACATGGTGATCCAGCACAAAGACCTTCTGGGCCGCATCCACCAAGGCCGCACGCTGCCCCAGACGATCCCGACCATTGCAATCCAGCACAATCAAGAGTTCATATTTCATGCCCTCTTGATAGGCCTGATGCACGGCATTATCCATCAAAAAGCTATAGCGGGAGAGGTCTTCGCCATCGGTGATGATAACTGAGGCCAGCCCTTTCACCCGCAGGATTTCCTGAAAGGCAAAGGCTGCCACCATGCCATCGCCATCCGAGTGAATATGGGTGGTAATAGCGATGCTCTTTGCCCCGTGTGCCAGGGCAAAGAGCTTATTGCTGATATCTTTTGTCATATCGTTTATTCAGATCAAAAGCCGGCAGAACCAGCTCTTAAATATTGGACTTAACGATCTTTTTCTTCGTCGTCTTCGTCAAAATCGTCGTAGTCGTCCTCTTCTTCATCGTCATCGTCATAATCATAATAATCGTCATCATCCAGATAGTCTTCGATATCAATATCCGGATCATAATCCTCATCATATTCTTCTTTAATGCTGGCAAGAAGGGCATCCACTCTTTCAGCACGGTCTTCCGTATCGTCATAGAAGAATGACAGTTCGGGGATAGTTCTCATAATATGTGCTCCTGCAATTTGTTTCTTAAAGAATCCAGATGATTTGATCAGTTGGGCCTTGATCTCTTCATGAGAGGCGGGATTATTGAAATGGGTAAAGTAGAGCTTGGCATAGCGCAGATCTTTTGATATGACCACGTCCGTGATGTTCACCCAGGCCAAAGCGGGGTCATTCAGTTTTTGGCTGAGCGCGATATTAAAGATCTTTTTTAGCTCTTTGGAGAGCCGGGGCATGCGATGGTTTTTCATTAGAGTTTTTTGGCTACCTCTTTCTCAATATATGCTTCGATGACATCGCCTTCTTTGATATCGGTATATTTTTCCAGCGATAGTCCGCATTCGGTTCCTGCTTTTACTTCTTTCACGTCGTTGGCATAGTGTTTCAGAGAGCTGAGTTTATCTTCGGCGATGAGTACGTCATTGCGATACAAGCGGATCAGGCAATCCCGCTGGATAAATCCGCGGTCCACAGAGCAGCCGGCGATAGTTCCCACTTTCGTGACCTTAAATACCTGTTTGATCGTGGCAGAACCTATGCTTTGTTCTTGAATATCAGGTGCGAGCATGCCCTCAAGGGCAGCTTTGACGTCGTCAATAGCGTCATAGATCACCTGATAAAGTTTAATTTCGACGCCTTCTTCTTCGGCCAGATGGCGGGCTTGCTGTCCAGCGCGGACATGGAAGCCTAAAATGATGGCATCACTGGCGGAAGCCAGGGATACATCAGCTTCATTGATGCCACCCACACCTTTGTGAACTATATGTACGGATACCTCTTCATTGGCCAGCTTTTGCAGGCTATCTGCAATAGCTTCGCCGGAACCATCCGTATCGGTTTTAAGGATAATATTGAGGTTGTTGATTTTATCTTCTTTGATGCGGGCAAAGATGTTTTGCAGGCTGGATTGGTTCTGATACTTTTCGCGTTCCAGACGGATCTGCTGACGCTCCGTAGAGATTGTTCTGGCGGTTCTTTCGGTATCCACCTGATTCAGCACGTCGCCGGCCTTGGGAGTTCCGTTCAGACCATAGATCCTGGCTACATCGCTGGGGCCCAAGTTCTTGATCTCCAGTCCACGCTCATTTTCCATGCGCCGGATGCGGCCATTCACCGCTCCGCAAACTATGATATCGCCTTTTTTGAGCGTACCTTTTTGCATCAGGATGGTTGCAGCAGAGCCCATGCGGGCATTCATCTGGGCTTCCACCACGATGGCTTCGGCCGGAACATCGCGTTGAGCGCTGAGTTCCAGCATCTCTGCGGTCAAGAGAATGACCTCGATCAGATTCAGGATGCCTTCTCCGGTCACAGTGGAGGTCTTGCACCAGGGCACATCGCCACCGTACTGTTCCAGATACACGCCTGTCTCCAGGATTCCGGAGATGGTCTTGCTCACATTTGCCGCTGGCAGATCTATCTTATTGATCGCAAAGATCAGCGATACACCTGCTGCTTTGGCATGATCGATGGCTTCCCTGGTCTGGGGCTTCACCCCTTCTGTGGCAGCCACCACGATCACTGCGATATCGGTCACATTGGCTCCACGGGCGCGCATGGCGGTGAAGGCTTCGTGTCCCGGAGTATCCAGGAAGGTTATTTTATGTTTATTGACTTCGATCTGATAGGCACCGATGTGTTGAGTGATGCCACCGGATTCTCCTGCCACGATGTTTTCATTGCGGATATAATCCAGGATAGAGGTTTTGCCATGATCCACGTGGCCCATAATGGTCACCACAGGAGGACGCGGCTCTTCTGGAACTTCAGAATAGTGCTCCATTTCGTGTTCGATCAAATCTGTGCCATATTCGTCTTCAAAGCGGAATTCCACGCTGAATTCATCACAGATCATTTCCAGGGAGTCCTTATCCAGGCGTTGATTGATGGTCACGAGTTGTCCCATCATAAAGAATTTTGAGATGATCTCACTGGCGGAGACGTTCATGATCTTGGCCAGCTCGGATACCGAGGTAAATTCCCGGATTACGATTTCCTGACTTTGGTCATCCACAGACTGGGCTTCGCGATGGTATTTTTTGCGTTTGGCAGTCTTCTGCATCACCTTCTTGATATTTCTGGAGATAGCAGCTTCATCGATCTCAGCGGGTTCAAAGACTTTACCCTTGGTCTTTTTGCCACTGGCGACAGCGGCTTTTTTGTGTTTGCCTTTTTCTCCCAGCTCGTCATGCACCGCTTTGGCTTTGCCAAATTTCTTGTCGAGATCCTTCTTTTCCGGGATCGTCGGGGGTGGAGGCGGCGGAGGTGCAGTGGGCGTAGTAGGGCGGCTTCTGCGGGGACGTTCTGTGCTGGCACTGGTGGCTCTGGCCCTGGGCTCTCTGGCTCTGGGCGGAGGAGTAGCCTGTTTGTAAGGCACTCGTATATCAAGCTTTTCCCGATGTTTGGCAGCGTCTTCGCGGGCTTTTTGGGCCAGTACTTCCTCTGGATCCGGCAGATCCTTTTCTGCTGCTGCTACTACTTCGGCTTCGGCTTCTGGTTCGGTCTCCAGTTCCGGTTTCGCTTTGGCCCGGCTTTTAGCTTTGGCTTTGGCTGGCTTTTCGGCTTTGACCTTTTTTACAGGAGCCTCGGGCAGAGCTTCCTCTTCGGGTTTAACTGGCTCTTTTTCGGCTGGCTTTTCGGCAGCCTGGCTTTCTTTCTTTCTGGCTTGTTGGCGAAGCTCGATCATTTTCTTGCGGTCTTTCTCCGCTCTCTTTTCGGCATCAATCTGTTCGTTGTATTTTCCTCGGATCTTATCCGCCACTTCCGCTTCCACGAAGCTCATGTGGCTTTTGGTAATCACCCCCAGATCTGTAAGATGCTTTTTTAGAGCCATTGTACTGATCTTGAGTTCCTTGGCTAATTCATGTACGCGTATATGCAAGGTTCCTCCACTCACGCCTGCCAATATTCCATGATTTTGGCAGCAAAATTTTTGTCGCTGATTCCAAATACTCCGGTTTGATGGAGTCCCAGGGGCACACTTAGCTCCTGTTGACTCCCAAAACTGATTACCGGCAGTTTGGCTCCGCTTGCTGTTATCTCAAAATTCACCCTTTTGACGGTGCGTTCGGAGCTATCTGCAGCGATCACAATTAGATGTATGTGTTTACGATGCATCTCTCGCAGGCAGGCATCTATCCCTGCCGTCAGCTTTCCAGCTTTGCGGGCAAATTGCATCAGATTTAGTATTTTGGAGTCCCGCTCACTACTCATAAGCGTCTCCCTTTTTGTCGTCTTTTCCGCCATTTTGGCATCTGCAAAAGGCAAGCCTCTTGGGGACAGACATAGTATTTCCGGGCTTGCAAGAGCCGGGCAGGATCATAAGCAATACCGCTGGGCAGTAGCACGAAGCTGAGCAGCTCAGTCTGAGCGCTCTTCTGTCTGCACACCACGCAGGTGCGAATGGCTTTGTGTCCAGCGTTGCTATTCATATTTGGCATTAGAAATACTTTGCAGATTCCTTCAGCTTTTCGGCTGTCTTTTGGCCCAGGCCTTCCAAAGCAGAAAGCTCATTGGCAGAAGCCTGGAAGATGTCCTGGACACTGGTGTATCCAGCGCTTCGCAGCACTTCTGCGATCTTGGGCGAGACCCCGTCCAATTCGTTGACGTGGCTCACAGTACGGCGTTCTTTGGCCAATTTCTCTTCATATTCAGCGGTGGTAAAGATGTCTATCTTCATACCGGTGAGTTTGGCGGCAAGCTTCACATTTTTGCCTGCCTTGCCGATGGCTATCACCTTGTCGGCTTCATCCACGATCACTCTGGCAGCGCGGTTTCGCTCCACTATCACCCGTTTCACATTGGGGATGCCCAGAGCGTTTTCGATCATCTTTTCCAGGTCTTCACTATGCACCACGATATCGAGCTGCTCCCCGTGCAATTCCTTGCGGATGCTATCTATACGGGTACCCTTTGGGCCCACGCATTCGATTACGGGATCGAGCTTGGGATTGAGCGCTTCCAGCTCCACTTTGGTGCGGATTCCGGGCTCGCGGACGATCTTACGGATCTTGATATCTCCAGAAAAAATCGCCGGAATCTCGGCTTCAAACAGCCTTTTCACAAATTCCGGATTGGTGCGGGAAAGAATCACCGTCACCCCACGGCTTCCGCTGCGGATATTCGTCACATAGGCTCTGATATTGTCGCCTACGCGGTAGTATTCATTTTCAATCTGTTCGTCCAGAGGGAGCAGGGCATCGGTATAGCCCAAATCTATGCGGTAGCCGCCGTTATCATCGATGGATTTGATCTTTCCGGAGGCTATGGTGTATTTCTGTTTGTCAAAGTCATTTTGAATCTTTTCATCTTCCAGGCTGCGGATGCGGTCTGCGATGATCTTTTGCGCGGTTTTCACCAGTTTGGGCTCAAATTCCTGCAGAGACAACTCTTTTTGGATGTAATCTCCCAAGTTCGCCTCGGCATCGTAGATACTGCGGGCTTCCATGAGGGAGATCTCCCCCAAGTTCGTTTCCAGCTCTACCACCAAGCTCTTGAAGCGCACTTTGATGGCTTCGGATTCTTCATCAACAAATACTTCCAGCTCGTTTTCCGCTTCCAGCCTTTTGGCCATGGTGCTGGTGATGGAATCCACGATGATCTCCTGGATCTCGGCTCCGTCTAATTGTTTGAGTGCGGCAAGCTTCATCACCGCATCCAGAATATTAACGCTCATCGTCATCTCCTCTTGGCAGCCCCATAAATACTGTCTTGGCGCGGGCGATCGATTTCAAGGAAATCTCAATATTTTCACCCCGGTCGTCCAGGGTCACGGTGTCTTGATTCACTTCTATCAAAGTGCCCATCACAGACGCTTTTTCATCGTCTTTATTATACTCGACCGCCACTTTTTCGTTGATGGCGCTCACCCAATGGCTTTTAAGCTTCAGAGGACGCTCCAGCCCAGGTGATGATACTTCCAAGTAATAACGGTCTGGAATAAAATCAAAAGCTTCCAGTTCCTCACTCAGAGCACGGCTAAAATGGGCACACTCATCCAGGTTGATCCCACCTATTTTGGTGAGATAAACTATGATGATCCGGCCCTTACCGGACATTTTTTCATCGATGTCGTAGACCGCGAGATGCATATCTGCGCAGATCTTTTTGGCAATGTCTTCAATCTGAGTTCGGTAATACTGCAATTTAAACCTCTTTTCTTTGCGGCTTTGCCGCTTATCCATACCGCATTCGTATCAAAAAAAATAGCTAACCAAGGTAGCTATCCAAACCGTAAACACGGGTACCATAATTATTTAACTGCCATTTTTGGCAGAATCTATCTATTAAGCCACTATATTATTACCCAATTTCATGTCAAGAAAAAAGATTCTGGACGGGGTATGGTGGCATATCGCAGGCTTATCGTAGGGGCTTTCGGTGAAAGCCCAAGGCCGTAATATCCTGATCATCGCTGGAATGTTTTGGGCGTTATGCCCAACGCCCCTACATTATCCAAATCCGCAATATCCTGATCATCGCCGGAATGTTTCGGGCGTTATGCCCAACGCCCCTACCTTATCCAAATCCACAATATCCTGATCATCACCGGAATGTTTTGGGCGTTAGGCCCAACGCCCCTACATTATCCAAATCCGCAATATCCTGATCATCACCGGAATGTTTCGGGCGTTCGCCCAACACCCCTACTCATAATCTGGATTGATGGTATCTTTTGCCCAATTTGCCGGATTATGCATGATGTAATCTTTTATGCTATAGAAGTCTTCTTCGTTTCTGATCACATGCTCATAGTAGTTACGTTGCCAAAGATCACCTTGATAGCCAAGTTTGCGAACCTGCGAGGTCACCCCCGTTTTGAAGCCCGCCATTAGCGAACCGAGCGATTTCTTTTTTAATCCCAAAGTAGGGGTTTGGGGCGAAAACCCTGAACCTTCCGGCTGAGCTGCTGGGTCTTCATATATGTTTTGGGAGTTAGGTCCAATCTGCTGGTTTTGGGCGTCATACCCAACGTCCCTACGGAAAAATACGATCGCATGAAAATGATTGGGCATCACCACATATTCATCCAAGACGATCTCTTTTCTAATTATTGCAGATTTCAACCACTCGGATTCCACGGTTTCGCCAAATTCGTTGAGTCGCATTTCACCCTGTTCCACTCTGCCAAATAGACACTTCTTTTCATGGCTACAGATAGTGATGAAGTATCCTTCCTCAAGGGAATAGTTGAACCCCTTCAAGCGTATGGATTTCCGGTGGTGTATCTGTGGATCAAACATAATTTTTGTGGATTCCGGTGTACACAAGTTTTTCGTAGGGGCGTTGGGCATAACGCCCCAATGGTTCCCGGTTCGCATCTGTATCGTAGGGGCTTTTGGTAAAAGCCCAAGGTGGTGGGCATTATTCAAAACATCGTGTATTTGGGGAATATGAACATCGTCGTGGTTTCGGGCGTTAGGCCCAACGCCCCTACGATCGCATGAAAGCTTACATTCCTTAGTTGCCATAAATATCTGCTCCTGTTTTTATCCATTTACGCCTTTGGTCTATGATCACCAGTTCTATAAAATGGAAAATCTTGTCAATCTCAAAATCTTACACGTATCGTAGGGGCTTTCGGTGAAAGCCCGATTCCGCAATATCCTGATCATCACCGGAATGTTTTGGGCGTTAGGCCCAACGCCCCTACATTATCCGATTCCGCAATATCCTGATCATCACCGGAATGTTTTGGGCGTTAGGCCCAACGCCCCTACATTATCCGATTCCGCAATGTCCTGATCATCGCTGGAATGTTTTGGGCGTTAGGCCCAACGCCCCAATGGTTCCCGGTTCGCATCTGTATCGTAGGGGCTTTTGGTAAAAGCCCAAGGTGGTGGGCATTATTCAAAACATCGTGTATTTGGGGAATATGAACATCGTCGTGGTTTCGGGCGTTATGCCCAACGCCCCTACAGTGCTGAAACCAGGATCTTGCGGATGCGCTTGGTGATCACCACCAAAAACAGGGTGAAGGCGATCATCAGAGTGGAAAGAGAATTGATGGTCGTGATGGTCCCCCGGCGGATGGTGCCTTCCACATAGATGGGCAAGGTGTCAAAGCCCCGGCCGGAGGTGAAGAAGGTGATGATAAAATCATCGATGGAAAGGGTGAAAGCCAGCAAAGCAGCGGCGATAATCCCCGGCATCATCAGCGGAAACTTGATCTTCCAGAAGATATATGAGGGGCGCGCACCCAGATCCTGAGCAGCCTCCACCAGCGAGTGATCAAAGCCTTCCAGGCGGGATTGGACCACGATCACCGTGTATGATATACAAAAGGTGACGTGGGCAATCAGTACCGTGATCATGCCGGTATTTACTCTGGTGAAATTAAAGAGCAGGGCCAAGGATACGCCCATGAGGATATCCGGGATTACCAGAGGGGTATAGATCAAGGCCAGCAGCCCCTTTCTGCCGCTGAAGCGTTTGTTCTCCAGAGCCAGCGCCGTCAGAATCCCTAAAGTAGTGGAGATCAGGGTGCTGAGCATGGCGATCATCATGGTATTGCGAAAGGCCTCTTTGATGGCCGTATTCTGAAACAGCAGGATATAGTATTTGAAGGTAAAGCCTTGCCAGCCGGCGATGATCCGCGAATCGTTGAAACTGAAGATGATCAGAATCAGGATCGGGATATACAAAAAGGCCATCACCAGGCTGAAAGCGGTGAGATTGAGCCCCTTGTACCAGTTTCGGGAGAAGACCTTCATGAGACCTGCCTCCTGGCCACGTGGCGTCTGTAGAGGCCATACATGATGAGCAGCATGAGCGCTACCAATAGTAGCAAAGTGAGCGACAAAGCCGAAGCCATCGGCCAATTCCGCGGGATATTCTTGATCTTGTAAGTGATCACCTGGCCGACATATAGCGAGCGTTGATTGCCCACCAATTGGGGAATCAAATAGGCCCCCAAAGCGGGGATAAAGACCAGGAGTGTCCCGGCAAAGATCCCTTCCACCGCCAGCGGCAAAGTAATGCTAAAAAAGGCTTTAACCTCATTTGCCCCCAAATCCATGGCGGCATTGAGCAGGGTGAAATCCAGCTTTTCCAGCACGCTGTACAAAGGCAGAATCATATAAGGAAGATAGACATAGACCATCACCAGCACCACCGCCAGATCGGTGCGCAGAATCTCCAAAGGTTGGGAGATCAGGCCCATATTCATGAGCGTGGCATTGAGGACTCCGCTATGCGCCAAAAAGATGCGCCAGGAGAAGATGCGGATGATGAGATTGGTCCAAAACGGGATGATGATGAAGATGAGCAGGGTGTTCTTCAGCTTTTCATTGGCACGGGCGATGTAATAGGCCACCGGAAAGCCCAAAAGCAGGCAGCCCAACGTGGTATAGATCGCCAGTTTGAAAGACAGGAAAAAAGGCCGGAGATAGCCTCCCGTAAAGACCTGGCGATAGGCAGCCAGCGAGAATTCGAACTTAACATCGTAAATATCCGGGGTCAAAAAGCTGTAGATAATCACGATCAGATAGGGAATCAGAAAAAAGCAGAGCAGCCAGAGGATGGTGGGCAGACTGAGCAACCAGGAGCTGAGGTTATTGCGTTTCTGAAGGACGGTGCGCCGGCTCTTTGCTTTCAAGATCCCCTCCGTTTCAGAGCGCGGCTGAGCTGACCGCCTTCACTGAGCTGAGCTTCCGTGAGCTCTTCCAAGGCATCGCCTTCGATCATCCAGGTATCGGTATCATGCCAAAAGAGCCAGACCTTTTCTTCCCAATCCAGGGCTTTATCATCGAAATAAACGCGCTTGTGCTGGGAGAATACCCGGAATTTCAGCTTGCCCACCCGCACGATGTATTGCGTGTGCGAGCCCAGATAGAGGATGTCTTCGATCTGCCCTTTGAGCATATTGATATCGTCTTGCGCGCGCGGTTTGTTGCGGGAGATGGCGATCTTTTCCGGACGCAACGAAAAGGTGACGCGGCTGCCTACCACAGGCGGCCTCTGAAAGCTGGAATCGATCTCAAAGCTCTGCCCGGTGCCATCATCACAACTGAGTTCCAGATAGTCCTCGTAAAGAGCCTTCACCTGGCCGGTGATGAAGTTCGTCTCACCGATGAAGTAAGCGGCAAAGATGCTGGCGGGACGTTCATAGATGTCGTCGGGCGGGCCTTCCTGGACGATCTTGCCCAGGTTCATCACGGCAAGGCGGTCTGAAATGCCCATCGCTTCACCCTGGTCGTGGGTCACATAGATGAAGGTGATGCCCACCGCGTCGTGGATGTTCATCAGCTCTATCAACATGTGCTGCCGCAATTTGAGGTCCAGCGCAGCCAGAGGTTCGTCCAAAAGGAGCACCCTGGGTTTGTTGATCAAAGCGCGGGCGATGGCGATGCGCTGTTTTTGTCCGCCGGAGATCTGATCCGGGAACTTATGGGCTTGATCTTCCATCTTCACCAGGGTCATCATCTCTCGGACGCGGTCTTTGATCTCGGCTTTGGGGATCTTCTTGATCCTCAGGCCAAAGGCGACGTTGTCAAAAAGAGTCATGTGAGGAAATAGCGAATAGTTTTGAAAGATGGTATTCACTTCGCGTTTGTAGGGGGGTAAATCCGTGATTTCCTGGTTGCCCAGGCGGATGGTGCCGCTGGTGGGGGTCTCAAAACCGGCAATCATGCGCAGCAAAGTGGTCTTGCCACAGCCGCTGGGACCCAAAAAGGAGAAGAGCTCTCCGCTTTTGATGGTGAGGCTCACACCGTCCACCGCGGTGAAGGAGCCAAAATCCTTGCTTACATTTTCCAGTATTATATCTTCCACTGCATCCTCTGTTTATGTTTATGTATTTGCTTGCTGGATTGGATACGTCTCGTGTCCAGTAAAAACCCAAGCCCGCTGGATTGGATACGTCTCGTGTCCAGAAAATCCCCAAACTTGCTGGATTGGATACGTCTCGTGTCCAGTAAATCCCCAAGCCCGCTGGATTGGATACGTCTCGTGTCCAGTAAAACCACAAGCCCGCTGGATTGGATACGTCTCGTGTCCAGAAAAACCACAAGCCCGCTGGATTGGATACGTCTCGTGTCCAGTAAATCCCCAAACTTGCTGGATTGGATACGTCTCGTGTCCAGTAAAACCACAAGCCCGCTGGATTGGATACGTCTCGTGTCCAGAAAAACCACAAGCCTTAACAAAAGTGGAGCCGACTTGATCAAAAGAGCTCACCTCCCCCACTCCTGCAAGCGAGACGCCTGCAATCCAGACAATTTTTAATGGGCAAAAAAATACAGTGGGGAATGCCGGGCGGCATCCCCACTGCTCGGAGGGCATTCTATGTAGGGTCTGTAGGCTGATTACAAGATCGTCGGCTCTACCTATTCTGTCAAGGAGAAATATGGACTTTCTTTCGATATGGCTGTTGAAATATATCAACACATCCTCAATGTACTATAATTAACTTGCACTTACGCTCTATCTCAGGAGTCTTAAAAAGTAGAAAATAAATGCCGGTTGTGGAAAACCTTCCACTTTTATCACGTCCATCCCAGCTTATTTTGCCCTGTTTTTGGGAGACTGTGTTTTCATAAACCACTTGTCCGCGCAGGTTGTAAATGCTGATTTGGGCTGTAGCCGCTTTATCCTGTTGATAGTCTATGGATAAGATCTGGCCCTTGCCCAAAGGATTCGGATAGAGCCTCAGGCTCTGCACTAGTGCCACCAAGGTGTCCCCAGGATTACTCACGGGCAGGATAGTCGCTTCATACCATTGGTTTTCGGCGGGCAACCAACTGAGATTGCCAGAGCCGTCTTCCGCTCTGATAGAATAGTAAAAATACTGGTCACCTTCCGCAAAATCCGGGAACAGGGTGTACATATACAGGTCATTGCCGCCATAGAACATCTCCTGGCTTTCGCTGGCGCCATCATCAATCCTGTAGCTGATGGTCACTGAAACAATGCCGGATTCATCTTCCGCCAGTACCACAAAGGTCACTTCATCTTTACCGATGGATTCTATTGGATTGTGGCTGAGCACAGGCGCCTGGGCATCACCCGCCACCACAAAGATATGAGGATCCAGTTCGGCAAAATCCGGTTGACTGCGTTTCTGCCCGCTGTGGTCCGCCGCCTGGATATAATAGCGGATCGTATCGCCCACAGCGTGGCCGGTGATGAAGCCCTGATAGCCGTATCCGCCAGTGGAATTCAGCAGGCTGTATTGCCAGTCTGAACCATTCAATTGGTAAGCCACAAACAGCGAATCTGCATTGAGCGCAGCCCCGCTATGAGCTACTATATTGCTCAAAAGTTCATATTCTTCGCTATAGTCCTGCGCGCCAAAATAAGGCTGATGCGAGATCTCCAGCATCCGGGCATCCGGGATCTCGTGCGTGCGGCAATGCAGGGCATCCGTGCTTTCCCAGGGGGTATAAGCGCTGCCCGGCACTCCGATGATCTCATATCCCGGCAGAGCCTGGGCATAGACCTGCAGTGCAGCGGCATCATAGCTGCTATTCATGGTGGGCACAAAGACGCGGCCGTTCAGGATCAAAGAATTGGAATAAGGCTGATTTTGCGGGGTATTCACCCGATACACATGGTAAGGGTAGCCCCAGGCCGAGATCTGCTGGGCAAAATAGTTCGCTGTGGCCTCGATCGCGTTATATTGAGGATGCGAGGGCGGCACACTGCGGATCAGAATCTTATCCGGTGCCAAAAACTTGCCCCAGCAATCGATGTGATCAATATAGGTATTATTCGGATCCTGCACCACGTGATAATTCGTGATACCCAAGTAGTTCTGCATAAGGGTATTCACATTGCTCTGATTGTTGGAGTTTTCGCTGTAGGCAATCTGCGTTTGAGCTGCGGTATTGATCCCGTCCGTCATATAATTGCCACCGGTCTGCTTGAGATTCATGCCGTAATAAGGCAGGTCAAATTCATCGGCATAAAGCTGGGGAACCAGGTTATCACCAGGGCGGGGACGATTGTATTGAAAGTCCAGCACGCCATATTCTCCGCTGCCATCAAAGAGGAACCAAGGCCCATAATCCCGCGTCCAATATGAATCTGTGCTGGCGATCATATAGCTCACCCGATCCTGGTTCACTCCGGCAGCGCTGAAGATATTGCGTGCAGAATTGATCTGAGAGCTGCTGCTCACCAAACACAGTACATCCACGGTCTCGGCCAGCGCCACCACCAAAGTAGTGGGAATTCCCAGAGGATAGCGGATCATCACCGAGCTGGCGGGTTCAAATTCGGCAATCGGCCTTACCGGCGCAAAAGGAGGAGCGGTCTGTGTAAAGCGCTGCTCCCAGGCAAAATGCAGGCCCTCAGCACTAAATTGATTGGCTTGTAAAGCACTGCCAAGGCATAGACCTATGCAGACCATGATCAATATACGGTAGCTAATTTTCATCGTTTATATTCGTCTCCAAAGCTGTTTTCCATAATTACATACAATTTCCGTGCCTATTCCAGGATTTATTCTGAAGCAGGGACGCATTTTCAGAGATTCCCGCACTCCTGCAAGCTGTCCTGATCCTGATAATATGCCATTTTCCACAGGCATAATAAAAGGCTCCCGCATGACGCGGGAGCCTTGTGGTTGATTAGGAGATTATTTAGAGATATCCAGGCTGTCGAAGAGGAGCTGCAGCAGGATCGCAACTACCAGCTCAAAGAAAGCCTGCTCATTCTCCTCGCTTATCAGGGGGATATTGATCAAGTCGTTCAGGCGGGAGGCGAGTTCATGCGTTAGAGAATTGCCTATCATCTTCATAGCCATCTCCCTTACATGCTCTCGGTGAGCAGCGCAGAGCCGGTCACGTATGGCAAAAAGCCCTCATTCACACTGGCCGCGATATCGGTGATCTCGGGGAAGAGCGTGGCCAGATCGCCATAACTCAGACTCTTCAGATCCACACTGCCACCATTGGCAGCGGCGAAAGCGTAAAACATCTTCACAAAGATGGCATAGCTGTTCGGGGCGATCTGCTTGGATCCCGTGATCTCACGGCCGTAAAGATCGGCATAAGTGCGCAGGTCGGATTTGTAAGCCGTGCTGCACTCTCCATAGATAGTGGCCAGATTCTTGCCCACAGAACCGAGCTCGGCGTTGTTCTCAGTGAGCTTGGGCATCACATACTTGCGGGCAATGCAGATTGCCCCGTTCTTGTAACTGGCGAAGGTGATCTCATCGATGGTTCCGCTATAAGCAGAGATTCCGTATTTAAACTTTGTTTTCATGATTCTTGTTCTCCTTGAAGTTTTTATTTGGATAAGGCTTCCGGATTGCCTACATCTTTCCTGAGGAGACAGACTGTGGACAAATGAATAAATATCTTAAATAATCTTCCTGAGCACTATTGCTCATATTTGAGGGTTAAGCCTCTGATGCATAACAGCTAACACCTAAAATCTAAGACCTAAGACCTAAAATAATCCTTGCCAAGATTCTACACCTACAGATAGTTGCACCATTGAGATAAATTGAATATATAACAATATAATACGACATGATTCATGGAGGAATTATGAAAAAACTGATTTTATTATTTACGCTGAGCTTGCTGCTGGTTGGTATGGCTTGGGGACAAGGTCTTGAAGACTTTACAAACTTGACCGTTGGCAGCAGTTATGTAGATGGTAGTTTTGAAGGAAACGATGGAATTACTTGGTCTTATGTTGCATCCAGAGATGATAATGGTGATACAAACAACTCCGGTATTGCTCTTCCAGCATTAATGCTCAGACGTGTAGCTGACAATAGCAAAGTTACGTCCAGCACTATCAGTGGCGGAATTGGCGACTTTAGTGTAAAGTTATACAAAGGCTTTACTGGTAAAGGAAACAGACAGGTTGAGTTATTCGTTAATAATGTTTCTATGGGAACAAGTGTAGGTTTTAATGACTATGATGAACACATATTTTTAATTAGTGGCATAAATGTCCCAGGGGACATAATAATCGAGATTAGGAATGTTACATCTACTCAAGTCATAGTGGATAATATAGAGTGGACTGGTTATGCTGGAGCTGCTACCCCCACAATTAACGTGGTGTCAGCCACCCCAATCAACTTTACTTATGTAGTTGGCGATGGCCCCTCGGTTGAGCAATCTTTTGAGCTCACCGGCTCGGACCTTACAGACCTTCTTTTGGTTTCAGTAACTTCCAATTATGAAATCTCCTCAACCTCTGGTGGGACATTCGGTTCTTCATTGTCTTTCACTCCTACAAGCGGAAGCGTTTCCAAGACAATTTACGTTCACCAAGTTGCTGATTTGGCCATCGGAACAAGCTATACTGGAACAGTGACCTGCTCCTCAACTGATGCTGACGATAAGACTGTTTCCTTAAGTGGTGAAGTTACTACACCGCCTGCTCCAGATGCTCCTGTTGCCACTGATGCCACAGCTACAACATACAATAGCTTCACAGCAAACTGGGACGCAGTAGACAATGCAACTGGTTATAAACTGGACGTCTATCAAAGCTCTTCCGCTTCTGGTGCATTAGCAGAAGGATTTGAGGGTTATCTTACTGACACACCACCAACAGATTGGACATTATCATCAACTGGTTCGTATATACAAAATATTGAAGTAAATGCCCATGATGGCACATATTATGCCGGTATGAATAGACCTGATGGTTGGGTTCAAACTCCTATTATCTCAGATCCTACATCATGCTCTTTCTGGGCACGGACTTCTGCCGCGTCAGCTAATTACACAGCTAAAGTTCAAAGCTCACCCGATGGTACTGATTGGACTGATCAGGCGACATATACCGCAACTCCTACTGATGCTGGTGATGTAACAAGCACTTATACTGAGAAGTATATTGATCTTAATCTAACAGGCGATTATTACTTGCGCTGGGTTATAACTGCCCGGTCGGGTGGAAGCTTTTATTTTGACGATGTCTCCATTCTTTGTAACCAAAGTTCTGCAACTTATGTTACTGACTTCCAAGACCTCGATGTCAGCAATGTGACCAGCTACGAAGTTACTGGCCTGTCCCCTGAAACCACCTATTACTATGTAGTGCGCGCCTACGATGCCTATGCCCAAACCAGCCCTAATTCCAATGAGATCGAAGTTAGCACCAAAGCTCCCGCAGCTTCCGAAATTGTAATCAACGGCGACGGAACTGCATCTGGTGCTACGATTGCCGATGGCGGAACTATTCCAGATGATTTGCTAGGACCTGACACCGGTATCCCGGCTGTGATTTATACCATTACTTCGACCGGCATCAAAGACGTCAGGGTGAATAGACACTCTTCGTTTACCGGTTTAGGCTGGTATTGCTGGTTGATTAGCTCAGATAATCTGGTTCTCCAAGCAGATATTATTGATGAATATACTCACAGCCATCTCTTTGAAGATGTCAATTTCGATGCCAAGGGAGAAGTGGTAGTTATTATGAATGATAATCCCACCCTCCCCGTCGAACTCTCCTCTTTCACCGTAGCCCTGAACACCAGCAACCAAGCGGTGCTCACCTGGGTTACTCAAACTGAGACCGGCGTTAGTGGATTCTACATCTATCGCAATACTGAAGGCGATTTGGCGGATGCCCTGTTGATCAGTAGTCTCATCCCCGCTACCAATAGTTCGCAGCAACAGGTATATATTTATAAGGACAAAGAGCTGAATGGCCCTGGCACTTATTACTACTGGTTGCAGATTGCAGATCTGAATGGCAGCGAGAGCTTTCATGGCCCCCTTACCCTGGTTTACGAAGAGGGAAATGATCAGCAAACCCCAGTGATCCCTAAAGTTACCGAGCTTAAGAAAGTATTCCCGAATCCTTTCAATCCCAGTGCGACCATCAGCTATGCCTTGGTGGATGCGGCTCCAGTAAGCATCAGGATCTACAACAGCCGCGGCCAATTGGTGCGCAGCTTCGAAGAAGGCCTGCAAAATGCCGGTAATTATAATCTGGCCTGGAACGGCGATGACAATAGTGGCAGAAGCCTGGCCACCGGCGTGTACTACATCCGGATGCAAGCTGGAAACCAGAGCTTCAATAAGAAAGCTGTATTGATGAAATAACCTAATTATAGAATAGCGCTGTTTGAATTAATCCTCAAATGGCTCTGATAGACAAGGCCGCGGGAGTTCTCGCGGCTTTGTTTTATTGGTGTGGGAGTTTTGGGGTGCAGGAGTTCTGGGTGCGGGTGTTCGGGGTTCTTGGTGCGGGTGTTTGGGGGTGCAGGAGTTCTTGGTGCGGGTGTTTGGGGGTGCGGGTGTTCTGTAGGGGCTTTGGGCGAAAGCCCGATTCCATGCCCATCGGATTGCATTGTAGGGGCTTTGGGTGAAAGCCCAATCCTTGCGTAAAACCCAACCCCGCGCGTTATGATCAACTGGATGTGTTTTGGGGCGTTATGCCCGGCGGAATGTGTATGAACCACACATCGCTGTGTTTTGGGCGTTCAGCCCAACGCCCCTACATGCCCTAATCCCCGCGCTGCTCAGGTCTCAAGCCTTGCATACCCACGGATGATGGCATTCAGCTCTGCAATGCTTTTATCCGCATCATCATTGTAGGCCACATAATCCCGAAACAGGCTGATATTCTCTTCATCGATGAAATCCGCGATCGGAGTCATAGACTGCAGATCCTGCAAGCGCCCCGTATAGATCATCCCATCGTAAATATCCTTGAGCCGGAAATCCGCATAACCCAGGGCATAGAAGCTCTCATCCTGTAGATCCCCCAGAGGACTATCTTTCAGATCAAAACCAAGCTCCGGGTAGTGAGGACATATCACCTGCTCGATAATGCCTCCTGCGGGGTGCAGAGACTTCTCAGCGGCCATTCTACTCTCCCAGGGATCGTAAAAACCGATATTGAAGAGCTTTTCACCATAGCGTTCTTGAAGATAATTGCCAAATCTCACCATTTCAAATCCAGTAAAGACTTTCTCATCACCTTCCAGACGCCAGCTTGGTTCTTTGTATTTGGTGAAAGCATGATGAGAGCCCATGATGCCCAGGATATTAGTCTGATTTGGGCTATGGTGCTCACTGATGACATCTGCCCAATACATCTCTCCACAGCCCTTCCAGCACTCTTTGATTTCCTCAGCGTTCGGTTCGCGGTTTTCCTGGCGGCAGATCTGGTTGTACAGCGGCCAATTGATGGAATCATTCAGCCCCAGAATCCTGATTTTCTGCGAGGCTGGGAGCTCTTTATTCACAGACCACACCAGCCTGAACACATCCAGATACTCCTGATATCCCCAATAGGCCTCTTGCTTGATCATGATCTTTTTCGCCAGCGGCAGATCAAAATCGCTTTTGTCCAGGAGTTCGTCCACCAAGGCTTGATCTTCCCTTCTGGCAAATTCATAGGCTATAGTGCCGATGCCGTGTTCCGCCAGCCTGGGAATGAGCTTGTGATAAAGTGCCAATTGCTGCCCAACCCCGTGCATTTCGCCCAGCAGGACGATGTCGTGGTGCTCAAATTTGGACAGCACATAGTCCACAGGTGATTTCCCGTGCTTATTCAGATATTCCAAGAGTCTTTCGTTCATAATCTTTCCTCGCTTTGATTTCTTTTCAAGCACGGACAGCATCAGGCAGATCGGGATAAGGTCAAGGGAAAACCGCGGGGCCATATGGACATCATATCCCGCTGAGCTAAAGAAAGGACTTGCCTATCCTGCTGATATGACATATAATATGATTAGTTGCTTGACTTTATATAGCGTGTGATAGCTGAGAACAATTAGATCTTCTCAGCTTACTTGAGAAACAATGCCTGGACTTTGAACCAGCATTTGCTAAACAAACAAATCATGAAAAGAAGGAATGATGCGAACACAATATAGAATAATCCTTACGCTGATTCTGGTTCTGGGATTCAGCTTGCCAGGTCTTTATGCTCAGGATTTCCCTCAGATTTATTTTCTGACGGGCTTTCATTGGTACAGCTCTGGAGGCGCTTTTGGCGGCCCGGACTGGTCTGAAAGTGAAACGCAGACCTTCACTTCTTATTCCGTCAATCCCCTGAATATCCGCTCGATCCATGAAACCTACAGCTTTGACGGTTCCATAGATTTTATCCACTCAGACAGCACTTATGCCTTCGACGGCGCTGTGGAATACGCAACTGATTTCTTCACCCTGCGCTCTCCCCTCAGGCTTTGGAGATATGGATCCCAACCGCTTTACCGGATCAGCAAGATCACTTACGATGGCTACTATCTGGAAGACCGCCTGACCTACAATGCCACCGGCACGGATTATAAAATACAGGCCTGGCACACATACAACGAGGATAAGAAGCTGACCGGCAGCCTGTGGAAAAGCTCAAATCCCGTTCAATTCACCAAGATCGAAATGACTCTTGATGCTGAAGGTCGCAGAACTCAGGAAGATCGCTATGTTTCCCCTGATTCGCTCACCTGGACACCAAACATGCGTCTTGAATACATCTATACCGGCAATCAATTTGCCCAAAGCCAGAACTTTGAAAAGTATTACCTGTATATGCCGGACTACATCCTGCTGGGCATACAAGGCTACAAACAGGGCGCTCCACCTTATCTAAATGACGACTATGCCGTCTCTTATGTGATCGAGACCCATGCCAACACCCAGGGAGAGTGGTACGAGCCGGAATATCACTGCCAGAACCTGCAATTTAGCGAAGAAGGCAGCAGCCTGGAATACTGCAATGGCCTCTTTTTCCTGAACTGGAACACCGCCGGACTCTTGACCTATATAGGTGCGGACTTTGAAGGCTCACCCGGATATACCTTCACTTACAGCCATAGTGGCGCTGTCTCGAATAGCGATCAAGTAAATACTGCGGCCATCCCGCTGCTGGTGTATCCCAATCCCGTGCGGGACCAGAGCTCGCTGGAGTATTCCCTCTCCAAAGCCAGTACCATCCAGGTCAGCACCTATAACATCAAAGGCCAGCTCTTGAAAAAGGAATCTTATCCAGCATCAAGCCAGAAAGGCAGCCTGAGCTGGACCGCAAAAGACGCGCAAGGCAGAGCTCTGGCCAATGGAATCTATCTGATCAGGATGCAAGCAGATGGTGAGGTCTATACATCGCGGGTGATGGTGGTGAAATAAAGCTGTACCTTAAGTATTAGTTGGTATGCAAATCAGCTTAACGATTCCATCCAATCGACAACAGACTGATAGATGGACTCCTGCCATCTTCTGATCTGCGGTTCAACGCCTAAATGAATCACGCTGCAGGTGATCTTGTCCGACCAATCAGTTGATAGACAGACTAAATAATCTTGGACAAACAAGGGCAAGCTTGGATAAAGCCTGGGACATCCAGTGCTTCATCTTTTTGCTGCGTCAGTTTTCTCTGTGCTTGAACGAAAAAAGGGCTTCATCACTCACTTAACAGAATGTTTTTCATCATTCAGATCATATATGCACTGGAGTAATTGGAAGCATAAACAACCAATTAGTTATTGCATTGAGTAAAGAATTCTTCATAGACTTTTTTTAGCGATACAAACCTGTTTTTATCTCCGTTCATCACATTCTTAAAGAGCTTCTCATTTTCATAAACTTCTTGTACTAATCGCTTGAAATTTTCTTCAAAGCTTTTTTTATTCATGATTTTACTTAAGTACTTACCACAGGCATAGTCAAGAGAGTTCAAATACTCCTCTAATCTCTCTTCAAGAAATGCAACTGATAGCTCCTTTTTTTGTTTATCTTTTTGATCTATCTCTATAATTTTATCAAATAAAGAAGAATATCTATTTCTCGCTTCCTTGATATCAGATAAAAAAGCCTGTTCAAGCGTTACTTTGCCTATTCTGATGCTATTCCATGCTAAAACAATCGATAAAATAAAAGCACCGATAGAAATGAGCAAAGCAACTAATGCTATCCAATCTGGCCCTGTCATTTCGACTTGATTGGTTTTTCTTCTTTGGTTGATTTCTCGGATTGGGATAATGTATCGATTTCATTTTGCATGGCACTTGCTGCTGGCTTAAGATAATCAAGTACATTTCCTACACTCTGCATCAAGCAACCACTTTCTTGCGCTTCTTTTATTACTGAAGTCGCTGTTAATCTCTTTCTAATTTCACTAAGAATATCAATTTGGTGTGATAGTGAAATAACTTGATCTGTATTCTCATAAGTCAGTTTCTTGGTTGAATCAATAACTATAATTGCTGTTTGAACCACCAAATCTGAATCGCATTCCAACAATTGCCGGACACCCTTGTCAATGTATTGTTGTTTTGTCATTTTCAATATTTCTCCTTTACTCTCATTTTAAATAAATCAGTCTTGAAAACCACTTATTGGTATGTATAGTTTGTTCGTATTTTCTGTCAAGTTATATTCCAATAATTCTTGTTTATTCTTGTCATTATAGGTAAAATCTCAAATCTCGTCATAACTTTCATCTCCATAGCTCTTCCGATCCTTAGTCCACTCTAAAGCTCCCGCATCCTCTCCATCATCTTCACCAAAGCCTTCTCATGCCTGCTCACAATCCGCTTAACCATCTTATTCGGTGGATGGATAATGCTCCTACCCTCCCTATTCACCCCACCGATCTCAATCAACATCGCCGGTACATCCAGGCTGTGATAGAAGAAGTTGCGGGCATTTCCCACCTTGGAGGTGCTATTCTTGTGCAGCGAGTAAGTGCCAGGCCGATAGTCCCGCGGCACGTTTTGTGCATAGAACTCAGCCAAATCTTGCAGAGCCAGAAAGTCCTCCCTGGGCTCATCCACAGCCGGCAGAAAGATGGTCTCATTTAGGGCGCCGGTGCGGGAAGAATGATAAAAGATGGCAAGGTCAAAAGAGACCTTACGTCCCAAAGCGATGATCGCCTGGGTTTCCTTTTCAGAAGCAGGCTGCGGGCCTTTGTAAAAGGGGCTGAGGTGGTCTATTTCAGTATCGATATCCCAGAATACGGGATAATTACGGTTCAGATCCACGCCGTCGGTGCGCAGATCGAGCTTGCCATTGCCATCGGTATCGCGGTTGTTTTTGCGTTTGGTTCGGGTGAGGTTTTCACTCACCACACGCCAGCCTTCGGGGTTTAGACTGGGCACGATCCAGAGCTTGAATTCATCCAATAGCTCGTGCACTTGGGCGTCTTTGTGATAGCGTTCACTCAGGCTTTCAAAGAGCTGGAAGGCCAAGGCCACACCCAGGATTTCATCGCCATGATGCTGGCCGATGATCAGGATATTGCGCTGTCCTTTGCCGAGTTCTATGGCGTGGATAGGTAGATTTTCCGTTTGGGTAAAGCCGATAATGCGGTGCATCAGGAGTCCGGGATGGCGCTGGGCCAGCTCATTCATCTTAGGCACCAAATCCTGGGGGCTGGGATAGCTGGAGGCAATAGGGTACTCATTCACCCCCTGATAGGCGCAGGAGGCCAGCAGGATCAGGGCAAAAAGGGGAATCCCGGAGCAGCAAAGCTTCAGCATAAAAGCGGTAAACTCACTCATCCGGACTCTCCCAGGCCTGAGCAATCTCATCCAGGGAAAAGCCCTTGCGAAAGAGCGAGGCATAGACCTTTTCTTTGGCCTTCCAGGGCTCTTGGGCACGGTGTTTATAGAGCAGTTTTTGGATCTGTTCTCTCAAAAGAGTCTGATTTTGCTCAGGGTCTTGAAGTTCTTGCAGGATAGGCTCATAGAGCGCAGGGGGGATGCGCTGTGCATAGAGCTTTTCGATGATGGCACGTTTGCTTTTGCCTCGCTCAAAGAGGCTGCGGATCAGGATTTCGGCAAAGCGGGCATCGTCCAGATAAGTCTTTTCTTTACAAAGCTCAATGCACTGGTCTATGATGCTTTTATGATAATCCTTGCGCCCCAGAAAGAGGCGGCATTGGTGTTCACTATGCTCCGCTCTGGCCAGATATTCCGTGATCTGCCACCAGGCCTTTTTTTCCAGCTCTGAGATCAAATGCTGGGCTTCCGCCTCGGATATCTCCGCCTCACAGGATAAGGGATAGAGTTTATGGAGGGTCCGAAGACTCAGAACCCCCCAAATTTCGTCGTTAAGGCTTAGATAAGCCGAGCGTTCACTCTTCTTCCAGTACTTCAACTTCATCGTGAACTGGTGGATCGGTGAATTCTGCCGGTGTCACTTTTATGCGTAGTTTCTCTTCTATCTCTTTCATGATCGCAGGGTTTTCGGTGAGATACTGTTTGGATTTCTCCGTACCCTGACCCAGCTTTTCATCGTTGTAGGCATACCAGGAACCGCTTTTCTTGACGATATCGTGCTGCACAGCCATGTCCAGGATGATATCCAGATGCGAGATCCCTTGTCCAAAGATGATGGGGAATTCCACATTTTTGAAGGGCGGAGCGAATTTGTTTTTCACCACTTTGACTTTCGTGCGGGCTCCGATGATCTGATTGTCTGCTCCAGTATCCTTGATAGCGCCGCCATAGCGGATTTCCAGGCGCAGGGAAGAGTAGAATTTCAGTGCCACACCACCGGTGGTGGTTTCAGGATTCACAAAGGCGGGCGCGCCGATCTTGATGCGAATCTGATTGATAAAGATCACCGAGGTATTGCTCTTGGCCACTATAGCCGTCAGCTTGCGCAGGGCCTGGCTCATGAGGCGGGCTTGCAGGCCCACATGGCTATCGCCCATATTGCCTTCGATCTCCTGTCTGGGCACCAAAGCGGCCACGGAATCTATGATGATCAAATCCACAGCAGAGCTGCGCACCAGGGTCTCGGTAACTTCCAGGGCTTGCTCTCCCCCATCCGGTTGGGAAAGCAACATGTTATCCGTCTGCACGCCAAGGCGTTTGGCATAGGATACGTCCAAGGCATGCTCGGCATCTATAAAGGCGACGGTGCCACCTTGTTTTTGACATTCTGCAGCAATATGCAGAGAGAGGGTGGTCTTGCCACTGGCTTCAGCACCGTATATTTCGATGATTCTGCCTCTGGGAATGCCACCAATGCCCAAAGCGATATCCAGGTTAAAAGCTCCGGTGGGAATTACTTCCACAGCTTCGATGGGCTTGTCGCCCAAGCGCATGAGGGTGCCCACGCCGAATCTCTTCTCGAGCTGAGACATTGCGGTTTTCAGGGCTGCATTTTTGTTCTTATCCAGCATTATACCTCCGTATATTTTAGATTATATTGTTCGATGATATCGTATCTGGGGCCCTCGGGACGCAGCGTACTGCGGTACAAGGCAAGGGTATCCCAATAACTTTCTTCCATTTTGAGTGTCTGAGTCAGGACGATGCGTTCAAAATCCTGACTTTGCGGGGCTTTGATCCGCCCCAGAGTCACATGCAGCTTCAGTTTCTTGGCATCGGCATCAATTCCCAGAGAGCGCAAACCATTCAGCAATTGCCGATTCAAATGCGAGAGCTCTTTTTCGTCGCCACTGAGCTTTAGCCAGATCAAGCGGGGCTCGCGATGAGGAAAAAGGTCTATGCCTTCTACTTTTAGCTTCATGGCAGAGAGCTTTGAGGCCTGGACTGAAATCAGCTCTTTGACTTCCTCTACCTGATGCTCTGCCACTTCACCGATGAAATTCACCGTGAGATGCAGGTTTTCCGGACTAACCCAGTTTATGCCCTTGTGCTTTATGCTCTGTAGGGCTTTAAGGGCACGGACCATCTCCTGGTGCAAGGAAAGCGGTGGCTGTAAGGCGACAAAGAGGCGCATCAGCGTTTGTAGCCTATATCCAGCAGGAATTTCTTGCGGTGGCTGATGTCTGTATCCAACTCCACACCTTTGGGAGAGGAGCCATCGATCACGCCCAATATACCACGCCCCTGCTCGGTTTCGGCCAGGATCACCTGCACGGGATTTGCGGTAGCACAGAAGATCTGCACCACTTCGCGACAGGCTTTGATAGCGGGCAAGACATTGAGCGGAAAAGCATCTTTCATCACTATGATGAAGCTGTGTCCGGCCCCCAGAGCGCGCATATTTTCCACTGCGATCTCGATTAGTACCGTGTCTGTACCATCTTTGCGGATCAGGCAAGGGCCGGATGCTTCGCAAAAAGCCAGACCAAACTTGATACCGGGAACGCTATTTACCATAGCCTCATAGAGGTCTTCCACAGTCTTGATAAAGTGGCTCTGACCCAGGATGATATTGCAAGCTTCGGGAAAATTTAGTCGCAGAGTTTTTAATTCCATCTGATACCTCGTCTGACATATTATGATAATTCATTAGAAATAAATCTGCTTGTGATGTCAAGCTAAATGTCGGAATTCGGTGGGGGGTCAAAGAGAGACTGTTCAATTCCTCTTCCCAAGTCACGCTACTTTCTTATGCACTTTAAGATGAATAAGTGGCCAGAGCCTATTCCAATCCTTATTATCCAGGCATAATACCTGCAAAGCGAGAACGGGACGCAATTTTAGACAAGTCCTGCATATGTGGGTTGTAGGGGTTTTGGGCGAAAACCCAAGTCCTGCATATGTGGGTTGTAGGGGTTTTGGGCGAAAACCCAAGTCCTGCATATGTGGGTTGTAGGGGTTTTGGGCGAAAACCCAAGCGAAAACCCAAGTCCTGCATATGAATGATGATGATGATAGAACACAGATCGGGCGGTTCGTGTGAGTCTTTTTCATCCTACGGATAAACCAGCATTCTTGGGTCTCCTTTCTCATTTGAGACACTTGATCACATCTTTATCTAGCCTTAATCAAGCGTTAATTATTAACGCTTGATTAAGGCTAGATAAAGATGTGATTGACGCCCTCTGGAGAGGGAGAAAGGATCAAATACATATGGATTTGCTATCTAACTTGACTTGACTTGGAATGAAACCCTTATCTAACTTGACTTGACTGAAAACACATTTTTGCTACGGATTATGAAAGGCGTTCGAGTTCAATCCGGCTTCGATTATTTCAATATTAACGTTAACAACAGGCCGGAATGGACTTCAACAGCCGTCGGCAACGTTTCCCACTGCCGCTTGAAGTCCAAAGTGCCGCTAAGGCAACCGTGAAAGCCATGATTTTTGAAGTCCAAAGTGCCGCTAAGGCAACCGTGAAAGCCATGATTTTTGAAGTCCAAAATGCCGCTAAAATAAACGTATATATATAGTTAGATTAGGCACTTTGAACTCCAAAAATCACAGCTTTCATGTAATCGACACAGGAACATTCACTGTTTTGCATGATAAACTATCCAAAGGCGCCAGGTCAATTCTGAGGAATGGATTGTAGGAAAGAATAATTTAAAATGTTTTCAAAGAGCCTCAGAAGCTATGACTTGGAATTTTCACCAGCATTTAAGCGTTGCCCGAAACAAATCACTTGACTTGAGAGAGCTCAAACAGAATTGTATTTTTTTAAAGATAATAAGATTTGTAGAATAGCAATCAAATTGCCAGGGGAGTGAAGATGATTCAAGCTTATTCGAGTGAGAGCCGAGCATGAGTTCTTGCGAATCTAAATTTGGTTTATACCAGCCTTTTTTAAATCAAGCGCTGGGCTTTTTCCGCAAGGGAAGGCTGGATGAGGCAGAGGAGTGCCTGGGGCAAATCCGGGAGATTATCGCAGATTCCCAGCATCCTGAGGACTTGGGATTCTTACACTATCTGGAGTTTTATCGCGCTTTTTGCGCCCAGGATTACTCTCCTGCTCTGCTGTCTTTGGATCAGGCTGAGCTGCACTTCGACACCCTGAATTCTTCCTCCAGATCCGTATTAATCCGGCATTAC
>Ga0265295_1000340_pt1 | contig 95114 bp, 75 predicted proteins | sample Munlansysbiofilm_FD_192503 | JGI IMG/M metagenome (GOLD analysis project Ga0265295, IMG submission 192503) | Leachate microbial communities from a municipal landfill in Southern Ontario, Canada - Methane capture system biofilm | ecosystem: Engineered > Solid waste > Landfill > Unclassified ... | reverse complement strand
CTCCGCCCTCACCGGTTGTAGGATTGTACCAGACGTCCCCATTGGCTGTGTCATAATAAATTCCGCTGTCTTCGGCTCCGTTACCCGTAAAACCGTTGCCCTCGAAATAGCAGTCGTCATCCAGTACGGTTCCATCGAACTCAAGGCCCTCGATGGAACCGTCCGTTACACCGTCAAGGATGTCCTTCAGCACGATCTTGTCGCTGGCGTCATGGGAAAAGTCGGCAATCTTATCGGCATTGGCTTCACCTTTGTGGCTGAAGACAAAACGGTCCTGACCTGCCCCACCGTTCAGATAGTCGTTGCCCTTTTCGCCATACAGGGTGTCGTTGCCATTACCGCCATAAAGGAAGTCTCTGCCTGCCCCTCCATACAGGATGTCATTGTCGGCATATCCCTTCAGGGTGTCGTCTCCGTTGCCGCCTCTCAGGGTGTCGTTGCCGTCCAGGCCATACAGGGTGTTGGCATTGCCGTTGCCGACGATGACATTGTCAAGGCTGTTGCCGATCCCCTTCACGGCCGTGTCATACAGGTACAGGTTTTCCACATTGGCACCCAGGGTGTAATCAACATAGGCATTAACCCGGTCGGTCCCCGCGTCCAGGGTCTCGTAAACCATATCATTCGCGCTGTCGACGACATAGGTATCATCGCCGCCGTGACCTCTCATAATGTCATCGCCCGCGCCGCCGCTCAAATAATCGTTGCCGAGACCGCCAAAGAGGGTGTCGTTGCCCGCGCCGCCGTAAAGGGTGTCGTCGCCGTTGCCGCCTTTCAAGGTGTCGTTGCCGTCACCACCCTTCAGAATATCGTTGCCCGCATATCCACTGATGATGTCGTCGCCGTCCAGCCCGTAAAGAGTGTCATTTCCGGTCGTCCCATCGATCACATCGTTGCCGTTTGTTCCATATTGAGTCGCCACGATTTTTATACCTCCTGAAAGTTTATATTGTGTAATGATGCACGGTAATACTTTTAGACGTTTTACAGGCAGCTTTCAATCAGGGAAACCCTTAATTTTTGCTTCCAAATCCCTTAATCTTTTTATCCCCGGGAAAAAGAGGCACCCTCCGAAATGGAATATGGAACGGCTTCCACATAAATCCATAGGCACTTTCTGTTTCCCGTGATTGTTTAACAGTCCTGCGGGTTGCATCAGGCTTCAGGCGTCCGAATCAGGATCTTTGGGAAGACAATAATGGAAACAAGAAGACTTGAAGGAAATAACAGAATCGTAAAATGAGACAGCGGTACAAAGGCTCCACCAGCCGGGAAATTATCGCTCCGAGACCAAGGGAAACAAATTCCGGAAAAAGGGGAATCGGGACGTGATCAGAAGATTCCTTAATTTTGTCCGGAATGGGAACATCGAGGAGTTCCGTCAATGAAAAGGGTGTGAGCTCATCCCTCTCGCCCGGCATGACAACGCCGTTGAAGCCGGGACATTGGATCACAAGCGGTTAGCGAGGGTGACGTTCCTTGATTTTCCGGTCAAAGGCGAGAAGGGCGGAGGGGAAGGGGGAGAGGGTCCGCCGGACGACCCCCTGGGTGAAAGAGATCGCCAGTCCGTAATTGGTGACCGGCACTTCAGCCTCTCTGGCCTGCTGTTGCCGGCCGAGCATTTCGCGCCGGGTCAGCATGCAGGCGCCGCAGTGGATGATCAACTTGTATTCCCGCAGGTTTTCCGGGTAATCCCGTCCTGCCGAGACATCGGTCTGAATATTTCCTCCTGTATACTGCTTCAGCCAGCGGGGGATTTTGACCCGGCCGATATCGTCCTCCAGGGGGTGATGGGAACAGGCTTCGGCGATGAGAACCTTGTCCCCGGATTGCAGGCTCTCAATGTAAGCGGCCCCTTCAGCCGCCGTGGCGAGATCCCCCTTCTGCCGGGCGAAAAGAATGGAAAAGGTCGTCAGGGGAATGGACGGGGCCACATCGGCGGAAACCTTGAGGATCACCTGGGAATCACAGATGACAATGTCCGGTTGCCGGTTCAACAGGGCCAGCTTGGCGGGCAGTTCCCTTTCCTTGACGACAAGAACCGCCGCATCATTGTCCAGGGCGTCGCGGATCGTCTGAACCTGGGGAAGGATCAGGCGTCCCTTGGGAGCCTGAAGATCGATGGGAACCACGAGGACGGCCAGCCCTCCGGGAGGAAGGAGATCGCCCACCAGAGACGGAGGCTGAACAAAATCTTCGGGGGCCACTTCCAGCAGTCGTCGCTTCAAGGTGTCCAGGAAGGCATTTCGTCCGGCTGTGTCGAGACTGGAGACAGGTATGACATGAGGGGCTTTTGCTTTGAGATTTTGGAGAAAGCTGTCTGATGGCCGATGGAGATCGATCTTGTTGATCACAACGATCACGGGAACCCCTCTCTTACCCATTTCCGCCAGAACTTCTTCTTCGTAAGTTCCCCAGATGTCCGGTTCCGTCACCAGAAGAGCGACGTCGGTCCGGCCAAAAATCTTTTCCGTTTTTTTGAGACGGAGTGCCGAGAGTTCCGAGGCGTCGTCCAGTCCGGCCGTGTCAAGAAGCAGGACCGGGCCCAGGGGAAGCAGCTCCATGGCCTTCTCCACGACATCCGTCGTGGTCCCTGCAACGGGGGAGGTGATGGCGATGTCCTGCCCGACTACCATATTGAGAAAACTGGATTTTCCCACATTGGTACGCCCCAGCAGGGCAATGTGGAGACGGTTTCCCTTGGGGGTAGTGTCCATTTTTGTTTAACCTCGAAGGGGCATGGGATTTCGACTCGATCAAACGGACCTGATCCGTGCAGAAAAAAGGGAGAAAAGGCAGCATTGGCGTGCAAAAAAAGGGGGGGAGACCCTTCGGTCACCCCCCTCGGAATCAGTGAACCTGATGTGCTTCTGCTTCTGTGTGGTGCTCAGGCATCTCCGTCCCGCCCAACTTGACATCCTTGTGGGGAAGTTCGGTCCCCCGCCTTGTGTAGTGGGTGTGAAGAAGCCTGTGTGACAGTTCTCCGTTCGGCTGCCCCAGGAAGGTCTCGTAGGCCTTCTTGATTGAGGCGTTCTCGTGTGACTGCCGATGCTCCTGGACCTCGGAGTCATCTTTGTAGAGCGCCTGGGAGCGCAGTGCGCGTATTTCGTTTGTCGTCGGGATCGGTTCACCGCCACCGGCGATGCAGCCGCCGGGGCAGGTCATGAATTCGATGAAGGTCCAATCCGCCTCGCCGGAACGGATCCTGTCGAGGATCTTCCTGGCATTAGCCATTCCATTCGCAACGGCCACCTTGACCGTTCCGAGTTCCCCCACTTCAAGAGCGGCTTCTTTAACGCCATCCAGGCCGCGGACAGGGATCACGTCGAGACTCTGAAGGTTCTCACCCGTTACAACGGCGTAAACGGTCCTCAGCGCCGCTTCCATGACTCCCCCCGTGGCTCCGAAAATCGTCGCCGCACCGGTATACTCACCCATGGGGGCGTCGAAGGTTTCATCGGGCAGATTGACAAAGTCAATTCCCGCTTCCTTGATCATCCGGCCGAGCTCTCTTGTCGTGAGCACGTAATCCACGTCCCGGTAACCCGATGCGCACATCTCAGGCCGCTGGGCTTCAAACTTCTTGGCCGTACAGGGCATGATCGAGACAACGACCATGTCCTTCGGGTCGACTCCGGCTGTCCTGGCATAATAGGTCTTGGCCATGGCCCCGAACATCTGCTGGGGCGATTTACAGGTGGAAATGTGATCAAGAAGATCCGGGTAGAAGTGTTCACAGAACTTGATCCAGCCCGGGCTGCAGGAGGTGATCATCGGGAGGGCTCCGCCGGTCTTGACCCTGTTCAGAAGCTCCGTTCCCTCCTCCATAATGGTGAGATCTGCGGCGAAGTTCGTGTCAAACACCTTGTCGAAGCCGAGGCGCCTCAGAGCCGCGATCATTTTCCCGGTCACAAGGCTGCCGGGGGGCATTCCGAATTCCTCGCCCAGGGCCGCTCGGATCGCCGGTGCCTCCTGGACGACGACATGCTTTGTCGGGTCCTCGAGAGCTTTCCAGACTTTATCTACGTCATCTTTCTCGTAAAGAGCTCCCACGGGGCAGACCATGATGCATTGCCCACAGGCGATACAGTTGGTCTCCAGCAGGGGCAGATTGAAAGCCGGCGCTACTTTGACATCGCTGCCTCGCCACGACGGGGTCAGGACGTTTACGGTTTGGACCTTCTCGCAAACGGCGACGCAGCGGTGGCATTGGATGCACTTGCGGCTGTCTCGCACAATGGAAGGGCTCGACATGTCGATCATGCTTTCCTTCGGAGATGCGGGGTATAGAAAGCGTACCTCCCTCACTCCCGTAATTTCGGCTACCTTCTGAAGATCGCAATTGCCGTTGCGGACGCAGTGGTTGCATTCCGTGGGGTGGTTTGACAGAAGCAGTTCGACGACCATGCGACGTGCCGTTCTCACGCGTTCCGTGTTTGTCCGCACGACCATATTGTTCGCTACCGGGTAAACACAGGAAGCCACGAGGCTCTTTATCCCTTCGACTTCCGTGACGCAGACGCGGCAAGCGCCGGGAAAATGATCCAGTTCCTGGTAGGCGCAAAGGGTCGGGATCTTGATCCCCAGCTTCTTTGCCGCCTGCAGAATGGTTGTTCCAGGTTCAACTTGAACACTTTGGTTGTCTATTGTAACGCTTAACATTTCACTGGAATCCATACAATTTCATTCTCCTATCAAGAAACGCTCCCTGCAGGCAGGCTCTTTGGCTCATTCCTGCAGGGAGCGCTGAAACATAAAATTACAGGATCAGAGCTCCACGTCACAGCGAAGGCATCGGGTCGCCTCCTTCATGGCGATCTCCCGGGTATATCCGATTTCGACTTCCTGGAAATTCGATCTCCGGAGTGAGGCCTCCAACTCCGGCATCGGCGCCATGGGGCATTCCACCGTGTCTTCATCCATGATGAAGGGGATGGAGATCTCCTCTTCAGGAGGCGGAGTCCAGGCCGGTTCGCCGTTCTTCTTCCGGATGGAGGTATCGATATCGTCGGCGGCCTTGTGCCCTGCCGCGATCGCCTTGATGACCGTGCTGGGCCCTGTGACTGCGTCCCCGCCGGCAAAAAACTTCGGGTTTGTCGTTCCAGAGCGGAACCCGTTGCCTGCCACATCGAAACAGGACCATTTGTTGATGGAAACGCCGCTTTCCGCAGGAACAAAGGTCAGATCAGGCGTCTGGCCGATTGCGGCGATGATGGTGTTCACGGCAAGGGTAAAATTGGACCCTTCGATTACGACAGGGCGCTTTCGTCCACTGGAGTCAAAATCCCCGAGGGCCATCCGCTGGCACTCGATCGCCGTGGCCTGTCCGTCTGATCCGCTCACCCGCACCGGTGCGACGAGGTACTCAATTTTGATTCCTTCGTGTTCGGCCGCTTCGATTTCCTCCTTGGCGGCGGGCATATCCTCTCGGAGACGCCGATAGAGGATGGTTACGTCAGCCCCGAGCCTCAGTGCCGTGCGCGCCGCATCGATGGCGGAATTCCCGCCGCCGATGACGGCGACTCGATCGCCCAGCGATTTCTGGCCGCTTGTCCAGGCCGATTCGTTCATGTTGAAATCGCGCAGGAATTCGACACCGCCCCAAACGCCTTTGAGGTCCTCGCCCTCGATGCCCATTCGCTGGCTCTTGTGGGCGCCCGGTGCAAGGTAAACGAAATCAAAGTCCCTGTTCACGTCATCCCAGGAGATGTCGCGCCCGACTCGGACGCCGCACTGAATCGCTACTCCAAGTTTCCGGATGTCATCGATTTCCCTGTTCAGGATTTCCCTAGGCAGCCGGTAGGAGGGGATGCCCCAGCTGAGCATGCCGCCCGGAGTGGGAAGCTCTTCAAACACCTTGACACTGTAACCGCGCTGTGCAAGATCCCTGGCGCAGGTCAGACCCGCAGGGCCTGCCCCGATCACGGCGATCTTTTCCTTCCGGGTGACGCTGACAGGCTTGATCTCGGGCCGAGGTGCCTGATCCGTAATGTACCGTTTCAGGAACTTGATGGAAACGGGTTCATCCAGGGTCCCCCGGCGGCATTTGGTCATGCACTGGTGGTCGCAGACGCGGCCGCAGGCTGAGGGGAAGGGGTTCGTTTTCAGCAGAACCCTGTAGGCATCCTCCACCCGATCGGAGCGAACGAGCGCAATGTAGGAAGGAATGTCCATCTCGATCGGGCAGGTGTGCTGGCAGGGTGACTTGAACAGAGCCGTACAGACAGCGGCGCGGCATTTCTTGTCGCGGATGTGCTCCTCATACTCATTCCGGAAATATCTGAGGGTGGAAAGCAAGGGATTGGGGGCCGTCTGGCCCAGACCGCACAGGGCGGCATCCTTGACCGTGCAGGCCATTTCCTCGAGAAGTTCGATGTCCCCTTCCTTCCCTTTTCCATTGCAGATGTTGGTGAGAATTTCGAGCATCCTCTTTGTGCCTTCGCGGCAGGGAGTGCACTTTCCGCAGGATTCTTCCTTGCAGAAATCCATGAAGAAACGCGCCATGTCGACGGCGCACTTGTCTTCATTCATGACGATAAGGCCGCCGGATCCCATGATGGCGCCCAGTTCGGCCACCTTCTCATAATCGACGGACGCGTTGAGGTGCTGGATGGGGATGCAGCCGCCGGAAGGACCGCCGAGCTGTGCGGCCTTGAATTTCTTGCCGCCGGGGATCCCGTTGCCGATGTCATAGATGATGGTTCCCAAAGTTGTGCCCATGGGGACTTCCACGAGACCCACGTTGTTGACGTCGCCGGTGAGCGCAAAAACCTTCGTTCCCTTGGACTTTTCCGTACCAACGCTGGCGTACCATTCGCCGCCCCGCAGAATGATCTGGCCGATATTGGCCAGTGTTTCCACGTTGTTGAGCACGCTGGGTTTTCCCCAAAGGCCAGCCTCGGCGGGGAACGGCGGTCTCGGACGCGGCATGCCGCGCTTGCCCTCGATGGAGGTCATCAGGGCTGTTTCCTCGCCGCAGACGAAGGCGCCGGCACCCTGATAGATCTCGATGTCAAAATCAAAACCGGTATCCAGGATGTTGTTGCCCAGAAGACCCATTTCGCGGGCCTGCGCAAGGGCCACATTGAGGCGGTGGATGGCAAGGGGATATTCGGCGCGGCAGTAGATGTAACCCTTGTTCGATCCGATCGCCTTGGCGGCGATCACCATCCCCTCAAGAACAGCGTGGGGGTCGGCTTCCAGGACGCTGCGGTCCATGAACGCTCCGGGATCGCCTTCATCGGCATTGCAGAGAACATATTTTGTGTCTCCCGGGGAGCGTTGGGCGAACTGCCACTTGAGCCCCGTCGGGAACCCGCCGCCGCCGCGGCCGCGCAGACCGGAAGTGAGGATTTCCTGCACGATCTGTTCAGGCGTCATATCCGCGAGGGCCTTGCCCATGCCGGCATAACCGTCCCGGGCGATATACTCCTCGATGTTTTCCGGGTCGATGAGGCCGCGGTTACGCAGAACGCGGAGATCCTGGAGGGCGAAGAAAGGAATGTCCTGCATGGAGGGAATTCCCTCTTCCTTGCCCGCTTCCGTGAAGAAGAGTCTTTCCACGGGGCGTCCCTTGACAAAATGCTCTTCGACGAGTTCAGGGATATCCTCCGTCTTGATTTGCATATAGATGATGCCCTCGGGGTAGACGACCATGATGGGCCCCATGGCGCAGAATCCGTTACAGCCTGTTTCCACGACCTTGATTTCTTCCGACAGGTTGCGCTTATTGAGCTCGTCGATAAGGGCTTTCTTGACGGCAATACTGCCCGATGCGCGGCACCCGGTACCACCGCAGACAAGTGCGTGCGAGCGAAAAACTTTCATTAAATCTTATCCTCCTCTGTAAATGGAATCCACAATTGGGGACAACCGTCCCCGTCCCCCTACCGGACGATCTCGGCGCCTTTTGCGAGGACAAAGGGTGTCTGAATTTCACCTTCCATGACGTGGCGTTTGAAAACCTGCCTCATCTTGTTTTCATTCATCTTCTCGTATTTGATGGGTTCCTTGCCTGCCAGTTCGACGGTGACCAGGGGTTCCCGACTGCACAATCCCATGCAGCCCGATGTGGTGACGATAACGTCCGACACGGCGGCTTCTTCCATCTCGCGCATCAGGGCGTCAAGAACTTCCCGGGCGCCCGACGCGATGCCGCAGGTACCCATGTGAACGGTAACTTTGGCCCGGTGCCCGCCCTCTCTCAAAGCTGTCTGGGACTGAACCTTCTCTTTGATCTTCTTCAGATCTTCAATCTTCAACTTCGCCATTTTGTTTACCTCTTTCTCATCGTTCCAGGATTGAAGGCGAAAGGGAAAGGGACGGAACGTTCCGTGCGTTCTTTCGTTCCCGATATCCGCTGCCTTGAATCCACCAGGCCCGGTTGTTATTCGTACTCATCCAGAACCGCTTTCATCTTCTGCGCTTTGATCCGTCCGTGGACATTGTCGTCCACCACGATAACCGGGGCAAGACCACAGGCACCGAGGCAACGGACCGTCTCATAGGTAAAACGCCTGTCTTCCGTCGTTTCCCCTTCCGCAAGGTTGAACTCTTTTTCCATGTTTTCCGCTAGGGTCTTCCCGCCGCGGCAGTAGCAGGCCGTTCCCAGGCAGACCCGAACCGTGTGACGGCCCCGCGGAGTCATCGTAAAGAAGGAATAGAATGTCACAACGCCGTAAACCTGGGACAATGGCAGGTTTAGTCCCTCTGAAATTCTTTTCTGGACCGGGAGCGGGAGATACTCCAGGACCACCTGGGCCTCTTCCAGGCAGGGAATCAGCCCCCCTGGCTTTCCTTTGAAGCGGGCGATGATCTCGTCCAGCTTTACCACCTGTTCTTCTGTAAACTCTTGAAGTAATTCGCTGTTGCCGTTCTCCATGAAACCTCTCCTCTCTCAGGGGAAATTACACCGCTGCACCAATATCCCTCAGCCCCTCCGCGAGATGCTTACGGAGGAAAGCTGTGACTTCAGGATGATTCAGCGGAACATCCTCTAACGCCTCTTTCACATTTCTGGTATCGAGCAGGAAGATCCTGTCCCGCACTTCGTGCCTGTAAATGAAGTCGATACCGGGATTGCCCACAATGATCGCAATCAGCACCGAAACAATGTCGCCCATGGGTTGACGGTCGATGTGCCCATAGCCGAACTCTGCTGAAATTGCTGTTCCCACTCCGGGCCTCGATTTCAAGATCATTTTGCCCCCCGACCTTTCCGCCGCGTCGGACAGAAGAGGGAGCCCCATCCCTATCCTTCTCACCTTCTTTGTCGAATAGAATGGATCCATCGCCTTTTTCTGCTCTTCCGGCGACATGCCATGTCCGTTGTCGGTAATCCGCAGCAGGAAAAGGTCTCTGGTCTCGTCTTCCCGGACCTGGATGCGGACTAAGCCGGCCCCAGCGCGGATTGAATTTTCAACGATGTCCAGAATGTGAAGCGCCAGTTCCAGCAAGGTCCTACTCCGCGATGTAGCGGCCCCCCGCCTTCTTGAAGGCCATTTTCAGTTCCGATGTCGTTGGTTCTTTCATGAACGCCCTGGTGATTCCCCGCCCGATGTCGCCGATCACATGGGAATCCGAAGATTCTATGAAGGCAAACCGTGCGAGCTCTGGATAAAGGAGACGCGCCTTGGCAATTCCTGTGCGGCTTGATATTTCAAGGGCGTCGAGCGGGATGTCTTCGGGGATGAATCCGAGCTGCCCCAGGATGCTGAAGCTTTCCCTGTCGATGTGGGCAGCGATGGCGACCCCGTTCCGGTTGTGGATTTCGTCCACAACCCGCTGAAGAGAAAGCTCTGTCGATCCGATCAGGAGCCGGTCGCTCAACCCTTCAACTTCGTCATGTTCGTTGACGATGGCCTGGCATCCGAAGTATTTCTCGTCGTTTTGTCCGGGCAGGTGGCGGTAGACAAGTTCCTGCAGTGAAAGCAGATTTTCCATCTTATCAAAGAGCCCGAGAACGTGAACCTCTTCGCTGCTCGTGATTTCCATGCCTGCAAAGACAGTCAGCCCCGTCGTTTCCGCAGCCTTCATGACATAGAGAACGTTCTCCGATGCGTTGTGGTCACAAATGGCAATGATATCGACGCGTTTTGCAAGGGACATGGCTACGATGGCCCGGGGATACATGCCGAGATCAGCGCACGGTGAAAGGCACGTATGAACGTGAAAATCGCAGCGGAACTCCCGGATCATCGATGGAAGTCCCCGTGAACTTTCCCGGTTATCCCCAGGGCAAGGTGCACTGAGAACGAACAAAAAAGGCGGTCCACACCTTGGTGGGCTTTTTTACTATCAATTCCCGGTTTAGTCAATTGTTTAGTCATCATTTTATGATTAATAATTGAAAAGGAATCGCCAAATCAATCACTAATTAACAGAAGCCTGAAGTGCTTGATTTCTCTCCTTTATTCTCTGCGGGTATTCTGCTGTCATCCGGTCCCGCAGGCCGATGGGCACGGAAACGCCCCCACTCGTTTTCCGCCACGGTCTTTGCTGAAAAAAGTGTTCCGACAGAAGAACCCTGCGTTGTGCGGACAATGATTGACAAGAGATTCATAATGCTCTATAGCCGTTACATTGAAAATAAGGGTAATGTATGGCGTATAACCTCTGCTCGGGGGGAGTGCGGCACAGCCTTCATCCCGGGTTCGGATTGTCTGTCACAACAAGCTTCTGCGGGATATCATACATGAGAATAAGGGATATACAGGAAATTATTGAAGCGCAGTTGCTTTCCGGAGATGACTGCCTTGACCATGAGGTAAAGGACTGTTTCGCCTGTGACCTCATCAGCGAAATGCTCCTTCATCTCAAGCCCGGCTCGCTCCTCGTCACATCACTGCTCAATGCCCATGTCGTTCACACGGCCCATGTCATGGATGCCAGTGGCGTTGTCTTTGCCGGCGGGAAGAAGCCCAATGAGACGATCATCGCCAATGCCCAGCAGAATGGGATTCCTATCCTCTCAACGTCTCTTCTGATTTATGAATGCTGTGGTCGACTTTTTCTAAGGGGTGTTCACCAGGAGGATCGAAACCTGGTCAGCGGGGATTGACGGACCTATGGCGGCCAGCGATGCTTCCACTCCTCAGATTACCCTGGAATTTCCCATAGAAGAAAAGGATTTCTTCATGGCCGGAGAGTCTGCATCGCGCGTAAAAAAAATATTGCAGCAGCTGGGCTTAGGCCAGGATATCATCAGGCGGGTAGCCATCATCATCTACGAGGCGGCCATGAATGTTGCGATCCATGGAAGCCATGGGCAGCTTGAAGTCCATGTTGACCCGGTGGCCATCCACGTTCAAACGGCGGATGAAGGGGCCGGAATTCCCGATATTGAGATGGCCATGTCGGAGGGATTTTCCACAGCCTCCGACGAAATACGGGAGATGGGTTTCGGTGCCGGGATGGGGCTTCCCAATATCAAAAAGAACTCAGATGACCTGTCCGTTGAATCGAAGATCAATGAAGGGACCATTCTGAGAGCCACCGTTTATTTGAATTCTGTGACCAGTCCTTAGGGAGTGGAGGTGCTATGATGCAGTATTTTCATTCCGTGAAGCTCAACGTCAAAAAATGTATCGGATGCACCATCTGTATCAAGCACTGCCCCACGGAAGCGATCCGGGTGCATGACGGAAAAGCCGCCATTATGGATGAGAGGTGCATCGACTGTGGAGAGTGCATCAAGTCCTGCCCCCACCATGCCAAGTATGCCCACAGCGACACGCTCAAAAAGCTTTCCGAGTATAAGTACAACATCGCATTACCGGATCCGTCATTTTTCGGGCAGTTTAAAGAGGGTGAGAACATTGAAGACATTCTTCAGGCTTTTCTGCACATCGGCTTCGATGAGGTATTTGAAGTTTCCCTTGCCGCTGAAATTGTCGCTTACATCGTTCGCCAGAAACTCCAGAGCGCGAAGCTGAAGAAACCCATCTTTTCCACTTCCTGCCCCGCCGTTCTCCGCCTGATGCAGATCAAGTTTCCCGGCCTTCTGGAGCAGACAACCCAGGTCCTCTCTCCGATGGAGATTGCTGCACGCATTGCCAAGGATGAGGCGGTAAAGAAAACCGGGATCGCCTATGACGAGATCGGCGCCATCTTTATTTCACCGTGCCCCGCAAAGGTGACGGAGGCGAGGCAGCCCATCACGACGAAGCATTCAGCCGTCAACGGTGTAATCGGTGCCCATCTCATCTATCGGGATATTGTTAAAAATCTCCACAAAGGGCCGGCCGATCAGGAAGAACAGGTACAACAGCGCCTTTTCCATAAGGCGACGAAAAAAGGTATGTCCTGGGGATACCTGACCGGAGAACCGAAGAGCATTGGAGTCGGAACCACACTGGCGGTCAGCGGCGTTCAGAATGTCATGAGTCTTCTTGAGGAAATAGAGCGCGGTGAATTGCAGGATGTCGATTTCATTGAATTGAAGGTTTGCGATGCGGGATGTGTGGGCGGCCCCCTGAACATTCAGAACAGCTTTGTCGGGAGAGTCCACTTGAGGGGCCTTATCGACCGTGCGGGCGGACAGCCATCCTACTACAGCGAGGAAGAGCTTCGTGACATGTACGAGAAGGGGCACTTCGAATCAACGGAGCCGATCCTGCCCCGGCCCATTATGACCCTGGACGAGGATGTGGCCATGGCGCTCGTGAAGATGGAGCGGCTTGATCAGATTACAAAAGAGCTTCCCGGACTCGACTGCGGCGCCTGCGGCTGTCCGAGCTGCCGGGCGCTGGCTGAGGACATCATCCGGGGAACAGCCTTTGAAACGGATTGTGTCATCAAATTGAGAGATCGCATCAAGATCCTGGCCCAGGAAATTCTCTACCTGGCCCGTATCGTTCCGCCCTCCATGGCGGCGGATCAGCCGGAGAAGAAGGAAGGCACATAAAAGCAGACCCGGCCTGCTTGATGATTTCGCCGACGGCATCGAAAAACATATGGGAGAGATAAGAAAGATGACCCTTGCCGAGTTGATCGGGAACATTCGTTGTGAAGCAATAACAGGTGACATCAATATGGACCGGGAGATTCGAACCGGTTACACATCGGATCTCCTGTCCGATGCCATTGCAAACATTGAAGAAGACTCCGTCTGGATCACCATGCAGAGGCATATCAACATCCTTGGGGTCGCCAAATTGAAGGATGTGGTTGCCATTGTGATTCCCAGAAACCTTCAGGTGGAGCAGAGCGTCATCGTCAAGGCCCGCGAGGAGGGCATTGCGATCCTGCGGGGTCCGCAGACCGCCTTCGAGATTTCGGCGCTCATTTACAATGCCTTGAGATAAATTCGTTTCGCCTGGCGGAAACACCGCGGGTAAACTGCCGGCCTGAATTCGCCGTTTCCGCAGCGGGGGATGGCGGGTGCGGCGTTTCGGCGTTGTTTCTCATTGCTGTGGCCGAACGGTTGGGTGCGCTCGTGCGACAGGGAGCCCCTGTCTGTCCTGCAGCAGGAGTCCCTGTAGACAACAAAACCGACTCTTCCCGAAAGTCCTCCATCAGCCTCCATCTGCTTCCAGAGCCTGAAAAAATTCACCTTTTTCCAGATGATCCTTTATGCTAATGAAAAGCCCCTCCGGTACCCCAGGGGTTCAACAATCGAAAACGCACCAGGTGGAAGGAACCTTCGGCATTCATGAAAGCCCTGTTTATTGCTGATGCGCATCTGAAAAGCAGCCATGATGATCATTATCGGAAACTGATGATGTTTCTGGATTATCTGGTTTCCCCCGCCCATAGTGAACATCCCCTGGAGACACCATCGGGGATCCATCCGTTGATCCCTGTGGACGATCTCTATATCGGTGGGGATTTTTTTGATTTCTGGTTTTGCCGGGGAGAAAAGGTTTACCCGGAATTCGTACCCGTCATAAAGGCGTTGACGGCAGTCCGCGATCGGGGAATTCGCGTCCATTTCGCAGAAGGCAACCACGATTTTTTCCTGGCCGATTATTTTACAAAACTGCTGGGTATGGAAGTCTTTCCCGAATGGGGCACCTTCATGCTGGATGACTGCAGGGTCCTTTTTTCACACGGCGACACGGTGGATCGGGCGAACCTGAAATACCTGCGCCTCCGGAAGCTGTTGCGGAGTTCTCCGGCCTACCGGCTCCAGCGCCTTCTGCCGCTTCCCCTGCTCTGGAAAATGGCCGGCGCCGGTTCAGCGGCAAGCAAACAGTCCGCCCGATTTTCCGAAGAAAGGCTCACGGAGATTCTGCACGGCTATGCTCAACGTAAAATCCGGCAGGGCTTTGACGCCGTGATTCTTGGACATTGTCACCAGCCTCTGATGAAGGAGTATTCCATCGGGAACCGTAGGGGGTATTCCATTACCCTGGGGGACTGGATCCGGCATTTTTCCTACCTGTATTACGAGGACGGAATGTTTAAAATCCACGTATTTCGGCGATGAAGCAGGAAGGGCAGAGCTGTTCCAACTGTCTGATAATATGCACTAATAATTTATATCCAGGAAAATAACATAGTGCTGGACATATCGTTAATGATGTGTTAGTCCGCCCACGGATTTAGTGAGGAACCCGGGGGACGGCATGCTGACCCATCGCAGAATATGTCCCCTGGTCGGGCTCAGGAAAACAGTACGGTAAGGAGTGGATCAAAGTGAACAGCCTTGTGCCGAAAAAAATATTTTTTACCAAAGGTGTCGGGACACACCGGGAAGAGTTGCACTCCTTCGAATTGGCCCTGCGGGACGCCGGCATTGAAAAGTGCAATCTTGTTCAGGTGTCAAGCATCCTGCCCCCCGGCTGCAAGGTTGTTTCCCGGGGGATGGGGTTAAGGGAGCTGAAGCCGGGGGCGATCACCTACTGTGTCATGAGCCGATGCAACAGTGACGAGCCCAGGCGCCTGCTGGCCGCTTCCGTGGGTTGTGCCATTCCCGCAGACCGCAACACATATGGTTATATCAGTGAATATCATGCCTTCGGCCAGACGGAACGTCAGGCAGGCGATCATGCGGAGGATCTTGCCGCAGCCATGCTGGCCTCCACCCTCGGGATTGACTTCAACATTGATGAAAGCTGGGATGACAAAAAAGAAATCTTTAAGATCAGCGGAAAGATCGTCGGTACGAGAAACATCACCCAGTCCAGCATCGTCAAGAACGGGGGGCACACCACCGTCATCGCCGTTGCCGTTTTTCTCTTTTAGCCCGTTGGTGCGACGGCCATTGGGCAGAAAAACCTCCTCCTCGGCCGCAATGGTTCCATCGCTGCCCATTTCGGATAAAAATCCGTCTGTTTACAAGCCGCCCTCAGAATCACGGGGAAAATGCACCTTTCCGGAAGCCCGTTTTTGATCCCGTCACACGGAACGGTTGGGATGGAAGGCCCAGGCAGGCAGGGCAAGACGCTCCTTTGCCGCGACGCCGACCCGCCGAAGATCTTCGCCCCAGCCAATATCGCCTTGAATTTCACGAAGAAGAAGAGTATAAAATAATATAATATTTCAGTCCTTTATGCCTGCGAAGTCCCTTCCGGTCGCTTTGGTGCAGATCGAAAACGCGCTGATTTCCTCTTTGCCCGGTGGCCCTGGCCATTGATTCTGTTTCCCCTTTTCCGGAAGATGCTGCCATGCTCTCGAGGCGGAGCATCAGGGACTGAAGAGACCTTTTTATTAGGGAGCAGAAAAGCAGGTTGCCGTTTTTGTTGTCAACATTTAGCAATGCCTGCGTCCGGCACCAAGGAGGCTTTAGGTGATTTTTAAACGCGTGAAAGATTTGTTGGGGACGGCAACAGGATATCGGGCAGAAACGATGAACACGATAACGTCACACAAAAAAAGGAGGGAAGGCCATGTTTGAACGCATTTTGTATCCCACTGATTTTTCCGATGTGTCGATGAAAGCCGTAAATTATGTCAAACAGTTGAAGGACGCGGGTGCAAGAGAGGTTACGGTTCTGCATGTGATTGATGAAAGGACTCTGCTGGCGCCGGATGTTTTGAGCGGCATTGATTTCATTGCCTTGCAGGATGAACTGAGACGGATTGCCGACGAGGAGTGCAATAAAATTGTGGAGCAGTTACGGGAAGGGGGGCTCACCGCCAGGTTCATCGTAAAAAATGGAGTTCCTTTTCTGGAAATTCTCAGAACAGCTCAGGAAGAGAAGACTTCTCTCATCGTGATCGGATCGCACGGAAAGAGCAACCTGGAGGAAATGCTGCTGGGATCCGTTTCTGAGAAGGTGATCCGTAAAGCTGTCCGGCCGGTTCTGGTGATCAAGCGTTGAGGCGCAGAGGGTGTCCTGAAGAAAGGTTGTCATTGCCATCAAAAAAAGGAGGAGAAGATAATGTTTGAACGCATATTGTACCCCACCGATTTTTCTGATGTATCCATGAAAGCCGTTCGTTACGTCAAGCAGCTCAAGGACGCGGGTGCAAAAGAGGCCATCGTCCTTCATGTGATTGACGAAAGGTCCCTCGTTCTGACGTCACACGAAATTGCCATTGACTTTGCAGCCATTGAGAATGAACTGAGGAAGGCTGCCGAAGAGAGGGGAAACAAGATTCTGGAAGAATTGAGGGAAAGAGGGCTGGAGGCCAGGTTGAAGATCGTAAAGGGGAATCCCTTCAGGACAATTCTCAAAACAGCGCAGGAAGAGGACGTTTCCCTGATTGTGATCGGGTCTCACGGCAGAAGCAACGTAGAGGAAATGCTGCTGGGGTCGGTCTCCGAAGCGGTGACCCGCAAGGCCGTCCGCCCGGTCCTGGTGGTGAAGAGGTAGGATGTTCCGGGGCGCGTTGAAGGAAAACCGTTCGGCGCGCCCCGTTTTTTTTTCAGGATGCCGTCACGATTTTTGAGAAATCGGCAATGCGGCGGAATAGGGAAAAAAGAGCCTCCAGAAGCGAGAGTCGATTGAAGCGGATGGCTTCCTCCTCCACCATGACCATCACCGATCCGAAGAACCGGTCGATCGGTTCGCGCAGGGCGGCGAGTTCCAGAAGTGCGGCAGGATAATCCTCCTTCTGCAAAGCCTGGAGAACTTTATCGCGGGTTTCAATAAAGGTTGAATGCAGCAGGATCTCCTCTTCCAGGCTGAACAGTGACGGTTCGATGCGGCCATTTCCGAATTCCTTCAAGATATTCCCGGCCCGCTTGAAGGCGATTGCAAGCGGTTCGTAAGCGGGGTGCGTTTTGAAGGTTTCCATGGCTTCAATCTTCCGGATGACCTGAACCAGGTCGGAGAATCCCGCGGCAAGAACGGCGCTGACGACGTCCTGGGGGTGACCCTGGGAAATCAGCATATTTTCAAGGCGCCCCCGGAAGAACTCCAGGACATCCTTCCCCGTTTCTTCCGCCGGGCGCGTCATCTTTCCATCCAGGATGGCCAGGTTTGTACTCACCAGGTCCTCCAGCATCAGGGGATACCGCTTTTCAAGGATGATGTTGATGATGCCCAGGGCCTGGCGGCGCAGGGCATACGGATCCGCCGTACCGGTGGGAACCAGGCGGACGCCGAAAAACCCGGTAATGGTGTCCATTTTGTCCGCTATGCTGACGATGGCGCCTTCATGGGTTTCAGGAAGATTTCCCCCGGCGGTCAACGGGAGGTAATGCTCGTAGATCGCCTTGGCTACGGCAGGATCTTCACCGGCCAGCAGGGCGTATTCACGGCCCATGATCCCCTGAAGTTCTGAAAATTCTCCAACCATCTGGGTGTCCAGGTCGGCCTTGGCCAGCAAGGAGGCGCGATCTACCCGGTCTTTCAGGGAGGGGTCGATGCGCTCGGTGATATAGGCCGCAAGCTTCCGAAAACGCTGAACCTTTTCGTAGGATGTTCCCAGCAGTGTGTGGAAAACAACCTGCTTGAGCCCCTCGACGCGGTCCTCAAGGGGCGTTTTCTGATCTTCCTCAAAGAAGAACTGGGCATCGGACAACCTCGCCCGGATGACTTTTTCGTTCCCCCGCTTTACAACAGCGGGGTCGCGGGCCAGGGTATTGTTGATCGTGATGAAATAAGGCAGAAGCTGACCCGTCGAATCGACGACGGGGAAATATTTCTGATGGGACATCATGGAGGTGGTCAGGACTTCCCCGGGAAGGTCAAGGTATTTCCTGTCAAAACTGCCGCAGACAACGGTGGGGTACTCCACGAGGTACGCCACTGTTTCCAGTAGAGCGCTGTTTTCCAGGATGCGGCCGGATACGGCGGTCGCGGCTTTGCGCGCCTCCTCGAGAATGATCCGCTTGCGCTCCTCGGGATCGACCATCACAAAATGCTCCCGCGTCCCTGTGAGATAATCGGACAGATTGGAGACAGGAAATGCCTCGGGTTTCATGAACCGGTGCCCCCGGGACAGGTTGCCGCTTTCGATATTTTCAATCCGGAAGGGAACCACGGTGCCGCCGTACAGGGCAAGAATCCAGTGGATCGGGCGGGCGAAACGAAAGTCCAGGTCTCCCCAGCGCATGGACTTTTTGAAGGAAAGAGACGCCACCTGCCTGGATAGGATTTCCGGAAGCAGGGAAGCGGTGCTCCGGCCGGAAATGTGTTTGCGGATGCAGAGGTATTCCCCCTTGTCGGTCGAAAGGGTGCCGACTTCGGAGATGTCGACGCCCTGCCCCTTTGCAAAGCCCAGGGCCGCCTTGGTTGGATTTCCCTCGGAATCAAAGGAGACCCTTTTCGCGGGGCCGAGCTTTTCAATCAGCTGATCCTCCTGCCTCTCGGCCACATCGGCCACGGCCAGACAGAGCCGTCGGGGGGTCCCGAAGGTTCGGATCGTTCCGTATGAAATCCGCTCATCGATCAGCGCTTTGCGGATCAGTGAACTCATGTCGTTCAGCGCCTTGGGAATAAAGGCGGCAGGAATTTCCTCCGTCCCTATCTCCAGCAGCAGTTCGTTGCTCATCTGACTCTCCCATCTTTTCATCGTTATGGATTGCTTTTCAAAAAGCGTCGTGTTGGATTTATTCGAAACCAGCCCCCGGCTCCAGGCTTATGCTCTGCTCAGCAGGGGAAATCCCATGCGCTCCCGCTGACGGAGATATCCTTCGGCGGAAAGCCTGGCCAGATTTCGGACTCTTCCGATGTAGCTGGTCCGTTCAGCCACACTGATCGCTCCGCGGGCGTTCAGGAGGTTAAAAGTGTGCGAGCATTTGAGGCAGTAGTCGTAAGCGGGAAGAACCAGATCCTTCTCCGCCGTCCGGATGGCTTCCGATTCATAGGCATCGAAGAGTTTTCTCAGCATGTCCACGTCGGCAATTTCGAAGTTATAAGTGGAGAATTCCACTTCGCCCTGGTGATGAACATCTCCGTATTTGATGTTCTCATTCCATTGCAGATCATAGACATTGTCGATTCCCTGGATGTACATGGCGATGCGTTCAATGCCGTAGGTCAGCTCAGCGCAGACGGGCTTTACATCGATGCCGCCCACCTGCTGGAAATAGGTGAACTGGGAGATCTCCATGCCGTCCAGCCAGACTTCCCAGCCTAGGCCCCAGGCACCCACGGTGGGTGATTCCCAATCGTCTTCGACAAAGCGGATGTCATGATCCAGGGGATCGATGCCGAAGCTCCGGAGAGAGTCCAGATAGAGATCCTGGATGTTCAGGGGAGAGGGCTTCATGATGACCTGATACTGGTAGTAGTGCTGCAGGCGGTTCGGGTTTTCGCCGTAACGGCCGTCCGTCGGCCGGCGGGACGGCTCCACGTAGGCCACATTCCAGGGTTCCGGACCCAGGGCCCGCAGAAAGGTGGCGGGATTGAAGGTCCCTGCACCCACTTCGATATCGTAGGGTTGCTGAATCACGCAGCCCTGATTTGCCCAATAGTGTTCAAGGGCAAAGATCAGTTCCTGAAAAGTCACCTTGTGCCTCCTGTGCTTTATTGCATATTCCCATTATTTTTAAGAAGTTCCGGCGGCTACCTAACATGATGAGATCTTCGTGTCAACACGAAAAAGCCACGCTTTTCGATTCCACCGCCAGGAACGATCTCCTCCGGCGACCGGATTGGATCTCGCCTGCCCCTCCGGGCCACCGGCGTGCTGTCGCGGTTTGCATCCGGCGGCCACGTGTGATCTGAAACCGGATTTACACGCCCATTGACTGGATTTCGTCAAGAACCTTGAGGGACTTCAGTTCCTTTCCGAGGATATGGCCGATAAAGAGAGAGAGGAGCGACTTGCTTTCCCGGGCCGTCTGCCCCGAGAACAGGATCCGCTTCATCTTCGCCGCATCGATTTCCTTCCCGAGAAGCAGGGTCTTGATGGTGCCGAGGGAAACCGGCAGGATGTTGGAATCCGGCGATTTGGAAAAGCAGGACCGGCAATGCAGTCCGCCCTGGGTGATGCTGAACACGTACTGCTGCCGCGAATCCAGGGGCGAGTTGCACAGGATGCAGCGGTCAAGCGCCGGTGCGAAACCGGAAAGCTTCAGGTGGCGGATTTCGAAGAAGCGCAGAAGCCGCTCCGAGGTGTCCCCCTCTTCAATAAGCGACAGAAAGGTCTGCAGATGCAGGAAGAGTTCCGGATCTGTTTTCTCCTCTGAAGAGAAGTGATCGACGAGATCGATGAGATACGAGGCAAGAAGGGTTCGGTCCAGGGATTTGCGGATTTGAGGATATTCGTTGAGCCGGTGGCAGCTTTCCAGCCAGGCCAGCTGATCCCGTTGCTTCCGGGCGAAAAGGAGGGAGGAACAGCAGAAGGGTTCAAGGACATTGACAAACCGTTTGCGGCTGTTTCTCGCCCCCTTGGCGATGGCGGTCAGCTTCCCGAAATCTTGGGTGTAGAAGGTCACAATCAGATCCGAGTCGCCGTAGTTCAGCGACTTCAGAACGATTCCATCGGTTTTGTGGGTGGCTCGAGCATTCATGTCTGAACATTCAAAGAGGACGCTGCCGGCTTCGGGAGGGCCGCCTCCTAATCTTCCGAATAAACGATCCGCCCTTTCACCAGGGTCATGAACACTTTCCCCTTTAGCGTCCAGCCGAAGAAGGGGGAATTTTTCCCTTTTGAACGCCAGCTGAGGGGATCGACGACCCAGCTCCTGTCAGGATCGAAGACCGTAATGTCCGCGTCGGCTCCCGGAAGGAGTGCCCCCCCGGGGATGTTCAGGATCTTGGCCGGATTGGCGCTCATCTTCCGGACCAGTTCCGAAAGGGTCAAAAGCCCGTCTTCGACGAGCCTGAGGCTCAGGGCCAGCGCCGTTTCAAGGCCGGAGATGCCGCTGGCGGCATATTCAAATTCCACCTCCTTGTCGGTGGCGGCATGGGGCGCGTGGTCCGTGGCGATCACATCGAGGGTCCCGTCCCGCAGTCCTTCCCGGATGGCCTTCCGATCCAGGGGGCTCCTCAGGGGGGGATTGACCTTGAAGGAGGGGTCAAAATCCCGAAGGGTTTCGTCCGTCAGGGTGAAATAGTGGGGCGCTGTTTCTGCCGTAACCGGGATCCCCCGCGCTTTGGCGTCGCGGATCATCCGTACGGACCCGGCGGAGCTCACATGGGAGATGTGCAGGGCCGCCCCGGTATATTCGGCGAGAAGAAGGTCGCGGGCAATCATCACCTCTTCGGCCAGAGTGGGAATGCCGGGAAGCCCCAGCTCCGTGGAGATCCGCCCCTCGTTCATGAGGCCGCCGGCCGAAAGATAAAGATCCTCGCAATGGGGGGTAATCACCAGGCCCAGCGAGGAGGCGTACTCCAGGGCTCTTCTCATGAGGCCGCTGTCCATGACCGGCTTCCCGTCATCGGAAAAGGCGACCGCACCGGCCTCTTTCAAATCGCCGAATTCCGCAAGGGTCCTTCCCTCGGACTTGAGGGAGATGGCGGCTACGGGATAGACATGGACAAGGTTGCACTCCCCGGCCCGCTTCACAATGTATTCCGTCACGGCCCGGCTGTCGTTGACGGGATCGGTGTTCGGCATGCAGGCGATTGAAGTAAATCCGCCGGCGGCAGCCGCTTCGCTGCCTGAGCGGATGGTTTCCTTGTATTCATACCCGGGTTCCCGCAGGTGGGTGTGCATATCCACGAGGCCGGGCAGAACGACTTTGCCCTCAAGGCGGACAACGCGTGTTTCTCCGGCTGTTCCTTCTATCGAATCGGCGATGGCGGCGATCTTTCCTTCCTCGATGAGGATGTCCTTCACACTATCGAGATTCCGGGAGGGGTCGACGACCCGGCCTCCTTTCAGCAGTATGCTCATTCTATGGCTCCTGTCAGAAGATAAAGAAGGGCCATCCGGACGGCGACCCCGTTGGTGACCTGTTCCAGAATGACGGAGTTCGCCCCGTCGGCTATTTCTGGAGAGATCTCCACGCCGCGATTGACGGGACCTGGGTGCATGACCAGGACATCCTGTCTGGCCCTTTGGATGTTGTCCCCGTTCAGGCAGTAAAATGCGGAATATTCCCGAAGGGAGGGAAAGATGTTCCGCTGTTCGCGCTCCGTCTGAATCCGGAGCATCATGACCACATCCGCGTCTTGAAGTGCCTCTTCCAGGCGGAAGGATACCTTGACCCCCAGCTCCCGGATTTCCCTTGGCATCATGGTGGCAGGGCCTGCCACAGTCAGATGGGCCCCCATTTTGTTCAATCCGTAGATGTTGGAACGGGCGACGCGGCTGTGGGCGATGTCGCCGACGATGGTCACGTTCAACCCGGAGAGGGTGCCCTTGCGGTTCCGGATCGTCATCATGTCGAGCAGCGCCTGGGTGGGGTGCTCATGAGTACCGTCACCGGCATTGATGATGGATTGCCTGACCAGCCGGGCCAGCATGTGAGGCGCTCCGGCGCAGCTGTGGCGGATCACGATCACGTCCGGATTCATGGCTTCAAGGTTTTTTGCTGTGTCCGACAGGGTTTCCCCCTTGACCAGGCTGCTAGTGGAGGCCGAGATATTGATGGTGTCGGCGCTCAGGCGCTTGCCGGCGATTTCAAAGGAGGTGCGCGTCCGGGTACTGGCCTCGACAAAAAAATTGATGATCGTTTTGCCGCGGAGGGTCGGCACCTTTTTGATATCACGCGTGGATACCTCGAGAAAAGACTCTGCCGTGTCGAGAATCAGGGATATTTCCTCCCCGGATAGGTCCTTGATCCCAAGAAGATCCTTACGTTCCCACTTCATGGCACAACTCCTGATTTCCATAGACGAACGGGTTTATTTTCTGCTGGCATTTCCTCTAGTTGCTGTCCTCGACGACCACTTCGTCGCGACCGTTCTTCTCAATCAGGTTGACGCTGATGTCCTCCCAGAGAAAAGAGGGAAGATTCGCCCCGACGAAATCAGCCCTTATGGGAAGTTCACGATGCCCGCGGTCGATCAGAACGGCAAGCTGGATCGACTGAGGGCGCCCAAAATCGATCAGGGCATCCATAGCTGCCCGGATGGTCCTTCCCGTGAAGAGAACGTCGTCCACAAGGATGGCCTTCTTCCTATCCAGGCTGAAGGGGATCTCCGTCTTCATGATCCTGGGCTTCCTGTGAGCTGAAAGCAGATCGTCACGGTACATCGTGATGTCCAGAATGCACGAAGGGACTTTAACCCCTTCAATGTCGAAGATTTTTTTCTGAAGACGTTCCGAGAGAAATACGCCTCCCGTCCGAATGCCCACCAGAACCAGATCGGTTACGCCCTTATTTTTTTCAAGGATCTCATAGGCGATGCGAGTCAGCGATCGGTCGATCTCCGCTGCATCCATGACCAGTTTCTTGTGCATTTTCCCGGATTCCTTTCCTGGATTTCTGCTGCCGCATCATAGAAAAAAGCCGAAGGCCGGGATTCCCCACGGTATTTCTGAAATGACTATCGTTCGGCAAAAAAAAACCTTCCCGTAAATTGAGAAGGCTGGTTTCTCTGTATAAAAGCCGATTGTTACCAAGGTCATTCCTTGCCCCATGCTCACTGTTCCTATTGAAGTTGCTTCTAGTAGAATATTTCTGTTCTGTCAAGCCGCAATGTGATTCCGAAGAGTTAAGAACGCCGTTTTCGGGATTTCATCAAAGGGAAGACGTCCGGGGGAAAAATCTTTTTTTTAGCGTTTAATAATGTTATACGCACAGCCCCTGGAGGGAAAATGTATGGCGGCTGAATACGAACCTCAGGTTTTTTTGTTTTTGAGCCAGATCCTGAAGAAAAAAATGATTGATGTCAAGGGGCGGCTCTTGGGCCAGATCCTTGATGTGGTTGTCCCTCTGGGTGAACCTTATCCCCCCGTAAGCGGTATCCTTGTGAAACCGGACCGCCGCAGGGCCCCTGTGATCATGCCCTGGCGGAATCTTGTCGAAGTGAACGGATGCTTCGTGGTTGACACCGGGGAAGCGGACACCTCCTGGGAAGGGGGGACGGAGGCGGAGGAGATCTGGCTGAAGGAAAGCCTCCTGGATAAGCAGATTGTAGACACCAATGGCGCCAAGGTGCGGCGGGTCAATGATCTCCAGTTCCTCATGGCTCGGGGCGGCCTTTACCTGATTCATGTGGATGTGGGCTTCCGGGGCCTCATGCGGCGGGTCGGCCTGGAGGAGGTGACGGATTATTTCCTGAAAGGGCTTTTTGAATACGACCTGCCCGATCAGTTCATTTCCTGGCAGTTTGTCCAGCCGCTTTTTTCGCCGGACCTGCTGCGCCTGAATGTTGCAGAAAGCCGTTTAGCCCAGCTTCACCCGGCGGATATCGCCGACATTATCGAAGAGCTCGATATCCGCCAGCGCACGGCGGTTTTCCAGTCCCTGGATGTGGAAACCGCGGCGGAAACGCTGGAGGAAACGGATCCGAAGATTCAGGTCACCCTGATCGAGAATATGGATGTTGAACAGGCCAGTGATATTATCGAGGAAATGTCCCTGAGTGATGCGGCGGACCTGCTGGCGGATCTTCCCAGAGGCAAGGCGGAAGACATTCTCGAGGCCATGGAGCAGGACTTTGCCGAGGATGTCAAGGAGCTCCTTGCCCACCCTGAGGAAACGGCCGGGGGGCTCATGACGACGGCCTACCTGAGCTTCATGCCGCAGACGACGGTTATGGAGGCCCTTCAGGTGGTCCACCGGGAGGCCGAAGATCTGGATTTTGTCTATTACCTGTATGTTGTCGATGAAGAGGAGCATCTTTTGGGGCTTTTGAGTCTGAGAGAGCTGCTGGTCGCCCTGCCGGAGACCTGCCTTTCAGACCTGATGTTCCGGCGGGTCGTCACGGTCGAGCTTGATGAAGACAAAGATTCGATTGCCAGCGATTTTGCCAAGTACGGCATTATGGCCATCCCGGTGGTGGATGATCAGATGAGGCTGCAGGGGGTCATCATGTTCAAGGATCTGCTCGAAGTGGTTGCACCAAGACTGGGGAAATAAGGCGATGAAAGACGATGGTGGCCATCTATGCACGGTGACGGTTTTCTCGTATCAATTCGCGATCGATTCCACGCCTTTCCCTCGAAGAGATTCTGGAAGTCTCTCGGAGTTCTGCTTGCCTTTGTCGGGCCGGGGATCATCACCTCCAACGTAGACAACGATGCAGGCGGAATCACGACCTACTCCCTGGCCGGAGCCCATTACGGCCTTTCCCTCCTGTGGCTTTTGATTCCCATAACGGTCGCCCTTATCATCATCCAGGAGATGGGCGCCCGGATGGGCGTTGTTTCCGGAAAAGGGCTGTCCGACCTCATCCGCGAGCGATTCGGTGCCAGAATCACCTTCTATCTCATGATCGTCCTTTTTCTGACCAACCTGGGCAATACGGTTGCCGAGTTTGCCGGTTTGGCGGCCAGCATGGAGATCTTCGGCTTGAGCAAATATCTGTCGGTGACCTTCGGTGCCGCTTTTGTCTGGTGGCTGGTGGTTAAGGGCAGTTACAAGTCCGTGGAAAAGGTTTTTCTCACCGCCTGCGTCTTCTACTTTTCGTACATTATTTCCGGCTTCACGGCAAACCCCGACTGGGGAGAAATCGGGCGGGCGACCGTGACGCCTTCTCTGCGTTTTGACGCCGGATATCTGACCATGGCGGTGGGTATCGTGGGGACGACCATTGCGCCCTGGATGCAGTTCTATCTCCAGTCTTCCGTTGTCGACAAGGGGCTGCAGGTCGAGGACTACCCCTATACCCGCCTGGATGTGGTGGTCGGTTCCGTGATGGTCAACGTGGTGGCCTTTTTCATCATCATGCTCTGCGCCATCACACTCTACCAGGCGGGGATCCGGGTCGAAACGGCCAAGGACGCGGCCCTGGCTTTGAAGCCGATGGCAGGAACTTACTGCTCCGGGCTGTTTGCCTTCGGCCTTTTGAACGCCTCGCTGTTTGCCGCCTCCATCCTGCCGCTGTCCACGGCCTACACGATCTGCGAAGCCTTTGGCTGGGAATCGAGCCTGAACCGCAAGTTTCTCGAAGCGCCGCAGTTCTACGGCCTCTATTCCATCATGATCATCCTGGGGGCGGGGATTATCCTGTTGCCGAATGTTCCGCTGATTCCCATCATGTACTATACCCAGGTGGTCAACGGGCTTCTGCTTCCCGTGATCCTGATCTTCATCCTCCTGCTTGTCAACGACAGGAAAATCATGGGGGAGCACACCAACGGAACCGTCATGAATCTCCTTTCCTGGCTGACCGTTGCCGTGTTGATTGTTCTGTCCATGGCCACGGTGCTGGCTGCCGTCCTCTGAAACCGGCTGCCCCTAATGGAGAAGATCCCCCAGCCGATCCCAGCGTACGCCGCGATTTTCCCGGTCCCATGACCAGTAGATGACGATGGCTTTTCCGAGAACGTCCTTCAGATCTACAAATCCCCAGAAGCGGCTGTCATAGCTCTGATCCCGATTGTCGCCCATCACGAAAAGGGAGGAGGGGGGAACGGTTACGGGTCCGAAATTGTCCCGGGGCTGAAGAGACCCTGGAAGGATGAACGAATCGACATAAACCCCCTTGCCGTCCTTATAAAGCTTGCCGTTGAGGTAAATCTTCTTGTTGCGGATTTCCACCGTGTCGCCGCTGACGGCAATCACCCGCTTGATGAAGTCTTTGCTCCGGTCTTCCGGATAAATGAAAACCACGACGTCCCCCCTCTGCGGTTCCTTGAGGGGGACGATGGTGTTGCGGAAGTGGGGGACCTTGATCCCGTAGAGAAATTTGTTGACGAGGATATGATCGCCCACCAGAAGGGTCGGTTTCATCGACCCGGAGGGGATTTTATAAGCCTGGATCACGAAGGTCCGGATAAAGAAGGCGATGACCAGGGCAATAACAATGGCCTCGGCATATTCCCGAAATTTTGATTTCCTTTTTGCCATAGAGATATCCTTGAGTTTTCTAGGAGTAAATGCTCATCAGAGCCAGAACCACCATCGACAGGGCCAGCCCCCCTTTCGTCAGAGTCCCTGCGGACCGCCCCAGAATCGAGCCTTTCGTCCTGCGCATGGAGGGCCTCAGCTGCATCTGGTTCATCAGCTCCATGAGCAGAAGCCCCAGGAACCCGCCGAGAAAGATTCCAGCCAGGGTTCCCAGGCCGTATAGATAAGGGGTCAACAGGAGCGCCCCGGCCACACTGCCGAGGACCGAAACGGCGAAGTCCTTTTTCGAGACCGGGAAGCGGGAAGCGCCGGCGGCATAAAGAATCAGCTCCAGGCCCTCAGCCAGGAGCGCGATGGCAAGAAGGGAAAAAAGCAATTCCTTTCCGATCGTGCAAAAGCCTGTAGCCGAAGCGTAAACCAGGACGTCGATAAAGATGAGCACTGTCCCCGGCAGGCCGTAGATGTTGGCATACAGGCCGACAATCAGGACGGCGAAGAAAAGCGACCATCCGGCGGTTTCCATAGGAGGCAATCCTATTTCTTACCTTTCATCCGGGAGGGCCGGATCTTTTCAAAGGCCAGCACGATGGGGCTGGCGATAAAAACAGTTGAGTAAACGCCGGCAAGACAGCCTACCAGCAGCGTCAAGGCAAAGTCGTGGATGACTGAACCGCCGAAGAAGAACAGGACCACCAGGACGATCAGCAGCGTGAAGGAGGTCAGAATGGTTCGGCTCAGGGTCTGATTCACGCTGAGATTGATCACGTCCATAAGGGGCATTTTCATGTTTTTCCGAGTATTTTCACGGATCCGGTCAAAAATGACGATGGTGTCGTTGATGGAATAACCGATGATCGCAAGCATGGCTGCGACGATGTTCAGATCGAACTCCTTGTTTAACAGGGAAAGGGTTCCGATCGTAACCAGAACATCGTGAATGAGGGCGATGATCCCGCCCAGGGCATAACGGAATTCGAAGCGAAAGCCCACATAAACGAGAATACCGATCCAGGAGAAAATGATGGCCAGCAGGGCCTTCCGCGTCAGATCCCGGCCGACTTTCGGCCCGACGGATTCCAGCCTGCGAATCTCCGTGGCGCCCTGGCCGTAAGCCCCCTGGAGGGCGCTTTCAACCTGTCCGGAGAGTCCCTTGAGATCCACATTCGTAACCGGGATTCTCACCACCATTTCATTGGGACCGAACTCCTGGATGATGCTGTTTCCCAGGCCGATGGATTTGAAGACCTGACGGAGCTTTTCCACGGAGGTCTCTCCAGTGAACCGGATCTGGATCAAGGTCCCCCCGGCAAAATCGATTCCGAAATTCAGGCCTCCATGCCAGAAGATGGAACCGATTCCGATCAGGATATAGACCACAGAGGCTATGGCGGCCATTTTCATCATGGCGACGAAATTAAAATGGGTTTCCGATTTAATGATTTCCATGAAGATCTCCTCGAAGGTTCAAATGCCCGTTGCCGGTTTTATATGCTGATGGACGAAATCTTGCGGTTCCATATGAAATAATCAAAGATGATTCTCGTGACAAAGATCGCGGTGAACATGCTGACGATGATCCCGATGGTCAGGGTAACGGCGAACCCCTTGATCGGACCCGTTCCGAAGCCGAAGAGGAATAGGGCGGCCACCAGCGTGGTGACGTTGGAGTCCAGAATCGTCAGGAACGCCTTGTTGTATCCGGCGTCAATGGCGGCTCGTGGTGTTTTCCCCGTCCGGAGTTCTTCCCTGGTCCTTTCGAAAATCAGCACGTTGGCATCCACTGCCATTCCGATGGTGAGAACGATGCCGGCGATGCCTGGAAGGGTCAAGGTTGCCTTGAAGGCGGCCATGACGCCCATCAGGAGAATCAGATTGAGGACCAGTGCGATATCCGCCACGATACCGGACAGCCTGTAGTAGAAAATCATGAAGGCGATGACAAGAATGCCGGCGATGATGCTCGACCAGATCCCCATATCAATGGAGTCCTTTCCGAGGGATGGCCCCACGGTTCTCTCCTCCAGGATCTTGACGGGAGCGGGCAGCGCACCGGCGCGAAGCACGATGGCCAGGTCGCGGGCCTCCTCCATGGTGAAGGAGCCGGTGATCTGCGCCTGCCCCCCGGAAATCTTTTCCTGGATGACGGGAGCGGAATGGACGATGCCATCGAGGACGATGGCCAGGCGCTTTTTAACATTTTCGCCCGTGATCCGCTCAAAATCGGCAGCCCCGCGTGCATTGAACTTCAAGGCGACATGAGGTTCACCAAAACGGTCGCTGATCTTCACCTGGGCATTTTCCAGCGAGTCGCCGGTCAGCATGGCCTTGCCCTTTAGCAGATAGGGTACTTCCACACTCTTGCCGGACATGGGGTCGACCTTCCGCTCGTAGGCAATGATGTCGCCCTCTGGTACATTGCCTCTGATGGCCTCTTCGAGGCTGTGCTCCTCGTCGACAAGCTTGAATTCCAGAAGAGCCGTTTTGCCGATCAGGCTCTTGGCCCGGGCGGGATCTTTGATCCCCGGGAGCTGGATGAGGATGCGGTCCTTTCCCTGGGGGACGATTTCCGGCTCCGTAATGCCGAACTGGTCGACCCTGTTGCGGATGGTTTCCAGACTCTGCTCGATCGCCAGTTTGCGGATTTCTTCCTTCCGCTTTTCATTCATCCCCAGGGACACCCGCTCGATTCCCTCCACGGTTTCCGCAGAGAGGATTTCCAGATCCGCATAGGAGTCCCGGAGACTTTTTTCAAAGGCCATTCGCGAGGCGCTGTCCGGCAGTTCAACCGAGATGGTCTGATTGGCGGTCCGCTCCAGACGGCGGAAACGGATGCGTTTGTCCATCAGCGCTTCCTTGAGATCGACGGACGTTCGCTCCAGGGTTGCTTCAATGGCCTTGTCTGCCTCCACCTCAAGGACAAGATGCATCCCGCCCTGCAGGTCGAGCCCCAGGTGAATCTTGTCCTTGGGAAGCTTCTTCTCCCAGAATTCCGGGAGTTCCGACGTCATGTTGGGAACCAGATAGAAGACCGCAACCAGGATGACGACAAGGGCAAAAATACTCCGAACTTTCAGACTTCCGAACATAGGACTCCCCTTTTCGACTATTCCTTTCCGGCCTTATCCCCCGATTTTTCAAGGACGGCCGCAATAAAGCTTCTCGAAACCTTGATGCGGACCTTGTCGGCCACTTCAAGGGTAATGACATCGCCGGTCATGGCGGCAATTTTTCCGTGAATGCCGCCCGAAGTCACCACGACATCGCCGTGGTTCAGATTGGTCAGCATTTCCTTGAGCTCCTTCTGCTTCTTCTGCTGCGGTCGGATCAGCAGGAAATAAAAAATGCCGAATATGACGGCCATCATGATCAGGAAAGAGACATCTCCACCTGCCTGTCCCCCTCCTCCCAGGTTTCCCATGGCATGAGCTAAGTCTGTCAATGCTTTGTCCTCCTTTAATTTGTTTCCGTTATGAAATCTTTGCGGGTCAGGATTCCAGGCTTACGCCTTCGGCCGGCTTTCCAGGAACCGGGTTTTAAAAGCCGCGTATTGACCGCATCCTATGGCGTTGCGAATCTGCTCCATCAGGCGCATGTAATAGCGGATGTTGTGAAGAGTATTCAGGGTCATGGCCAGGATTTCTCCCGCCACATATAAATGCCTCAGGTAGGCCCGCGAGAAGTTCCGGCAGGTGTAGCAGTCGCATTCGCTGTCCAGAGGCCCGTTGTCTTCCCGATAACGGGCGTTTTTTATAACAACCTTTTCCGCATTTGTAAACAACAATCCATGGCGTGCGCAGCGGGTGGGAATGACGCAGTCGAAGAGGTCAATGCCGCAATCCACCGCCTTTACGATGTCCTCCGGTGTCCCCACGCCCATGAGATAATGCGGCCGGTCTGCCGGCAGAAGGGGGGCTGTTTCCTGGACGATCTGCTCCATCAGCGCCTTGGGTTCTCCAACGCTGAGGCCTCCCAGGGCGTATCCGTCAAAGTTCATGGCCGAAATGGCTTCAACCGCCCGCTTTCTCAATTCGGGATACATCCCGCCCTGGACGATGCCGTAGAGGGCCTGGTCAGAAGAGTCCGCCCTGGCCTTCCGGCTCCTTTCCGCCCAGGAAAGGGTCAGGGAAAGGGAGGACTCCGCCTCCCGGAAGGCGGCTGGGTAGGGCGTACACTCATCGAGGCACATCATGATGTCGGAATGGAGCGCCTCCTGGATTTCAACGGCCAGCTCCGGGGTGAGCCTGTGGCGGGAACCGTCGATATGGGACTGAAAGATGGCCCCTTCAGGCGTGATTTTCCGGAGCTTCCCCAGGCTGTAGACCTGAAAGCCGCCGCTGTCGGTCAGGATGGGGCCATGCCAGTTCATGAAGGTGTGCAGCCCGCCCAGGGAGGCGATGAGCCCGTGCCCCGGCCTCAGGTAGAGGTGATAGGTATTGCAGAGGATCATCTCCGCGCCGAGATCCTTGACCGTGTCGGGAGCCAGGGACTTCACCGTGCCCTGGGTTCCCACCGGCATGAACGCCGGAGTGCGGACGTCGCCGTGAGGCGTGGAGAGCAGGCCGCACCGGGCCGCGGATCCCGGATCCGTCTTCAGAACCTTGAAATGTTGTTTTATCGGGGGCATAAGGTCATCCAAACCATCCTTCCGGAGAAGCGGGCCGCTCAGAGAATCAGCATGCAGTCGCCGTAACTGTAGAAGCGGTATTCCTCCTGCACGGCCTCGGCATAGGCCTTAAACATCAGATCCCTTCCGGCAAAGGCGCACACAAGGAGGAAAAGGGACGACCGGGGAAGATGAAAGTTCGTCAGCAGGGCATCCACGCGCTTGAAGAGGTATCCCGGATAGACGAAGAGGCCGGAAGAGGAGGACATCGGCCGGACGCGGCCATGATCGTCCGACGCGGATTCCAGGACCCTGGTGGAGGTCGTTCCGACGGCGATGACCCGCCGGGCGGAATTGATCCGATCCGCCGATTCCGGGGAAAGGGAGAAAGATTCCTTCTCCATGACGTGGTCCTCCACGTTTTCCGATTCTATGGGGGTAAAGGTGCCGAACCCGACGTGAAGGGTCACGGGGGCAATGGCAACTCCACGGTCCCGCAGGGCCTGAAACTGCGTTTCCGAAAAGTGGAACCCCGCCGTCGGCGCGGCGACGGAACCTGGATGGCGGGCATAAATGGTCTGGTAGCGCTCACGGTCCTGCGGCGCCGGTCCATCCTCCCGCTTCCGCTTGATGTAGGGGGGCAGGGGAGCCTTGCCGAACTGCTGGAGAAACAGATTAAAGGGAAGAGCCGTGGAGAAGGCTACCCGCCACTTCTTTTCGCTGATCCTCTCCCTGACCGAGGCCCAGTTCGAATCCCCGAAGAAAATTTTCGTTCCGATGGAAACCCGCTTGCCCGGCTTGAGAAGCACCTCCCATGTTTCTTCGGCGCCTGATTCAGCCGGGGGCAAGGCCGCCGTCGCGTCCTCCGACGGGCGGCTCGGATCGGGGCGGCGGGAAAGGAGAAGAACTTCGATGCGGCTTCCCGTCTCCTTGGTTCCGATGAGACGGGCCGGAATCACCTTGGAGTCGTTGATGACCAGGCAGTCGCCCTCCTGCAGAAATTCGGGGAAATCGAAAAAATGACGATGCTGGAGACGTTCTTCCCGGCGGTTAAGAACCATCATCCGGGCGCGATCCCGCTGGGCGCATGGATGCTGCGCAATCCTGGATTGCGGGAGATCATAATGGAAGTCTTTCAGCTTCATCTCGTGACGGTCCTGCCCTTGCTCCTGATGTGCGGGCGGCGGTTTTCCGCCCGTTTCCGGGTTCCGCCGCCGATGCTGCGGTCCTGATAATCCAAATTCACAGGGAAAGTCAATGATCTTGTTTCAGCTTCGACCAAGGTAAACCAGCAGAACGCCGAAGAGCATGGCAATCAGCCCCAAGAACTGCAGGGTCGAGTCCGGAAGGGTGATAAGTCTGGACAGGTAGGCTTTGAGCTTTCCGGGAAAGGCGACGTAGGGGAGGCCTTCGACAATGAAGACCATTCCCAGGACACAGAGAAAGAATTTCATAAGGGGCCTATTCCTCTAATTCAAACTTGGCCTTGTTCCACAAACGATCCATCTCTTCCAGGGTGGCCTCCTCGGGGGATTTTCCCTGTTTTTTCAGCTGCTTCTCAATATAGAGAAATCGAGTTCGAAATTTGAGGATCGTCTTCGAAAGCGTCTGCTCGGCATCCATGGAAAAAAAACGGCAGAGATTCACCAGGGAAAAGAGGACGTCCCCCGCTTCCTCCTCAATGTTTCTGTGGTCTCCTGCGATAATCGCCGCTTTCAGTTCGGAGAATTCCTCCTCAATTTTGGCGAGAACCTCCTCGGCGTTCGGCCAATCGAATCCGCACTTCGAGGCCAGTGCGGACACCTTCTGGGCGCGCATCAGAGCGGGCAGAGAACGGGGGACTTTATCCAGGAGGCTCGCATGCTTCTCGTACTTTTTCTCGGTATTCCTTTTGATCTCTTCCCAGTTGGCCCGGATATCGGCGACGCTGTTCACCTCCCGGTTCCCGAACACGTGTGGATGGCGGCGGATCATCTTGGCGCCGATTTCATCCAGGACCTCGCCGATTCCGAATTCGCCGGCCTCTTCAGCGAGCTGCGCGAGAAAAAGGATCTGAAAGAGCAGGTCCCCCAGCTCCTCCTTCAATTCCTCCGGCGAACCGCCAGCAATGGCATCGAGCACTTCGTAGGATTCGTCCAGGAGATACCGGCCGATATCCTCTTTCTTCTGCTGCCGGTCCCAGAGGCATCCCCCGGGGGAGCGGAGGCGGCGAAGAATCTCGACCAGGTTCGTGAAGCGGCGCTCCAGATGCGGATCGTTCACACGGACCTCCCTCGTATGTCCAGTTCCCGGATGACCAATTCCCCAACCTCAGCCATATCAAACCATCTCCTTTAAAAAATTCATCGCATGGAGGGAAAAGCCAGCGCTTTCCCGGCAATCTATTATAAGCCACGAAAGCAGTCAAGGCTTTCGAGAGCATCCCCTGGATGGGGATTTTCTGATGAACGGAAGGTCCGCCGGCCGGCCATCCATTCAGATAGATGGCGCGAAAGGGAGAAAAGGGAATGAATCTTGAAATTCCATGTCCCTGGACCAGGCGGCATCGGCGGCGTCCGGGGGGCGTCCCTTCCGCTGATCCGCTGCGGGTCGGGGGCTATCAGGGGTGGAACGCGTATCTTCAGGAAGCGTCAACAGGTGTTTTCAGGTTCCTCCGGAGAGATGTTTTCATGATGAAAGATGAGGAAAAGACCAGAGAGCAGCTCATGGCCGAATTGGCGGAAATGCGTCTGAACGCGGCTGTGCCGGATCAATCGGGTAGGGAGCTCAAGCGGCTTGAAGAGGAGCTGAAGGCAGCCAAAAACTTTGCCAAGGAACTGATTCAGACCGCCAATATCCTGGTCGTGGGACTGGATACCCAGGGCAACCTGAGGATGTTCAACCCGGCGGCGGAAGAGATCACCGGGTACACGATGGACGAGTTGAAGGGCAGGAACTGGTGCAAGGTGATGGTGCCGCAAGCCGGCTATGACCAGATCTGCAGGGAGTTTTCCGGGCTTCTGAACGACAGGGTTCCCAGGAAATTCGAGAATTCCATTCTCACCAGATCCGGTGAGGAGCGGTATGTCGCCTGGCGGAACAGCGTGCTTATTGAACAGGGGGAGATAACGGGGACGATTTCTTTCGGGATGGACATCACCGAGTGGAAGATGGCGGAGGAAGCCCTGAAGCAGTCCGAAGAGCTTTATCGGGCGATCTTCGAGAATACGGGAACGGCCACCGTTGTTCTGGAGAAGGACAAAACCATTTCCCTCGTCAATACGGAATATGAAAAATTATCCGGCTATCGCAGAGAGGAGATTGAAGGAAAAAAGCGCTGGACGGAATTTGTCGCTCAAGAGGATCTGGAAGGGCTGTTGAGCAGGCGGAGTCGGTGCGAAAGAGATGGAAGCCCCGACCGGAGGCGGGACGAATTCCGGTTTGTTGATCGGTATGGAGCCATTAAATATGTCGTCCTCTGTTTCGATTCGATCCCCGGCACCAACAAGACGATTGCCTCGCTTCTCGATATAACGGAACTCAAGCGGGTCGAAGAGACATTGCGGGAGTCCCAGAGGGAACAGGCGGACATTATAGAGTTTTTCCCCGACGCGACGATGATCATCGATCAGGACGGGAAGGTCACTGCCTGGAACCGTGCCATGGAAGCCCTGACCGGCATCAGGGCGGAAGATATGCTGGGCAGGGGGAATTATGAATATGCCATTCCGTTCTGCGGCGGGAGAAGTCCCATCCTTGTCGATTCCGTCCTGGAGCCGGGGGACAGCGGGGACATCGAGAAGGATCATCATGGCGTCCAGGGGCAAAAAGACATCCTGCGGGCGGAGGGCCTGGCTGCAAATCTGCCGTCAGGGGAAAGGTATCTTTCCACCACGGCAGCGGCGCTGCGCGATTCCCGGGGGAGAACAATCGCTGCCATAGAGTGCATCCGCGATATGACGGAGTATAAAAAAATTGAGGCCCGCCTCCATCGGGCGGAAACGATGGAGGCCCTGGGGACGCTTGCCGGCGGAGTGGCCCATGACCTCAACAACGTCCTGGCGGTTCTGGTCGGTCACGCAGAGCTGCTGCTGGCAAAGCTGCCCGAAGGCAGCTCCCTGACGAAGAATGCGCAGCACATTCTGCAATCCAGCGAAAAGGGCTCGGCGATCATTCAGGATCTCCTGATCCTGGCAAGACGGGGAGTATCCGTTTCGGAAGCGGTCGACCTCAACAAGCTGATTTCCGACTATCTGGCCTCCCTGGAGTACGAGAAGCTGAGGTCTCTCCATACAGAGGTTCTCGTCATGAAGGACCTTGCAGAGGATCTCTACAGCATCCGGGGGTCGTCGATCCACCTCGGCAGGACGGTCATGAATCTCGTCTCCAATGCCATGGAGGCTATTGCCGGACCGGGTACCGTGACGGTCCGGACGGAGAACCGCTACGTGGACTACGCAATCAGCGGATACGACGATGTGCAGGAAGGTAATTACGTTATCCTCTCCATTTCCGACACGGGCAGCGGAATTCCGGCAAAGGATGTGGGAAAGATCTTTGAGCCCTTCTATACAAAAAAGATCATGGGAAGAAGCGGGACGGGGCTGGGATTGGCCATTGTGTGGGGAACCGTGAAGGATCATCACGGCTACGTTGAGGTGAAGAGCGATGAGGGGATGGGGAGCACATTCACCCTCTATTTTCCCGTTGCCCGTGAGGAGATGATCCGGGAACGGAAGAAAAGGGATGTCGCGTTGTACATGGGGCGGGGAGAGTCGATTCTTATTGTCGACGACATGGAATTTCAGCGGGAGCTTGCCGAAAATCTGCTCGACAATCTGAATTATGAAATTGCCACGGCATCGAGCGGAGAAGAGGCCGTCGCCTATATACAGAACCGTCACGTCGATCTGATCCTGCTGGATATGATCATGGACCCCGGGATCGACGGCCTGGAGACACTGAGAAGAATCCGGGAAATTCAACCCGATCAGAAGACCATCATCGTAAGCGGCTTTGCGGCAACCGAGCGGGTAAGAATGGCTCAGGAGCTTGGGGCGGGTGAATACGTCCGAAAGCCCTACAGCCTGGAACAGATCGGAACGGCAATCCGGAGGGCGCTGGATCGAACGTAGGACGGAAAACATGCCCGGCGCCATCGAGCCGTGATCCGTCTTTTTGAAAGTCGCAATCGGCATGAAGGCGGCGGCAAATCGCGGTTACGCCGTTCAAGAAGATCTTCAGCCCGGGGCGATCCTTTTGACGCCGTTCAGCAGGGCCGTCATCGTGGGACCGGCCAGGTCATGGATGACGATGTCGGCCATGCTGTCGCAGGGCGTCGGGTCGCGGTTGATGATGACGAGCCGGGCGCCGTTCCTCTTGGCGGTAACCGGCATGGATGCGGCAGGCTGAACGACGAGGGAAGACCCGATCACGATGAACAGGTCGCTGGCGGAGGAGCGGCTGTAGGCCTCCTGGGTTTCTCGGGCCGGCATGGCCTGGCCGAAGGAGATCGTGTCGGGCTTCAGAGGACCGCCGCAGCTGTCGCAGTAGGGAACCTTCATTTCCTTCTTCAGTTTCTTCTGCACCTCCTCCCGGTCGAATTTTTTCCGGCAGTCGAGGCAGGAGACGGACATGGCCGTGCCGTGAAGCTCGATGACCTTCTCCGGCGAGCTTCCCGCCCGCACGTGGAGATTGTCGATGTTCTGGGTAATGACGCAATCCAGCCTGCCCATTTTTTCCAGCTCGGCAATGGCGATGTGGGCGGCATTGGGCTGAGCTTCTTTCATCGGCTCGTACATTTCCGTGGACATCTGCCAGTATTTCCAGCGGGAGATTTCCGAGGCGATAAAATGATCAAAATAGAAGTCTTCCGGATTGTACTTGTCCCAGACGCCTCCGGGACTGCGGAAATCGGGAATTCCCGACTCCGTGCTGAGCCCTGCCCCCGTAAAGATGACGACCGTCTTGGCCTCGACGATCCACCGGGCGATACGTTCTATCTGCCTGTCCATAACCCCTTCCCTCCGGGACGTCAACATTGACCTTAAAAAGGATGTTCCAGCAGAAACCGGCAGAAAGAAACCGGGCGAATCCAGCAGGCCTTGGGTGCGCCGTCGGAGCCGGGTGATGCCTTCAGCCGGTGACTTCCCCTTTTTATGGGTGCCGGCGGGAAAAGGCAAGGGAAATGTTCTTTCCGGGAGTCCATCCGAAAAGCCTTCCGTCGGCGATCACCGCCGGCCGGGAGGAACCCTGACCGGCCGCCCATGACGATTCTCAGTTTCATCTTGATTAACCTCGGCGGATTGATTAAAGGAGGAGGCAGGCTTTGGGACGAAAAGCGAATCGAATTCCCGCTCATCACGGGGAAAATCCACAGAGGGAAAAAAATGGAGAAAACGCATCCTCAACTGGTTGCCGCCATGAGCCGGCCGGAGTTCTATCCCGGCAGGCCGGAGCGGGTTGAACTGCTGCAGACGCACATTTCTTTCATCTTCATCGCCGGAGATCTTGTTTATAAAATCAAGAAGGCCGTGGACTTTGGATTCCTTGATTTCACGACCCTTGAAAAGCGGCGATTCTACTGCGGGGAAGAATTGAGGCTGAACCGGAGGCTGGCCCCGGAGGTCTACCTGGGCGTCGTGGAGATCGTCGAAAAACCGGATGGGCGGCTGGCGTTGGGCGATTCCGGGAAGGTCGTGGACTATGCCGTCGTCATGAAAAAAATTCCGGAAGAGCAGATGCTCAAGAGACTGCTGGCCCGGGGAGACCTGCCGGCTGCAGCGATGGAGAGGGTTGCCGGAAAAGTCGAGGATTTTCACCGCCGGGCTGAAACAGGCGGAACGATCGACGAAGTGGGCGGGCCGGAGACGATTCGGAGGAATATCGAGGAAAATTTCGACCAAACGCGAAGCTTCATCGGCGTGACGATTCCCGCCTATCAGTACTCTTTCATCCAATCCCGGGCCCTCGATTTTCTCGAAAGGCGCGAAGGGCTGCTCCGGCGGCGGGTGGAGAACCACCGGATCCGGGACTGCCACGGCGATCTGCACCTCGAGCATATCTGTCTTCTCGATCCTGACATTGTCATTTTTGACTGCATCGAGTTCAATGAGCGATTCCGCTACGAGGATGTGGCCGCGGAAGTGGCTTTTCTGGCCATGGACCTTGATTTCAACGGCTACCCGGAATACGGGAAGGCCTTTGTCGAAGCCTACATCTCCCTTTCGGGGGACGGGGAGATCCGCCGGCTCCTCAATTTTTACAAGTGCTATTATGCCTATGTCCGAGGGAAGGTCGTCGGCTTTAAAAGCCAGGACACGGCCGTCAGTCAGGAAGAGCGGGACGGGGCCAGGGCGGCGGCGGGACGGTATTTTGAACTGGCCTACGCCTGTGCCGGCCGTTTGGAGAGGCCGGCGCTGATCCTGCTGGCCGGCCTGATGGGGACGGGAAAGAGCGTTCTGGCCCGGAACCTGGCGGCCCCTCTTGAGGCGGAGATCGTGCAGATGGATGCTCTCCGCAAGGAGCTTCTCAGCATCCCGGCTGCGGATCATCATTTCTCGGAGTTCGGGCAGGGGATCTATTCGGAGGAAGTTTCGAGGCGCACCTACGAGGCGGCCTTGAGCCGGGCGGCGGAAGTTCTCAGGGACGGCAGGCCCGTCATCATCGACGCTTCCTACAAAAGGCGCGGTGAGCGGTTGAAGGCGAAATCGCTTGCCGAAGGGATGCACGCCGATTTCTTTGTGGTTGAATGCCTGTGCCCGGAGGAAATCCTCGAGGAGCGTCTGAACAGGCGCTTGACGGAGGCGGGTGAGGTGTCGGACGGCAGGTGGGAGATTTATATGGCGCAGAAAAGCGATTTCGACCCCATCAACGAACTTGCCACCGGCGAGTACCTGCCCGTGAATACCGCCGACTCTCCGGAGGCGTGCGCCCATGAAATTCTGCTGAAAATGAGGAAGGCCGGAGAAGGCTCCGCTCAATAAGCGGGGGTGTTCCCAATCCCCCCGCGGCGAAACAGCGGGATGAGCGATCGAAGAATCCTTACTTCTTCTCCGGGTTCTTCTTTTTGGCTTCTTCGAGCTCCATCAGCTTTTTTGTTTCCTCAATGTAGACGGACGTTTTGTAATCCAGGCCCAGGCCCGCATATTCCCGGGCTATGGCTTCGAAGCGCAGAAGCGCCGACGGATAATTCTTCTGCTTGAAATAGAATTCCCCTACGTAAAACTCATGTTCAGCCAACCTGATGCGGCATTCCCTGAGCATTTTCTCCGCCATCAGGGAGAATTTGCTGTCCGGAAAGCGCACCAGCAGCTTTTCGAATTCCTTGGCCGCTCTCCGGGTTTCGGTCTGGTCGCGGTCAATGGACAGAATCTGCTCGTAATGGCACATCCCTATCTGGTACATCACATAGGGGATGTTCTCGTTCGTGGGATGAAGGTAAATGAAGTCACCGTAGGCGGCTTCCGCTTCCGCATAGGACTTGTCGCTGTAATGGGCGTCTCCGATTCCCAGCTTGGCTAGAATGGCCAGTTCGCTCAGGGGATGCTCGTCCCGGAGCCGTTCAAAGGATTGAATAGCCTTTTTGTACCGGCCGTTCTGGTAGTCGGAATATCCTTTCTTGTAAAGGCCCTCGGGGGTTCCCCTGGTCATGTCCGACTTCCGGAATAATTGACAGCCTGCCGAAAGAGAGAGGATCAGGGTCCAGGAAAGGAGCGCGATCAGGCAGCGAAGGTAAGGGGTTCTGTGAGTCATGGGTTTTATGGTCTTGCGCCGGGCCATTAGAGGCTTTGATTGATGAATTCTTCCAGCCGTTCCCGCGAGACGACTCCGACCAGGGTGTCCATTACCTTGCCTTCCTTGAAAAGCATCAGCGTCGGGATGCTGCGCACCCCGAAATCCGCGGCGGTTTTCGGGTTTTCGTCCACGTTGAGCTTTGATATCTTCACCCTGTCCTTGTAGATTTCGGCAAGCTCTTCCACCAGGGGACCGATGGCCCGGCAGGGCCCGCACCATGTTGCCCAGAAATCAACCAGGGCCGGTTTATCTGATTTGATGATTTCCGCCTCGAAATTCGCATCGGAGACATGTACCAGTGATTCCTGCGTACTCATGGAGAGACCCCCCTGTCAGATTTAAATTTCCTGTATCTATGTCATATCCTCCCGAGGGATGTCAATGGCATTTTCAGGGCGGAGCCGGGGAAAAGATCCGGCGCTTTTGACAGGGGGACGGTGATCTGTTATAGGGGGGGCAGCGCTGACAGGGAAAGGGGATGAGGAGACGGATGCGGCCTTTGGGAATTCTTTCCGGGACGGTCATCCCGAGGGGCGGTGAGCTTTTCGGAGATCTCCGGGAGGCGCTCATTGAGACGGAATACGGCCCTGCGGAGGTGATGCGCTCCGACGAAGTCGCTTTTATTTCGCGGCATGGGGCAGACCCCGAACGATACATCCTGCCGCACCGGATCAATCATCGGGCAAATATGAAAGCCCTTGCCGAAATCGGGGTGAAGGAGATCGTCGCCATCAACTCGGCTGGTTCCCTACATCGAAAATGGAAGCCGGGAACAATCATGATTCCCGAGGATTTCATTTTCCTGGCCGGTATTCCCAGTATGTTCCGGGACCGCTCCGCCCATATGACCCCGCGGCTCGATCCGGGAGTGAGGCGGCGTCTCCTCGAAGCCGCCCAACAAAGCGGGGTGAAGGCGGTGGACCAGGGGGTTTACTTTCAGATGCCGGGACCCCGGCTGGAAACGCGTGCCGAGATCCGCATGATCGCGCGGTTTGCCGACCTGGTAGGCATGACCCTGGCGAGTGAAGCCGTGACGGCGCAGGAATTCGGCCTGGCCTATGGAGCGCTCTGCTCTGTCGACAATTACGGAAACGGTCTGGCGGAAGAGCCTTTGACGGTCGAGCAGATTGTGGCCCATGCCCGGGAGAACGCCCGGGTCATGATTGCCGTGGCCACCCGCTACCTGGAGAATGGCCGTTGCCGGACCCCCTAAAAGGCTCCGAGCTGGCAGGGGCTGATCTTGATCTTCAGGGTTTCGCAGGCCGAGGAAACGGCCATCTTGGGGATTCTTCTTCTCCTGGCGATGGACCAGGCCTCCATGCAGGGCAGGGAATTCCCCTTCATGGCGTTTCGAATCTCCTCTTCCAGGTTTGCCGATACTTCCGCCGCAGGCTGGACAATCTTCTTCTCGGGCTTGTAGCCGTAAAGGCCAAGCTGACACTTGGCGAGGCGGATTTCCATCGCATCGAGCCTCTGTCCCAGATCCCCGGGGGGCTCTCCGAACTGCGCGGAGATCTGCATGGCCGCCGCGCAGCTCAGCTCGTTGCCTTTCGTCCGGTTTCTGATTTCCTCTTCAAGAGCCGGATTGCTCGCAATTTCCCTTTCCTTTTTTGGCTCTTTCACTCCTTTTTCTCCTTACCGGTGATCTGTCCTTGAAATGGGGCTGCCTAAAACCACCGTCGCATCCACGGCAACAGCGCTGTTTCGAGTCGCAAGGACGGGGTTGATGTCAATTTCCCGGATGCGGGGACAGTCGGTCATCACGCTGCCCAGGTTGACCAGAAGAGAGGCGATCACGTCCCGGTCGACGGGTTCAGATCCGCGGAAGCCGTCTAAAATCTGGGGGGTCCGCAGTCGGCCGATGGCGTCCAGCGCTTCCTCCCGGCCCAGCGGGGCGGGCGCGAAAACGGTGTCGGCGACGAGATGGGCCAGGACTCCGCCAACGCCGATCATGACGCAGGGGCCGAACTGGGGGTCACGGAGGGCGCCCAGGATCAGCTCCACACCCCCCTGCACCTGCTTCTGAAGCAATACCGAACCGTTACCGCCCATCCTCTCCATGAGCCGCTCAAAGCTTGCTCCCGCCTCCTGCCGATTCCGGATGTTCAGTTCGATCAGCCCGCGCTCCGTCTTGTGGACAACCCCCGGTTGCAGTCCCTTCATCACCAGGGGAAAACCCATCCGGGCCGCTGTCCCTTCAAAGCGGAAAAAATCCTCTATCACAGCCTCTTCCACGGAAGGAATGCCGAAGGATTGAAGTATCCTTTTGGATGTCCACTCATCCTGGGGACCCTCCGCATGTTCCAGGAGGCGGGAAAGATCCTCTGAAAGCACCGTTGAACGTACCGGCGGGACGGGCTGAGCTTCCTCCAGTCGCGGAAGCGTTCCGGAGGGATGAAAGAGAATAGACAGGCACTCCACGGCCCGGTGCAGCTCCTGAAAAACCAGGAGCCCCAGGTCGCGGGCTCGTTTTTTGGCCTGAAAGACCTCTTCATGCCTGCCCAGCAGCCACAGCAGCACGGGTTTTCCGGAAGCTCGGCTCTGCCCGGACATTTCCTCCAGGTTCAGCCGGATTCGTGTGTATCCCGAAAAGGAATGGACGAGGACGGCATCCACACCCGGGTCGTCAAGAACCGCTTCCAGGGCGAGGCTGTAAATGTCGAGATCCGTTCCGCTGTGCTGTTCGATAGCCGGCCAGATGTCCACGGGATCGGCCACGGGCATCCATTGGGGAAAAAGGCGGCCCAGGCGTATTTTCGTTGCCTCTGAAAGCTCGGCGACGCTGAGACCCTGCTCTTCCATGAAATCGGAGGACACGATGCCCGAAGCGCCGCTGAAGGTGATGACGGCGATCCGCCCCCGGGCCCGGGACCGGCTGCGCCGGGGAGGGTGGAGGGCAAGCGTCCGGCAGAAGTCGACAAGCTGCTTGAAGTCCTGCGCCTCGTAAACTCCGGCCTGTGCGAGCGCGCCGACGGCAACCCGGTAATTGCCTGCCAGGCTGGCGGTGTGGCTGATGGCGGCCTGCGCCCCCGTTTTGCTCTTTCCCCCCTTCAAGACAACCACGGGCTTGTCGCTGTTCCGGCAAAGATCCAGAAAGCGTCTGCCGTCGATGAAGGATTCGAGATAGAGGCCGACGGAACAGGTGTCGGGATCTTCAAGGAGATAGGCGAGGACGTCGCTTTCGTGGATGTCTGCCTTGTTGCCGATCGAGCAGATCTTGCTGAAGCCGGTGATGCCATGACTCAAGATGTCGACGACAAACCCCGCGGAGAGCATGCCGCTCTGGACAATCAGGGACACCGGTCCGGGGAGGAGGCAGGCAGGAAGGACCTTCGGGTCCGTGAAAGAGAAGATGTGCCCCCGGATGCCGTCCACGAGTCCCATGCAGTTCGGTCCCCAAACCCGGATTCCCGTTCGTCTGACAAATTCCGAAATCGACCGCTGAAGGGCTTTCCCCACGTCATCCGTCTCCGCAAACCCGCCCGATTCGATCATAATTCCCCGGACGCCTTTGGCGGCGCATTGTTCCAGCGCGTCGGGAACCATCCTGGCCGCGATGAAGAGGATCACCAAGTCGACGGGTCCCTCGATGTCTGCCAAAGCGGGAAAGCAGGGCATGCCTTCAATGCTTACATGCTGAGGGTTGACGGGATAAATCCGTCCCTGGAACGTCGAAATCAGATTCCTGAGAATGGCATATCCCCCCTTGAAGGTTTTGGGGGTTGCACCGAAGACGGCAATGCTCTGAGGATTAAAAAAATAGTGCATATTTCAGACGGCGGTAAGGAAAAAGAATGTCTTTCGTTGACGGGACAGGTCATGGCGGCTGAGTTTTCTGGAAAAGGATCACTCCCCGGCGGATGTCTTCGAAGCCCCTTCCCTCAACCTGTCCAGCTCTTCACGGTACAGATTGGTCTGGGCCTTTACGGCCTCGATTTCCTCCCGCGCCCTTGCCAGCTCTTCATCCTGCTTCTGCCGCTCGCGGTTCAATTTGTCCTGGATGTCATCGAAACCGATATAGACGGCCAGGACACCTCCCAGGATCAGGAATATGGGGATGGCCCCTTTCAAGAGCGCCACGAAATCAGACCACCAGAAGATCAGCCCAAGCAACCCAAGAAACGTCGAAATTGCGCCTCCGGTCAATAGTGACATCGTCGCTTACCTCCCTTTAAATAATGTGATGGCTCATTATAAATAAAACAGCACCGAGAATTCAAAGCAAATGTTATCAACGGACAAGGCGGCCCCTGAGCACTGTGCCGCATGATCTGTTCTGAGATAGGTTGCTCTAAAAAGTCAAGAGAAATCAGAGGGGAAATGGAAAAAAAGCTTGATAATCAGGGGTTTTTAAATTAGCATTTCCTGCTTTGATAATATATGAGTTTTACTAAAACCGCATTTGTGTAGGGTGATATTCAGCGAGGAGAAACAGGATGTTGGAGCCGAATTTTGAAAAAGGAAACGGATTGATACCTGCAATCGTCCAGGATTACGACACCGGCGAAGTGCTGATGCTTGCGTACATGAATCGTGAAGCCTGGCTTAACACTCTGGAGACAGGAAAAGCATCCTATTGGAGCCGCTCCAGAAACAGCCTCTGGATCAAGGGTGAGACGTCGGGGCATTTTCAGTCGGTCAGGGAGATTCGGATCGACTGCGATGAGGATACGGTTCTTCTGAAGGTTGAGCAGACCGGCGCGGCCTGTCATACGGGGTACCGCTCCTGTTTCTACAGGAAGATCACCGCCGGGGGCGTCGAAATTGTCGGCGAAAGACTGGTAGATCCGGAGGACGTCTATAAATGAATAAGTTGAAGCTGGGGATACCCAAGGGGAGCCTTGAAGCGAAAACCGTCGATCTTTTCAGAAGGGCCGGGTGGCACATCACCTATGACAGTAGAAGCTACTTTCCCGATGTCGACGACGAGGAGCTTTCCTGCACCCTGGTCAGGGCCCAGGAAATGTCCAGATACGTGGAAGACGGCACGCTGGACATGGGGTTGACGGGAAAGGACTGGATTATCGAAAACGGTTCGAATGTCGTGGAGATACAGGACCTGGTCTACTCAAAGACATCGGCCAAGCAGGCCCGGTGGGTCCTCGTTGTCCGGGAGGACTCTCCGATCACCAGGATAGAGGATCTCGAAGGAAAGCGGATTGCAACGGAGCTGCGCTGCTTTACGGAGCGGTACTTCAAGGAGAGGAACATCCATGTTCACGTCGAGTTTTCCTGGGGGGCGACGGAGGCCAAGGTCGTTGAAGGCCTGGTGGATGCCGTCGTGGAAGTCACCGAGACGGGTAGCACGATTCGAGCAAACAACCTTAAAATCATCCATGAACTGATGCGGACCAACACGGTTTTAATCACCAATGAGGCGGCCTGGAATGATCCCTGGAAGCGGCAGAAGATTGAGCAGATCCGGACTCTTCTGAACGGTTCCCTTCAAGCCGTGGGAAAGGTGGGAATCAAAATGAACGTGCCCAGGCAGAACCTGGACCGGGTGATTCAGCTGCTCCCCTCACTGAGGGCTCCGACGATTTCCAACCTGTATTCCACCGACTGGCTCGCGGTGGAAACGATCCTTGATGCGAAGTCCGTCAGGGACCTGATCCCCCTGCTCCAGGAGGGCGGGGCCGAAGGGATCATCGAGTATCCCCTGGACAAGGTCATTTGAGGGCAGCGGGAACGGACAGGCCGGAGACGAACGGGCAAGGACGGGAAAGGAGTGTTGACGGGAGCAATGACAGCAAGACAGGCTAGGGTTCAAAGAAGCACCTCGGAGACCGACATTTCTGTGGAAATCAATCTCGACGGCAGCGCCCGGGGCGCCATCGACACCTCGGTCCCATTTTTCGATCATATGCTGACCCTCTTCGCCCGGCATGGGCTTTTTGATCTGACGATCAAGGGTCGGGGGGATACCGAGATCGATGACCACCACCTTGTGGAAGACATGGGCATCTGCCTGGGGCAGGCATTGAAGGATGCCGTGGGCGACAAAACCGGCATGACCCGTTATGGAACAGCGACCGTACCGATGGACGAGACCTTGTGCTCCGTGACCGTGGATGTTTCGGGAAGGCCTTACCTAGTGTACCGCGTCGAATTTTCTCCTGGTGCAAGGGCAGGGGGGTTCGACCTTCAGCTGATCAAGGAATTTTTCAAGTCTTTTTCAGATCATAGTGGAATCACCTTGCATATCAATGTATTTTATGGTGAAAATAACCATCACATTACAGAAGCCATCTTCAAGGCCTTTGCCCGTGCATTGAGCATGGCCGTAACCACCGACAGCAGGATTTCCGGTGTGCTATCCACAAAAGGCTGCTTGTAAGGTAACATTTATGCCGTCACGGGGAGAGGAAATGGGGACTTTATTTATCCTATTGAAAGCAAGGAGACCTGCGGCTGCCTGCCTCCTGGTCGCTGTCATCCTGTCTGTATTTCTCATCGGTTGCGCTCAGCACAATCTTTCAACGAAAACCTATGCGAAGGATGAGCCGATCAAGGTTCATCGCATCGCCGTTTTCCCCATCCAGAAGCTCGATTCGGATGAAGCCGTGGACAATACGGTGCGTTGCGAGGTTTGCGGCGCCGTTGTGACTCTCGGCAGTGTCGAGCCTCAGGCCGAAAGGGTCGTGGAGGAAGTTGTCCTGTCGCGGCTTGAGAAGACGGGAAAATTCGAAATCGTTCCGCCGGAGAGAGCTCAGGGGGTATACCAGCGGATTTCCTCGAATTTCCTGAAGGATTCCCTGAAGGCCTCCCTGGGCAAGGTCGGGCGGGAGCTGGGCGCGGATGCGATCCTGTATGGCCATGTCTATCGTTTCCGGGAGCGCAAAGGTTACGCTTACGGGACGGATCAGGCCGCCTCGGTCGCCTTTGCCCTGCATCTCATCGATGTCCGCGACGGCTCACTGATCTGGAGGGGCAAGTTTGACAAAACTCAGACGTCGCTGATGGAAAACATCTTCCAGCTTTTTGCCTTTTACAAGGAGCGGGGCCGCTGGCTGACAGCCAGGGAGCTCACGGACGAAGGTGCGGCGGGAATGCTTGAGACCTTTCCATGTGCGCACTAGCGGCTTCTGTCTCCAAGTCGGCATTTTCCAGCGGGCCTGGTTGAAGGGTCCTCCAAAGGGCGTCAAGGCCCGGCCGTGTCGAATCCGTTAATTTCTGAGAGGGCTTTCCGAAGTGGTTATTATTCCTGCAATAGATCTGAAGGATGGAAAATGCGTACGGCTCCTTCAGGGAGACTTTAACCGAGTCACGGTATACTCCGACCACCCTGCGGAGATGGCGCGGTTGTGGCGCGAGAAAGGTGCCGAACGCCTGCACCTGGTGGACCTCGACGGATCGGTTGCAGGCGCACCGGTCAATGCCAGGATCATCCGTCAAATCGTCAGGGAGGTCTCCCTCCCCGTGGAAATCGGAGGCGGAATCCGAGACCTGGCGACCGCAAAGAGCTACCTGGATATGGGGGTGCAGTGGGTGATTCTGGGAACGGCCGCCCTCAAGGATCGTGTGCTTGTGTATAAAGCCTGTGAAATGTTCCCGGGGCGCATCATCCTCGGCATCGATGCGGCCAACGGGAAGGTTGCCGTCGAGGGCTGGACGGAGCAAAGTGAAATGACGGCTTCGGAGCTGGCAAAGTCCTACGAAAACCGCGGCGTGGCCGCCGTGGTCTACACCGATATCAGCAGGGACGGGATGCAGACCGGGGTAAACGTGGATGCTACGAAAAGCCTGGCCGAAGAGATTGAAATCCCGGTGATCGCCTCTGGTGGAGTCGCGACCCTCGAAGACATCAAAAAGCTCCTTCCCCTGGAAGAGGCGGGCATTTCGGGCGTTATTGTCGGCAAGGCCCTCTATTCAGGCGCCATTTCCCTTGAAGAGGCGATCCGCCTGACGAAGCAGGTCTGAAAGCCCGGGGTGCGATCAGCGTGTCCCTTCCTCCGGCAGCCCCTTCCATTTTCCGGACCGCGCCCGAAATGAACCTGCATTGCCTCCATCTGCCCGGCTTGACCCCCCTGGCTCTGAAGCGGGCGGAAGAGGAAAACGGCGGGAAAGGAAGAGACCGTAAACCTGAAATCCACCGGAATGTTTTATAAAAGAAGGAGAGCGCACCATGTCGGAAGACTGCCTGTTCTGCAAGATCATTCGAGGAGAGATTCCCTGCTCCAGAGTTTATGAGGATGATTCCGTACTGGCCTTTGATGACATTCACCCCATGGCGCCGGTGCACGTCATTGTGATCCCCAAGCGCCACATCTCCACGTTGATGGATGTTTCCTCCGATTCCATGGCGGATCTCATGAATTTGATGGCCGCAGCCCAGAAAGTCGCCAAGCTCAAATCCATTGATGAAAAGGGGTTCCGAGTTGTCATCAACTGTAACGCGGAGGGCGGCCAGGTCATTTTCCATCTTCATATGCACGTGCTGGGGGGGCGCAAACTCAGGGATGAAGTTGGATAAATAAAGACGTTGACAAGTCTTCAGAAGTAATTAAATTTAGCTTCGATATTGATTCTCAGATGTATTCCTGCGCGGCTGGCTGCTCCGCGGATTGGCCGCTTCCTAATGTGAAGGTCAGGCTCTTTCATGGCATGGTGATTTCGAAATCCGCAGAGGGGCGCAGCCACAGATCCTTTTCTTTCAAAGAGAGACTCCTCGTTTAATCTCCAGCACGCAAGTCCGCCCTTGTGTGTTGTTTTACTTTTGAATAATCCTCATCCTGATTAAAAGGGGAAAATCCCGGGATGGCGGAACAGAGAACGGAAAAAGGGAGAAACAATGAGCTTCAAGGAAATCGTGGAAACAGAGTTGATGAAGGCGGCGAAGCAGCAGGACAAGGCGCGTCTTTCGACGCTGCGTCTCATGAAGGCCGCCCTGCACAACAGGGAAATAGACTTGCACAGGGAGCTGAACGAAACGGAAGTCCTGCAGCTGCTCTCATCGATGGCCAAGCAGAGAAGGGATTCCATCGAACAATTCAAGCTCGGTGGAAGGGAGGATCTCGTTCAGAAGGAATCCCGGGAATTGGAGATGATACAGGCATTCATGCCCCAGCAGCTCTCGGAAGAGGAGCTGGATGCCGAGATTGAAAAGGCCATCCAGGAGGTCCAGGCGGCCAGCATCAGGGATATGGGGAAGGTCATGAAAGTCCTGATGCCCAAAGTGACGGGAAAGGCGGACGGCAAGGCGGTCAACGAGCGGTTGAAGTCGAGGCTTTCCGGTTCGTGATTGTGCGGCCGTGACGGAGTGGCAAAGTGAAAGGAGTTCAGCCCGGGGACAAGGTAGCGGAAATCAAAAGCAGGCTGGATATCGTCGAACTGATATCGGAGTATGTCTCCCTTAAAAAAGCCGGGAGGAATTTTCTGGGGCTGTGCCCTTTTCACAACGAAAAGACCCCGTCTTTCACGGTGAATCGTGAAAAACAGATGTTCTATTGTTTCGGCTGCGGAGAAAAGGGCGATATTTTCGCCTTTTTGATGCGCCTGAACAACGCGACCTTTCCAGAGGCCTTGAAGCTGCTGGCGGACAGGGCGGGGGTCGCTCTTCCTGCTTCTCCTTTTCTTCGAGGGGGAAAACATTCACCCAATGCCAGAGAGCAGATCATCCAAATCAATCACATTGCAGCAGCCTATTTTACAGCCAATCTGTTATCCCACGGCGGGAAGGCTGCGCTGTGCTATTTGAAGGAACGGGGGCTGAAAGAGTCCACCATAAAGGAATTTGGCCTGGGATATGCTTCCGATGGCTGGCGACACTTGAAGAGCCATCTCGAACAGCAGAAGGTTTCATTAAAAATGGCCGCTGAAGCCGGCCTCATTGTGGTCAAGGAAGACCGGCCGGACGTCCAGTATGATCGCTTCCGTCACCGGCTTATGTTTCCCGTCAAGGACGTGGAAGGAAGGATCATCGCCTTTGGGGGCAGAATCCTGGGGGACGGCGAGCCGAAGTACCTGAACTCGCCGGAATCGGCTGCGTACAGCAAAGGGAGGCAGCTTTACGGATTGAATTCGTCAAGAGACGCCATACGAGAGAAGGGTTATGGAATCTTCGTAGAAGGATATTTTGATCTGATCGCTCTCTGGGATGCGGGAATCAGGAATGTCGTGGCGACGCTGGGTACGGCCCTGACCAGGGACCATGTCGTCTTGATCAAGCGTTATGCCGAGGGGGCCGCCGTTCTCTTCGATTCAGACGAGGCGGGAAAGAAGGCGCTGGCAAGAAGCGTGGAGCTGTTCGTTGCGGCGCACATGGATGCGAGGGCCGTCATTCTCCCTGAAGGGCTGGACCCCGACGATTTTGTCCGCCGTTTCGGCGGAGAGGCTCTGGAACGGAGAGTGGACGAAGCGCCCTCGATCGTTGATTACTATATCGACTCCGTCATTGGGGGAGGAGCGACCTTCGAGGAGCGGGGTGAAGCTGCTGTCCGGGCGGCCGCGTTCATAACCGGGATCGAGGATATCATCGACCGGAATCTCTTTATCAAGCGGGTGTCGGAGAAGCTGGGCATTGATCAGGACATCCTGAAAAAAGAAGTGTATGGGCGGCTTTCTCCAAAACGAAGCAAGGAAGCCCCACCTTCCCGGCCGCCTGAGAACAGAGTGACCGGACCGGAAGTCAATCTTATTCATCTGATGATGGAATGTCCGACGGTTGTTCCTTCCGTCGTTGAGGCACATGCAATGAACTATTTTCTGGATCGCGAACTGAAGTCCATCGGAGAGGCTTGGGGCCGCTACGTATCCGGGGAGGCAAACCCGGCTCCCGAAAGCGCCCTTTCCTTTCTCCAGGGGCTGGAGCCTTCCGAACGTTCGGAGGCATTGGTGAAATTGCTGATCCAGGAAAGCCCCTTTTTGAAGGAGAGCCTGGGGTCGCTCTCCTTCGACATGATCCGGCAGGTGAAGAGGCGCTGGTACAAGGAGCGGCATAAAAGCCTGACGGAACGTCTGTCGGCTGCTCAATCCTCCGGAGATTCAGATCTTGGCCGAAAACTTTTAATGGAAAAAGAGCGATTAATGAGGGAAGAAAAGGATCTGTAGGCCTTTCCCGGCTTTTGTCCTGATAATTCACCGAATTCATGGAGTGACCGTTATGGGAAAAGATATACAATCAGAAGACTTTAAAAAGTTGATCTCGCTGGGCGAGGAAAAGGGATTCCTGACGTATGACGATGTGAACGACCTTTTGCCGTCCGACGTCACGTCTTCAGATCAGATCGACGATATCATCATGCTGTTTGGAGAAAAGAACATCGATATCATCGATACGGAAAAGGGTGAAAAGATCCTGGTGAAGAGCCCCGTCGAAGAGCACGAACCCGCGGCAAAGGAAGGCGAAAGCATCGATATGATGTCCGTCGTGGGCAAAACGGGCGACCCGGTGAAGATGTATCTGCGCGAGATGGGTTACGTGTCACTGCTGAGCCGCGAGGGTGAGGTGGAGATTGCCAAGATTATTGAAGAGGGCGCTTCCGAGGCCATGGGGGCTGTCTTCGGTGTCAAGGCCTCCGTAAAGGACGTCGTTGATATCGGGAAAAAGCTGAAAACGGATGAGATCCGCATCAAGAATGTCATTGATAATCTCGAGGATGAAGACGGCTATGTCGAGGAGGATACCCAGCGGGAGCGTGTTATAAGGCTGCTCGACAAAGTCGCCATGCTGGACGGCAAGAACGAAGTCATTCTTCAGAAGCTCAAGGCGAAGGACATCGGCGAGGAGGAGAGAAAGGCCTTAAGAATCCAGCTGGAAAAGAACAAGAAAGCCATTACCAAGGTTTGCCGGAAAGTCCGGTTCGGGAAAAAACAGATCGACAAGCTCATTTCCAATATCAAGGTCTACCTTTCCGAACTGGAAAAGGCCGAGGAGGATATCCAGAGGTGCAAAGATGAAACAGGCCTTTCTCTCACGCAGATCGAAAAGGCCTGCGCCCGGCTGAAGAAGGAGCCGGAGGGGGAGCGGGTTGTCTGCGGCGAGTACGGCATTACGCTGGATAAGCTGCAAGCTGCGGATTCCGTGATCCGGGAGGCCAATCGAAAGCTCAAGAATATTTCGAGAGAGACAGGCTACTCCACCACCGCTTTCAAAAAAATACTCTTCAACATCGAGAACGGCGAAAAAAAGGCCGAGGAGGCCAAGCGGAAGCTCGTTGAAGCCAATCTGCGCCTAGTGGTCAGTATCGCGAAGAAATATACGAACCGTGGCCTGCAGTTTCTCGACCTGATCCAGGAAGGCAATATCGGGTTGATGAAGGCCGTGGATAAGTTTGAATATCAGCGGGGATATAAATTTTCAACCTATGCAACCTGGTGGATCCGGCAGGCGATCACCCGGGCGATTGCCGACCAGGCCCGAACCATCCGGATTCCCGTGCACATGATTGAGACCATCAACAAGCTGATCCGCACTTCGCGTTATCTGGTGCAGGAGCTGGGTCGGGAGCCGAGTCCCGACGAGATTGCCAACAAGATGGAGTATCCCCTGGAAAAGGTGAGAAAGGTTCTGAAAATCGCCAAAGAGCCTATCTCGCTGGAAACGCCCATCGGGGAAGAGGAGGACAGCCATCTGGGCGATTTCATTGAGGACAAGAAGATCATGTCGCCTTCAGAAGCAACAATCAGCATGGACTTGGCAGAGCAGACAAGAAAGATCTTGTCGACACTCACCCCCCGGGAAGAAAAGGTTCTCCGGATGCGTTTCGGAATCAGCGAGAGAATGGATTACGGTGACGAAGAGCTGGAGGAGGGGGAAAGCGAGGAGGAGATTCCCGATCCCATCGAGATCAATGTCATCCGTAAGCTGAGAAACCCATCCCGGCGGCGGTTGAACAAGCAGCTGTAATCCCGTTGCCGGGCGAAGATGACGGCGGGGCGACGCGGGCAGAGTGGGTGCGGCCATGCCGCCCCCCAATGCGGCGGAGCCTGCGATGCCGCCATGGGTGTGGGCGGTGATGTGGAATCGGGATGGTAAGATCCTGGGAGGAAGTTCTCTGCGGCGTCTCCACCGCAGAGGTCAGGTCAATGCCTTACGCGTGGACGGCGTTCAGCATTTTGTAGGAAGGGGCATCCAGGGCGTTCAGCTCTTCGTATGGCTCCTGGATATGGACAGCCGTCGCCGTCGTCCAGCTCTCCTTCTGTTCGAACAATGCCTTCAACAGCATGGAATTCAATTTGTGGCCGGATTTGTAGGCTACAAAATGCCCCATAATGGGCATCCCTGTCAGCGAGAGATCCCCGATCGCATCCAGGATCTTGTGCTTGACAAATTCATCCGGGGCTCTCAGGCCCTCCTTATTGATGATTCTGGTTTCGTCCAGGATGACGGCGTTCTTGAGAGAACCGCCGAGGGCCAGGCCCCTGGCCTGAAGGTATTCCACATCCTTTAAAAACCCGAAAGTCCGGGAATTGCAGATTTCCTGTTCGTAGGATTCGTCCGATACGATGAGATGATAGGACTGAACCCCGATGGAGGGGTGGTCAAACCTGATCCTGTATGTAATTTCGAAAGAGGCCGAGGGCACAAACATCGCGTAACTCTCCCCTTCCGATACATGAACGGGTTTTTTTACGACCAGGTATTTTCTTAACTTCTCCTGCATGCAGGTGCCGGCCTTCTTCACCATTTCGACAAATGGAAGGGCGCTGCCATCCATGATCGGAATTTCCGGTCCGTCAACTTCGATAATTGCGTTATCCACGCCCATGCCGCTGAATGCCGAAAGGATGTGTTCAACCGTGGAAACCGCTGTGCCGTTCGTGCCGATGGTTGTTGCCAGGGTAGTGTCCGTAACGTTTTCCAGGGAGACCTTTATGCGATGGCAGCGGTCCTTGTCCCTGCGGACCAGCAGAATGCCCTCATCAGAGGCCGCGGGTCTGATGGTCATGGTGATTTTTCTGCCCGTATGCAACCCTACACTCTGGCAGGTCAGTTCATTTTTGAGAGTTTTTTGAAAATTCATAAATAGGGTCCTTCAGTAATAGATCGCTACCCCTATAAAGCAAGACATGTTCCAGAGAAAAAAGTCACACTTCGCGAGGACTGCGTTTCTAAGCAATTGATAATATTATTATATTTTTTAGCCGTTCCGCGTTACACCCTTCGCGTTGAAAGCGGACTGTGTTCTTTTTACCACAGTCCGGGCTGAAGAGGGAATCCCCCGGAACGCTCCTGGCTGAGCGCCGTGACGGAATGCCATTAGCATTGAGATAACGGCCGGGGAGAATCTTTTTCCAAAAAAAAGGAAACGATTCAAGCTGTTTCAATATCCGGTGATCAAGTCCGCCGATTTCGGTGGGCGCTGCCGCGATTTACTTACACTCCAAAACAATGTAATATGGATTCTCGGAACAGTAAACTAAAACTTCAGGAGGTTGAAATCGATTATGTCCAAAGACATTCTGGAAAAGGGGGCCATTGTTCAGCGGGACAAGGAAACGTTTGCCATTGCTCCGCACATCCCCGGAGGAATCATCGACCCGGCGGGTCTGCGGAAGATCGCCGACGTCGCTGAGAAGTACAAGGCGAAGGCGCTGAAGATAACGTCTGCCCAGCGCATAGCCATCGTAGGAATCAATCCCGATGACATCGACCATGCCTGGGCGGACCTGGGAATGCCCCCCGGGGCGGCCATCGGCCTCTGCATCAGAAGCGTCAAGATCTGTCCGGGGACCACCTTCTGCAAGAGGGGGCAGCAGGATTCCGTGGGAGTGGGCCTGAAGCTGGACCAGATTTATCACGGCATGGAGCTTCCCTGGAAATTCAAAATGGGGGTGTCGGGGTGCATCAATTCGTGCGCTGAATCGGCCATCAAAGACGTGGGGCTGATCGGAACCCCCAAGGGCTGGAGGCTGCTGGTCGGCGGATGCGCCAGTGCGAGACCAAGAATTGGACAGCTTTTGGCGGAGAACCTGTCGGATGACGAGGCCCTCGCCCTCATCGACAAGGTGGTTAATTACTATAAGGAAAATGCAAAGAAGCAGCGCCTGGGCGATTTCATCGAGGGCGTCGGCTTCGAGACGTTCAAACAGGCCGTCTTACCCTGAAAGGGTGGAATTCCGTAAGATCGGTCCGCCTTCCTGCTTTTTCCGCCATCCCGGGCCCGGCAGCGAATCCCGGTGTTTTGCTGTGCCCGGGTAGGCGGACCGGGATGGAAAGGGCGGCCGGGTTTTGCCGGCCGCCCTCAATGACCTGGCAGACCGGGGGCTGCGGGCGGTGCGGTGGAAAGGCTCCTCGGTGGCGTGATACGGGTTCCTTCCGTTCAGGGCCTGGCCACGCGAATGGTCTGTCTGTAAACGTTGTTGGCCTCATTGCTTTCCGGCACCTTTCCGGAAGAGTCGACGACCGATTTTGTCACCACTTTCGCATACCAGCTTTGATACCCCTCGTAGGTGCCGTTGAGGATCCTTCCGCCCCGGGCCGCCAAGCCGTCTATCCGCCAGGTGCAGGCCGCTGCCGGGAAATTTTCGCCGGGCCACCACTGGACGGTAAAGGGTCCGGACGCGGCTTTCCCCTTGTTGTAAACACCGATGCGGACGGACACCGGCCTTCCCTGGACGGGAGGGGACGGATTCAAGGAGAACTCGCTGACAAACAAATCCGGAGCCGCTCCTTGTTCAGCGGCCGGTTCTGCTGCAGGCCGGGGTTTTTCTTCCGTCTCCGTTGGCTTCGCTTCCGGTCGGGGCTGCTCCACTTTTCCCTTCGAGGGGGATCCCTGTTCCGTCTGCGTGGGTTTCCCGCCGCCACCCAGAATGCCCGTCTGGTGCAAAGCGATAATCAGCCCTGCAACTGCGGTGATGATGGCGGCAACCGCCGTCAGGGTGCCGGGTAGGGTCTGCCACCAGCCCCCGGATTTTGACTCCTCCTCCATTTCGTCACTCCTCTCTTCCCGGTCGAAACGAATCCCGGATCAGAAAACGTTCCCAGATGCTTCACTGCGGATTCCACGATGGCGCCTCTTGATCAGGATCGGACAACAACGTTATTGAATGGAAAGCCTTGACGGTTCCGCTTCCGCGAATGCTGCTGCCGGGCCGGGTCTATTCGCCCTATGCGCGCTCGTCCGGTCCAGGTCCGACCGGTGTCGGTCCGCCGATCTCGATCGCAAGGCTGCGCCCTTCGCTTCTTTGTTTACCGGCGGGCTCCGGGGGAACTTTTCCCTCCTGTTCCGCCTCATGAATGTCACTCCATCGAAACCATGTGTAAAGGGTGTCCAGTTCCCTTCTGATGTCGGTTTCCGTGATGGCTCGAACATCATGGCAGGAATGCCATACGTTCATCCAGCGATGATAGGCGCACCCCTCTTCCTGAGAGGATATTTCATGGGAAAGCGGCATATAAACCCCGTCGGGTCTTTTCCAGCAGGGGGTTACTATTCGTCGGAACACGAGTTCGACAAGTTCTTCCTCGCGCAGATTCCACCGGTTCTTCAAAAAATCCTTGTCGCGCCACTCGCTCTCCATGCCCTTTTCCTTTCTTTCCCCTGTCCCGAACATTCTCATCGGAAGGCAAATGAAGCACCGACGTCCGCCCTCATTGCCCTTGCTAAGGTGGTTCTTTCAATTCCTCGCCGGATCGGTTCCCGATCCGTGCTTCTCCCGAGCCGACCGCCATCCCGGCCGGCTCCTACCTGCCCCGCTTTCCGTGGACAGGGCGAAGATCTGCCCGCTGAGAACATCCGGGCTTCCATGAAGAAGGGAAAAATCTGTCAAGGCCTCAAGTTCTTCCAGTACGGGCTGTGAACCCGGTAGACATGGCCCAGTGCCCTGTCTACGGACACCGGGTTTGCCAGTGCCGCCATGGCCGCGTGGTTTGTGAAAAACAGCCCGGCCAGCTCTCCCAGGACCGCCCTGACGGAGTCTCTCAACCCCTTGAGATCATAGCCCCCTTCAAGGGTGAGCACAACCTTGCCGCGGCAGCAGGATTCGGCGATATCCAGAATGATGCGCGTCAGCCCGGCAAAACCCTCCGGGGACACCTTCATCCCCCCCAGGGGGTCTCCCCGGTAGATGTCGAAGCCTGCCGACACCAGGATGAGATCGGGCTTGAAGTCCGGTGCGATGCCGCTGAGGATCCTCTCATAAATGACGGCGTATTCTCCATCGCCGTATCCCGCGGACAGAGGGACATTTACGGTAAAGCCTTCCCCCTCCTGCCTTCCCACTTCGCGATAGGAACCGGTCCCCGGGTAATAGGGGTACTGGTGGGTTGAGAAGTAGAGGATGGAGGGATCCTTTTCGAAGGAGTGCTGGGTGCCGTTTCCGTGATGAAGATCCCAGTCGATGATGAGGATCTTCTTGAGATGAAGGGCTGCCTGGGCGTATCTGGCGCCGATGGCCACATTGTTGAACAGGCAGAAGCCCCGGCCTTCGTCCGCTTCGGCGTGATGCCCCGGAGGCCGCACCAGGGCGAAGGCGTTTTGCAGTTCGCCGGAGGCCACCATCGAGATGGCCTCGCACATTCCCCCCGCAGCGAGCAATGCCGCTTCGTAGGATCCGGACGAGGTGGTCGTATCCGGGTCCAGACAATCATAAGCCATCCCTGCAGTCGCTGCGACCCTCTTCACATAACGCGGCACATGGATCCGGTGAAGCTCTTCCGCATTGGCCTCCCTGGCCGGGATATCCACGAATTTTCCCGCCATGTCGGAATCGTCAAGCATGTCATAAATGGCTTCCAGCCGGCGTGGGCTTTCCGGATGTCCAAATCCGGGATGATGATCCATATACCTGATGTCTCTTACAATGCCCGTCTTTCCCATGATCCTCTTTCGTTTAAAAGTCTATAGACATTGGGCTGTGTTGACGATGATCGGCTGTCTCGTTTCCTACTGCCTGAATTCCCGGGGTTGGCGAAAGGGAATTCTACTGAAGCTTAGCAGAAATTGACAAATCGTCAACGGATGCTTTTGCATGCGACCTGCTTTCCCTTCAACAGGCCAAGAGATCGGACTCATTAAGAGAACCCTGATTGAGGCGGCCGGATCGGCCGTGCGATGGGCAGGCTGTCCACGGAATGGGCGTGATTTCGTGTTGACAGACCATTTTGTTCCGGAGTATGAAGGAGCCATGGTCTGGGCGGAACGTGTTATCGTATCGTTTTTCTTTATCAATTAACTCAGCCCCTGGTGATTGTTCCAGAAAGGCGATGCGACGTTGAAGCGCAGCATTCCCTCTGCGGAATAAAGCGGGTGCCCCTCATTTTTTAAAGAGTCTTTGACTATGGTGAATTTTATTAAGGAAGTCCTGTCGCCTGATGATCGATGCGTCTGTGTCTTTACAGAGCAGGATGGATTTCAGAAGAACCTTGCCCTCGATGAAAACGGCATCTTCAAGAGCGGCATCTGGAAGCTGGATGAGCTCGATCTGCTTGGGGTGAACAAGGTCGTTGTCTACTACCGGAATGAGAAGATCAATAAAATCATTATCGGGGACTACAAGGGAGTCAGTCCCACAATTTTTCACGGTCATTACTGCATCCATTTCCAGATGACGAACATCGATCAGACGCTGACGAACTGGAATGACTTCTGTAATGCGGGAAGCGACTCGGTAAAATATTATCGCCAGGATTGACGGGCCTGCATCCGGGCAAGGCAGGCGGTGAACAGTCTCCAGGAGCGGGCGGCTTTCCCCGCTGCCGACCAACCCGGTTCCATCACCTGCCATTGAGCAGGCCAATACCAGGGAATCCGGGCCATAGCCGGGCTGCGTTGTGATGCCGGCCGGGAAGTTCAGCGCCGTTGCCGATCATGGGGTTTTGCTTTTTCTGCAGAGCGTGGTATGGTGCGGGCCATGCAACCACAAATTCTTCCCAGGAAGGAACACCGGATATCCCGGAAGCACATAAGCCAGAATGTTCTGCGTACGCTCTATCGGCTCCGTGACAAAGGCTTCATCGCCTATCTGGTCGGAGGCTGCGTCCGCGACCTGCTCCTGGAGCGCACCCCGAAAGACTTCGATATCGCCACAAACGCCACACCCAATCAGATCAAGCGGCTCTTCCGCAACTGTCGCCTTGTCGGCCGCCGTTTCCGGTTGGCTCATCTCTACTTTTCGGACGGAATCCTTGAAGTTTCAACGTTCCGGGCCTCCGCCCCCTCCGGCGAAGAGGAGACGGAAGAGCCAGTCCTGGAGAATCGGCCTCCCCGGCACCTCAAGGACAGCGACGGAATGGTTCTCCGCGACAATGTCTTTGGCACCCCGGAAGAGGACGCCCTCCGCCGTGACTTCACGATCAATGCCCTTGCTTACAGTATCGAAGATTTTTCTGTGATTGACTACTCGACGGGACTCAGCGATCTGCGCGAGGGGTTGATCCGGCCCATTGGCGACCCTTACGAGCGGTTTACCGAAGATCCGGTACGCATGCTCCGGGCCGTTCGTTTTGCCGCAACCCACAGCTTCACCATCGAGAAGGCCACATGGGAGGTCATCTGCCGGCTGTCCTTTACGATTTCCCGCGCATCACCGGCAAGGCTCTACGAAGAAATGCTGAAGCTCTTCCTGATGGGTTCCGCGCGACCGGTTTTCGATCTGCTGGAAACAAGCGGCCTTCTTGCCACTCTTTTCCCCCCGCTCGGCCAGTGGCTCAGCGGAAGCAGTGATCACAGGGCCGCCGCCCTGGCGGCAAATCTTGAAGGTCTGGACCGGCTGTTCCAAAGTGGAACAGCGCCTTCCCCGGCGCTTTTCTTTGCGGTGCTGTTCGGCCCCAGCCTGGAGGAGGGGACTCTGGAACACCAGAGAGACGGCATCCCCCGCCAGCAGTCGCTGGATGCCGTCTGCACGGCTTTCCTGCAGGAACTCCGCAATACCGTGAGCGTCCCCGTGCGGATCGGCGCACAGATGCGGACCATTCTCGCCATGCAGACATCGCTGCACAAAAGGCCGCCCCGCCGCCCCGCCATTATGGTCGGCAGAGCGGGGTTTGCCGATGCACTGGCATACCTACGCCTTGCGGCAGAGCGGACGCGGGAAAATCAAGCGGCTTTAAAATGGTGGGAAGCTTACCTTTCAGAGATACCTGTCAATAATGCAGAACCTGCGCCTGATGAAGCCCAGGTAAAGCGGCGGAAAAAGAGAAGGCGCAGACATCGCCCTGCCGCCGCTCCAACGGCGGCTCCTCCAAGCGTGATAAAAGAATAACAACATTCTTGCTCCCGTCGCTCTTTGCCGTAATTTATTTTTAAGGTGATCATTGAAATCTCATCTTTCAAGGGGTTCTTGTTTTACATCACCATCACAACTTCTACGAGGTGTTCACGGTGATCGTCTACAAGGGGAATCGTCTGCTCCCGTTGTACGACCCCGTCAACGGTGACGCTCTCCTCAGCTTCGCCTGTGTGTTTCTGCACAACGTTGATATGGTAAATGGTCTCCCTGTACCGGTAGTGTACCGTGAAGCCCTCCCAATGGGCAGGGAGACAGGGGACGACTTGAAGTCTGTCTACGTCAAGTCTCACCCCCAGAAGGTATTCCACGATCAGCCGGTACATCCAGCCGGCTGCCCCCGTGTACCACGTCCATCCACCACGACCTGTGTGGGGCGGGACGGCATATACGTCAGCCGCGACAACGTAGGGCTCCACCTTGTACGTTTCAATCCCTTCGGTGGATTTCCCATGATTTACCGGGTTGATCATGGCGAGGAGCTCCCACGCCCGTCTATCGTCCCCCAGGGCAGCGAAGGCCATGGCGGCCCAGATGGCCCCATGCGTGTATTGCCCGCCGTTTTCCCGGACGCCGGGAACATACCCCTTGATATAACCGGGATTTAAAGAAGACTTGTCGAAGGGCGGATCGAGAAGCTGAATCAACGAGGAGTCCCTGCGCACGAGTTGCTTATCCACAGCGTCCATGGCCATGTGTGAACGCGTTGGGCTTCCTGCCCCGGACAGGACCGACCAGCTTTGCGCTATGGAATCAATCCGGCATTCGGGATTGCCCGCTGAACCGAGGGGCGTTCCGTCGTCAAAAAAAGCCCGGAGGTACCACTCGCCATCCCAGGCATTTTCTTCGATGTTTCTGCTCAGCTTGCCTGCTTCTGTCTCACAATGTTCGGCGAAGGGAAGATCACCCTGCAGGCGTGCAATTCCGGTGAACCGCATCAGTACCTCGTACAAGAAGAACGCAAGCCAGATACTTTCACCCTTGCCGTCTTTACCCACCATGTTCATACCGTCGTTCCAGTCTCCGGAGCCGATGAGGGGCAGGCCATGTACACCAAAATTGAGGGCCCTCGTGATCGCTCGCACACAGTGGTCGTAAAGATTCGTCTTTTCTTCGGACCTGCCGGGCAGATCGTAATAGGAGTCCTCATCGGCGCTGACCGGGCGTCCCTTAAGATAGCGGACGGGTTCATCCAGAATCCCCGAATCCCCGGTGGTCAGAACGTAGTGGCACGTCGCCCAGGGAAGCCAGAGGAAATCATCCGAGCAGTGGGTGCGCACGCCCCGTCCTGAGGGTGGGTGCCACCAGTGCTGAACATCACCCTCTACAAACTGACGGCTCGCGCAGAGGAGAAGGTGCTCCCGCACCAAGCGTGGCTCGGCATGAATGAGGGCCATCACGTCCTGCAACTGGTCGCGGAAGCCAAAGGCACCTCCGGACTGGTAGTAACCGCTCCGTCCCCAGAGGCGGCAGGTCAGGGTCTGGTATAAGAGCCAGCCGTTGGCCAGGACGTTGACGGACGGATCCGGTGTTTCCACCTGAACGGTGCCGAGGGTGTGGTTCCAGTACTGCCATATGGCTTCAAGGGCCTCACGAGCCGCGACCGATCCCCGGAAGCGTCGTGCCAGGTTGCCGGCATCATCGGCCTTCTGTCCGGCGCCCAGGGTGAAGACGATCTCGCGCTCTTCTCCGGCTGCCAGCTCAAAGGCCACCTGGATGGCGCCGCATGGGTCCAGAGCGCTTCCGACCCTGCCGGAGAGCAGTGACCGCTTCATGGCGGCGGGATTCGTGAGCGTTCCGTTACGCCCAAGAAATTCCATCCGGTCGCCGCTCATCGTTCGGGTTACATCATCCACGTTAAAAAACGCCGTTCGGTTGCCGAATTCAGCGTTGTAAGGGTTACGGGCGAAGAGGGCGCCGCTGGTCGGGTTGATCTCCGTAATGACATGCATAGCTGATTTGGATCTCAAATCGCCCAGCACCCATTCCACGTATCCGGTGGCTGAAAGTCGCCGTGACCGGCCTGAGAGGTTGCGCACCTTCAGCACCGTAAACTTGACGGCAGCGTCCAGGGCCACGTAAACCCACACCTCTGTGCTGATACCACGCTCCGTGTGCTCAAAGACGCTGTAGCCGAATCCATGGCGAGTGACATAAGGCGTGGCTCCGCGGCTGGGTAGCGGCATGGGGGACCAGAAGTGGCCGCGCTCTTCATCCCGAATATAAAAGGCTTCTCCGCTCGAATCGCTGACAGGATCGTTGTACCAGGGGGTGAGGCGAAACTCGTGGGCGTTTTCGCTCCAGGAATAGGCAAGACCGTTTTCTGAGACAACGGTTCCGAAATGCCGGTTCGCCAGGACATTCACCCACGGCGCCGGTGTCACCTGCCTGCGGGCAGTTGAAATGATGTACTCCCGGCCATCAAGTGTGAAACCGCCCAATCCATTCCCAAAGATCAGATCTTGGCGAGGTTTTGCTTCTATTTCCGGAATTTCGCGCCGTGTTGTGACTCGGGTTACCAGAGTGGCCGGCAACATTCCTTCCATAAAGCTCCGTCCCTTGATCTGGTCTGCGAGCGTTCCCTTGCGGTCCGTTATGATGACGCGGGCAACCGACTGAAACAGGACGCGGTCCTCCTTCGAGATCTGGTCTGAAGGTCTTACAAAAATACCACCCGGTCGATCGGCCAATTTCGCTTCCGTGCCTGCAGCGATGAGGCCCATGATCTGATCGTGAAGAAGTTGCCGGTAACCGGCGTGATCTTCGTTCCAGATGACCAGGTCCACCGCCAGTCCTTTGAGACGCCAGTATGCATGGGCCTGAACGAGTTGTCGCACCAAGTTGATGTTGGCTAGATCTTCAATCTGCAATAGCACGATGGGGAGATCGCCGGAGATAGAGTATCCCCAGAGGCCGGATTGGCCACGACTGTTTTTGATGATAGTCTCCGGCTGGGCACGTAGTGACAAATTCGCGTATAGGACAGAGGCGGCAAGACGTCCATAAAGTTGCGCATCGGCTTCCGTGGCATTGATCTGCCGCAGCAGCACCTGGCTATGGGTCCACGCCAGATCAAAGACACGATCGGCAAGATGCCGGTCCTGGTATTTCCTGACAAGTTCAAGGGAGGCATTCCGGGTTTCGGTGATCCCGGTGACCATAATGATGGTTGCCGATTTCCCGGGATCGAGGGTTATCTGATGCCGGATCGCTACAATCGGATCGAGTACCGAGCCCTCACTGTCCGAGAGCCTGGATGAACCTCTCATCGCTTCCGGATCGGCAAGAGTGTTCCCGCGGCCGATAAACCTCATCCGGTCGGTCTCATAAGATACTTCACCGGTCTCGGCCCCGTGGACCGCCATGAGATGGAACATCCATGGCGACTGTTCTCCAGGGGAGCGGGGCCGGCGCTTGCAGAGTATTGCCCTCTGCTCGCGGATGATCTCGGTCTGGATAAAGAGATTGCTGAAGGCCGGGTGCAGCGCGTCCTGCGCGGGCGGTGCAAGAACAACTTCCGAGTAACTCGTTACCTCTATTGTTCTACGGATCCGCGCCCGGTTGGCGATGGTGATTCGGCGCATCTCGATGTCATCCTCAGGTGAAATCACAATCTCCGTATGGGTGTCGAAGTCATGATCCCGGCGCCGAAACTCTGCTCGTCCTTCCGAGAAGATTGCTTCGTACTGCTTTGAAGGCTTTAGGGTGGGTTGGTATGCCGTTGACCAGAAAGCGCCGGTTGAAAGGTCGCGGATATAACAGAATGCACCCCAGTTATCGCAGGTGCTGTCTTCGCGCCACCGCGTCACTGCCATGTCTTTCCATTGGCTGTAACCGCCGCCTGCGTTTGTGATCATCACGTGATATCTCCCGTTCGACAACAACTGCACTTCCGGTATGGGTGTGTCGGGGCTTTCGTAAACGCGCATCGGCATCTCTTCTACGTCATGTGAGACTGCATCCACCTCGGCAAGTTCGGCCGTTTGTGAATAAAAGGCCGTGGCCTTTGGTACCCGTTCCTGAAGCAACAGCATAATTGCCCGAAACGAGGGGTCTGACTCGAATCGCCTCTGCATGGGGCGGTTGAGGAGCAAAGAGGCCAGCGAGAGGAGGGTCATGCCCTGATGATGGGCCATGAAGGACCGAACCACCGCACTCTCATTCCCGTGGGTCAGGTGAGAGGGGGTGTAGTCAATGGCTTCATAAAAACCATACTTTCCCTCAAAGCCCTGAGCGGAGAGTTCCTCAAGATTGCTACATGCCTCTTCAGGGGCTACCAGGAGCGCTAAAGCTGATGCATAGGGGGCAATAACAAGCTCGGAGTACCCGCGTTTGAGCCCCAGGCCGGGCACGCCAAAGGCGCTGTACTGGTAATTGAGATGACCGTCGATCATGTTATAACCGGATTCCGAAATACCCCACGGCACCCCCCGCTGTTTCCCGTACTCGATCTGTCTTGCCACAGCCGCCTTACAGGTTTCGTCGAGGAGTGTCTGCTCATAGGTGGGCATGACGAGGAGAGGCATGAGGTATTCGAACATGGAGCCGCTCCAGGAAAGGAGAACCGGCTTTCCGCCGGCGGTAGTGAGCAGGCGCCCCAAGGCAAACCAGTTTTCCTGGGGCAATTGTCCCTGGGCAATGGCGACAAAACTGGAAAGACGCGCTTCCGACGCCAGTAGATCATAGTAACTCGCGTCCCGTCGGTTTTCACTGAGGTTGTAGCCGATAGCCAACAGATGGCGAGTCTCATCATAGAGGAAGTCATAATCCATATGGGCAAGTAAACCGGATCGCGCTACAAGTTTTTCGATAACGACGATTCTCGCCCTGGCCCTGCTGCTTGCCTCCGTGATGGCACCTCGAAGCGCATCAAGATGCGCACTTTCCTCCGGAGTTCCGGCGTGTCGATCTGTCATTGCCGGCAGCAACTCTTTGTCAAAATCGGCCAATATTCGCAGTGTCGGAATTTCACCGAGACCAGGGAAGGTGTCGAGCAGCGTGGAAGGGAGAGGCAGCATGATCCATGGCGCAAGAAATTCCAGCTCATCGAGGGCGGCCCTGCATTGACCTGTAAAGGCCCGTGCCCACTCTGCAGCCAGGCTGTTCGGGGCGGCGTCAAAGCCATGAAGTTCTTCCAGGGCAGGCAAAGCGATCCCGCCAAGGACCTCTCGTGCAGCCGCAAGCGTATTCGGACTGGCGGCGCAAAGAGACTCCAACTCTTCTCGCAATCGAGAGAGCCGGGGCGGAACGGGTTTACCGGCGACATCCAGAAGAATTCGCGCCGTATCGAGGAGCCCGGCAAATACCCTTGATCCCATGATCCTCTCATCAGGGAGTGCCGTGAGCCCTGCCCGCAATGTCAACAGACAGGCTGCAATATTTCCGCTGTCCACAGTCGAAATATACATCGGCAGCAGCGGATTCAGAGATTCTGTGTCATACCAGTTGAAGAAGTGTCCTTTGTAGCACTCCATAGCTTCCATCGTGCGGAGTGCATTATTCGTGCGATCGAGAAGTTGTCCTGCAGAAATATAGCCAAAGTCCCAGGCGGACAAATTGGCGAGGAGCGTAAGTCCCATGTTGGTCGGCGACGTACGATGGGCAACATTGGCAAAGGGATTTTCCTGATAGTTATCGGGCGGAAGCCAATGATCCTCCGGGCCGACGAAGGTCTCGAAGAAGCACCAGGTCTTTCGGGAAATCTTCCTCAGAAAGTTGATATTTTCTGAACTGAGTCTTTCCTTCCGGCGGCCAAGCGGTTCACTGGCCCACCATGTTACTCCGGGGGAGATAAACCAGAGGATGAGCACAGGCAGGGCAACGACCAAGGCCTCCAGCCTGGAAAGTGCGAGATAAATCGCCGCGACGACGGCAATGACCGGGGCTATCCACATGGTCCGGCAGGAGCCGGCCAGGTCCTTCCGGCTCGTGCGATCGGAGTCGCCCGAAGGGTTCCATTCAAGAAGCCGCTTGTTTCCAGTGAGCATCCGCCAAATGGTGCGCAGAACAGCGTCTGTACTGAAAAATGCTTCATAGGGCAGGCAGAGGAGGGTAAATGCAGCTTGGCCATGGTTTAGACCGCTCCCCCGCATCGTGGCGAGAATATGCTGACTGGGAAGGACATCATCTGACTTCTGAAAAAGATCCAGAAGAGACATAATCCAGGAGGGGATCAGGACGATTCCAACCACCGACAGGGTCCAGAACCAGGGCATGGGTAAAACGGTCCAGCCCAGGAGAAGCAGAAGGGTCATCGCCAAAGGCGAGAGACTGCGCCGAAGGTTGTCGAAAAGCTTCCATCGGGAAAGCAGTGAGAGGGGATTCTTCTGAAAACGCACATTCAGGCCGGGGACCCCGGGCAGCAGCCATCTAAGAAGCTGCCAATCCCCGCGAATCCAGCGGTGCCTGCGGCTCACATCTGCGCTGTAGCGAGCAGGGTATTCCTCATAGAGCTGAACATCGCTTAAAAGACCTGCCCGCGCATAACATCCTTCGATGAGATCGTGGCTCAAAATCCGGTTCTCAGGAAAACGTCCCCTGACGGCACGCTCGAACGCATCAATCTCATAAATGCCTTTGCCGATGAAGGAGCCTTCGCCAAAGAGGTCCTGGTATACATCAGAGACCACACGGGTATAGGGATCGATGCCTGCATCCCTTCCCCACATGCGGGCATAACGTGTCCGGTTCGTGCTGGGCAGACTCACGGCCACCCGTGGCTGAAGGATGCCGTATCCGGCACAGACACGTTGCTTCTTTTCATCGTATTGCGGGCGGTTCAGCGGGTGGGCCATGGCTCCCACAAGCTGCCATGCCGCGTCACGGGGGAGTTGTGTATCCGTGTCCAGTGTAATGATGTATTTCGCTTTCTCCAATCCTTCCGTATTACCGACGATGAGCGAAAAGCACTCTCTTGAGCCCCCACGAAGAAAGGAATTCAGTTCCGCAAGCTTCCCCCGCTTGCGTTCGTAACCCATCCAGATCTGATCCTGGGGATTGAAGCGGCGTGGCCGATGGAATAGAAAAAAAGTGTCGTTTTTTGAAGTTCTGTATTTTTCGTTCAGCTCTTCGATTCTCTGCCGGGCCAGTACCAGGAGCGGGCCATCGTCAGGCAGGATTTCCTCGTCGGCATCCCGAAAATCAGTGAGCAGGCCAAAACGAAGGTTTCTGTCTCTATTGGCCAGGAATCTGACCTCCAGTGCCTCCATCAGATGATCGATGCTCTCCGTGCTCGTGATCATTGTAGGAACCACGATCAGGGTAGCCGATTCCGACGGAATTCCTTTGGAGAAGTCCATGCGGGGCAGGGGACGAGGCGCCACAAGGCGTGTCGTAAGCCAGTTTGCCAGGGCTATCGCTAACTGGCTTACAGAGAGAAGCGAGATTATGCCGATAATCCACATCCAGCGGCCGCGTAACCCGCCGGAATGGGCCTCTGCAAGCAAATACCCGGTGAAGATCGCGGTGAGTACACCGATCATGCCCAGATAGAAGAACAAAGGAAATCGGTGAATGACCTTCCGGATCCCCTCGGAAAAAGACAGGCGCGCCCCAGCAAGCCCTTCGAGTTGAGTCAACCCTTTGTCGATGAGGTAGAAGCCGACATGATTCGCCCGATTGTCACTGGTTACCTTACCTTCGCCCTCCCCGGCAAGGCGGATCGCAACGCGTGCCACCTCGTTTTCGGACAAGGGACTGCTATTCGCTATCCTTTCCACGATGTGACGGTATGAATCACGAGTGGCGAAATCCATCCTGCCATACACATCGGCCGGATCCTCGCAGAGAGTCTGCTCGACGACACTCATGGTTTCGACGAATTTGCGCCAATCCGTGGCACCCAGGAACCGGAGGCTGCCGATACTGTTGCTGATCGAAATTTGATCTTCCGCCTGTTGCAGGGCTTCTGACTGCACTAATAGTTCAATCGTAAGACTTGACCCGGAGAGCTGTTGCTCAATCCAGGTAAGGGGCAATGTGAGAGCGGGCCCCTGACCCTGCAGACGGCGTGTAAGCTCTGCAACAAAGGAACCGACCATGGGTGGCTTCGAGCGCGCCATGTCGGCAATGACCATGATTAACTCATTCGGGTTCTGCTCGGCGGTTTCAATAAGCTGATCCGCCCAGTAATCGGCATGGTTCCGGGCGGTCCTGCCGGCAGCAATCCGCACTGCAGCACGCCGGAGATTCTCGATAAGAGCCAGGCGCAGCATGATGGGGATGGCCCATAGTTCACCCAGCATGAGCTCGGTGACTGTCTGATAGGCGGCTATGAAACGGTCGAGACTCTCAGGATCCACCAGGCCATCGCCGTGGGCGATCATCTCCAGGGCAATGTCGTACACACGGGGAAGACCTGTTGACGGACCATTTTTCAGGCAGGGCAGTCCCTTGCTGTAACCCTTTGACAAGTGCCTTTTAGACGTTCGAATCTGTTCTTCAATAAGGTAGAAGTTGTCGAGGAGCCATTCCTCTGCCGGGGTAATCCTCCGGCTTTCTTTTATGGCTTCTGACATGAGCTCGCGAACGTTAAGGAGTATGCCTTCATTCTCACCCAGCCGCGCCAACAGTTGTTCTAAAGGACGGCCTGCGCTCAACGTGTGTGCTGCGGCAAGGGTCTTGCCGTGTTGCTCCATCTGGGAGGCGCTGAGCAACTCCGATCTAAGGGGCGTCTCGAAAGAGGCGTACGTTTGTGTCAAACGGTTTCTACTTAGACTCGCCCACAAGTGGGACAGAAACCCGGGAATGCTCTTGCTGTTGAACTTCACTTTCAAGCCTTTTTTGAGGATCTATCTGGAATAGAAAACTCCAAATTGATGAAACATAAAGAGAATCAAAAACTTATCATGATTGTCAAAGAGCGGCAGATACAGAAAATTTTGGTTAACTGACCTGCGGCATCTCTCAACTTTTGGGTAATCTTTTTTTAACACCGGATTTCCGAAAGTCGATCCTCCGGAAATCCGGTAAAAATTGGCTAACTTCAATGCTAAATAGGTCTCCGCCCCTGAATAACTCTGATCAGTATGACAACGATGGCGACGACCAGCAGGATATGAATGAAATAACCCATTGTATAGCCGGTCACCATCCCCAGCAGCCATAGGATGATGAGAATTAAAGCAATTGTCCACAACATGTGAGCCTCCTTCCTGGGTGCTCGCCCCACCCACTGCCGGCAATAAATTCATCCGGCAGTGGGTGGGGTGGGGAGCCTGTCTCCGTGGTCTTCTTTTATAGCTGTTTTTTATTTACTTTTTCAGTTTGGAAAATTTCGAGCCTTCTATCGTGGCGCCGGCCATAAGCCCTTTCTGGTCAAAGACAAACCCGACAACAGGCTGCTGGAATTTCATCGTGTTTAAGGATTCATCAGCGCCTACATTAACCACGGTTATCTTGGCATCGACACCCGCTCGCCAGTTTTCACTGTTACGGAATTTCTCCAGGACCGCATCATCCATGAAGACAAGGATGATGTCCTTCTTCTGGGCCCCGATCTGATAGCCGAAAGATCCGGAAACGACGTTGTAGTAAGCGACCGTTTTTCCACCGATCCTTAACGCTCCTTCTCCATACTCAGCGCCGATGACGAGCCCACCCTGGATGACCCCAGGCATTATAAGAACCCCTTTAGCGGCATCGAGAAACTCCTGCGCGCCCTTGACTTCCTTGACAAAGCGGTCGAGGGATGCATTGACGCTGGCATCGATCTCATTGGCTGTGGCTGCGTAAGAGGAAACCGGTAAAATTCCTATGATCACGGCCATGCATACGACGAAAAGAATTTTCATGCTTGCTTGTTTCATTTTTTTTCTCCTTTCATTCCAATGTGTTGTTAAAAAAAATTTCGGGTCGACGGCGTCCTGCTTTTCAATGGGTACCGTAAATATTTTCAAGATCACGACACCACCGCAGCCAAGACGTCGGTAAGAAACAATTTATCCATCAAATTTTCTCCAACCCTTTCGGGTCTAAAGTAGTGTGGAACATCATTTCATGGGGCTCTTTGAGAAGGTTCATCGCCCCCCTGAGCACTCTAAAATGTTCCGATTTCAAGTGGGTCATCAGGTTTTCCCAGGTATCCCATTTTTCAAGAAGAAAAAATCGATTTTCATCTTCGATACTCCGGCAGAAGTCGCAAAACCGGCATCCCTTCTCCATCCTTATGAAACCGGACAGTGAAGCAATCGCCTGCGACAACTCCGTGTGTTTCTCAGAACCGACCTTCATTTGTATGGTCATAAGGATCATAATAATATGATAACAGCAAATGACTTGCCAATAGCCAAAGGAAACTCATAATGATGGATTCATCTATATTAACGGGAGATTAGATTGGCTGGAGGGAACAGGGGAAGGCATGAAAAGATTCATCCGGCCCTCAGCATTTGGTGGAACCTCAACATAGTGAGGCATGCTTTCGTTCAAGGAGCACCAGGCAGCAAGTGCTCAGGATTGCAATATGATCGTCAGATCCAGATCACTTTTCATGATGACGGAATTGATCGTTTGAAGTGGAAAAGCGGAGTTCTCCTTTCATTCCATATCAAGTAGCTCTAGGGAGAAACTCTTCACCAGATGCAGGGAAAAAAAGACGGGAGGCACTCCACTGTCCCAGTTCACTCTCCACCGTGATGGCGCCGCGGTGCGTCCGGATAATTCCCGGAATCACAGTTACCCCCGAATAGATCTTCAGAGGCGCGTTCTTGACCGGCTTCGATGAGCGGATGGCCGCGAGCGAGCGTTGTTCATCCTGGGGGGTGATCACCGCCTGGCGGATGGGGTGGACGAAGTCGGCATCCCATTGCGAACCGAACCCCGCGCCTCCGGCTCCGATGTCTTTAGTGAGCCAATCGTTGTTCTGCAAGTCCTCAGCGATCGTGATCCTGCCGGGGAATTTCTGAGTGACCAGGCTGTTGATCTCCTGCAGTATGCTCCATCCATCGGGCAGGTGGTAGCTTCCGGGACCATCGGTGCCATTGGCGGTGCGAATGTAAATCGTGCTGTCGAAGCGTAGACCGTCCAGGTGGTACTCATCGAGCCACATCCAGGCGTTGTCAAGGGGGAATCGAACGGGACCTCGCCACGTCCGTAATCGGGCCGGGTAGCTCCCCACGGCGTCTCTGCCCGTTCGTCGTTATCGAAGTAGATTCCGCCGCGATTGTTCTCGGACCAGCCGTCGAATTGCCAAAGATCGAGGTCGCTGGGGCCCAAATGGTTGTAAACGGTGTCGAGGATTACCGCAATGTGATGCTCGTGAGAGCGTTTGACGAATTTCTTGAACGCCAAAGGGCCTCCGTAGTTGGTTTCAACCGAAAAGATGTGCGAGGGGTTGTAACCCCAAGAACGCTCTCCCGCAAAATCGGCCATCGGCCATTTCACCTTATCCCGGAGTCTCCTGCTCTTTCAGCTTCAACACGGCTTCACTCGTGCCGCCCGGAACATATTGAGTTGTAAAACCTAAACGCTTGAAGACGGTGAGCATGGACTCATTTTCGGTGAGGACATCTGCCCGGATAACCCCAAGACCCCTTTCGCGCGCTATCCCGATAAGCATCTCTACGAATTTAGATCCAAGGCGTTTACGCTGAAACCGATCCTGCACGAGAATGGCTATTTCGCCGGATGTCAGGTCCTGATCCATAATCAGTCGAGCAACCCCGATCATACTTTTCTTTCCATTTTCCTCCAGTTCGGCAACGATCGCCATGTGCCGGTCGTAGTCGATATTACAGAAAAGGATAAGCCACTCATGGGTTATATTTTTAAAGATGGAGAAGAACCTGGTCCTCAAGGTCTCGTCAGACAACGAAGAGAGCATTTCGTGCTCTGCGGGCTCGTCCTCAGGCCGTATGGGTCTCAGAAGAACTTTGGTTCCATCCGAAAGTTGCCAGGGTGTGATGTACCTCGTCGGATAGGGAGTAATAATCAGGTGTGGATAAGGCGATCGGCCAGTGGCGTCATAATTCTTGTCAATAATGATTCGCGCGTCGAGGGCGGAGGCTTCGCCATTGGATATGGCGAGAGGGTTTATGTCGATTTCCGCTATTTCGGGAAAGTCGACGATCAGATTGGAAAAATTGACCAGGATTTCCTCGAGCACTTCGAAATCTGCTGCCGGTTTGCCCCGGAAGCCCTGGAGCATTTTGTATACCCTGGTGTCCTGCATCAACATCTTTGCCAGGGTCTGATTGAGCGGGGGAAGGCCAATTGAAAAATCTTTGATAAACTCCGCCATCGTTCCCCCCATCCCGAAGAGGATGACCGAGCCGAAATCCTTGTCTTTCTTGGCCCCGAGAATGAGTTCGTAATCTATGTCGGTAACCATTTTTTCAACAGCTACGCCCGTTATGGCCGCATTCGGGGCGCGTTCCTTCATCCTCATCATCAACTGCTCATAGGCTTCCTTCAGGGCGGCGCTTGAATCGATGCTCATGATGACGCCGCCGACATCGCTTTTGTGGGAGATGTCAGGTGAGACGACCTTGATAACGACCGGATAGCCCACCTTATCTGCTATACTTACCGCCACATCCGGATCTTGAGCGATCCGGGCCATCGTAACCGGGATACGGTAGGCCATGAGAAAATCCTTGGACTCTTCCTCGTTGAGAAGCGTTCGTCCTTCTTTGATGGCCATCTTGAGAAGCTCTGTCAGATGATCTTTCGAGGTTGCTTCGTGCGCCGGCAGCACGTCAGGGGTTTCATAGAGCTCGTCGAGATCTTTCTTGTACCTGCACATATTCACATAAGTTCTGACAGCCTCCTCCGGAGTGTCGTATTGCGGGATGCTGTTCTCAACAAATATGTTTCTCCCTTCCTCGACATCTTTTCCCCCCATCCACGTTGTGATGACCGGCTTCCGGACAATTTTTGCTTTATCGGTCACCGCTTGCGCAAGCTGGGTTGAAGGGGCAGCGTCCATCGGTACGTAAATGACGAGCACCCCGTCCACTGCGGGGTCGTCGAGGCATATGGTGAGCGCTTTCGTGAACCTGTCGACGGTTGCGTCTCCAAGCACGTCAACAGGGTTGGACTTACTCCAGTAGGATGGTAAAAATGCGTTGAGTTGCTTCATGCTCTCCTCAGTGAGTTCTGCCAGTTCTCCACCCAGGGACATAAGAGCGTCGGTGGCCATCACGCCGGGTCCGCCGGCACAGGTGACTATGGCGAGCCTCGGACCGGCCGGCAGCCTCTTCGAATCGAGAACCTCGGCAGCATTGAAGAGTTCCGCTATTTCCCCGACCCGCACAACACCGGCCCTCTTGAAGGCTGCTTCATAGACCGCGTCGTCCCCTGCCATCGCTCCTGTGTGGGAATGGGCCGCCCTTGCACTTTCTGCAAATCGCCCCGGCTTCAATATAATGATCGGTTTGCGGCTGGCGAAAGCCCGGGCCGCACTCATGAATTTTCTCGCGTTTCCCACGCCTTCCATATAGATCAGAATGCTTCTGGTAGCCGGGTCATCTCCCAGGAAGTCAATCATGTCGCCGAAGTCGATATCGACCATGGAACCGAGTGATGCAAACAGGCTGAAGCCTATCTCGGCGCTGACCGCCCAATCAAGTATTGCGCTGCCGAGGGCGCCGCTCTGAGAAATGAAGGCAATGTTTCCAGGCGGAGGATTCCCCCGGAGAAAGGTCGCATTGATGCCCAGGGCGGGTCTTACGAAACCGAGGCAGTTTGGTCCCATGATGCGCATCCCATATTTTTTCCTGATCCGGTCAATTTCCCTTTCTAACTGCTTGCCTTCTTCACCGATTTCTTTGAACCCGGCAGAGATGATGACCACCCCCTCGACGCCGGCCTGACCGCATTCCTCAAGCGTTTCAGGGACTGACCGGGCAGGGGTTGCCACGACAGCCAGATCCACATGTTCGGGGACGTTCGCGATGGCGGGATAGCACTTTACATCCAATACCGTTTTTTTGAGTGGGTTTACCGGAAATATCTTCCGTTCCTTTGACCGGAGCAGATTTTCGAGGATGGTTCTTCCCACCGCGCCCGGCTTATCCGTTGCCCCGATCAGGGCTATTGCTTCAGGGTCAAACATCACTTGTATGCGGCTCATTCTGTTATCCTCCGTTGCTGTGTCTTTTATACGTGAACCTTGCTGTGCAGTGTCCCAGCCGTTCAATCTTTTATTCCGTGCAAAGGGAAGATGTTGTCCTTGACAAAGTCGATCACACGCAGTGTGTGATCAGTACAAAGCTCTTTTTCCTGCCCAAGGACGACAAACGGAGGGTCATCAAGTTGTCCGACGCCAGTCTCAGGTCCATACATCATTCCACCGACCTGGCCTAAGTAAAGGTCGCAAGGCTGCAGTCCCGAAAACTCAGCCCAGGCCAGCGTCCAGAGGGCGGCTGTCTTATGCACGTTGTAACCTCCCGAACCAAGGGCAAGTATTTTTGGGGATAACGCATTAATAATGGAGATCACCTTTTTATACCCGTTGCTTGTCAAATTGAGATGGGTGAGGGGATCTTGCCAGTGGGTGTCGCAGCCTATGCACGCCACAACGACATCAGGCCGGAAACTCTTCACGAGAGGGGGGACGAGGGCTTCAAAGGCCACGAGATAGACCTCATCATCCGTTCCTGCCAAAAGGGGGATATTCACATTATATCCGATGCCTTCCCCTGCCCCCATTTCTCCTTCAAACCCGGATCCAGGATAGAGCGTCTTTCCTGACTCATGTAAGGATAAATTTAAAACTCTGTTGGTCTCGTAAAAGGCCTCCTGTACCCCATTGCCATGGTGAGCATCTATATCGATATAGGCCACCTTCTGTCCGGCATTCACAAGCCAGGTAATCGCAATGGCAATATCGTTGACATAGCAAAAGCCTTCAGCACGGCTTTTCCCTGCATGGTGAAATCCCCCAAAGGGGTTGAAAACAAACCTGGCATTTCCCCGGTACAACATCGTCGTGCCCTGAACGGTTGCACTCGAAGCAGACAAGGCATACCGGTACATGGTTCTGAAGAGGGGATTATCATCAGTGCCCAGACCAGCGTAAAGCATTTCCACAGAGAACTCCCCCTTTTCGCCTTTCTTCAGGAGTTCTATATATTCTCTCGTGTGGAACAGATATAACAGCTCCTCGTCCATGAGTCGGGGCTCAACAATGACCTGATTTTCTCCGGAGAGGAGCCCGTACCTGTTGAGAAGCTCATACATCAGTTTTGCCCGCATGGGTTTGAACGGATGGGAGGGCTTATATTCGTGCTGCGTCAGGTCGGATGAATACATTAAGACATTACGCACGGCAGTTCCTCAACATCATGTGAATTTCATAGAGGGTGGTAACTTAGGATTTATCACTCTCTTCCGGTGAATCATCATCCGGTGCCGGTTCGGCTTTTACTAAGAAAATGGAACAGGGCATTTTCCGGATAATGGCATCATTGCTGCCGGCGACAAGAAAACGCTCTATACGGCCTTCTTCCTGAGCACGCAGAACAACCAGATCAATTTTTTCATCTTCAATCGTTTTCAGGATTTCCTCGACCGGATCACCCTCCTTAACAAACTCTCTGATTGTCATGCCCTTCTTTTTTTCGGTGTTGATAATTCTATTCAATTCTTCTTGTTCTCTCTCCAATTCTCTCTTCCGCTCTTCAATGAGTGAGATCGTGGGCAAACTCCACCCCCGAATCCATAACGTATCCACGATATGAATCACGGAAAGATCGGCTCCATATTTCTCCGCCAGTGAAACTCCATAATGGACCGACGTTTGACAATATTGAGTCACCCAGCTTACAACAAGAATACGATTAACATCTTTCATGCGCTGCCTCCTTATTTCTCAATGTAAAGTGAAAAAACTCACGGCCAATTAGTTTATGATTATTACACAAGATGTTAACAGCAAACGGCTTGCCAACAACCGGAGGAAAGTCATAAGCGTGGAAATAGCTATAATAACAAAAGATTGGATTGGCGGGAAGGGACAGCGGAAAATCATATATTGATTCGTTCAGCCTCAATATATAGTGGAACCTCAGAATGCTGAGGCATACTCTCCTTTAAGGGAACCAAGCATTTCGTGCGCAGTGTTGCAATTTGAACGTCAGATCCGGTTCACGTTTCATGAGTTCAGAGAGACGGATTCGTATCTGTTATTTCCTGTCGAGTAGCATGCTGAATCGCAGCGTCAAGTTGGTTGAGCGTATAAGGCTTGCTTAAAAAGGCCTGCGGCTGTTCGGGATGTTTGCCTGCCATTACCTGGGTCTCGTTGTAGCCGCTGGTCAAGATCACCGGAATGTCTGGTGCAATTTTGCGCAGGGCCGTCAATGTCTCCCAGCCGTCCATACGCGGCATAGTCAGGTCGCAAAGTACACATCTGATTTGGTTTTGGCGCTTTTGGAACACGTCCACGGCCTCAAGGCCGTCGCTTGCTTTAAGCACCGTATAACCAAGACGAGCAATCATCCGTGCGGCCACGATGCGCAGCATCTCTTCGTCTTCGACGAGCAGCACTGTCCTGGCAGCCTTCCCTTTACGGCCCCCTGATGTTTCTGGTGGTTTCGTATCCACATTAAGCAGTTTACGGGGGCACTCCTCGTCAGGCGCAGGAAAAAAGACACGGAAGGTACTTCCTCGTCCCGGTTCACTCTCCACAGTGACGCCGCCGTTGTGTGTCCGGACTATCCCCAGAATCACAGCTCCACCTAGGCCCCGGCCGGTAAATTTGCTGGAGAAAAACGGGTCGAAGATTTTCTCGATATCCGACTCTGCAATCCCGCTTCCTGTATCCGCCACTTCCAGGCAGACATAAGCATGATCCTGCGGCTGCCAGCCGATGGGAAAACGATGCGCCATGGGAATTTGCATTTGCGTCGGGGAAACCATTTTGAGGGCCAGGTGAATGGAGCCCTGACCCTCTCCCACAGCCTCCCAGGCATTGGTCAGCAGGTTTGTCAGGAGCTGTTTTATCTCGCCGGCGTTTGATGTGATTACAGGTCCGGAAGAGGGCAAGTCCGTCACCACGCGGACGTGTTTGGGCATGGTCTTCAGGAGCATGCGCAGCGTTTGGCGACAGGGCTCGGAAAGGTTCAGCGGCTCTCTCTTTTGGAATGTTTGACCAAGGTAGGTAAGCATCAGACCGCTCATCTCCGCTGCCCGGTGAGAAGCGTTTATGGCGTCACGAATGTTTTCGAGAGGCCGCGTGCCTTGAGACAGCATGATCATGGCCAGTTCCAGGTTTCCAATCACCACGCTAAGCTGGTTGTTGAAATGGTGGGCAATGGCTCCGGCCATGCATCGCAGGCTTTCTGCTTTCTGCAGCTGCCGGTTTTGCGCTTCGAGCGCTGCCTTGTCCGTCTCAACCCGCTTGCGCTCGGTGATTTCGATCATCACGGTGCGGCACTGGAGATGTCCGTCACCGTTCCGGGCAATGGTCGTCTCAAATCCTACCCAGAATTGGGTGCCATCTTTTCTCGCTATTCTCAATTCGCAAACTTGGGCCTTGCCTGTCTCCAGCAGTTGTTTGCGATGCCGGTAGTAAATGTCCTGGTCCTCCGGGAGGATAAAGCGGGATAAGGGCTGTCCGACCAGGGTATCTCTTGTAGTGTTTAAGAGGTTGGCGGCTGTGAGATTGACTTCCAGAATCAGTCCCTTTTCGCTGATGGAAAAATAGCCGACCGGCGCCAGATCGTAGAGGTCGAAGTACCGTGCCCGGGCTTCTTCCAGTTCTTCCTGCGCTCGGCGCAGTTCCTCGTTCTGCATCTCCAGCTCGATCTGGTGAATCCGCAGTTCGTGCAGCATTCGCAACGCTTCATCCGGTGACAGGGCCTCCCGGGCATCCGGCGACGAGGTCACTTTTTCCCTGGTGGCGATATCTTCGGCCTGCCGACGCAGTGCAGCGGCGTCATCGGGCCGATCATCCTTGCTATTCATTGGAAAACCCCTGCATTTTCTGGCGGTTTTTATTCCGTTTTGTTAACCGCCTTGTTACGAAGTTTGCCATCGGTGATGTCCATGCTCATACCAAAGAACTTGACGATGCGGCCTGATGCGTCGCGCAAAGCCGTCGCGCGAGAATCGAACCAATGGTAGTCGCCACTGTGGCGGCGGATACGGAATTCCAGTTTCAAAGGCTCACCCGTAGATGCCGAAGTTTTCCACGCGGTCGTTAATGCGCTTCGGTCGGCTGCGTGGATCTGGTCGAGCCACCCGAAACCAAGCTGCTTTTCCCCCGGTATGCCGGTAAATTCCACCCATTGCGGGCTCAGGTAGTCGCAGAAGCCATCGGGCTGACATGTCCACACGAGCTGCGGCAGGGTTTCCGCAATTTGCCGGAAGAGGGATTCGCTCTCCAAAAGCGCCTTCTGCACTTTTTTCATCCCGGTAATGTCGACAAAGGTGATTACCGCGCCCTCGATCACATTGTCGATGGTGCGGTACGGCAGGATGCGCATCGTGTACCAGGCGCCCGAGCGGGTCTGCACCTCCAGCTCTTTGGGAATCAGACTGTCCAGCACGGCCTGCACGTCTGCTACCAGGCGGTCATAGCCCAACAGGTTGGAGACGATGTGGCCCACGGGCCGTCCCACGTCGCCCGGGATCAGGTTGATCATCTGGGTGGCGGTGGGGGTGAAGCGCAGGATGCACAGTTGATGATCCACAAAGACGGTACCGATGCCGGTGCCGGAAAGCAGGTTGTTCATGTCGTTGTTGGCCTGGGACAGGTCGGCCACTTTGGTTTGCAGTTCGGCGTTAACCGTGGCCAATTCCTCGTTAACGGATTGCAGTTCCTCTTTGGACGTCTCCAACTCCTCGTTGGTGGATTGCAATTCTTCGTTGACCGACTGCATCTCCTCGTTCGAGGATTTGAGCTCCTCGTTGGAGGTTTCCAGTTCCTCGTTGGTGGTCTGCAGGTATTCCTCTTTGGCCTGCAACTCCTGTCTCAGCGACGCGATGCGCGCGTCGACATCCCTATCGGAACCGCCAGCCACGGCGATGGTTTGCAGGGTGGCCTGTTCGACCTGTTCCGGATCGCAGGGTGTCGCTTCCTCCAGGATGACCAGGTACAGAGGCGTTTCGGGCGTCATGGCAGGGCCTGTCGCTACCGGGCGGATCGTCAGGTTGACCGTGGTGAAATTTCCATTGGTTTTGACGCGCAGGCCTGCGTAGCGCACAATGTCTTTTGTCCCCGCGGCTTTGTGCAGGGCCGTGGTCAGGTCGCGCCGCAACCCTTCGCGGGCCATCTTCAGGATGTTGCTTACTCCTGCCTCGCCTGGGGCCGGTTCCAGATACATCCCCGTGCGGCCGTGAAGATAGAGAATGTCGCCTGAGCCGTTGATGAGCGCGCCGACCGGGGCGACATGTCGCAGCAGAGCCTGTTCGGTCAACTCGCGTAAGGGTAGTTTCCTGAGCCCGGCCGTCTTGTCGGTCATCTGCGGGAGCGTCACGCCCATTGCCGTCATGGGCGGCAGAAACCGGTCCCGGACCCGGCGTTGCGCGCTGTAGATATCTACTTTGCGCTGATATAGCTTCAACTTGCGGTCCAGCACGGTAAAAAGGTCAAAAAACTCTCCGATGGTTTCGGAAGTGCCCAGAAAGAGAAAACCACCCGGATTCAGCGTATAGTGGAAGAGTGGGATAAGCTTCTTCTGCAAGTCGCTGTTCATATAGATGAGGAGGTTGCGGCAACTGATGAGGTCGAGTTTGGAGAAGGGAGGGTCCTTGATCACATCCTGCTCGGAAAAGATCAACAGGTCGCGGATGCCTTTGTGAATGCGGTATGCACTGCCGTCCGGCTCAGCTACAAAGAAGCGCGCCAGTTTCTCCGGCGGGATGTCGGCGGCGATGCTGGCCGGATAGAGACCTGCACGGGCAGTGACGATGGCCTGGCTGTCAATGTCGGTGGCGAATACCTGCACCTTGTAGCCCTGCTTCAGCGACTCCAGGTGCTCCTGAAGCAGAATGGCGATGGAATAGGCTTCCTCGCCGGTGGAGCAGCCCGGGACCCAGACGCGTATTAATGCGCCCGCAGGCTTGCCGGCAAAGAGCTTCGGGATAATCTGCGCCTCCAAGGTCTTGAAGGCTTCCGGATCGCGGAAGAAATGCGTTACGCCGATCAACAGATCGCGAAAGAGGGCTTCCAACTCCGCCGGCGTCTGCTGTAAATACCTCACATACCCGTCGATCGCTTCAACCTGGTGGACGGCCATCCGTCGCTTTATCCTGCGTTCGATGGTGCTCGGCTTGTACTGGGAAAAGTCGTGGCCGGTCTGGACGCGCAACAGGATGAAAATCTTTTTCAGAGCATTCTCGGCCCTGGGAGCCGGGAGGGAGGCCGTCCGAAAAGACTTGCCGAAGGCATGGGCCGCGTAGGCAATGAGTTGGGCCGGCATCTCGGCCGGCGGAAGCTCGTAGTCCACCATACCGGTAGCGATGGCGCTGCGCGGCATGCTGTCGTACTCGGTGGATTGGGGGGTCTGGACCATGACCATGCCGCCCTCGCCCTTGATGGCCCGCACCCCTGAAGTGCCGTCGCTGCCGGTACCGGAGAGGACGATGCAGATGGCCCGTTCGTGTTGATCCTGGGCCAGGGAGCGGAAAAAGAAGTCGATAGGCAGGCGTTGCCCGCGAGGCGCCGTGGGTTCCAGCAATTGGAGCGAGCCATTCAGAAAGGCCATGTCGCGGTTAGGCGGAATGATATAGGTGCAGTTGGGTTTGACCGCCATTCCGTCCTCGACCTCGAAGACCTGCATGCGGGTGTAGCGCCGGATAAGATCGGTAAGGATGCTCTTGTGGTCAGGGGCCAGGTGCTGCACCAGGACAAAAGCCATGCCGGGATCCGATCCGGCGGGCATGCCGGAAAAGAAGGCCTCGAAGGCCGCCAGACCGCCTGCCGATGCACCGATGCCCACGATGGGGAAAGTGCTGTCCGGTGGGCTTTCATCGCCTTCCTCCGGTGCGGGAGGTGTCTTTATTGAGCGCTCATCTTGATCTTCCGGTTCTGTTTCCGATTCGAACATCATTTTTTCTTTTTCCGTCATTTCCAATGACCTCAATCGTCCGTGACGATTAGAAGGAGGATTAAGATGTGATGGCAAATGGCCTGCCAATAGCGAAGGGTCTTGTGGAATATTTATTTATCATTTAATAACAGCTGTTTAGATGAAGAGGAGCGGGCGGTGGAACAGCATGGAAGCATTCGGTTGGCCTCAATATCTGGTGGAGCCTCAAGATATGGTGGTGATACGTTGAAGGAAAGGAAATGGTTTAATCTGTTTCTGATGTTTCCGGACGCGCTATCCCGAGCTTATGCATCCTTGCCCTCAAGGTGCTTGGGTGAAGGCCCAGGATTGTTGCGGCCCCGTCCTTTCCCTCAATGCGCCACCGGGTTTCAAAAAGGATCTTCATAATCTGGTTTCGCTCTGTATCTTCCAATGTGCTCACGGCGGCTGAAATTGTGGGGAATGAAATCTTCAATTCATCTGCCAGCTTCAAAACCGGTTCGGAACACAAAATCACGGCCCGTTCAATAATGCTTTCCAGTTCCCGGATGTTCCCAGGCCAAGGATAATCCTGAATTGCCTTCATGGCCTCCTTCTGTATCGAAGTGATCTCTTTGCCCAGTTTCCTGGAATACCGCTTTATGAAGGCCTGGACCATCAGAGGGATGTCTTCTTTGCGCTGTCGCAGGGGGGGGACCGTGATGGGGAAGACGTTGAGCCGATAGTAAAGGTCCTGCCGAAACCGGCCTTGTTGGACTTCTTGTTCAAGGTCCCGGTTGGTCGTTGCGATGATCCTCACATCGACTTTGATGGTATGGGACGAGCCCAGGCGCTCAAACTCGCCATGCTGAATCACCCGGAGCAGCTTACCCTGTAATTCGAGCGGTAGCTCCCCGATCTCGTCCAGGCAAAGGGTGGAACCATTGGCGACCTCGAACCGGCCGATCCGCCGGGCATCGGCTCCGGTAAAGGCCCCCTTCTCACGGCCGAACAATTCGCTCTCTATTAAATTGCCCGGCAGGGCGGCACAGTTGACCGTGATCATAGGCCGGCCCTTGCGGGGACTCATGTCATGGATGGCGGCGGCAATCAACTCCTTGCCCGTACCGGTCTCACCCAGGATAAGGACGGTTGTGTCGAAAGGAGCAACCTGTTCGACCCGATAGAGGACGTACTTGAGACCATCACTTTGCCCTATGATTTTACTGAACTGGCTTTTTAGCTTGACCTCTTCACGGAAGTAGATATTCTCGATCTCCAACTGGTCTTTCATTTCCTGAATCTCAGAAAGAGCCTTTCTGAGCTCGGTCGTCCGCTCCGTCACCTTCAGTTCCATCTCGTCGTGAGCTTTTTGTAAAGCCTCTCCGAGAAGTTTCCGTGCGGTGATGTCGCGGATGTTACACTGAATCACTTTATGATGATTAACCCGGTAGACGTTACTGACGAATTCCACGGCTATTGAACGTCCGTCTTTCGTTTCCAGGGGCAAATCATCGTAACGAACATATCCTTTGTTCTGCAATTCTCCGAAGTTGACCTTAGATGCTTCAACATCTTTAAAAGCCCCAATTTCCCACAGTTTCTTCCCCAAAAAATCTTCATGGGAATAACCCAGCATTTCTATCAGAAAAGGATTTACGTCGAATATTTGTCCGGTCTCCGCATCAAGGATTAATATGCCATCCTGGGCTGCTTCAAAGAGGCGGCGATATCGCGTTTCAGAAATTTCAAGAGACTCCGCCGTTTTCTTTGAGTCGTTGACGACCTCTGAGTGTCTTTGAATGTCATCCAGGGTTTCCTCTGCCCCCTCGCGCCCGGCGATTTGAACCTCCAATATCTTGCTCTTCTCCTGTGAGCGCCGCTCCGTGGCATCAAGCTTCATCCGCAGTTCTTCCATCTCAAGTAGAAGCTGCTGCTTTGTTTTACGCTTTGTTTTTGGTTCTCTTTTGATCATATCAACCTGCCCTGGTTGCGTTCAGATTCTTAATCCTTTTTCATTTTACAATTATTATGCAATAATTTCAAGAGTCGATGCGTTTTGTTCGTGTTATAGAGATCCATGTTCTCGATTTATCTTTTCGACTGATATTGACTGATATTATACCAATCCCGGAAGGAATGTGTTGCTATGCCTGATCCCAACTCTCAACCGGAAGATCTCCATCCGGCTGTAGATGCCCTTATCGACCGGTTTCGGGCCTCTTACCCGGACATGAGTGCCTTCACGGTTGTTTCGATGACGGATCGCGGCCGCGACTTTTTGCATCACCTTGTCCATACCCGGATCGGCGGTCTTCTTCCCACGATCCTTTCATTCAACGACTACCGAACCCAGCGCATCGCAGACGCTTCGGGCTGCACGGCCGTGCCGGAGGATGAAGCCTTTATCCATTTCCATGTCCTGCGTTGCCGGGAAGCGGGCCGATCTCTCCCCCCGGCCGACACCCAGCGTCTGCTCTCGTTTCTCACCACGATCGCCGATTTTTCCGTTACCATGGACGAATTGCGTGCCCTGGATCGGATCGGCCCCGAGCAACTCGACCGGATTGACCGGTTCTTCGCGACGATGGAGGATTTCCGCTCCCGCCTGGCTTCCTCGGGGCTCTTCTATCCGCCTTTCGAAGCGGCGAGGTTTGCCGATCTGACTCCGGAGAAAAATGAACTATTCTTTGGTCTCCCTCTCATGACTCCTGTGAACGAACACTTTTTTAACCGCATCCCGCAGGATCGGCTCTTTGTGGATGCACCGCTTTTCGGTCCGCAAATGCCCATGGAGACGCCAGATTACGAGACGTCTCTCTCGCTCGTCCGGCGTATCGGAGTTGCCGAAGCGCGCCATCACGGCGAGCCGCCCGAATTCACCGAACTGGCTGAACGGTCCGCCCTGCCGGCTCTCCTTGCCGGCGAAATCGACGACGTTCTCCGGGAACGGCAAGGCGACGGAGAACAACTCTTTATTGTACCGCTGGACGAGACGCTCTCGTTCTATCTGTGGGAATTCCTCTTCCGGCCGCTTGGCGGGCAGGTCAACTTTGCGCCGTGGATTCCCTTCGCACACTTCGCGGCGGCACACAGGCTCCGTTCTGCGATACACGACGGACAAGGACTGGCAACCGCGCGACGTGACCTCGTCGCCGAACTCACGACCAGATGGAGTGAACTTGACGAGGCCGACCGATCCGCCTTCGAAGGGGCGATCACGCTGTGCGATGAACTTGACCGTCTCCGCCCTTTGATGGGCGGCGAATGGTCGGCTCTGGCAGAGCACTTCGTCGCCACAAAGAAACTGCGGCTCCACGGAAGGCGCACCGCCCCGATCCAGGTGGTGGGCTTAGGCGACGCAACCGGCGTTCCCTACGGACGCGCCGTCATCCTGCCGATGAACAGCGGCGTCTTTCCGAGGGAACCCTTCAGCGGCCCCTATCTCAACCTGATCCATCTGCCACGCATCTACCGGACCCAATACGAGGCGGATGATCTTGCCCTGCGGCAGTTCCTTTCCTTTGGCCGCACGGCCCACATCGCAGCCCTCTACGACCAGGCGGACGGCCAGGCGCCGTCGCCGCATTTCTCGTTTCTCGCCACCGAATTTGACCGGAGGGTGGTGAAGCGGCGGATGGTTCCGGCACCCTTCTCCGTGCCCTCGGGCAGCCTCGTCATCGAGAACACCGACGAACTGAGGGAGCGTCTGCGGCGGCACACCTGGTCTTTCAGCTCCCTGAAGAAATTCTTCACCTGTTCGTGCCGCTTCATTCTCGAAGATATGCAGGGTTTGACGCCGCCGCCGTGTTTTGAGGAAGAAGACAGCGCCAACCTTCTCATCGGGGATTTTCTTCACCGCTTCTTCGCTGAGCTGAAGGAGCATCGCCCGGCTGTCGAGTTGTGGCGCGAACGATTCGACGAATGCTGGGAACGTGACGAGGTACTCCAGGCGAGCCTCACGGACCGGGCGGTCCGCAAGGCCATTGTTTTGAGCCATCTGGCCGATATCGCCGCCTGGGAGAAGGAAACAGGGCGGCCGCTTCTCTTCTCCGACGACGTGACCGCCGCCGAGCTCGAACTGCATTCGCCATTCGGCAGCGGCCGCTACCAGCTCAAGGGACGGGTCGACCGCCTCCAGCATCAAGAAGACAGAGAACTCATCGCCGATCTGAAGTACAAGGAGAAGTCCTCCAAAAATAGGCTTCTGGCTGACCGAGTCGAAGATCCTGATTCCTTCGATGATCGGTTTCAACTTCTCATTTACGCTTATCTCGTCCTTCAAAACGGGCGAGCCGCACCCGACCGACTGGATGCGACCCATCTCTTTCTTCGGCCGCGTACCCGCGGCGATTACGAAGGGCGCCTGGCTCCGGAGGATCTCGCCGCTTGCACCGCGACAATGGAGCGGATCGCCCGGCGACTTGACGCCCTCCTTGCCCAGGAATGCTTTACCCCCAACTTCCGAGCCGACGGCTGTTCCTACTGTTCCTACAAGGCGCTCTGCCTCAGGCCCGATTTCTATCGGACGGGAGGGCGTCCATGGTAAAGAGCCTCTTCGTTACAGCGTCAGCCGGTTCGGGGAAAACCTTCCGTCTCACTCAGGAGGTCCGACGCCATATTGAGCGGGGCACTGAATTTGTTGTAGCCGCCACCTTCACTCGCGCCGCAGCGGCGGAAATGGAAAAGAGGATCCTTGAAGCCATCGAGAAGGGGCCGGAGTGCACCGCCGACAAATTAAGGCTTCTCATGCGGGCCGCCCGGGTCCATTTTTCGACGATCGACGCGCTCTTCCTCCGCTTCCTTTCCACGGAAGCCTATGTGCCGCAGGTCGCTGACGATCACGAAAAGGCCATCATCACGGCGCTCGCCGACGAGCGCTTCTTCCGGCATCCGCGCGTCCTGGCAGACATCGAGAGTATCGTGATTGCGGCCAGGATACTCCATATGCAGCCCGAGTCACTGATCAAGGCCCTGGATAATGGTAAAGAGGCTCTGGAGGCGTGGGACTGCCCCGAGAATCTCCTGGATACTCTCAAGAGTGAACAGGGGCGCCTCACAGCCGAGTATGAGGCGCTGCAGGAGCGGGTGCAGGCCGTCGCGGAGACGACCAGAGGCGCCCTGAAGTCGCAGGTTGTCGTCCCCCTTCTTGCGCCCCTCGCCGAGGTCGATCTGAGCAAAAAGGTATTTCTCAAATCCGGTCTGGAGGACGTGAAAGTCGCCGCCGCCGACCGCGGAACGGCCGCCTACGCCACCCTGCGGGAGCTCTATCCCGCAATGCGCCGCCTCGTCGCCCGGCATCTGATCAACACCAAGCGCCTCCGGAGCGCCTTGCTCAAGCATTTCATTGCCTTACGCTCCGCAGTGGTTGCTGAAGAAAAGGAGAAACTCGGCCGGCTCTATTTCGACGATATCCCCAGGGCGCTTATCGCCCTGGACGGGTCCCGGAACCCCGATCGGCCTTTCTTTATGGCGCGGCTCTACGAACTGGGATTTCACCGGACGGCCCATCTGCTCCTCGACGAGTTCCAGGACACCTCACAGATCCAATACGACCTGCTCCGACCGCTGATCGAAGATATTCTCGGCTCCGTGGGAGAGAATGCCGAGGGAGAACGGTCCGTCTTTCTCGTGGGAGACTGGAAACAGTCGATCTACCAATGGCGGGATGCCGCGCCCGACCGGCTCCGGGGCAGCATCGCCCCTGCCATAGCGAGCGGGCAGATCGCCACAGAGACGCTGCCCCACAATTACCGTTCAACACCGCTCCTTATCGAGTTCTTCAACAACCTGGTCGCCGCACTCTTCGACGGTACGGACAAAGTCCACCTGCAAGAGCCGCCGGAAACGCCGAAACATCCTTACAGCGGTCTCTCCGAGGTAGCCGTCATTCCGGCCGCCTGCAAAGCCGGAGACGAGCCGGCCTATGAGCGGCTCGTGGCGGCCATGATTCAGAAGAAGGGGGAGTGCGGGTGCCCATGGGGCGATATGGCGGTCCTCTGCCGCACCAACATACACATGGATAAGGCTGCGATGATGTTGGCGAATGCAGGCATCCCCACATCGGGAATCCGCGGCCGGGAGCTTCTGTCGCTTCGGGAGGGAACGGCGCTTTACCTGTCCCTCATCGCCCTTTTCATCGGCCACGACGGTCAATTTCTCCCTCGGGCTCTTGCCCCCCTGGGCTATAAAGAGGCACTGACAACGGCCATTACCGGGCTTTCCGGCACGATCGGCAACGCGACTCAGCCTCATCGTTTCGCCGCCTTTGCCTCGGCCCTGCGGGAACTGACGCCCCATTTCCCGCGTGTCCTCATCGAGACGCTCTGGGATGAGGCGGAACGCTACTTCGACCGGCCCGACGCCGTCGATGCGCCTGCCTTTCTGCGCTATCTGCTCACGATGTCGCACCTCGTCACCGTGCCCGAGGGGGAGCATGCCGACCGGGTAAAACTGGCGACGATTCACGGCACCAAGGGCCTCGAATTTCCCCACGTCTTCCTCTTCTGGAAGGAGGGGCGCGACCGGGTGCCCGAGATTCCTCACCCCGATGACGGCTGTCCGCTTAGCCTGAGCAAGGATGAACTGGCCTTTCTTGCAACCGGTCCCGTTCCGGGAGCGACGGTCATCGCCGAGGCGGCGGATGCGGCAAGGGTAGAGAAGGCCGAGGAAACGGCCAACCTTCTCTATGTCGCCGCGACCCGTGCGGTCCAGAGCCTGACAATCATCCTCCGGGCCAATGGCGAAGGCGCGCTGAAAGGCTTCAGTGAGTTGATGTTCCAGACAGCCCGGGAGGCCATCTCGAACGCCGAACGGACGGCATTCGGCTGGCGGCATGACTATGGCCCTGAGAGGCCGCGGCCTGCTGATTATGAGGAACTGGCGGCGCCCGATCTGGCCGGAATCCCCCAACCCATTAACGATGAACAAATGGACCCGACTCTCCGTTCCGCCGACATCGAGGCGGGGATCGAGCGCGGGATTCGCATCCACGAGGCCCTTGCCCGACTCACCAGCGGCGGCAGCACGCTCCCCCCGGGCATTCTCGCCGGAGAGGAGCAGGCCGTCGTCGAGAGGTTCCTGGACAACGCAAAGGTACAGGAGATTCTCTTCCGGCCCGGGAAAGTGCTCACCGAGCAGCACCTCTCCGACACCCGCGCCTTCGGTATCGTCGACCGGCTCATCATCGCCCCGGACCGTATCACCCTCATCGACTTCAAGACGGGCCGCGTGGGCCACCTGGCCGACAAGTACCTGCCCCAGATGCTCCGCTACAGGACCATCCTCCAGGAGCTGTTCCCGGCGCGTCCGGTCGAATGCTATCTGCTGTTTGTGGACGAACCGCAGCGGATTGTGATGATCTGATTCCTTCTCCACCGCCGATCACGAGCAATTCTCACTACCTCCCGTGGGGCTCTCTTATTGCGACAAAATCCGACCACAGGAATTTTCTCAGAAGTCATGGAAGATTAGCCGTCTCAAAAAAGAGAATCGGCAAGCTGCTGAAACGCAGCAACATCAGCAAGGAAAAGGGGATTTCTCCTGTAGCTGTTTTCCGCATGCTGTTCACCCTGGTCTTTAGCGGCAAGAGCCTGTACCGCACCCTCGAAGCAGAGGGAAGCTGCGGGATGAGAAAGGACACGGTGTATCGCTTTCTCAATTCGGTTCATACCCATTGGAGAAGATTCCTTCTGCTGTTGAGTTCGCAGGTGATCCGACAGGACCTGAAGCCGCTGACTGACGCCGGCACCATGAAGGTGCTCATCGCCGATGATACACTCTATCGACGCAATCGGAGCAAACAAGTCGAATTGCTTTCGCGGGTCTTTGACCATACGGACCATCGTTTATTATCGCGGATTCAGGATGCTTGCCCTGGCTTGGTCCGACGGCAACAGTTTCCTGCCCATTTCCTGCACTCTGCTGGCTTCAAGCAAGGAAAAGAATCGTCTGGTTCCCGTACGAACCGATCTTGACCGCCGCACCAACGGAGCGAAGCGACGCCTGGAAGCAATCCGCAAGGCAACCGATGTTCTGGTCGAGATGGTGGCCGAGGCCACCGAAACCGGAATTGAAGCCAGCCACCTTTTGTTCGACAACTGGTTTGCCTATCCCGCAATCATGAGGAAGTTGCTTTCCAAGGGGATGCATACCCTCTGCATGCTCAAGGTTACGGAAAAGATCTTTTATCGCTACCAAGGGGAGGATCTCCATCTGGCAGCCATCTGCCGGAAGATTCGCAAACGGCGAGGCCGCGCGAAGATTCTTGCTTCGGTCAGAGTCGAGATTGGCAAAGACGACAAGGGGATTCCCATTCCGGCGAAGATCGTCTTTGTCCGGGACCGCCGCGCCAAAAAGTGGCTGGCCCTTCTTTCCACCGATACCGTCCTGAGTGACGAAGAGATCATCACGACCTATAAGCGCCGCTGGGACATAGAGGTGTTTTTTAAAATGGCGAAATCATTTCTTAATCTCACAAAGGAGTGCTAGAGTCGGTCCTATGACGCTCTTGTGGCCCAAGTCCATGTGGTTTGCTGCCGATATATCATGCTGGCCCTTGCCAAACGGACGAACCAGGACCCCAGAACTCTTGGGGCCCTCTTTCATGCCTGCTGCGAAGAACTCAAACAAGTGACTTTTGCCGAGGCACTGGCCGTGATGGTGATGCTTTTGAAACAGGCGTTGGCAAATGTTCCGATATGACCAGTGAGCTAATTCAATCCTTGATCGAACGTTTTCTTAAGGAACTGCCGCCGATTTATGGGGCACGTTGGCTATTTGACCGGCAATATGGCACCGTTTCTTGTTAAAGAACATACAGTTAAGAGCATTTAAGCTTGTGCGAAAGTTGAGTTCATAATATACTGAACTGAGATGTTGCTCCGGGAACGGCAGTTCCCGAATGGTGCATTATGCGATACAAAGTTGAGCTTCTTAACTGGTCTGGAGCTGGCGAGAAAAAAGAATTATTCCATGTGGTTGTTTATGCGCAGAGCGGGAATGAAGCCATCATAAAGGCGCAAAAGAAATATGCGGTTAGACATCCCGTTTTTCCCTTGCCTCCGCCTGAAGTTATATTGAGTGAAAACGCAGATTTGTTTTCATTGGCCCAAAAGGGATTTCGTCGCAGGCGAAGATCAGCTCACTTTTATGAGGGTTGGCGGTGCCGTGCTCCCACATCCCCTACAGGGTGGAGCCGAACGTTCTGGCCATGGGCACCTTCACCGTGGGTGAGCTCATGACCACGAAACCTGTCCTATCGGGCGCTGCCTATATCAACAGGATGAGCGATTTTTATGCGGAGTGCCGCTTCGACCCCGGGAAGAATTGTCCGATCCCCCATCTTTACCGGGCTTTTCTTTCCCATCACGAGCGGCTGTTGAAAAAGAACCCACGCCTGTATGCGCCCATGTGATCTCTATCCAAGCGCGAAGCAGGCCTCAGGAGCAGAGACCGGGCCGTCTTCAAGATTCTTCAGGAGCTTTTATCCACGGGCAAGGAGATGGGTCCTGAAGATCTGCTTTGAATGGGCAGGGCTCTTTCAAAAAGGAGAATCGTATGAGTGCCGAAGCCGATGTCGTGATTGTGGGAGGCGGACTGGCGGGTCTTTGCTGTGCGCTGAGACTCCATCAGGAAGGGGTTTCCTTTATTCTTCTCGAAGAATCGGATGGATGGGGGGGAAGGGTGCGGACGGACCGGAAGGACGGGTTTCTCCTGGATCGCGGATTCCAGGTCCTGTTGACCGCTTACCCGGAAGCGCAGCGGGTTCTGGATTACCAGAAGCTGGACCTGCACTATTTTTATCCGGGAGCCCTGGTCCGATTCGGCGGACAATTTCATAAGGTCGCTGACCCCTGGCGGCACCCGCTGGACGGCCTGAAGGGGCTGTTCACGCCCGTGGGAAATATGGGCGATAAGATCAAGGTCGGGCGGCTTCGTCGAAAGACAATGAAAGGGACCATCGAGGACCTCTTTTGCCGCCCGGAAACGACGACCGTTGAGGCTTTACGAGGGATCGGATTTTCGGAAAAGATGATCGACCGCTTCTTTCGGCCTTTCCTGGGGGGAGTTTTTTTTGACCGGGAACTCGGGATTTCCAGCCGGATGTTCGAGTTCGGCTTCCGCATGTTTTCTTCCGGGGAAACGTCTCTACCTGGAGAGGGCATGGGAGCCATTCCCAGCCAGATCGCTTCCCGCATCCCTTCCGAGTCGCTTCGGTTGAATTCCAGGGTTGAATCCATCGGGGATCATCGCGTCATTCTTTCCAATGGGGAGACATTGACTGCCCGGGTTCTGGTCATGGCCGGCCAGGGGCCCGAAACCTCCCGTCTGCTGGGGGAGAAAAAGCCTCCGGGCTCCCGGAGTACGACCTGCCTGTACTTTGCCGCGGATGAACCTCCCTTCATGGAACCGTTACTGGTATTAAACGGAGAAGCGGAAGGGCCGGTCAACAGCATGACCATCCCCAGCCTGGTCGCCCCCGCCTATGCCCCCAAGGGCCAGGCCTTGATTGCCGTCACCATCCTGGGCCTTCCGACGCTTGGGGAGGATCAACTGACCGCAGCGGTTCGCTCGCAGCTCGCAGTATGGTTTGGTCCGCAAGTTTCCGCTTGGCGGCATCTCCGCACCTACTGGATCCGCCACGCCCTGCCCTTGCAGATCCCGCCGATTCCCGATCCAGCGGGACCGGTCCGTCCGGTGCGTCCGGGTCTCTACGTCTGCGGAGAATACGGATATCCCGCCTCGCTGCAATGGGCGATGGTTTCCGGGCGTAAGGCTGCCGAGGCGGTCCTGGAATCCCTTAAAGTTTGAGGATCGGAGGGTCTTATCGGCACACACCATCGAGTGTCTTGGTTCAGCGTGAATAGGACTTTTGGCCCGTTTGTGATAAACCATCATAAACAGAGGGAAGTCCATGAGAAAGAAACGTCACAATTACATCCCCGAGGAAAAAGTAGCCATCCTCAAGCGTCACTTGATTGATCATGTTCCCGTATCCAATCTGTGTAATGAAAATGAGACACATTCCGAACAAGTTTAGTGTTGCACCGGATCAGTTGGAACCGGCTTATTGATCCAGACGGCTGAGGGTAAGGCCTGCGGTTTGGGCATGTCCCGCTTGAACCGTTCCGGATGTTGTTCATAGGCTGCATTCAGAACAGCCTTCCGCTCTTTGATAGTCTGTCCCGCGCGTCCATAATGGACATCTTCGGGGGTCAGGAACCCGATGCCTGAATGGTGATGTTCCCGGTTATACCAGCGGAAAAAGTTCTGACAAAATGCCCGGGCATCTTCAATGGATCCAAACCGTTGCGGAAACGCAGGCCGGTATTTCAGGGTTTTGAACTGAGCTTCCGAATAAGGGTTGTCATTGCTCACATGTGGCCGGGAATGACTTTTGGTGATTCCCAGATCGGAGAGCAGGAATGCAACCGTTTTGGAGGTCATGCTGGACCCCCGGTCGGCATGGATCGTCAATTGTTCCGGTTGAATGTTCTGTTTTTCACAAGTCTGATCGATCAGTTTTCCAGCCAGAGAGGCCAGTTCCCGGTGGGCGACCATCCACCCCACGACATACCGGCTCTAAGAAAGTACTGAAAATCAGATCAGACATGCTTTTTCTTATTATGGCAAATGAGCCTAAAAGGCGAATCATCATATTGACGGAACCTGATATGCTCGAAGTCTGCTCAAAAGAAAAATCAGGTGGACGGGTCCCGCAGCAAATAGATTTTGTTTTGGCTGATCTGCCGGAAAACCTAAGGGAGAAGTTAACTCAGGCAAGAAAGAAGACATCCAAGAAAGTATCCCCAAAGGGTGTTGGATAGGAAACGCCCAAAAAGATTTTGTCAACCTCACTCTGCATCCCTACCTAACCCCAACATGAAAGACAAGCTGCTTTATCTGTCGTGTCGGCACTGATATCTTCCATATTGCAATGTATCGATATGGTTAATCTTTTATGTGCCGATTATTCCATTATGATGCCGAATGTGATATAGCGCTGTCGGTGTTGCTCGATATTTTCACGCTGGGTTGACTCTATGGGTCTTCTCGACATCCGTTCAATAGTGGCATTCTTTCCTTTCCTTTTGTCTGCTCACGTATTATCCATTCTATCGCATGCCGTGATCAGAATCGCCGAAGGTAACTTTGCCGAAATAAACGACGTCGTCATCAAAACTATGGATGAGTAATCCGCATGGAAGTGACATCAAATATCAAAGTGCCCCGCCCCGGTATGTTTGCCACAGTTCGTAACCGTCGAGGGATTGTTTCTGCGGTAGAACCTTTTGATGGCGCAGAAGGACGGCTTCATCTCGTTCATCTTGACTATAAGGACGACCAACTTCCTGCTGAAGAACAGCTCCTGTGGGAACTTGAGGCGAGAAAAGTCCTTCTCGAACCCACGGCCCTTCCGAACGTTGTTAACACCGATCCCATGCCGGCGGAAGATTTCGATGCCCTGTTACGGGCCTCACGCTGGACGGCAGGAATGCCCTTTCTCGATCCTGATGACGGTGGCCCGTTGGATTCTTTGCCCATTTCCAGCCCATTCCATAGCGCCGTCCAGATTGAGGACTTTCAGCTCGTGCCCCTTCTCAAGGCCCTGCAGATGCCCCGAGTCAATCTTCTGCTTGCCGATGACGTAGGTCTTGGCAAGACCATCGAGGCCGGATTGATCCTGAGCGAACTTTTACTGAGGCGGCGGATCCAGCGTGTCCTGATCCTGACTCCGGCCTCGCTCCGTCTCCAGTGGCGTGACGAAATGTGGGAAAAGTTTTCTCTGCCCTTTGATCTCGTGGACAGGGCCGAGACCCAGAACCTGCGCCGGCGCCTCGGCATGGATGCCAATCCGTGGCGCACTTTCAGCCGCATCATCGCATCCTATCATTACCTGCGTCAGGAAGATGTCCTTACACAGTTTCTGGCTGCCTGCCGCACTCCGGAGGGTTCGCCGCACCTGCCGTGGGACCTGCTCATCGTCGATGAATGCCACAACCTGATGCCGTCACCCTTTGGGGAAGAAAGCGATCTGTGCCGCATGCTTCGCCTGCTGGCGCCCCAATTCGAACACCGCCTGTTTCTCAGTGCAACACCGCACAACGGCCACACCCGCAGTTTTACGGGCCTCCTCGAAATTCTCGATCCGGTGCGCTTCAGTCAGACCGATGAGCTGAAAAAAGCGGAAAGGGAACGTGTCCAGCAGATTGTTCTCCGGCGTCTGAAAAGAGAAATCAACGCCCGAACCCATCCACCCAGGTTCTGCAAACGCAATCCGCCTCAGGCCCTCGTTCTTGAACTCTCACCTCAGGAGATCGCCTTGAGCACGGCTTTTGACGACTTCCGCAAAGCCATTCGGAAACTG
>Ga0265295_1000339_pt1 | contig 95326 bp, 90 predicted proteins | sample Munlansysbiofilm_FD_192503 | JGI IMG/M metagenome (GOLD analysis project Ga0265295, IMG submission 192503) | Leachate microbial communities from a municipal landfill in Southern Ontario, Canada - Methane capture system biofilm | ecosystem: Engineered > Solid waste > Landfill > Unclassified ... | reverse complement strand
GGATTCGAACCTCCGACCCCCTGCTCCCAAGGCAGGTGCGCTACCAGGCTGCGCTACACCCCGACGTTCAAGACGCTGTTGTTTATCACTGCAAAAATAAAATTGCAAGTATTTTGTCGCACAATTTTACGTCTGCCTCCAGAAGGTTGTCGCCAAATTCATCCAGCAGGCATCCTCAGCCACCCGTAACTGTGCAGCACGGGCTCGCGAAATGCCATACTGGCATCAGTACGTGATCATACGCAACTATAAGATTCAATCACGCAACTCATTCTCAGTCTCGACAATAGTGGCCTCTTCACTTGCTTTCGCCAAGCCCTCATCAGCTTGACCGACGCCCTGTCCAAGTTCGGCCCCCAGTAGATCCCCCTTGAGCCGCAGAAACTCCGCGTGTGAGATGAGTTTGTGATTATACATCTCCAGCAACCGCTCCAAACTGCGCATCCGCGATACGTGCGGATCTTCGAGTTGTAGAGGCTCATCTCCGCCCCACTCTTCAGACGGTGGGCTTCCCCCGACACGCATAGACGCCAACCCCCCCAGCAGACTGATCTCAACCCCTCGCCCTTGGGGGCGGATATGTTGAATCCTGCTACGCCGGCGTCTGTAACTGATATACAGCCATACCAGAAGAGAGGCGCATAACACAAGGCCCACGCCAAGAATCCAAGGCATGTACTGAACCAGGCCGCGGAAGAAAATTATAAAAAACCCGAGCAGCACCAATAGCACAACATGGAGAAGGAGGATCAGATAACCGGTGAATATATTTTTTATTATGCCGGGATTTTCCGGATCAGAAGCCATTCAAAAATGCTCTTTAAGCTTAAGGTTGTTTATACAAAAACTGTTTGACTGGGCGGAAGAGCCGACACAGATAGATGCGAACAGGGTACGCCCCAAACAGAATACTCAAAACGTTCAATATAGCTACGAGTCGCCTCTGGGGCAATAGGTTTCTCCCCTTGTGCTCCTTCACTTCCCCCACGTTCGGCATAGGCGCACACTTAAAGCTTAAAATTACGTTGCATTCCCACCATTAAATATCCAAATACTTGCAAAGACATGCTATTCTGTGCGGCTGAATATGCACAGACCCTAACGTTTAGAAATCCCAGAAGGAGAACATACTGTATGGAAATCAAGCCCCGTGTACGTCTACATACCAGCGCCGGTGATATTGTCCTCGAACTCTGCCCCGCAGAGGCTCCCATCAGCGTAGAAAATTTTCTGCAATACGTTAATGCTGGATACTATGACGGCAAAATTTTCCACCGGGTAATCCGTGGCTTCATGCTTCAGGGTGGTGGAATGGACGCACAAATGCGCGAAGACAAGCCTGGGCGTCCCATCCAAAATGAAGCCGCCAACGGGCTGAAAAACACAACCGGCACCGTTGCCATGGCCAGGACCCAGGTGGTAGACAGCGCTACAGCCCAATTCTTCATCAATGTTGCGGATAACGAGTTCCTCGATCATCGTGATTCCACCCCAGGAGGCTTCGGCTACGCGGTGTTCGGCAAGGTTGTTGACGGCATGGATACGGTAGAATTGATCGAAAACTCCCCCACCACAACACGTGGGCACCATCAGGATGTGCCCAAAGAGCCTATTACAATACTACGTGCAAGCGTTGAAAGCGACCCATCTTGCCCCTCCTGATATAAGCTCTTTTCAACTTATCTTATGTGCTCAACCCTTTACCGCAACCACATACTTGAGGTAACGCCCTTCGGGGCAGGTCACCAGAAACGGAAAATCTGGCCCCTGCCCACTCGTCTGAATTACCCGCAGGGGTGTTGCAGCCTGCAGCGCCCCGCGGCGTAATTCTTTCAGGTATTCGAGCAGGTCAACTTTCTGGTGGTTGGATGAAGTTATCAGGGTTCCTCCCTCGCTAAGCACCCCCAGAGCCGCAGCTACAAGGTTGGAGGTGCCGCCGCTGGTGGTAAAGCGACTCTTACCCACGGTGGAAAAACTTGGCGGATCCATGATGACCGTGTCAAACACGCTGCGTTTCTGCGTCAGCCGTGCCAAAATCTTGTGGCAGTCGCCCACGAGAAATTCATGCGTTGCGGGATTAAGACGGTTAAGGGCAAAGTTATGCTGCGCCCGCTCTTGATACAGCGCAGAGGCATCCACACTGATAACCTGTGCCGCCCCGGCTGCGGCAGCAGCTACCGAAAATGCCCCCGTAAATGAAAACAGATTCAACACCCGCCTGTTTGCACAAAAAGGGATGATATCTTTTCTGTTCTCGCGCTGATCCATAAACAGCCCTGTGTGCAGGCCACGTTTTAAGTCAACATCAAACAACAGCCCATTTTCCTTAACCTGCACAAGATCCGGCGCTGACTGCCCCAGCAGCAGGGTGCTGTACGTTTTATCCCCTTTTTTCTCCAGCGCCCGAGTTTTACGCGGACGGAATTTCTCGTAAATACCCTGCGGACGCATTAAACGCTGCAGCGCCTGCAGCATGGGTTCGCGATATGGTTCCCATATCCTGCTATAGAGTTGTACCAGGAGAAAATCTGCATATAGATCCACGGTAAGGCCTGGCAGCAGATCGCCTTCGGCATTTACCAGCCGATATGCGTCACACTGAGTTGGCTCAATAAAGCACCTGCGCAACCTATATGCTGCTTCAAAGCGGGTGTAAAACCAGGGTTCATTTATGCACGGCGCGCTCCCATCCTGCGGCCAGCCTACAACGCGTGCGACAATCCTGTGATCATCGTCGCGCAGGGCATACGCTAACAGCGCGCCATCCGGCCCCGCCAAAGCGATATACTCACCGATTGCACCCGCAGGCCACTTAGCGGTATAGCGATCGCGGATAACCCACGGGTGCCCAAGCTTTAACATCTGTTCTGTCTGCGCACCCACCACGCAGTGTTTCCATCCCCTGGCTACCATAAACAGTATTTCCAATCACAATTAATAATTTAAAACCATTGTTAAGGCCGACACTTCAAAGATGAGGCTTGCATTATTATTCCCACACTCGCCTGCACCATTCCAGGCGCGCACCAAGTATGTTATCATCCCGACCAACAGGTGCGCTCAGTGCGCAAGTGTACTAATACTAAGTGTAGTGTCCACTTATGACCGTTATACTCCCAAACCCCTATCCCCATATAGCAGGATAACTTCAGCCGTGGCGTCAAAAACAGAACAACATCTTGAAAACCTGCTCAAGCAGGTGGAACCGGGCTCTACCCGGCACACTATTCTGCATAGTGCCAGACAATTCAAGTCTTCTTGGGTTGAGTTGGGCCAGTTGCTCGCACAAGTGCGCAGCGCACAGTTATATCAGGAATGGGGGTACGCCGATTTTGCCCAATACTGCGCTCGGGAAATCCGCATCCGCCAGCAGACAGCGGACAAGCTCACCTGCGCTTACCAGTATTTGAGAACCCACAATCCACACGTGCTTGAAGATTCTGCCACCCCCGTCCCGCCACCCGATTATCGGAGCCTGAACCTGCTGGATCAGATTAATACCGAGAACTTGATGGAACCAAACCAGCTCGAAGATTTGCGCCACCAGGTTTTTTCCGGCACCATGCCGCACCCAAAACTGGCCAGGACCTTTCGCGATCTCAGACGAGGACACGCCCCTGAGCTGGAAAATCAGTACCTGGATCTCAAAAATGCCCTGAGTGCAGCCAAACGTTTTCAGTCCAGCCTGGAAAGTCTGCCCCCTGAATTAAAAAAACAACTTGAACTCGATGCATTTATTCACGCGCTGGAACAAGCACTGGAGTTAATGGAGCCGCAGGCAGAGCCTGAACCCGGTATATGAACGTTAAGCACTCCACCATACAGGATAAATAATGAATAAAGAAGCAGCTGTTACCATGTTCATGCAGGCCTTTTTCGGCGACACCGCGGCTGGCACAGCCGGGCAGCATCGCACGTTGGTGGAAGAAAGCAGTCGATATCTGAAAGCGGGGAAAAAGCAGCTTCTATTCAATGAAGGGGATCAAGGCTCAGAGCTGTTCTTTCTGGCGCGGGGAAAGGTTAAACTGTTCCGAGCCACTGAAGATGGGAAGGAGGCTGTAATCCGCCTGCTGGATGCGGGTGAATACTTTGCTGAAATACTGCTGCAGCTGAAAAATCGCTATCCCGTAAGTGCCATCACCCTTGAAGAGAGCGAACTGCTTGCCATCGATGCCCACAAGATTCTCAACCACATCGAGAGCAACCCCGCCGTTGCCATGCAGTTCATAGGGTCGCTGTCGCAGCGGATCAAATATCTGTTAAGCATGGTGGAACAGCTGACCCTAAGTGATATTCGGCAGCGGCTGCTCCACTATCTGCGCGCGTTAAGTGAAAAACAACATAGCAGACACATCCGACTGCCGGCTGCCAAAGGGGAAATTGCATTGCTTCTTGGCACTACAGCTGAAACGTTCTCCCGCTTGCTAGGCAAACTCACCGCTGAGGGGATAATAACCGTGACTGGCCGCAATATCACTATCGAAGATATGGATATTCTGCTGCGAGAAGATCAACTCTCATCTGTTCAGGAATGATGCGGGATGATGTAGCAGAGCAAAAACTGGGCTAAAAAACCAATGCAGCCAATACAGCGGCTGCCGCCGCAATGCTTATTGCGGCGTTGGAGGTCCAGTCTGATCCGGTGAATTCAGGCCACAAACAGACGATATGAAGAACCTTCGCGCTCACGCTTGAGAGACCCACTTCGGTCCATCTGCAAGAGCACTGTCTGCAACGCTTTGCGCTTTTCCTCCGGGATGCTGGCATAGATTTCGGTCTGGAGCATCCCCGGTGAACCGGCGACCAGCGCAACAATGCGTGCATGCAGGTCTGGTTCATCCGAAGCCGACGCATCCGAAGCTGTTACCTCCGGCTTGGGCTCCATTTTTTCGGGCGCTACCTCCGCGCTATTATGTGCATGCACACGGGTGCCGTCCCTATCTTCAGCGCTTTGCTTAATCCCCTGCCCCGATTTCGGCTCGGGTTTCTCCACGGATTTTCGTGCCGAGGCTGCGCCCCCAAAATGGCGATAAAAGAAGATTCCCAACCCTCCAACTACCAAAAGCACAAACACAATCTGTCCCAAAACATCCCCCCTGCAGTTCTGCGCTACTCATGTCTGCTTCAACCATTATACAAACTCAAAAATGAAGCTTAAATATAACTATAACTACGTTAAATCGGCAGAATAAGCAATAAAAAGCCCACTTGAGCTTCTCCAACCAACAAAACCTACCCCTCTTTCCGATTTTCCACCTCAGGGAGCGAATCTGACGTTGCGGAGTCCTCGGTCTCTTCGGTAGGGTGCGGGGCATTTTGCTCTCGCAGTTTGCGCAGCTGTTCGCGCTCCAGATCATGGAAATACTTATCCTCAAATGCCTTTTCCCGCTGCTCCCATATATTTTTCTTCATCCGTAACCTCTGTATAATTTTTGCCATGCACGACCCTTTCACATAGCCTTTATCCCGCCCCATACTTAACTGGTGGTCAACCATGGAACCGTCCTTGAGTCTGTTTAGTTTCCTCTCAGACCAAACCTTTGCCAGTTTCACGTTAGAACACTTATGCGTATTACGCTTGTATTCTATGCTAAAAACATCCGCGCGTGGCACATATTAACTGCAAACAAACTGGTAGCAGCCGGCTCCAAATGCTGCATTTTTACCCAGGTTCATAATACTGCCCAGTTGCAGAACAGGCAAGATCGCTCCGCTGGCATCCCCGCGCATGTGCAGACGCCCGCATACACCACCCAGCGGATTGGAAGCGCCCGCAGCTCCTCTTAATTCGCGCCAGTCATGCCAATATAATTTATTTGCCACGCACATCAAATCCGGAACTTCTAAAATTGGAGGGGGGTCCAATTCAACTCCGCAATGGATATAGAGCATCGAGGTGACGCGGCGGAGCACAAAAGGATACAGTTGGTTGAAGTTGGGGGTAAACATGGGCCTACCCCCCGGAAGAAGGCGCGCCGGAGTGCTGAAGGTAAGCTCGAATTGACTGCAAGCCTGTGGCTGCCCTTCGAGCCACCAGCCCAAATCAAGCAAAGGGATGTTTTGGCAATTCTGCACGCCGTGGTTATTCCAAACCTCCGAGAAAACCCCACCTGCATCACTCGAGGTCACCCGTTCAAGCTCAAAGCGCCCGCTATCAAGCCGCAAACCCGCCCGCCCCAAAGTGGAAAAAACTTCAATAAGAGGCAGCGTTTTAGCGTGCACATCCCCGAACAGCACCACTTCGAGCTGCAATATCTCCCCCCTGGTGTAATGACCGCTGCGTGTGGCCATAGGGGAGAGCACAAACGCCGGGGCGCCTTTCTGGTAACGCTTTAGTGCCAGCGGATCTGCAGGGAGTTGCGGTTCAAACAGCTGGCTGAAGAGGGCGGGCCTATGTTGCAAAACCTGGCGCGCAGCGGTGCGCATGCGCCTGCGCAGACGCAGCAGCGTCTGCATATCAATGTCAATGCTTTCGCCCATCCGACATTCTAACCGTAGATGCGCGAACTCCGCCTGTGCCAGCAAGGTTCGAATATCGTTTTGTTTTAGCAAGATCTACCTGCCTTTGGGTAAAGGGGAAAACAAGCGGCAGTACAGGGAGCCGATTGCTTTATTCCATCCCTTTTGCTAATGTGCGCAGGAATCGAAGCTGCATGGACTATGCGTGGCAATACAACCAGCATCCGGCTTCATTACCTGCATCCAGCACACAGTTTCTCCTATGCCTAACCACAGGACTCTTACCAATTATGTTCAAGTTTGATCTGTTGCACACAGATAAACATACCAAAGCCAGGCGCGGACGCCTGCAGACCCCGCACGGTGTTATCGAAACCCCGATTTTTATGCCCGTTGGAACCCATGGGGCCCTGAAGGCTTTGACGCCCGACCAGGTCCGTGCCACCGGCGCACAGATTATCCTGTCGAACACCTATCACCTCCATCTGAAGCCGGGTGAAAATCTGGTGGAAAAAGCGGGCGGGCTGCACAAATTCATGCACTGGGACAAACCTATCCTTACCGATAGCGGTGGGTTCCAGGTCTTTTCCCTGCCGAAGAAAAAAATCACCGATACCGGCGTGTTTTTTCGCCACGAAATAAGCGGTAAAGATGTATTTTTAGGGCCTGAAGAAGCCATGCACATCCAGAATAAACTTGGCGCTGACATTATCATGGCTTTTGACGAATGCATACCTTACCCTTGCAGCCATGAGTATGCAAAAAAATCGATCCAGAAAACTCTGCGCTGGGCCGGGCAGTGTCAGAGCGCGCACGCCCGTAAAGATCAGGCACTGTTCGCTATTGTACAGGGTGGAGTCTTCGCCGACCTGCGGCGTGAATGTGCCGAGCAGCTTACCTCCATGGATTTTCCCGGCTACGCCGTGGGCGGCGTAAGCGTCGGCGAGGGACTTGAATTACTCAAATCAGTGGTGGAAGATACCGAACCATTTTTGCCCGCGCATAAGCCGCGCTATCTCATGGGGGTGGGGTTGCCGGAAGATATTCTTGAGAGTATTGAGCGGGGCATGGATATGTTTGACTGTGTCATCCCCACCCGCTACGCCCGCAGCGCAACTCTGTTTACCTCCCATGGCAAACTGCGCCTGACCAACCGCTGCTACCGGCGTGATTTCTTCCCGGTGGATCCGCTCTGCGACTGCTACTGCTGTCGTAATTTCAGCCGCGCCTACCTGCACCATCTCTACAACGCAAACGAGATTCTCTCCGCAACCCTGGCGGCTATTCACAATGTGCACTTTTACCTGAACATGGTGGAGCAGGCACGCGCCGCGATCGAGGACGATAACTATCGGGAGTTTAAGCAGGAGTTTCTGGGTAACTACGGTTTCTTTGAGCGTAAGAAGGGCTAACCTAACGGTCGACTCTGCAATTCTGGGGTGTTTCCCAATTGCATGAACGCATGCGTACTTGAACGATGAAAGGTGGATTATTGGACTCAACCAGAGGGTTCAATCCGGAACGTGTGGTGCTGCTGAAAAAGGCGCTCACCTGCACCGCAGCGCAACTGTACCCTTTGGTGGCTAAGGCTGATACCGAAGTGCTCAGGGCTGCCCTTAAGAATGTTGCTCTGGGGCCGGAGCATATGCAGGCCATCCTGCAGCGCCGGGACCTTGACGCTGCAATCCTGACCTTGATATGCAGACATGCGTTGAGTCGCGCGCGCGAAGTGGCGAAGCCGCTATTGTCTCATCCCTGCATCAACCCGCAACAGATAAAAACGGTGCTGGATAAACTCCACCTGCTTGAATTACTCAATATCGCCATCCTGCCGGGGCAAGCTACAGATGTTCGCATCGCGGCGGAACACAATATATGCATGCGTCTGCCAACAACTGCGCTGGGTTCCAAGATAACCCTGGCGCGGCGCGCTACCTATCCGGTACTTGAAGCCCTGATGCGTGAAGGTGATCCACGCCTGCTTGAGCCGTGCCTGAACAACCCGCGGATGAAAGAGGTCGCGCTCAACAAGTTTCTGCGCGGGCAAAATGTCGACGGCGCAAGCATTAACACAATCGCCCGCCACCCGCGCTGGAATAAGCGCCCGAACATCCGGCGCGCAATCCTGAGCAACCGGCATACTTCAAGAGACCTGTTTGCCCAGTTCCTCCCGGGGCTCCCTGCGGAGCAGGCCCGCCAACTGCTTTACAGCAAACACCTGCAGTACTGCCAAAAAGAGTGGGTCCGCGACATTTTAGCGCAAGCAAACACCCGCAAAGGTTAATCCAGCGCCACCACAAAACCGCTACCGAACCCTGCCGTCAACATGCGGGCGCGCCCTTGTTCGGCCGCCGCCAGAGAGTCGAATTTCCCAGCTCTGACCCGAAAATAGTGCTGCCCGTTGACCAGGGCGGGACGAATTTCGGCAAATGTATACTCCTGCCGCAGAAGATCGCGCAGACGCACGGCATTATCCTCCAGCGCAAACGCACCAAGCTGAACACCGAAAGGTCCCTGCATAATATCCTGCGGCAGCTTAAAATATGTATCCCCGTGGGTATCGGTTTGGCGATATCCAAGGGCCGTCACCCGCACCGGAGCGGTACCCCGCCCGACCACATCGAGACTACTGGCAGCAGTGTAAGACAAGTCGATGATACGCCCCTCTACAAAAGGGCCGCGATCATTGATGCGCACCACTTCACTGCGCCCGTTGGCAAGGTTATCAACCTTGACAAAGACCCCCATGGGCAACGTTTTATGCGCGGCGGTCATGGCGTACATATCGTACACTTCGCCATTGCTGGTTTTGCGCCCATGGAATTTATCTCCATACCAGCTTGCAATCCCATCCTGGATAAACCCATCGTGCTCCAGGAGCGGGGTATAGCGCTTGCCATACACCTCGTACGGTTTCTGCCACCCTTTCAGTTTGGTGGGGGCTGGCCTGGTTGCTTCAGGCACTTCATGTAAATCTTTCCCCGGCAGCGGCAACTCTGCCCTGCGGGGTGAACCACACGCAGTCAGTGTAAGCAACATGATGAAGAACAGCAATCGGTGCATGTTTAATCCCCCAATGCAGCGCATACGCTTACCCAGGCAGCTACTCTTCGGTGCTACCCTCGGCTACAATCGTCATGGCGCGGAATTTTTCATAGCGCTGCTCCACCAGCTCTTCTGGTGTCAGCTTCTGCAACTCCTCCAGGTGATGTTTCAACTGCTCCTTGAGCTTGGCACATGCGGCAGCAACATCGTTGTGCGCCCCCCCGACGGGCTCGGAGACAACACCGTCGATTACACAACCCAACTCATCAATATCAGTAGCGGTCAGTTTCAGCGCTTCTGCGGCCTGCGGTCCTTTGGTTCCGTCATTCCACAATATCGCGGCACAGCCTTCGGGCGAGATCACCGCATAGATGGAATACTCCAGCATCAGAACCCGGTTTCCCACCGCGACAGCCAGGGCACCACCTGAGCCCCCCTCCCCGGTTATGGTTACAATTACCGGAACCTTCAGCGCCGCCATTTCGCGCAGGTTGCGCGCGATCGCTTCAGCCTGACCGCGTTCTTCCGCGCCAATGCCCGGATAGGCTCCCGGGGTATCGACAAAGGTAAAAATAGGCAGACCAAACTGCTCCGCCATTTTCATGACCCGCAATGCCTTGCGGTACCCTTCCGGGTTGGGCATGCCGAAGTTACGCACCACCTTTTCTTTGGTATTATGCCCCTTCTGGTGCCCGATTATGGCGCAGGGTTGCCCATCCAAGCGGGCAAAACCGCACACCAGTGCCGGATCATCGCCAAAAAGACGGTCACCATGCAACTCAAACCAGTCGGTAAAAATCCCATTGATGTAATCTAAGGTATATGGCCTGCGCGGATGGCGGGCCAATTGGGTGCGTTGCCAGCGGGTCAGTTTCGAAAATATGTCTTCACGCAACTTTTCCGCTTTGGCTTCCAGTTTTTTCAATTCACTACTGAAATCCACACTCTCCGTAGAATACTCACGCAGTTCATAAATCTTCTTGTTAAGATCAACCAGAGGTTTTTCAAAGTCCAGATATGCCAGCATTATGAATCTCCTGTTATGGCGTTAAACACTGCCCTGCTCCCCCGTCAGGTTAGAGGTGGAGGCTACAATCTAACACCACGTTTTACTTATCCTAAAAACGATTTTGTAAAATTCTACGCATAAGAAGAGCTTAGTAGGGTCCAAACTCTGGCGCACCGCTCTATTTTCCTGATTATTTCAGGCATACTATATAATTCACTCGAATGTGACAACGTTATATCCGAATAAATTTTCTACCGCCTGCACAAATTCATCACTGGCCGCGACCCCGAGTTCTTGTGCCGCCAAAATGCTGGTTTCGCTACGGTTGGGAACCACCACCAGCAACTCAACCCTGCAGGTACCGCTGTAGCGCATAATAGTGTGTTTTAACTGGCGCAGATGCTCTTCGGTCAGCCCTGGAGTGCTGAGCCTGATCTTTACTTTGCTGGTCTGGCGCTCTTTGACCATCTGCAACGGGATTATTTCATTGGCAAGAATCTTACTGCTGTCTTCGCCAGCATCGAGGGTGCCGTAAACCATCAGGGGATCATCCCCGTCCAGATATTCGGCAGCGGCCTGAAATGCTTCCGGGAACACCACCACCTCGACCGAACCAGTCAGGTCTTCCAAGGTGACAAACGCCATTCTGTCCCCTTTTTTGGTTATCAGCTCCTTGGATCCGGCCACCATGCCGCACACCCTTACTTCAGCCTTGTCTGGCATATCCACCAGACCAGCGCTGTCACAGGTAGCAAAGTTTTTAATATCTGCGGCATGGCGCGACAGGGGATGTCCGGTTATATAAAAACCCAGGGCTTCTTTTTCCCGCAGGAGCAGCTCTTTGTCCGGCCACTCCTCAAGGGCGGGCAGATCAGCATAGCCGTTGCCCCCGTGAGACAACATCTCATCGATCTCAAACAGCGACTCCTGCCCCTGCTGGCGCTCGCGCTGAATTTTCTGCCCAATTTCCATGGCGTCTTCCAGCACCGCCATGTACTGCGAACGCTTCCCTCCCAGAGAATCGAGGGCTCCGCAGCACACGAGAGCCTCTACCACCTTCTTGTTTACCTTGCCCAACTCCACCCGCTCACAAAAATCGTGCAGCGACTTAAACGGCCCCTCTTCGCGCATTCGTATAATCGATTCCAGCGCGGCGCTTCCAACTCCCTTTACCGCCCCAAGGCCAAAGCGGATCGCATTTTCATACACCGTAAACGAGCGGATGGAGGCGTTAATATCCGGCGGCAGCACCGCGATCCCCATCGCGCGCACCTCGGCGATATTTTTTATCACCTTGTCAGTATTTTCCATATCTTCGGTGAGGAGTGCCGCCATGAATTCCACCGGATAGTGCGCTTTAAGATATGCAGTCTGATATGCTATGAGAGCATATGCGGCAGAGTGTGACTTATTGAACCCATACGCGGCAAATTTAGCCATAAGATCAAACACCGCTTCAGCTTTTTTCTCATTCAGCTTGTTTTTCCGCGCGCCGGCCATAAAGAGCTCTTTTTGCTTCTCCATCTCTTCGGCCTTTTTCTTGCCCATGGCGCGGCGCAGCAAATCCGCGCCCCCAAGAGAATAGTTGGCCAGCACCTGCGCAATAAGCATAACCTGTTCCTGATACACGATGACCCCATAGGTATCATCAAGAATAGGTTCGAGCTGCGCAAAATCGTAGACAATCTTCTTCTTGCCGTGCTTGCGCAGAATAAAGTCGTCCACCATCCCCGAGCCAAGGGGGCCAGGGCGGTACAGGGCGCAGGCTGCGATAATATCTTCAAAGCAGTTGGGTTTGAGCTTGACCAGCAGCTCCTTCATCCCCGAGGATTCAAGTTGAAACACCCCGGTGGTGTCGCCGTGGCTCAAGAGCGCATAGGATTTTTCATCGTCCAGGCTGATCTCATTCAGATCAAATTCCGGATTGCTGCTGGCGTGGATCAAATCCAGCGCTTTGTCGATAACCGTAAGGGTTTTAAGTCCGAGGAAGTCGAACTTGACCAGGCCGATCTTTTCCACATAACTCATCACAAACTGAGTTGCCTGATTGCCGGATTTTTGGTCTGTGTATAAAGGGAGATAATCGGTCAGGGGTTCCGGCGTAACTACGAGCCCGGCGGCGTGGGTCGAGGCGTGGCGCGTCAATCCTTCAAGACGCAGGGCAATACTGATCAATTCCTTAACGCGCACATCCTTTTTGGCCAGGTCCTGCAGACGCGGTTCCTGTTTTAACGCTTCACTGAGGGTGATATTCAGCACCGTCGGCACCATCTTGGAGATCTTATCCACTTCTCCGTACGGCATGTTGAGCGCACGCCCCACATCACGAATAACCCCCCTGGCTCCAAGGGTGCCGAAGGTGATGATCTGGGCCACATTGGCTTCGCCATATTTCTGCTGGACAAACCGAATGACCTCTTCACGCCCATAGATGCAGAAATCCACGTCGATATCGGGCATGGAGATCCGCTCCGGATTGAGGAACCGCTCAAACAGGAGATCGTAGGGCATCGGGTCGATGTCGGTTATCCGAATCGCATAAGCCACCAGACTGCCGGCGGCGCTGCCACGCCCTGGTCCGACGGGGATATTGTGATCTTTGGCCCAGTTGATAAAATCGGCTACGATGAGGAAGTAACCTGGAAACCCCATGCTTATTATGGTCTCCAGCTCGCGCTCAAGGCGCTGCTGATACTGCTCTTCATCTACCGAACCAAAAGCGGGGTTCTTTACCCTTATGGCGGCGATGCGCTCCTTGAGCCCTGCATGTGCCATCTCAGTGAGCACTTCATCCAGGCTCTTATCTTCGGGTTTCTCATACTGGGGAAAATGGTAGGTGTTGAAATCAAATTCAACATTACACCGCTGCGCAATCTCAATCGTATTGCTCAGTGCTGCAGGGGCATAATTGAAAAGTTCGCGCATCTCGTCGGCAGAACGAACGTAAAAACCATCGTTGGGAAAACGCATCCGTTTTTCATCGTCCATGGTCTTCCCCGTTTGAATACACAACAGCACTTCATGCGCATATGCATCTTTTTGGGTCAGATAATGGCAGTCATTGGTCGCAACCAGCGGCAAGTCAAGATCGTTGCTCAGCTCGATCAGCCCGGTATTGGCCGTGGTCTGCGCGGGGATCTTGTTTTCCTGCAATTCAAGATACAGGCGGTTATTGTCAAATATCTGCGCCATCTGCTGGGTACGCGCTCTAGCCTCGTCCATGCAACCAAGATTGATCAGGGTGGGGATCTCCCCCCCCAAACAGGCTGTCATAGCGATGAGCCCTTCGTTATGCTCTGCAAGCAGCTCCCAGTCAATGCGGGGCTTATAGTAGAACCCCTCACGCGATGCCGCCGATACAAGCTGGCACAGGTTTTTGTACCCGGCTCTATTTTTGCACAACAGCACCAGGTGGTACGCAGCTTCGGATGAACCCCGCGCGTTCTTCTTTTCAAACCGGCTCGAGGGGGCAACATACACCTCGCACCCGATGATCGGCTTCACCCCTGCTTTAGCCGCGCGGGTATAAAACTCGATCGCCCCGAACATGTTGCCGTGGTCAGTTACCGCCACGGCGGGCATCTTCAGCTCCTTTACCCGGTCGATAAGCTCTGGAATACGGATGGCGCCATCAAGCAGGCTGTACTGGCTATGCAGATGGAGGTGCACAAAATCAACGTGTTTCATAGGTAATACACTTCATGAGAAAAACGGTTAAAGGGCAGGTAGAGGATGCAGGTACGCATATCACGGGGTTACCTGGCGGTCCACTTTTGCAGTGGCCTGCCAGGACTGATCGCAGTTACCCCTGGTGGCAGCGCTGTTATGCCAGAACACAGAGAATCAGCTACCACAGCTATCAAGGGGATCAAGACCAAGGTTCTGCAGCATGGTGGTGAGCGAAATCAGGGGCAGCCCGATAAGGGCGGTATAATCTGTCCCCCCAACCTGCTGCATCAGGGCGATGCCCAACCCTTCGATCTTGAACGACCCGGCGCAGTCAAACGGGGATTCACGTTCAAGGTAGTTTTTTATCTGTCTGCGGCTCAAGGCGCGCACCACCACAGTGGAAACCACACTTGCAGTCTGGGCCTGACCGCTGCGCGCATCCACAACGGCCAGACCAGTATAAAAATGGTGTTTTTTCCCCGCCATCCGCTCGAGCTGGGCCTGTGCGGTGGCCATGTCGCCGGGTTTGCCCAGAACACGCCCTGTCGCATCACAAAAAACCTGATCAGACCCGATAATAACTGCCTCCGGGCAGGTCGCGACCAAACTGCGCGCCTTGCCCAGCGCCAGATGTTTAACCTGCAGTTGTGGCGCCACGCCGGGGGTGATGGATTCAATAAAATCCGGCGCTACCGCCTTGAACGCAAGGCCCAGGCGTGCGAGCAGATCGCGACGGTATGGGCTGGTGGAAGCCAGAATTAGCAAGCGTTGCATAAATATAATTCTTAACTGACGTTAGGATTACTTATTCTGCTGCTGCGTCTGCCATTGTTCGAGCCAGTCCAGCAGTACGCGGGTTTTCTCTTCCATCAATGGCTTGTCGCCCCGGCTTTCGACATTCAACCGCACCACCGGCTCGGTGTTTGAGCTGCGTAGATTAAAGCGCCAGGCACCGAAATCCATGCTCAGGCCATCCACATGTTCAATGGAGCGTGCCTGCGGGGCGTATTCCTGTTCCAACGCTTCGAACGCCGCCGGCGCATTCTTCACGGTACGATTTATCTCCCCGCTGGCAGGGAAAGCTGCAATCCGCTCTGCCACCAGTTGGGATAACGGTTTCCCGCTTTTAGCCATCAATTCCAGCACCAATAACCATGGGATCATGCCACTGTCAGCATAGGAAAAATTTCGGAAGTAGTGATGCGCACTCATCTCTCCACCGTAAACGGCATCTTCTTTGCGCATCCGCTCCTTGATGAAGGCGTGGCCGGACTTGCTCTCAATCGCTATCCCCCCACCGGCTTCAACTATTTCCAGCGTATTCCATATCAGGCGCGGATCATGAACGATTCTGGCGCCGGGTTCTTTCTGCACAAATGCAGCAGCTAGCAGGCCGACGATATAATAGCCCTCAATGAATTCGCCCTTCTCATCAAACAGAAAACAGCGGTCGAAATCACCATCCCAGGCGATCCCGGCATCTGCACCATGTTCAACAATGGCGGTAGCGGTGGATGCGCGATTCTCAACCAGCAACGGGTTGGGAATCCCATTGGGAAATCTGCCGTCGGGGTTATGGTGCACTTTTATCATTTTACACGGCAGATGGGGTTCCAGGGCATCAAGAACCGGCCCGGCACAACCGTTCCCCGCATTTACAACTATTTTAAACTCCGGCAGGGGGCTGTCCAGGTAAGAGAGCAGATGTTTGATATAATCTGCACGTACATCCAGCGGTGTTACGGTTCCAAACCGGTGCGGATCATCGAACTCCGCCGCTTCCGCCAGTTTTTTTATTTCCACCAGACCGGTGTCGGCGCTGATGGGGCGTGCCTCTTCGCGCACCAGTTTCAAACCATTGTAATCTCTGGGGTTATGACTGGCGGTCACCATGATGCCGCCATCCATTTTTTCATGGAACGTGGCGAAATATACCTCTTCAGTGCCGCACAGGCCGATATCATACACATCGACCCCGGATTCAGTGAGCCCCAGACACAGAGCCTCGCTAAGGAGCGGGCTGGTAAGACGCACATCCTGCCCGACCACCACCCGCCGCGGTTGGAGGAACTGCGCATAAGCGCGCCCGATGCGATACACCACCTCTTCATCCAGTTCATCGGGAATTCTACCGCGAATATCATAGGCTTTAAAACTGGTAATCTCCATGGGGAATCCTTTAATTAAAGATGAGCGTTAAGTGAGTCACGCACCAGAAAACATAACGCTGGGCGCTGCCCCGCACCAGAACCAAATTAAACGAGCCGCTGAACAGCTCCTTACCCGAAGTGCTCCAGACGACGCTGACGCAACGGCTTTAAGTGCCAACAAGTGTAGCCTGAGCCTGAGCCGGGGTCAAACTTCATGTGCTCAGCCCCGCGCAAGAATAAGGCGCGCTGCGGCCGCCAGATCGGCGCAGACGTCGATGACGCCACGCTCAAGCCATGCTGTGGTCTGCGCCTGCTTCAGGGTCTGCTCTCCATATCCGGTCCGCACCAGAACAGGATGGCATCCAGCGCTGATGCCTGCTTGCAGATCAGCGCCCTTATCTCCTACCATGTACGAACGGCTAAGGTCGATGTTCAACTCCGCCGCCGCCTGCAGCAGCATCCCCGGCTCTCCCTTCCGACATGCACAAGTGCAGGTAAACTCTCCGCTTCCGGCGGTGGGATGATGGGGACACAAGTAGAACGCATCAACCGCGGTATGGTATTTCTTAAGCTCTGTCTGCAGATATTGATGCAGGTGCGCCACCTGGCTGTGGGTGAAATAGCCGCGCGCAATACCGGACTGATTTGTCGCAATCACCACCAGATACCCCGCCCGCTTCAGTTGGGCAATCGCCGCGGGGACTCCGGGGATAAAGGCAAATTCGCGCGGGTCTATGAGGTAGTCTTTCTCTACATTGACGGTACCGTCCCGATCCAGAAATACGGCTCTGTTTGGGGCCCTGTCTGGTGTTTTGTCCGGTGTCTGGCGCATCTATCAGGCTATTCCCACTCAATCGTGGCCGGTGGCTTGCTGGAGATATCGTAGGTTACCCGATTTATCCCTTTCACTTCATTGATGATTCTGTTGCTGATCCGCGCCAGGTCGGCATATGGCATGGGATACCAGCCCGCGGTCATAAAGTCTTTGGTTTCAACCGCACGTAGCGCGACGACGTACTCATAGCTGCGCCCGTCCCCCATGACACCGACACTTTTGACCGGCAGAAACACCGCAAAAGCCTGGCTGATCTTATCGTAGTGCCCACTGGTAACCAGCTCTTCAATATAGATAGCATCGGCCTGGCGCAGGATATCAGCGTACTCCTGCTTCACCTCTCCCAGTATTCTGACCCCAAGGCCAGGTCCGGGGAAGGGATGGCGCCATACCATGGAATGGGGCAATCCGAGCTCTTCCCCAATGGCGCGTACTTCATCCTTAAACAGCTCGCGCAGGGGTTCAAGCAGCTTGAGTTTCATGTGCTCGGGCAACCCCCCCACGTTGTGATGGCTCTTGATATTCTGCGCTTTGCCTGTTTTGGATCCGGCAGATTCAATAACATCGGGATAAATGGTTCCCTGCGCCAGCCATTTTACCTTGGGCAGATTCACCGTCTGCGCATCGAAAACCTCAATAAACATCCCGCCGATGATTTTGCGTTTCTGTTCCGGATCGGTGACCCCTGCAAGGGCCTGCATGAAACGCTCCTGTGCGTCAACGCGAATCACCCTGACGCCCAGACTTTCGGCAAAGGTCGCCATGACCTGGTCCCCTTCGTGCAGACGCAGCAGGCCATTATCGACGAAAACGCAGCTGAGCTGATCTCCGATGGCGCGCTGAAGCAAGGCCGCAGCAACGGAGGAATCCACCCCGCCGGAGAGACCCAGAACTACGTGTTCGTCCCCAACAGTGGCACGGATTCGCGCCACCGCATCCTCGATAATCTGGCCGGAGGTCCACTTCCCGGTGCAGGAACATAGTTTCCGCACAAAGGTGTTGATCAGCTCCTGCCCACGCGGGGTATGGTTGACCTCAGGATGGAACTGCACCCCATACAGATGTTTAGCTACATTCTGGACTGCACATACCGGCGCATTGGCGGTTGCGGCCACCACCTCGAATCCGGGTGCCACTACATCCACATGATCACCGTGGCTCATCCACACATGGCTGCGCCCATCAACAAAAAAACCTTCGAACAGCGGCCCCGGTGCGCCTTGCGCCAGCAGCTCTGCATGGCCATATTCACGTCTGCCGGCAGGGATAACGTTGCCGCCAAAATGTCGCATCAGCACCTGCATTCCATAACAGATCGCCAGCACCGGCACCCCGAGTTCAAACACCCCCCCATCCACAGTGGGGGCACCTTCTTCATATACCGATTGCGGCCCCCCGGAGAGAATGATGCCGTTGGGGTTAAACTCTTTAATGCTGGGCAAGTCCATATCAAACGGATGCAATTCACAGTAGACATGCGCTTCACGTACTCTGCGCGCAATCAACTGGGTATACTGGGAACCGAAATCTAAAATAAGAATTCTTTCGCTGTGCAGATCGGGCATGCTTGCTCCTGAAAATGTCGAATAGTCGTGTACATATTAGCTACGCCAGTTGAGTAAAGTTTGAAAGGGGCGACTACCCCGGCTGCCCGATACGGTAGTTTGGCGCTTCGTGGGTAATGCTGACATCATGCACATGGGACTCCCGCAATCCAGCGCTGGTAATGCGCACAAAGCGGGCCTTCTGTTGCAACTCTTTGATATTCGCACACCCGGTGTAGCCCATACCAGCGCGCAGACCACCTACCAGCTGGTGTACACTGGACGAGAGGGTTCCGCGATAGGGGACACGCCCTTCAACCCCTTCAGGCACCAGCTTGACCTCGCTCTCCACATCTCCCTGAAAATAGCGATCCTTGCTACCTCGCTTCATGGCCCCGAGGCTCCCCATCCCACGGTATGACTTGTAGGTGCGTCCCTGATACAGGATGGTTTCCCCCGGCGACTCATCCGTTCCCGCAAACAGCGAACCAATCATTATAACGTCTGCCCCTGCGGTAATAGCTTTGGGGATTTCACCGGAAAACTTGATCCCGCCGTCGGCAATCAGGGGGATACCAGCGCGACTGGTGACTGCCGCGACATCGGCAATGGCGGTAATCTGCGGCACCCCTACTCCGGCAACCACCCGGGTGGTGCAGATAGAGCCGGGGCCGATACCAACCTTGATCCCATCCACTCCAGCCTTAATGAGATCGGTGGCGGCGTGCGCAGTAGCAATATTGCCAGCTATCAGCTGCAGATCGGGGTAACAGCGTCTGATCTCGACGACACTCTCAACCACACCGCGCGAATGACCGTGCGCCGTATCTACAATCACCACATCCACCCCGGCTTTAACCAACAGCTCGATCCGCTCCATGCTGTCACCACCGACACCCACTGCCGCCGCGGCACGCAGGCGGCCGTATTCATCCTTGCACGCCAGCGGATATTTACGCACTTTTTCAATATCCTTGATAGTAATCAGCCCTTTGAGGACATAATCATCATCTACAACCAGAAGTTTTTCGATGCGGTGTTTATGCAGGTGAAATTTTGCTTCTTCAAGGGTGGTCCCTGGCGGTACGGTTACCAGATTTTTTTTGGTCATAACCTTTTCCACCGTCAGATCCAGCTGCGGTTCAAAGCGCAAATCCCGGTTGGTGAGAATTCCGACCAGAATACCGTTTTTGGTCACCGGCACCCCCGAAATACGATATTTCTGCATAAGTTCCAGGGCTTCATATATTTTCTGCTCCGGGCGGACCGTAACCGGATCGACAATCATGCCACTTTCGGACTTTTTCACCTGATCCACTTCCAGCGCCTGCTCTTCAGGCGACATGTTCTTGTGGATAGTGCCAATTCCCCCTTCGCGCGCCATGCAGATGGCAGTGCGCGATTCAGTGACCGTATCCATTGCCGCTGACATGATCGGAATGTTCAGTTTTATTTTTGGGGTCAGCTGGGTAGAGAGATCTACATCTCTGGGCATTACGTCTGACTGGGCCGGGATCAACAGGACATCATCAAACGTGAGGCCTTCACGTAGTTCGGAATCTAACATGGTGTTCTCCTTTTATGCATATGCTGGATTGAGCTGCGTGGGAAAGCTCAATCAGGAACCGAAAACCGCAGGCTTGACATATATGCTGACATGGTCTTCCTTGTTGTGTCTGCAGAATTTACCCAACTATTTCGAGTAGATTTCACTGTAGTGAAGTTGCTTTTCGTATAATTCGGTTAAAACTATTCCGGAATAAAGGAGGTAGATGGATCTAACCGCAACACCACTGCCGTCAGCAGCTCAATCGCGGCTTCGATATCATCGAGCGACAGCACCTCCACCGGGGAATGCATGTAGCGCAGCGGCACACTTAAAAGTGCAGCAGCTACCCCACCCCGGCTGAGCTGCATGGCGTTGGCGTCGGTTCCGGTAGCGCGCGCCTGGGCGCTGATCTGGATCGGAATCTGTTTTTCCCGCGCCGTAGCACAGATCAACTCAAACATCACCGGGTTGATATTAGCGCCGCGCGCGACAATCGGGCCTTTCCCTATAGCAAAATCACCCACCTCGGATTTATCCTGACCGGGGAAATCGCTGGCAAAGTCAACATCTACGGCAATGCCCGCGGTGGGGTTTACCCCATAGGTACTGGATATCGCACCGCGCAGGCCAAGTTCCTCCTGGACGGTAGTAACACTGTAGAGGTCGACCTTCTGCCCACCGCGTTTACACACCTCCTGCATAACCCTGGTGACGATAAAAGCGCCCATCTTGTCGTCAAAGGCTCGCGAGGTTGCGAGTTCACCCTGGAGGCGCTCCATTCCGTGAACAAACGTCACCGGATCCCCAATCGCAACCAGCTGTGCGGCATGTTCTGCATCTCTGGCGCCGATATCGATAAACTGGGCCTTGAACTTTATTACCGTATCACGCTCTTTGGGATCGATCTGATGGATGGGTTTTTTGCCTACAACCCCAAGAATGGGACCGTTAGCGCTATGCACATACACACGCTGACCGGGAACGATATGGGCATCAACTCCACCGATGGGGGCAAAAAACAAAAAACCCTTCTCATCGATATGGTGAAGCATAAATCCGATCTCATCGCAGTGCCCCGCCAGCATAACCCGGATGGGATTGTGGGGATCAGCAGCACCAGATGCGCTGCGTTTGCATGCAATTACATTCCCCATCACATCTGTTTCGACCGAATCGGCACAGGTTGCAAGCTCCCGCCGGATAACCCGCTGCAGGGGCTGTTCAAAACCTGACGGGCTTGGAGTGTTGGAAAATTCCTGCAATAACGAAAAATGTGCTGCACTCATAGGTTGCATAGTGTTTCAAACCTGCCTTCCTTATTGAATAGGGGTTCGTGGTATTTCAGGTATTCCGTGGCAGTGCCGTTACAGGTACTTTCGTAAGCAGACACCAGGTAAGCACTTGAGATGGACACTTACACTGGCTCTTTTTCACTGCGGTGCGGCGAGCTCACCAAGGTATGAATTGTTCATGTTGCGGGCAATACGCACCCGAACGGTGCGCCCGACAAGTTCTTCCGGGCCGTCAAAGTTGACAATCCGGTTCCATAAATTGCGCCCAAAAAGTTGCCCTGCCCCATGGCGACTCTTCCCCTCTACCAGAACCTCCTGCGTGGTCCCGACATCTGGCCCCCAGACGCGCGCACTGATCTGGCGTTGTTTGGCGAGTAACTCCTCAAACCAGCGTTGCTTTTCCTCTTTTGAAACAGGGTCATCAAGCTGCGCTGCCTTGGTTTCAGGTCTGGGAGAATACAAAAAGGTAAAGGTCTCGCCAAAACCTACCTCTTCGAGGACCGCAAGGGTTTCGAGAAAATCATCCCTGGTCTCACCCGGGAAACCGACAATGACGTCCGTGCTGACACGTATCTGCGGGCAACTACGCCGTAGCTGCTCAATTTTAGTCAGAAAATCTTCCCGTGTATAGCCCCGGTGCATAGCCTGCAACACCCGATTAGAGCCACTTTGCAAGGCCAGGTGCATTTGCGGGCATACTTTGGGCAGGGTGCGGAAACACTCGATCAGCGCAGGGCCAAAATCTTTAGGATGGGAAGAGAAAAAGCGGATGCGCTCCAGGCCATCGATTGCGTGAACGGCACGGAGCAGGTCGGGGAAGCTATCAGTGACGCTGGCGGCGGAGTTATCGGTGGCGGCGTTGCCCCGGCCGTAGGAATTGACATTCTGCCCCAGCAAGGTAATTTCACGCACCCCCTGCTGCACCAGGGTTTCTATCTCGGCAATAATCGCAGCGCTGCTACGACTTACCTCGCGCCCGCGCACATAAGGGACAATACAGTAGGTACAGTAATTATCACATCCCTGCATGATAGTGACGAACTTGTTCACCGCCGCAGCACCTGAACGCAGCGGGAAGGTGTCGAAGCGCGCCGCAGTATGGTTAAAGGTGGTCTCACAGCACTGCTGGCGTGACTCCTCCACCGTGCGCACCATCTGCGCGAACTGATGAACATTATGGGTGCCGAATACGATATCCAGGTAAGGAATCTTCTCCAGCAGGCGCTCTTGCTCCTGCTGGGCCACGCACCCCCCAACTGCAAGTATCAGGTTGGGGTTTTTATCTTTCAGAGGTTTAAAACCACCCAGATGCCCGTACACTTTGCGCTCGGCTTTTTCCCGCACTGAGCAGGTATTGAGAATGATCAGGTCCGCTTCTTCCGGGCCACTTATCTGCCGATACCCAAGATCGCCGAGCAGGGTAGCAATCCACTCCGAATCCACCACATTCATCTGGCACCCGAACGTTTCCAGATAAAACCTTTTACACGTCGTGTTTTTCATCTGAACTTGACTCATGAAGACTGCGCCAATCTGCTTAAAATACTCAGTAAATCCGTTAAATAGACCAAAAGGGCCTGGAAAAGTCAACGCATATTTTCACAACAGTGTTTTGGCGTTGTGCAGGGCAAAATCAACCTCAACGTCAGGGTTTAAAAATGGCATGACGTACCGGTAAAACTGCATTCAATCCGCCCCAGCATCAGCCCCAGCATCAATATGCCGGCGCAGAAGTTCAAACAGGTCTTCAGCATGTTCAACACAGCTCAAGGCCACCCTTCTGCTGCCAAACTCCAGATATATTTTACCGAGGCCACTGCGCCCGCATCCCCCTTGGGTACCCTTGCTCTTTTCATTGCCATTCTCGCCCGCTCCCTTTTTACTATCTTTCCCATACGGATCGAGACGCACGTAGGAAAGTTCAGCAAGATCAAAGCAGATGATGCGCCGCGGTATGCCACACTGGATCCTGAGATTTTCCGCGCTCAACACATAGAACACGTGCTCCCACTCCAGCCGGGCGCGCGCGACACGCCCTACACTGAGGCAGAAAGCCACCAGCAGTAGCACCAGCGGCAGCAGCACCAGCGGAATCATGGCCCACAACGCTTGCCCACTATCTGCGTAGATCACCCAGCCAGCCCACTGCCACACCCCGGCAAAGGCAAAAACAGCCAGCCAGAACAGGCTGCGCCCCCAATGTCTGAAGGTAAAACACCTGGGTGCCGGACGTCCTTGCCACACCAGGTGTTCCGTTCCGATATCGATTACACTCTGTTGCTGCACTACCTGTGACTGCCTGTTTTGCGCCGGTTGATCCAGCGTAAATCTGCCCAAAACACAAACCCTTTCAAAGCTAATCGCAATGCGCGCTACCACGTGCCACCCGCGCATATGGCATCACTTCGAGAATATTATAGCCATAGCGTTAACGTTCGTGTAATATGTCCTGTTTCTCAAACTTCAACCGAAAGCTCAACCCAAACTACAAGTTACATCTCCAATCACATACCTGATAAGACAGGCCAAAACCAGAGTAGGGAGAACATACGTACATGTCAGAACAGATCAGAAACATCGCCATAATAGCACACGTTGACCACGGTAAAACCACCCTTGTCGATGCTATGTTGCAACAATCGGGAGTGTTTCGTGCTAATCAGGAAATTACCGAACGCATCATGGACAGCGGCGACCTGGAACGGGAACGCGGCATCACCATTCTGGCAAAAAACCTTTCAATTAACCATGGTGGCATCAAAATAAACATTGTCGACACCCCAGGTCACGCCGACTTCGGCGGCGAAGTTGAGCGGGTATTGAAAATGGTTGACTCCGTCCTCCTGCTTGTCGATGCCTTCGACGGCCCCATGCCCCAGACCCGTTTTGTGTTGAAGAAGTCCCTCGACCTCGGGTTGCAGCCCATTGTGGTGATCAATAAAATCGACCGCCCCGGAGCGCGCCCGCAGGAAGTGGTAGACATGGTTTTTGATCTATTCTGCGAACTCGAAGCAGACGAAAACCAGCTCGACTTCCCTATTATCTTCGCCAGCGCGAAATTGGGCTTCGCTCTCAAGGAACTCGACGATCCCCATACAGACCTGGAGCCATTGTTCGACTGCATTAAAGAAAAAGTGCCCGCCCCCAACTGTGACCCGGATAAGCCGTTTCAGTTTCTAGTCACCAGCATCGACTATAACGATTATATAGGGCGCATCGCTACCGGCAAAATATTCAATGGCAGGGTGCGTGAAGGGCAAAACCTGGTGCGTATAGACAAAAACGGCAAAATAACCCAGGGAAAAATCACCAAACTCATCGGCTACCAGGGGGTACAACAGGTCAGTATCGAAGCTGCCGAAGCTGGTGACATTGTCACCATAGCCGGCTTTAACGACATCAGTATCAGCGAAACCCTGGCCACCCCGGATGCGCCAATTCCCCTGCCATATACAGACATCGACGAGCCAACCCTGGCGATGAACTTCATGGTTAACTCCTCCCCTTTTGCCGGACTCGAAGGCAAGTACATTACTTCGCGTAATATATCCGAGCGCCTGCAACGTGAACTGCGCACCAATGTGTCCCTGCGGGTGGAAGAAACCAGCAACACCGACACCTTCAAGGTCTCCGGACGTGGCGAGCTCCATTTGTCTATTCTTATTGAGAATATGCGCCGCGAAGGCTTTGAACTGGCGGTCTCCAAGCCGCAGGTGATCTACCGCGAAGAAAACGGCCAGAAGCTCGAACCTATGGAAAACCTCACCATCGACGTGCCGGAAGAGTACCAGGGGACGATTATAGAAAAGCTGGGGCAGCGCAAGGCGGAGATGCGGAGCATGAAACAGCTTGACGGGATCAACCGTATCGAATTTTCCATCCCGGCCCGTGGTCTTATCGGTTTCAGAACCGAGTTCATGACTGACACCCACGGCACCGGCACCATATCGCACTCATTTGATAGCTACGCTCCCTTCAAAGGTGAGATCGGCGGACGCAAAAACGGCGCCCTGATAGCTATGGAACCTGGGGAGACCGTCGCGTATGCCCTGTTCAGCCTGCAGGATCGCGGCATTCTATTTGTACACCCGGCTACAAAAGTATATGCTGGCATGATCGTAGGGCAACATGCCAAGGAAAGTGATCTGGTGGTCAACACCAGCAAAGGGAAGAAGCTCTCCAATGTGCGCGCATCCGGCACAGACGAGGCGATTCGTCTGACCCCGCCACGCATTCTCACCCTGGAGCAGGCGCTGGAATATATTGACGATGACGAACTGGTCGAAATAACTCCGAAATCTATCCGCCTGCGCAAAAAAGTACTGGATGCCAATCAGCGCAAGAAGGTAGAAAAAAAGAAATAGCCAGACGGGGGCCAGACGGGGCTATCCTCTTGAATCTCAATGAGGGCCAGAATGCCCAAGGTAGAGCCCAAGGGAGAAACTTAATGGAAGATGCACTCAGCAGCGCCGAACAGAACATATTACTGGGGATAGCGCGCCAGGCCATTGAAAATGAACTCACCAAGGGTGGAAACACGCTGCCGCCGCGCGAAGAACGGCGCCTGAATTACAAAAACGGCTGCTTTGTCACCCTTAAAAAACAGCAGGAACTGCGCGGCTGTATCGGTAACTTCCAGTCCAGCCTGCCCCTGTTCAAAGAGGTGGCGGAGATGGCCGTAGCCGCCGCGTTCAAAGATCCGCGCTTTTACCCCCTTGAAGCTGACGAACTCAAGGATATCAACATCGAAATCTCGGTGCTGAGTCCGTTACGGAAGATTGAATCTATTGACGAAATCGAAGTGGGCAAGCATGGATTATACCTGGAGAGGGATTTTTTCCGGGGGGTATTGCTGCCCCAGGTTGCGGTTGAGCATCATTGGAACAAAGAGACGTTCCTGCAGCAGACCTGTCTGAAAGCTGGACTACCCGCACAAGCCTGGCAGGATGGCGACACAGATATCTACATCTTCAGTGCGCAGATCTTCTCCGAGCCCAGCAACGCATAAAACTGGCGCGGGCTCAGCTTAGCTGAACCCGCGCCAGTTTCACCTCTCAAATTTTTACAATCCTGCCTGAACCTGAACAAGAGATCAATCACCCTTGGGCTACGGTTTTCTCACTCTTTTCAGCCTTAAGCGTTGTTGCTGCAGCTTGCTCCACCACCGGCAACGGAGTCTGAATGGAGTAGCCGCTGTCCTCCAAAATGACCTGAATGGCGCGGTTGCTGTGGGGCGCAAACAGAATGGGCGCGACCAGGTTCAGAGTCACGTTGTGGTTGGTGTCAACGGTTACCACCACCAGCGCGTGCCACTTATCCTCTGCCTCCATGCCGAGCACCTTGCGCTCATGCGCTTCCGGTTCTACCTTATAGGTGAGGAAGAAATTGGTCGGGTCGGTCAGCACCAGGGCAACCTGTGCATCCTCCACACTCTGAATCCAGAAGAGCGGCCCATCCTTTTCGTTGGGCATAACCACAAAATCACGTAGATCTTCAAACCCGATAAGACCTTGCGGAAAATGAAGCACGGCCTGCGGATCATACTCAATTTCACCAAAACGACTCTGGATAATGTTCATTTATTCTCCTCTGCCTTGCGGGATATGGTGCCACTGAGCAGTGACAGATCTTCAAGCGACCAGCCGGTGGAGCTTCTATTCTGCGCCATAATCTGGGCGTAGAGCTCCTGGCGATATATTTTTTTATCCCGGGGGGCATCGATACCAATGCGCACGGTTCCCCCTTTTATCTCCACCACGGTGAGCTTCACATCATCGCCTATGATGATCCCCTCCCCGACTTTACGCGTCAGTACCAGCATGGTTTCCCTTCACTGCACACTCAAGCAGGCCTACATGTAATCAAGAATCGAAAGTCTGGATACCTGCCCCGTGACCTTAAGGGCACCCTCAAACGCAGTCTCCGTCTTGGTGATTTCGGTTAAAACTTCAATAATATCCGCATCCTCATAGCGCCCGAGGATCTGCTTTAGATCGATGCGCACCCCCTCCAGATGGTATTTGGCATTCTCCAGGCGCGCCGCATTGTTGCCCATCAGGCCGCGGTTGCTGCGCACCTGATCCGCCCCTTTTTCCAGGTCGGTGAGCATGGCCTGCAGATCGGGTACTGTGTGTAGCTGCAACGGAGAGCCATCCGCATTCAGGAGGGAAACCGTGGCGGGCGAACCACCACTGTCGGTATATGCAAGAATCGGTGTTCCGGCATTATTGAAAGCCGGTATATCGCCGTTAGCATACAGATACATAGGAGCAGTTGACGTGGATATGTCAGTCCCATCTGTAGCATTGACCGGAATTGAATACTTCTGGCTGTACTCCGCGATAGTCATGCGATCGCCATTGACCTTCAGCACCGGTTGCAGGCTAATAGGCTTTCCTGCATGGGTTAGGGGCACTGGATCACCAGCATTGAGCAACACAGGCGTATAGTCACCAGCGGCAGAATCTGCATAGCCGATGGTCGAAGTTGGCAGTACATCATTGCCATTATAAACTTGGCCCGCTTCACCACGGATGGAGCGTTCCAGATCGGTGAGCATGCTGAAAAGGTCGTGACCGGTGGTTTGCATAACCCCGTCGCCGTCAAGATCGGTCTGCCCCAGAAACAACTCGTTGCCCGGCATATTGGTCTGAACATATTCACCCGGGGATGCTTCAAGGCGTTTGATGTTGCTGTCGCCAGCGTAGGTCATTACATCACCATCCGGAACAAACGGGCGGGTATCTTCCTCATACCCGGCAAAAATATACTGCCCGCCAACCTGGGCGTTGGCGACACCGAGCATCTCGGTCTTGATCTGCTTTACTTGGTCGGCCAGGGTGTGTAAATCCTGCTCACTTAACGAACCGTTGCTGGCATATAAAGCGACCTCTTTGGCACGCACCATCAGGTTTTCCGCCTCATCCAGGTATGAATCCTGATTACTCAGGCGATCTCCGGCCGTAGCCAGGGAGGTAATAAATCTATCCGTTGCCCTGATCTGGCTGCGCGCGGAAAGCACCGGGCGGATAGCGGCCGGATCATCCGAGGGTTTGATGAGCTTTTTCCCCGTGGCGGCCTGATTACGCAGATCTTCCAACCTGCTGGAGAGGCGGCTCATTTCACTGTTGAGGCTGCGATAGGTGGTAGACAATGTTGACTTCATAGCCTTTTACCTCTTAATGGAGATGATGGTTCCCATCATCTCATCCACTACAGAAAGTAGTTTGGCGGAGGCCTCAAACCCGCGTTGATATTTTACCAACGCGATCATCTCCTCTTCGAGGGAGACCCCAGAAGCACCATCGCGCATATTCTGCAACTGGGTCAGGGCATTGTCCGCTCCAGCGCGCTCCAGACGATTCTGGCTCGCCTCAATCCCCACCCGCGCGGTCATCTTGCCATAGAAGCCGACAAAGGTATCTTCCCCGTTCACCGCCTTCTTGTCCTTCAGGGCGGTAATCTCCAACGCCTTGGTGTTATCTCCAGGGGCGCTGCTGCTTCCGGCCGCTACCTTACTCGGCTCCTTCAACCCCATCGCAATAAGATCTGCCATATTGGGCATGGAGAATTTGGGGGCTGCGTAGCTGTCTTGAATATCTGCCATATCCATGCTGATACTGGAAGCACTGTTTTTGGCGCTATTGAACGCAGGCAAAATATCCAGCACAAAACTGCCATCATCGAGCTCACGGGTGGAAGCGCTACTGATTTCCGGAATACCTGCACCGTTAATAGCAGTTGCAACCTGATTTAAACTGAATGGCTCGGTTGCAGGTGTAAGCTCAGCTGACAGGTCGAGAGGATGCTCTATTCCATCTACCGTAATGTTGATTACACCATCACTAAAACCGAGGAACTCATCAGATGGGTAGGCCTGCGACTGATGTCGCCCCGGATTCTGAAAAAATGGGGTACCCGTCGAACCGTCAAGGCCGGTGCCCTGTTCGTGGATGCGGTTCACTTCCTGCGCCATCTGATATGCGGTGTAATCCAGGTCCTGCTTCAGGGTCGGGATCAGCTCATCGCGCACTTCCAGCAGGCCGGAAAATTTCCCGCCGAGGTTTTTTCCCTTCACTTCAAAAGACGCCCCCCCGATATTGAGCTGCAGGCCTAAGTCGGCCCCTTTTTCCACCGCCTCAAGCTGAAGGGCGGTGCCGCTCTGGATCAGGGGTAACCCGCCGGGCAACTGCACATTAACCGCGCCGCCCTTCTCTTCAAACGACTGCACCCCTAAGGTGTAGGTCAATTCCTGCAGCAGCACATCGCGGGTATCGCGGAAACCGTTGGCCGATTGCCCCGTACCGGTCTCAATGCTCTCGATCCGGTTGTTGAGGTCGGCGATCTGTCTGAGCTTCAGGTTGATAGCATCAACCTCGGACTTGATGGTAGAGTTGATATTGGTATGAACCGAGTCCAGATCGCGCGCAATGGTATTGAACTCTGCCGCGAGGATTTCGCCGCGCTGCAGCACCATGTCGCGTTCAACCTGCCCACTGGGGTTGGCCGAGAGTTCCTGCCAGGAGTCGAAAAAACGATCTATTTCGGTGGCGAGGTTTTCATCGCCGATGCTGAAAACCCGCTCCAGCTCAGCCAGAGGAGTCTGCTTGGCATCTTCGGAACCGAGGAGGCGATTCTTATCCAGCAGCTGCTCGTTGATAAACACATCGTATTCACGCGCAATCCCCGAGACCTTTACCCCCTGGCCCACAAAAAAATTGCCGAAGTTCAGGGAGGGATAGTCACTGAGAATAGGCTTCTGGCGCGAATACCCCGGGGTATTCACGTTGGCGATATTGTTGCCGGTAATCTCCAGCCCTTTTTGATTGGTAAACATGCTGGTTTTCCCAGCATTGAGTGCTGCAGCTAAACTCATCAGATCCTCCCGGACAACAGCCGTCCACCAGAAGTTCCACTCACTGCCGTGCCGCTGGTATTGTAAGAATCAGGGGCAGATTTGCGTCCGAAAAACGCCATGGACTCGCGGATACAGTTCAGTGCCGACCACAACAGATAGGCGTTACAGCGGTTTTCAAAGCGGATCTTCCCCGCCAGCTCTTGTTGCGCCGCAGTTAAAGGGACGGCATCGAAATCCTGCAGTTGGTGCAGCAGCGTTTCTTTTTCTTTGACAACATCTTCCAGCTCATCCAGGCGCAGATCCCGGGCGCATTCGCGCTCGCGCACTACCAGAGCATAGAGCTCACTCAGGTGGCTACTCAGGTCTGATTTCATACGTTACGCTCCTGGGCTAAAAACCGCACCAGGCTTCCAGCCACTTTTTGCAGATCCGGCTGGTATGAACCCTCCGCGATCTGCTGCTTCAGCTCTGCAACTCTGGCGCTGCGCTGCACATCCGTGCTGCTTGCCACCCCTTCTGCTGCCGTCACGTTTTCCATAGCCGGCGCACGCAACCCTTCGATAGAGCCTGTGGCTGGCGGCGCGATAACCCCACCAGACTTGGTGGCCTGCTGCAGCACAGAGGAGAAGCTCACTTTATCCTCCTCCTGCCGGTTTGGTGCAGCAGCGGCGCCCTTCTGGGTGCGTTTTACCTGGTTTGGCTGCAGCAGCCCCTTATCACCTTGAATTTTCATATCCATAATGTCACCTTATGAGTCATCTTGTTATGTAATGCATTTACCCTTGTTGTAGAAGTTTATGCGGTTGTTGTCCATCCATACTGGCCTTCTCATCGACAGTGGCGGGCAAAATATTTAGCTAAAAAAGTCAATTCACATTTTTCCCAGACACTTCTACCCAGCATATACTCTCTCGTAGACCAAATATGCTTCAGCTTATGCACAGATCGGCTCCCATCAGCGAGAGGCAGCTGTATCAGTTAGTGCCATCTGCCTATATATCTGCTCTCCCACTCCAAGACTCTGTCGATGGGCAAGTTCCTGCGCAATGCGGCCATCGAGCAAGTCCTGATAGATCTGCTGCGCGTTGCTGCTCTCGATGACTCCGTCCGAAGGCTCATCGGAACGCATGGATTTGAACATCTGCTGCAGCATGATAGCTTCAAATTCTGCACAGGTGCTGCGCATCGCCGCATCGTCCGGGGCCTTGGCGGAAGAGTTGAATGTTTCGCTCTGGTTCATATACATACGCGGATCAACATGCAGATTCATTTCGGCCCCTACCCTTTTTATTCTATAGCTGCTTTTCTCTGTGGCTACTTACAGCGAAACCATTTCAACTCTGTGCTGCTGTTCTTGTTATTACACATATCGACATCCATCGCTTCGATCTTTACCTCCTATGCTGGCTTTATTATCGCATAATCGCGTCAATGCAGCTTTTGGGAGTCTTTGACAGAATATGAAGTGGAAAATAAAAAGGCACGTTATGCCAAGTTTCACCCAAGAAATGGGGAATCTCTGACGCAAAATGCCGTTTCTATTAAGCATATGGATTTAAGGAGTTACACCGCGCACTTCCATTCAGGCGCTGTTAAATGATAACCAGCTCTGCGTGCAGCGCTCCAGCCGCTTTGATAGCCTGAAAAATGGCGATAAGATCGCGTGGAGTAGCACCAATGGCATTTAACGCGCGCGCAACATCACCGATACTCACCCCCATGGGCATCACGACCAGATTGCCTTTTTCTTCGGACACTTCAATCTGGGTCTGCGGCGCCGCGACCGTTACCCCTTCAGAAAAGGGGCCCGGCTGCGATACCTGCATCCCCTCACTTATAACAAGGTTAAGGTTGGCATGCGACACCGCCACGGTAGAAAGGCGCACGTTTTCCCCCATAACCACGGTACCACTGCGCTCACTGACCACAATCCGCGCGCCGGTATCGGGGCGGACTTCCAGATGCTCAACTGCGGCAATAAATTCGACCAGAGGCATCTTTTCCGCTGTCGGTGCCTGCACATTCAGGCTGCTGCTATCCACCGGCGCGGCCAGCATCTCCCCAAAATAGTCGTTGATGGCCTGCGCCATGCGGGTGACCGTGGTAAAGTCCGCGTCGCGTAGTTGATAGCGCAACATCCGGTTTTCCGGCAAATTAAAGGTTATTTCGCGCTCTATGCTGGCTCCGCCCGGGATGCGCCCAACGGTGGGATGGTTTTTCTGCACCTTAGCAGCTTTGCCGCCGAATGAAATTGCCCCCACCGCCAGCGGGCCTTGGGCGACGGCGTACACCTGTCCGTCAGGCCCTTTCAGTGGAGTCATGAGTAATGTTCCACCCACCAGGCTGTCGGCATCACCTATGGAGGAGGCGAGGACGTCGATAGAAGCGCCGGCCTTCGCAAAAGGGGGCAGCTCCGCCGTGACCATAACCGCTGCCACGTTATCGATCTTCACATCTTTCCGGTTCATTCGCAAGCCGAGGCGCTCCATCATATTGACCAGCGACTGCACCGTAAATTCGGTCTTGTTGCTGTCGCCGGTGCCATCCAGCCCCACCACAAGGCCGTAGCCAACCAGTTGGTTGGTCCGCACCCCGGAGATATCCGCCAGATCTTTGATGCGGCTGGCGGAGGCGGCGTGCGGGGTCAAGCCTGAAAGTAGCACCAACATCAGCGTTAACGCGCTCAGCGGCGACGCCAACGGTGCAGATACGGCCTTCATCCCTCCATACAATATGCGCAACATGGGTAATTCTCCCTAAAAGGGGCTGATGACATCGTACAAACGTATAAACCAGCCAGGGCGTTGCTTATCATCTATCACGCCCTTGCCGGAATACATGATATTGGCATCCAGGATATAGCGCGAGTCTATCTCGTTATCCGGGGTTATATCCTGTTGGCGGATAATGCCGCTGAGGTTTATAAGTTGTTTTTCATGGTTAACCATCACGCTCTTACTCCCAGAGATCCGCATATTGCCGTTGGGCAGCACATCTATCACCTGGGTGGTGATGGTAGCGGTCAGGTCTTCCTCCCGTGTGGTGGTACCGCTGCCCTTAAAATCGTTCTTATATCCCGCACTTATCAGGTTGGCTGGGTCAATACTGCTGTTGAGATTCGCCAGATTGGTCTCCAGCCCGAACAGACTGGTTATGTCGGCACTGGCTGAAGTGCTGCGCCCGGTGCTGGTGGTCGCCTCTTTACTCGCACTGGCCTGTTCACGAATAATTACCGTGACAATATCCCCCACGGAGGTGGCACGATTATCCACAAACAGGCTGCCGCGCCCGGTAGTCCAGAGGGAGCCCGGAGTTTGCGGCTGCGGGGCAACAATTTCAGGCTTTTCCTGGGTAATCTTTCTAATCTCTTCTTCGGCGTTCTGACTTCTGGTCGCACAGCCGCTGAGCAAAAGCAGCGCCACAGTGCACACGCACACCAGCCGATTCAGGTATTTCATATTAAAACCTCACCTTGACTGTGTTTCTGTCCACCACCTCGGCCCTGATCTCCTGCAGAGATGAGCTGTTCAGGACCCGGATGGTCTGCCCCAGGCGTCCATCCTCACGCGCCGTGCCCGTAGCCTCAAGGCGCATGGTGCCACGTTCAGCGAGAATCCGTACGAAAGCACCGCGCTCGACCACAACAGGGACCTGCAGGAAGCGCCTGTCGATGGGGTCGCCAGCGCGCACGCTGCGGTTGAGCTCCATCCCCACAACCTCTGCGCACGTGAATATCGGCTCGGAGGTATCGCTGATTTCAACCACTACACACTCGACATCTTCAGGCTGGATTCTGTTGCCACGCCGAATCCGGGTGGTGGCAACGACAATCTCCGCCTTTGCTTCCATCTTGCCGCGCACCGTCAGACTGTTTACCACCCGTCCATCAATACGATAGATCAGGGTGAGGCTTCTGCTGCTGAACAGATTATCTGCCGCGGGGCTCACTTCCACCTCCAGCTTCCCGCACGGAACCACAAAGGGCTCCGGTTGCTGGTAGGGTGCAAAACTGATATCCACTCCGGGGAGCCGTTGCTGGCGCTGGGCTATAAAATCAGCAATAGTTGCATTAATAGCGGCAGTGGTCACCTGGTGACCGGGCCGTTCGATCCTTACCACCTCTGCTCCGCTCCAGGTGATGCTATTCTGTGCAACCCCGGCGCGCTGCAGTGCCCGGGCGATAAAGCTCCGGTTCAGCTCACGCACTTCACCGGCTGAGGGTGAGCGCCCGAGGCGCAACTGCAGCAACTGCTCCGCTGCAGGCGACAAGCGCGCCGCATCACGCAGCAAAATCTCATCCTCTTCGACGCTGGCGTACGCCAAAACTTCAACCTTGAGCGCCAGGGCCTCACCGGCACACAACAGCAGGAGCAACACTATCGGGCACCAGAGCAGCAGCAGGGCTGGGCGGGGGGAAAACCGGGGCAGATTCATCATGCCTATATCAAGTTATTGGTCATCTGCAGCATTTCGTCAGAAGTTTTTACCGTTTTTGAGTTTACTTCGTAAGCCCGCTGCCCGGCTATCATGTTGACCATCTCCTCCATTATGCTGACGTTGGAACCTTCAAGAAACCCCTGCGCCAGGGAGCCAAAGCCATCTTCTGAGGGAATTCCGATAATCGGCGCGCCGGAAGAATCGGTCTCATAGTATAGATTCCGCCCCAAGCTGCGCAGGCCCGCTTCGTTGCTGAACAAGGCCAGTTCGATAACCCCAATTTCGTTCGGGGTGGATTCCCCGTCGAGGAACACATCGACGCTACCATCCTGCCCGATGGAAATGCTGGTGGTATTCTCCGGTATAACAATCTGGGGCTCGAGTAAATATCCTTCTGACGTTGTCAAACGCCCATCTCCATCTTTCTTCAGGGTACCAGCGCGGGTATACGCGGTGGTGCCGTCCGGCATGTCAATCTGAAAAAAACCGCGCCCCTCAATGGCTATATCAAGCTCATTATCGGTCTTCATCAGATCGCCGACGCTGAACACCTTCTGCACTGCGGCGGTGCGCGACCCCAATCCGATCTGAATTCCGGTAGGAGATACCGTGTCGGTCGAGGTTGCGCTACCCGGAGTTTTGCTGACCTGATAGAGAAGCTCCTGGAAATCGGCGCGGCTTCTTTTAAAACCGCTGGTATTGACATTGGCCAGGTTGTTGGCAATAACATCAATATTGGTCTGCTGGGTATCCATACCGGTAGCACCGGTCCACAATGATCTGATCATAAAATTAACCTTTCAACGGACTTTGCATAATTAGAGTGTCCCTATTTCGCCGCGCTTCGCATTTAAATCATAGTAGTTCTTCATAACTTTATTGTATGACTCGAACGAACGCATGTTGCTGATCATCAGCGCGGTCTCCTGCATCAAGTTTACGTTGGAGCGCTCCAGGCTACCCTGCACGATTTGGCTGTCTGGTGCCGGGGCAACTGCGGCAGCATCACCGTTAAAAACAAAACGCCCCGCGCTGGCATGTCTAAGATCTTCAAGGGGCAGGTCAAATACCGCAATCTGCCCTATTTCCCCCTCTTCCGTCAGGATACGCCCCTCTTCATCGACTTGGAAGGGGCCAACGGGGAGGATCAGGGGTTGATTGTCCACCGACATAACCGCGTTGCCCTCATTATCCACCAGTGCACCCTCTGCGGTGCGGCTGAAGGTGCCGGTGCGGGTGTAAAACATCTCTTCACCACGCTGAACCCGGAAAAAACCTGTCCCGGCAATGGCAAAATCCAGTTCGCGCCCGGTTTCGGCCAATACCCCCTGCTCAAAGTCTATGCGGGAGGCACCAATGGTGGAGAAGTTATTCCCCCGGCTCCTTGTGCTCTGCGCTGCATCGCTGAGTACTGACGCAAAACTCATGCGCTGCTTTTTAAAACCGGTGGAATTAATATTGCTGAGGTTGTTGCTTACAACCTCTGTAGCATTCATCCGCGCCACTGCGCCACTTAGCGCTGAATAGATCCCTGAACTCATAGCGGTAACTCCGTGGTCACATCAAAGACACTTTGCCTGAGACAAGCTGCATTTACCTGCCCCATATTTCGGCATCATCAGTGAATTACTTTAGGCAGATTACTTAAGAGGATGGAACAACTTAGTAGACTGCGAAGCGCAGATGGAGATACGGGCAGGAAGGTCGCGGCGGCGTGGGCTAAAGCGGTATTTAGAAATTCTAATATTCAGTCAGAATCGCGCTGCGCAAGGCGAGTCAGCGACATCAACTGTGAAGTCTCCGCCACGGAGATCTGGAGGATTTCAGCTATGTGCTCGGCATCCATCCCCTGGTGCGCCAGCGCGGCAACATGGCGATAACGGCTGGGAGCATCACCGGACCGCGGTCTGGACTGCAGGCGGGAGAGCAGCTCCTCTTCAGGCACCACCGCACTGGGAATCCCGATTCTTTGTACCGCTGTGTGCGCGCGCAGCTGCTGTTCTTCAAGCTTGTTTATCCGCTGTAAAGCGTGGCTTACCTGCTGCTCCATCTCCAGCCGTCGGTCTTCGAGCGTCTGCATGCGCCGACGTAAAGCGCGCAAAATCAGCGCCATGCACAGAAGCATGAACAACAGCAGCAACGTGAGTACATCTATAGAACCAAGCGCGGCTACCACATCCGCAATATTTACCTTGTTTGACATTGAAAATCCATATCCCGCGCCAGCTTGCCTTTCAGCTTCAGCAGCGCCTGACTATGCAGCTGCGAAATGCGCCCTTCAGTCAGCTCCAGAACCTCGGCGATCTCTTTTTGGGTCAGCTCTTCATAGTAGTACAGCGACACAACCAGACGCTCTTTTTCAGTCAGGGTTTCAAGATGGCGCGCCAGCTGTTGGGCAAGGGCGTGGTGTTCCAGACTTTCCTGCGCGCTGGGGGCATCATCCTTGAGCAGATCCATAAAGTTGCGGGTTTCATCCTGCGCATCCAGAACTTCATTCAGGCTGACACAGCCCAGGTGCCCCACCTGGGAGAGCAGCTGCCGATATTCATCCAGACTCAATTCCAGCTCAACTGCAACCTCCTCCTCTTCAGGAGAACAGCCCAGGCGCTGTTCCAGCTGCTCGACCGCTTTCGAGATCCTGGACTGTTTCCCTCTGAGAGAGCGGGAAAACCAGTCCATTTTACGTACTTCATCGTAAATAGCCCCGCGGATCCGGCGTTCGGCAAAGGTCTTGAACATAACCCCACGCTCAGGATCAAAGCGTGACGCCGCATCCATAAGCCCTTCCATGGCGGCGCTCATCATATCATCGCGCGTTACAAAACCCGGCACCTGCATTTTCATGCGCTCTACCACCATGCGTGCCAGAGGCATGTGTTCTCTGGCAAGGTTCACCGCAGGGGAGGCGGTGTTGGAATAGGATCCATAGGTTGAAGACATATCAGGCATTACTCCCCAGAGACAACAGCCGTTTCCAGAAAAATTGCAGCGACCCCTTGGGTTGCGTATGCCCGGCTTCGGCGACAAGCTTGCGCCCCAGTTGCTCGAAAGCCAGACTGACTTTGTTATTCGGATACAATTCGACCATCACCTTCTGACACCGCACTGATTCATACATTTTGCGTTCAAAGGGGATTCCGCCCAGATAGTCGATGGAGATATCCAGATAGCGGTTGGATACCATGGTCAGCTTGCGATACACATCCAGCGCTTCATCAGTATGGCGCACCGAGTTGACTATAAGGCTGAAAAATTTTTCATGGTATTGCGATGATAAGAGCTTCATCAGGGCATACGCATCAGTAATTGCGGTGGGTTCCGGGCTGGTTACCACCAGGATATCCTGCGCGGCTTGATTAAAATAGGTGACGTTATCCGATATCCCCGCCTCCGTATCGATCAAAACCACATCAAAGTCACCCGGCAGGGTTTCGAGATCTTCGAGCAGACGCATCTTGTGCCCGGAGTCCAGGCGGGTAAATTTCTGCACCCCGGAGCCCGCCGGCAAAATCTGGATGCCGTAAGGCCCTTCTACCAGGATTTCTGCCAGACTGTGCTGACCCGAAAAAAAATGGTTGAGGTTGTACGCTGGAGTCAGACCAAAAACTACATCTATATTGGCCAAGCCAAGATCGGCGTCAATTATAAGCACTTTCTTGCCCATTTTGCCCAATACCACCGCAAGATTCGAAACTACGGCGGTTTTTCCCACCCCGCCCTTGCCGCTGGTCACCGACAGCACCCGTGCGGCCCGGTTTGATCCTGCACTCATGCGTGGACTTTCGCCAAGCTGATCACTCATTGAACGCAGGGTTCGTGCCTGATCAGGATGTGCAGACGCTAGGTTTGACATGGGTTTTGTCCTTCCCTGCTCTTAAGAACCAGATCGCCAATATATTCCGGAGTAAGTTGCACAAGGTCCTCAGGGACCCTCTGCCCATTGGCGACATATGATAGCGGGCAGTTGTGGCGTACATGAACATTCAACAAGACTCCGGCGCTGTCGCATTCATCAAGCTTGGTCAGAAGCAGGCTGCGGGGCGTAAGAACACTGAAACGTTTATATATTTCATGAAGATCCCGGTCCCGGGTGGTTGCAGAGAGCACCAGATGGGTTTCAATTTCCGCATCCACCGCTAAAAACGCCTCCAACTCATCCAGGCTGACCGAATCACGCGGACTGCGTCCTGCCGTATCGATAAGAACCAGATCTTTATTCTGATGACGTGCCAGCACCTGTTCAAGCTGTTCGGGGTGCACCACAACCTCCACCGGCAGGTTCATGATTTCACCATACACTTTCAGCTGCTCTACTGCGGCAATTCGATAGGTGTCAATCGTGATTAAGGCTATCTTCCTCCCTCCGCCAAGCAAGTACGCTGCCGCAAGCTTCGCGATGGTGGTGGTCTTCCCTACCCCGGTGGGGCCTATAAGAGCGATGCGGCGCTTTTCCCCTTCTTGCGCCGGGAAGATTGAGCCGTAGGTTTGTACCAGATCGGCGATGGTGGTGCGTAAAAAATCCTGGACCTGCTCTTTATCTGCAAGCTGGCTCGCCGATAACTGGCCAGTAACAAAATGGGCGATGGTTTGAGACGTATCTGCTTCTATTCCGCAATTTTTGAGGGTCTCGACCAAGTCTGATGCTGCTCCTGGCTGTGCAACAGAGTGGGCTGTTGCGGCCTCGAAGCTGGATGCCTGCGGTACGTTTAAGCGGGGCCGAGCCAGGCGTTCGAGCTGCAGAGGCAGATCGTCAACCAGGTCGCCTACCATTTTACGCAGCGAACCCAGCTCAGCGCGCAGCTGCGCTACATCATAATCATCCCCACGCTGGCTGTGCTGCTCGCGATCCTCGGCCTCAGGCAGACCTGCTGTTGCACCATACACAGGTTTGGATCCATATGAGGATCCCAGCAACGATCCCGGCGCTGACCTCTGACTTGCCCTTCGTTCCGAAACCGAGGCGACATCTTCCGGCGAATTTATCACGCGCTGGCGCCGCCAGATCTGCGCGTAACTCAACTCATCCTCAGCTGCATCGACATGTTGCAGGAAGGGCTTCTGGGGGCGGGTTACGTCAGATGAGGCAAGGAGTTCAAACGCATTGCGTTCGTGCGCTGAACCCGTGCCGCTTTCCAGCCCGGCATCGTCATCAATGGCGGCTGTCACTTCTAGCATCGGTTTGCCGAACAACCCCATTCCCCCTTTGCGTATGGTACGCGAAGATAGAATAAGGGCATCGGCCCCCAACTCTTCTCTAATCATACGTAACGCAGAAGGCATATCTTCTGATTCGAAAACTTTAACTTGCATCTATCCTCACGATTCCGATGGACCGCACCTTCAGGTCTGGTGCAATCTCGTTGTGGGAAATTACCGCCAGACTGGAGAGGTAACGTTCAGTCAGTTTCTTGACATGGGGTCGAATAGTTGGCGAACACAATAACACCGGGGTCATCCCTCCGCTAAAATTCTGTACCTGCTGGGCGATGGCGTCCAGAATAGTCTGTGCTTGACGTGGATCGAGCGCCAGATAAGAACTCCCGTGTTCAGAGCGCTGTAACGCCTGGTTGAAGATCTCCTCGACGTGCCGTTCCAACGTCATCACCGCCAGCATTCCATCTTGTGCATATGCAGTGCTTATCTGGCGCGCCAACGCACCGCGTACTCGCTCTGTAAGCAGATCCGGGTCGTTACTCCCGGAGCTGTGGTCTGCCATGGTTTCCAGAATGGTGCGTAAATCCCGGATAGAGACCCCTTCGCGCAGCAGATTCTGCAGCACACGCATAACCAATCCCAGACTCAAGGGGTCGGGCACCAGCTCTTCTACCAGTTTGGGGTAGACCTTCTTAAGGTTATCTAGCAAATTCTGTGCCTCTTGGCGCCCCAACAACTCATGGGCGTGGCGCTTGATCAGCTCGCTGATATGGGTCGCTATCACCGTGGTACAATCTACCACGGTGTAGCCTGCAATCTGGGCGCGCTCTTTTTTATCCTCTGAGATCCAGATCGCCGGCAGGCCGAAAGCTGGCTCCTTGGTTTCAACCCCCTTGATGGTTTCCGTCGCCATGCCGGGATTCATGGCCATGTAGTGTCCGGGAAGCATCTCGGCGCCGGCAACCTTCACCCCTTTAAGGATAAGACTGTATTCATTTGGCTTAAGCTGCAGATTGTCTTTAATGTGTACAGGGGGGACAATAAAACCGGAGTCGAGGGCGAATTGCTTGCGGATCGAACGGATCCTGCCGAGGAGTTCCCCCTCCTGCGCCGCATCCACCAGCGGGATAAGGCCATACCCTACCTCAAGCTCAAGCAGATCGACGTGGAGCATCTTATCATAATCCTCTTCCTCATGTGCTTCGGGGCGCTGTTGCGCCTGTCCCCGCACCTCTTCCGCTTCAGCGGCAGCTTTGATCTCACTGGTTTGCTGCAGCCTGAAGGCAAGCAGCCCGAGAATGATTGCCAAGGTGACAAAGGGGCCGAATGGCATCCCCGGAATAATTGCAAACACCAACAGAATAGCCGCCACAACCCACAGAGCCTGGGGGTGGATACTGAACTGCGATTTAAGATCGGAGCCGAAATCGCCGGTTCCAGCAGTGCGGGTAACCAGAATACCTGCAGCGGTGGAAATAACCAGCGCGGGGATCTGCCCCACCAGGCCGTCACCGACGGTGAGGATGGTGTAGTTCTGCGCTGCCTCAATTGCGGGCATCCCTTTTTGCATAACCCCGATGACAAAACCGGCACCGATATTTATCAGGGTGATGATTATACCGGCGATGGCATCGCCGCGCACAAACTTACTCGCACCATCCATGGCGCCAAAGAAGTCCGCCTCTTTGGCAATGTCGGCGCGACGCTGCTTGGCCTCCTGGTCATTAATCAGCCCGGCGTTGAGATCCGCATCGATGGCCATCTGCTTACCAGGCATGGCATCAAGGGTAAAGCGCGCCGCAACCTCGGCCACCCGGCCGGCGCCCTTGGTAATAACCATGAAATTTATCACTACCAGAATTACGAATATTACAATGCCGACAACATAGTTACCCCCAACCACAAACTGCCCGAACGACATGATAACCGCACCGGCTGCACTGGGGCCGGTGTCGCCGTACAGCAGAATCAGGCGGGTAGACGCGACATTGAGGGAGAGACGAAACAGGGTTGTAGCCAGCAACACCGCCGGGAAAATAGCGAACTCGACCGAGCGCTTCATGTATAGGCTCATAACCAGGATAAGCAACGCGATGGTGATGTTAAGAGACAGGAAAATATCGAGCAGGATAGATGGCAACGGGATGATCATCAGCATCAGGATCGTGACAAGACCCAGCGCCGCAACCACATCGCTACGAAACAGCAGATTTACCCACCTGTTTTGCGTTATTACTTCAAACATCTATCTGACACCGCCAGTTATCCGCGCTTCAACCCATAGACATAAGCCAGAATCTCAGCCACTGCCTTAAACATCGACTCCGGGATTACGTCACCTATATCCACAGCATACAACGCTCTGGCTACATTGACGTTTTCAACCAGAGGCACATCATGCTCTTTAGCTACCTTACGTATTTTAAACGCGAGCTCTTCAGCCCCCTTGGCCACCACCACCGGGGCGTCCATCTTTTCATTATCATAGCGGATCGCTATCGAAAGATGGGTCGGGTTAGTGATAACCACATCCGCCGTCGGCACTTCAGCCATCATGCGCCCGCGGGCCATTTCCTGCTGTAAAGCGCGAATCCTGGACTTCAGATGAGGATCCCCCTCACTCTCCTTAAACTCCTCTTTCTGTTCCTGCTTGGTCATCTTCATTTTCTCTTCCATCTCCCAGCGTACAAAGAGAAAATCAAGCAACGCCAGCAGCAGCATAACCCCGCAGGCTTTAAGCAGCACGCTTAAAGCAACGTCTCCCACATAGCCAAGGGTGCTGATAACTTCCATATCCACGAGTTTGAGGGCGCGCTCAAACTCGCCCGCAAGGGTGGAATAGGCCACGTACCCCACGAGCAGAACCTTGGCCAGCGACTTCAACAGCTCTACCAGGGAACGCTTGGAGACAAAGCGTGCTGCACCTTTCACCGGGTCGAGCTTGCTGAAATCGGGCATCAGCGGTTTACTGGTGACCAACCACCCGATCTGGACAAAACTGGACAGAAACCCCACCACAAGCACGAGAAACAGCAAGGGCATAATCAACCCCGCCATCCGCCACAATACAAATAACAACAGCTGGACGACTGATTTCGGAGTTATGAAAAAAGTGCCGGCATTATACAGCAGATGTTCGATAAGATTGGTGAGGTTACCCCAGAAGGTTTCGGCATAAAAATACCAGAGGAGGATAGACGCCGCCAGCAGCAATGCCGTATTGACCTCCTTGCTCTGCGCCACCTGCCCTTTTTTGCGAAAATCGTCACGCCGTTTCGACGTGGCTTCTTCAGTACGCTCCTGCCCCTGCTCTTCCGCCATCAGCCCCGCAACCCTTCAAACAATAACCAGAACCGTTCCGGCAATGCCGCAAATTCATTTTGCAACAACGATACCACAACAGTCATGGTGAGCCCGGTTATTATGAAAGAGAGGCCGATATTGATAGGAAACGAGAGCAAAAACACATTCAGTTGGGGGAAAATCCGCGACATTATCCCCAGAATAAGGCCGGACAGAAGCAACACCGCCAGCACCGGGGCACTGAAGCGCACTGCTAGAACCAACATGTGCCCCATCAGTTCGACAATGTACGGCACCGCTGGTCCAGACAGATCGAGCAAGCCCGGCGGGAGAAGTTCGTATGAAGCCACCAGGGTGCGCAGAAAAATGTGGTGCCCATCAATAGCAAGAAACACCAGAATAGCAAACACGTTCTGGAACTGCGAAATCAGGGACACTTGGCGCTGGTTTTGCGGATCGTACACATTGGCCGCGGCAAAACCCATTTGGTACCCCACCACCGTTCCACCAAACTCTACTGCCGTAAATATAAGTCTGGCGATAAAACCCAGCATCGCTCCCAGCAGAACCTCATTGGCCATGAGCAACCCCATGGAAACAGCGGAGAAATCCACGATATTTATCCGGGTTTCAACCACCGGATACACCAGCAGCGTGAGCATCACCGCCAGCCCCACCTTGATCCGGCCCGGGACCATGTTGGTGCCGAAAACCGGCATACTGGCCACAATAGCCGCAACCCGAGACATACAAATGAGCATATGCTGTACTGCGGTAGCCGATAGCAGGGAGAGTTCCACCTATCAGCCCCCTACGGTTGGAATAGCCTGAAATACATTCTGCGTAAATGAGATCATTACTTGGATGATCCAGGGTGCGGCGATAATAAGGGAGAGCAGTACTGCAACTATTTTGGGGATGAAAGTCATGGTCTGCTCGTTTATCTGGGTGGCGGCTTGGAAAATGCTGACCATCAACCCGATCAGCAGCCCTGACAACAGCATGGGTGCAGAGACAAGAAGTACAGTGCGCACCGCGCTCTGACCCAGATCTACCACAAATTCAGGTGTCAATGTCCGCCTCCTTCTCGACTCGCTTCAGCTGCTGCAGCGTAAAAAATCAGGCAAAACTGCGTACCAGTGAGCCCACGACGAGCCCCCAGCCGTCCACCAGCACAAACAGCAACAGTTTGAATGGCAGTGAAATCATGGGTGGAGGCAACATCATCATCCCCATCGACATCAGCACCGAGGCCACCACCATATCAATAACCAGAAATGGCACATAAATCATGAAACCGATCTGAAACGCGCGGTTAAGCTCAGAGAGCATGAACGCAGGCACCAGAGTTATACTTGAAACCTCGGTATGGTCAGTAGGCTGTGCGTTACCCGCTATCTCTATCAGCAGCGCCAGGTCTTTCTCTCTGGTCTGGGTGAACATAAATTCGCGCATGGGAGCAACAGCCTCATCCAGAGCTATTTCCAGTGCCATGTTTCCATCCAGATAGGGCTGGATCGCGTTCTCGTTTATGGTACTGAATACCGGGCTCATAATAAAAAAAGTCAGAAACAGTGCCAGCCCGATGATGATCTGGTTCGGCGGCATCTGCTGGGTCGCCATCGCCTGGCGGACAAAAGAAAGTACCACCACCACCCGGATAAACGCAGTGGTCATGAGAAGGATGGCGGGCGCAATCGACATGATAGTCAGCACCAGCAGCACCTGGATAGCGGTAGAGACTTCTGCCGGAGTGGTGGCGTCTGTTACCCCAAACGAGATGGTGGGGATCTCCAGCGCTACAGCGGTGGGCGGCACCAGCAGCACAGCGCCCAAGGCCAAAAGAGGCAGAACCGAAAAAGGGAGAACTGGTTTTGATTTAATGCTTCTGGACACGCTCACATCCCGTTCTCTTTCTCTGCAGAGCCATCAGCTCCAGCATCTGCCATTTGCCGCTGCATCAAGGTGGTAAAATCCACCGGCAGATCCTGATCGGTGTCAAGGTCGCTCTTCGGCGCGGAACTCTCCGCGCTCCAGCCTGACAGCAGGCGAATCTGTTCTCCGGCAGCGGAAAGAAAAAACCGCCTGCCATCTACATCGACAAGGTAAAGAGTTCTTTTGGGGCCTAAGTGACGCACTGCGCGCACTTCAATATATTCCTCGCGTGCTTTGCCGGGAAGCCAGCCCCGCGACTTCCGCACCAAGGCATACAGCAGGAGAAACAGCCCCAACACCAGCACCAGAGCGGCGAGCATCTGCAACGTCATGGAGAAAAGGGAAGGCTCACTCCTGTCCGCTGCTGCCATCAGTGTCGAGGGAAAGAGCAGGAAAACCGAAACACAAACAAGCGCTACGCGAACAACAGTGCTGTACATACAAACCTAAGCCAAATGTTCAATGCGTTCGGCTGGGCTTATCACATCCGTCAAGCGCAGACCCAGCTTGTCATCAACAAGAACCACCTCACCGCGAGCAATCAGGCGCGAATTGACATATACATCCAACGGTTCATTAGCCTGTTTCCCCAGCTCCACCACATAGCCTTCATCCATCTGAAGCAAGTCGCGCACCAACATGCGTGAGCGCCCTACTTCAACAGATACATCCAGGGGAATATCCAAGAGTAAATCCAAGTTTTTTATATTTTCCGCCCCAACCTCTGCCCCCTTACCCGGCGCAGTTTCAGTCGGTGACGCTTGCCCCGGTCCGGTCTGATCCTCCCCAGGTTCCTGGGTCTGCTGTTGCTCTTTTTCGGCCATCTTACCTACCTCCTGTGCAGAGATTTTACAATCCGCACCGCTTTTTTGTTTTCGCGTAAACCTGCATAGGCGCTGAACTTCGGCTGCCCCTCCACTAACAGACGTACGCTGCTCTGCGGGGTACAGTCAAGGGAGATTACATCACCGTTACGCAAATTGAGAATTTCACGCACATTCAATTTCACCCGCGCCAACTCTGCGGTAACCACAACCTCCATCTGGCTGATTTCCTGCGCCATATATTCGCGCCACTGCCCGGAAGGGCGCGCCATACCTAATTCCGTCTTCAGTTTTTCCCGCACCGGATCCAGCGAACTGTAGGGGATCACCAGACGAATATTCCCTTCGATCTCTTCAATTCTGGTTTTGAAGGTTGCCACCATCATATCTGTCTCCGCGGTGACAATATTGACCAGACGGGGATTAGTCTCTACATGGATGAGGGATGCGTTGAGTCGCACTATGTCGCTGAATGCCTTGTTGAGTTCTGCACAAGTCTCAGAGAAAATATCCTTGGACAGATTCAGTTCTATAGCTGTCAAACCACGTTTCGGTACCTGCGTACTCCGTCCAGAACCACCGCCAAGAATGATCTCAATCTGGGAAAATGCCAGGTTTGAATCAAAGATAAGCAAGCCGTTTTTCTTCAGCGGCTCGATTCCGATAACCCCGAAAAGTTCATGATTCAAACACTCCTCAATCAGGGTACCGAACTCTACCTCCTGAATACTGGCACGCACGACGGAAACTGTGCGCTCAACCCGACTCGAAATGGAAAACGCCAGATTCCGTGCGAACGAATCCAGCAGAATATCAAAATTGGGCAGCCGGATCCCGCTCTGGCCACGCGTCTGCACCAAGCTGAAACTGCTTACCTTTTTCGGCTTAAGCGTATAGTCAGCTTCATGAGTTTCCAGCTCAGCGTCGAGTGTTCCTTCGCGGACCGCCGAAAGCAGCTCTGCTATCTCTTCCTTGGATAAAATGCGTTCCAACGCGAACCCCTATTGCACCACAAATTCGGTGAAGTAAATCCCTTTTACCTTGCCCTTGGTCAATATCTTGTTGAGGCGGGCGATAATTTCGGCACGCAGTTGCAGCTTTCCCTGTAGATCATTCAATTCCGCAAAGGTCTTATTTCCAATGAGTAACAGGATGGCATCGCGAATCTGCGCCATCCGCTCCGTTACTTCAGCAGCGGTTTCCGGGTTGTGCAACTCAATGGTGATGGCCGCTTTCAGGTAGCGGGTCTCATTTTTGTCCAGGATATTGATGATAAAGTCATTTATGTTCACCATAGGACCTATGGTGGCATGTTCCTGACTCAGAGTAAGGTTCCCTCCGCTGCCACCTTCAATCTTCCCAGCGGTCTTGCTGGCTCCCAGTAAATAAGCGGCGACTCCAACCGCAAAAAGGAGAACTACCACTCCGAGCACAAGGAGGATAAGCTTTAACTTTCCGCCGCCACTGCCCTGTTTTTCTTCCTCAGCCATTTACTTATCTCCTGCTTAAAATCTGCCGCTCGAAATCTGCGCTGGTCTCTGGGGAGCACCCCCATTTTTCGACCCTGCAGCTCACCGCAGCCCGGCAATCCAATGGAACTTATCGCGCTGAACTGGCTGAACTAAAACGGCAACTGCTCGGTTGCATCTATAAGGTATGGAAGTTGTTCACGGTAATCGCCGGTGTTCTCAAGGACAAACTCCACCCGTCGGTTTTTAGCTCGATTCTCCGCAGTGTCATTCGGCGCTATCGGATGCTGATCTCCATAGCCTACCGCCGACATACGCTCCAGGGGTAACAAATTCTGTTGCTGGAAAAACCTCAGCACCGCAATGGAACGCATCACTGAAAGCTCCCAGTTGCTCATAACGCTGCTGGCAAAGGGGATATTATCGGTGTGCCCCTCTATCCGTGCTTGAAGCGGCAGGGGCTCGATCAAACCGGCGACCTTGCGCAGCACCGGGTACGCTTCCTCTTTCAAGCGATCTGAACCGGGGGCAAACAGAACAGCATCGTTGATACGCAATATTACCGCACCGCGATCTTTAACCAGTTCGATGGAACGATCAAGGCGCAGGCGATTCATCTGGGTCATGATCCGCGTGTAGGTGCGCTGCACCAGATCGTCCTGAATCGGAGCTATTTCAACTATGGTCGGCTGGGAAATCTTCTGTTCATCCTGGCCACCGAAGACGCCGAACGCACCCCGCAGCGACCCGGCAGCCTTTTCAAACTTGACTTTATCCATACTCGCCATGGAGAGGAGGAGCACAAAAAAGGTCAGCAGCAGCGTGACCATGTCGCTGTAGGTGACCATCCATTCCGGGGCGCCGGCCTTTCGTTTTTTTTCTCTCTTTGCCACTTAGTATATACTCCGGCAGCACAAATCTGCCCACGCAGCTGATACACAAATCTATTTTTTATTGAAGTTGCCGTGGCGCTGATTCGGAGCCACAAACGCATGGAGACGCTGCTCCATAATCCGGGGATTTTCCCCAGCCAGAATAGAGTTCATCCCTGCGGCAATGATGGTTTTGCACAACACTTCTGACGCGGAGCGATATTTAAGCTTTCCGGCAATAGGGGAGAACAAGACATTAGCAGCCAAGGCGCCATAGAAGGTAGTCAACAGCGCAACCGCCATGGCGGGCCCGATAGTGGCTGGGTCATCCATGGTCTGGAGCATCTGCACCAGACCTATCAGGGTCCCGATCATCCCGATGGCCGGAGCGTATGCCGCCATGGTGTCAAAAATCGCCGCCCCGCTCTCATGCCGCTCCTGAATGAAATCAATCTCGTGTTCGAGCATCTGCTTGAGTGATTCGGGCTCCTGCCCGTCTACCGCCATCTGCAGCCCCTTGAGAAAAAACGGGTCATCGATCTGCGCCATCACCGACTGCAGGGATAAAATCCCCTCTTTCCGCGCCTTGATGGCGAATTCGATCAACTGGGAAATAATGGCCGCTGGATCCTGTTCTTTGACAAACAGGGTTTTTTTAGCCACCCCAACTGCGCGGTATAGTTCATTGAAGGGATAGTGCACCAGGGTTGAACCTATGGTCCCCCCTCCAACGATCATAATCGCGGCTGGGTCGACGAATAAGAATATTGACCCGCCGGTCATGATTGCGGCAATCATGAGGCCAAAGGCGGCTACAACTCCGAAAATTGTGGAAAGATCCATGAATTACACCCTGGGACACAGATTCAAGCTAATAAAATCCACTCTGCAGACTCGGCATCCTAACAAAATTTCCGCCACTTTACTACGATGACGCTGAAGATTAAAACTCTAAAAACACCCCGCACAACCGCACACGGCGCCGGAGAGAAGTTGTCCGCCACCGGTTGTGCGTGTTGGGCCCCCTCCAACTGTATTACCGTAGTGACCGTCTGGCTTTGCGCGCGAGAACAGCCCGGGGCTAAGTGAGTCTTAGCGCTTGAGGTTGATCAGTTCACCCAGCAGTTCATCGGTGGTGGTGATGATCTTGGAGTTCGCCTGAAAACCACGCTGGGTTGTGATCATCTTGACAAACTCCTGCGCCAGATCGACGTTGGACATTTCAAGGGAGTTGGTAAAGATCTTCCCCACCCCGGACCCGACGGTCCCGATTACCGGGGTCCCAGACGCCTCAGTGGCGCCATACATATTGTTGCCCACCTTGGTCAACCCCAGCGGGTTGGAGAATTTGGCCAGGGCAATCCGGGCGAGCTTACGCGGCTCACCGTTGGAGTAGTTGCCCAGCACGTTACCATCGCCGTCGATGGATAAACTCACCAGCGTCCCGGTAGCGAAACCATTCTGGCTTTGGGAGATAACATCCGATTCACTCGAATACTGGGTGGCGGCAAAGGCGAAGTCGAGGGTCTGCCCTGCGTCCGCTTCATTATTCCAGGACAGGGCTCCATCAAGGGTGGTAACAACGGGTTCAGTCCCTTTGAACTTCACCAGGTCCGTAGTTAGTGGGTATCCATCATCGGTCCCAGAACCATTATTGGCTGCCATGCCAGAATTGGTAGTTTCAAACAGGTTCCCACTGAGATCGTATGCCCGGTCATCGTCAATCGATGCTGACCAGTTAGCTGGATCAATTGGATCGGTGCCATATATGGTGTCACTCAGATCTTTGGTATTGACCAGGCGTCCCCCGGTATCAAAGGTGAGCATACTGCGCCCAACTTCGGCCCACTCTGCAGGCCATGCGGTGCCATCCGTTAGGGTGACCTCGGCGCCGGCCACCACCGTGTGTGCTTCCCACTGCATATAGCCCTCCGGATTTGCATCCGGATCGAGTTTATTGAAGTAGGTGGTCACCAGATGTTCGCGCCCGAGGGAGTCAAAAATTCGCACCGAAGAGGCGTAGTTGCTGGATTCGGATGGATCCGTAATATCAAACGGAGAGGCAGCGTCGCCTGCAGTGCCCAAATATGGCGCATTGGCATTGAGGTTGGTCATGAGGTTGATGTGGCTGGTTTCCCTGGCGGGGGAAAACGACTTGGTTTCGATCTGTAAATTGGTAACATCGCCGAAGGTTTCCCCCGTGTCTTCATCCAGATAGTATCCCTGCACGGCGTAACCTTCCGGGCTTACGAGGGTCCCATCCTGGTTAAAGTTAAAGGCACCGGCGCGGGTATAGTAGGTTGAACCCGCGGCAGGGTCACTCACCATGAAAAAGCCGGGCCCCTCAATAGCGAGATCAGTATTGGATTCGGTATTCTCGAAGGTACCCTGGCTGAAGACATTATCCACCGTTGACAATCCCACCCCGCGGCCGATCTGGGAATTACCCCCCGAACTCCCAACGGTGGCGGACATCAGATCGGAGAACACGGTGCGCCCGGACTTGAACCCGATGGTATTGCTGTTGGCGATGTTATTGCCGATTACGGTCAAGGCACTGCCATTGGCGTTCAGGCCGCTGACTCCGCTGTATAATGCACTCTGAATTCCCATATAAACCTCCTGTAAAAGCACGGTAGACTGCCCGTGATAAATAAGATCTGTGTACTTCGCCTTGTTCAGTTGAGCTGATAGAATCAGCCCTCTCTCACACTTTCCACCTCTGCAAGTTTATACTCACCCGACCCGGTGACCAGAATATCCTTACCGTCAAGCATATCGACCCCGATAACCCGGCTGCGGATCAACGGGTGCGCCGCCACGGGATCTTCGCCATTAAAGGCGGAGACTGCGACACTGTATTTCCCCTGCGGCAGCAGGTTGCCACTATCGCCGGTACCGTCCCATTCAAGCATATGTTGCCCTTCGCTCATCCCAAGCAATGGCTTGGTGGCGACGGTGGCGCCCGCGGCATCACGGATATAGAGCACCCCAAACTCGGCCGCTTCACTCATGTTATACCCAAGCTTTACCGGCTCACCGCTGAAGGTAAACGCAGAACCCTTGGTTACCACTTCGGTCCCAATCATCGATAACGCCGACAGGCGCTGCACCTCGGCGGTGGTATCCCCCATACTTTCCAGGCTGCTGTTTATATTAATCAACTGTTCCAACGAGCTGAACTGTGCCAGCTGGGCGGTAAACTCATTGGAGTCGACTGGATCCATGGGGTCCTGATTTTTAAGCTGTTCCACCATCAAGGTCAGAAACTCATCCTTCCCCAGTTCGTTGCGCCCGGATGTGATGCTACTGCCACTGGTGGAACTGCCTGATGTAACTCCAGAGATATCGGTCATAATTACCTCATTTCCTTCATGTTAAACGTGCACACTCAAACCGCCCGCGCCAGGTGTAACTGCGTGTTGGGGCGCAGACATCTCCAGAGGATCCGGGTCATGGTCAGTCAACCGTCCTGCATTCACAGCTCTGTTGTGCTGCGAAAAATTGTCATCTCCCTGGCTGTGCGCCTGCTCTTCGGCGCCACTGCTCCCCAGGCTCACCTGAAAATCTTCCACCGTTACCCCCTGATCCTCCATAGCGGTACGCAAGCGGGGGAAGTTCTGCTCCAGAATTTCCCGCACCTGCTGGTTCTGTGCCTGAATTTGCAGCTTGAGCTGATCGCCCTCCATCACCATCCGTATATTGAGCTCACCCAGCTCTTCCGGGTGGAGCCTGACCGTGACCACGCTGCTATCCCCACGTGCATGCAGACTCAGATGTTGAATGGTCTGATCTACAACCCGAGCCATGGGCATGGTTGCCCCATTTTTCAGGGTTATTACGCTGGGGTCGGCACCAGGGGCGGTGCTATTCCCAGGCAGCCCTTCCACTTTAACGTCAGCAGAAAAGTTCGGATTCAGAGTTTCGACTACCCCGTCTGCCCCACTGCTTACTGAGGTTGCAGGTGACGCTGCAGCAGTGAAACTGGTAGAGGTGGTCTGCGTTTCTGTGGTTTCGGCAGCAAAGGCGCCTCCACTCTGCGTTTGTTGCGGTGGGGTTTGCGTCTGTCCCTGCGCTGAAAACTTGGGGGGCAACGTATCGGTGCCTCCACCAGCGCCCCTGCCCTCTTGCTGCTGCTGTTGTTCACGCAGGCTGGAAGAATCGACGGGCTTGTTCAGCAACTCGGCGAAGCGCGGGTCATCCACTGTGCCCGCAGCTTTGCCGTTCTTTACAGCATTGGGGAGCAGCACAAAGCCCTCAACCACTTCGGGCTGACTGACCTGCGCCCAGGCGGACTCTGTCTTTATTCCTCTTGCGTTACTCTCTCCCTGGCGCATGGCCTGCTCCAGGGCTGCCAAAACCTGGGCCAGGGCAGCTTTGCTTTCTTGTCCAAGTTCTTGCCCCATAGGCATGGAAGCGACATCCTGCCCTGTGGCAGCGGTGTATGCGGTCAGCATATCCTGCAGCTTTTGCAGCCCTTCCGTCCCCATACCGCCCTGCAGCTGGCCCGCAAGGGCTTCACCTTGTGCAGCTCCACCCTGTTCCAACATTTGCAGTGTGTTGCGGAGCATCGCCTGCAGCTGTTCTGTGGCTGCGCCATTGTGCGGATCCTGTGCAACAGCCTGGAGTGCCCCATGCAGGGTTTTTAGAAGTTGGGTACCGTCAGCAGGGGGGGCATTGTCAGCAGGCAGAGCCCGCGCTGCCGCCGTCGAAGAGGAAGGAGCAGCTTTGCTTTCAGGCGCTGCAGATTCACCAGCGTCACCTCTACCCGGGGATGCAACTGCGGCTCCGGCTAAATCTTCGGTGCGCGTTTGCTGTCGGTTTTCTTTTGCGGGAGCGCTCACTTTGTTCCGGGTTGCGGCATTGCGCAGCGCGGGCTCAAACGCTGAAGGCGCTTTGCTTTTCTCTGGTGCCAAATCCGCGCCAGGACGCGCTCTGTCCGCGGAACCTGTCCCTCGCATATGCTGCGTAAACGCTAAGGTTTGCATGAACACCTCATCTGTATGGTCTAATTACTTCCACATATAATCTTTAACCGCCGGCGCGACTTCACCTTGGTTGAACCCTGACTGAGTCCTGCGTTTCCGGGCGGCTTAGGGTTAATTTTCTATGTCAGTCCTTTTTTAACGTCGAATATGCGGTACTGATCTGTGCTGCTTTTTCACCTTGCATATTTTCCAGCACGGTTCCGGCGCTGCGTGCCTTCATTCCTCCCAGAATCCCCACCGCAAGTTGCATATCAAGCTCAAGCAAAATCTGTGCAGCCTGTGCCGGCTCCATGCGGTTGTACATCTGGCTGAGTTGGTTGATGCGCTCCAGCTCGCGTTCATCTTTCTGCACCAGCATCTCTTCAACCTGTTCACGTAGACGCTGCAGTTGGTCGAGCTTCTTATCGACCTCACCCTGCAGGATATTTAGTTCCAACTCGCGGTTTTGCAGCTCACGCTCTTTTTCATCCAGCAGGCGGCGATTCTGCTTGAGTTCGGCAAGCAGTCTGCGCTCCTCAACCGATTCTATATTGGCTTCGTCGTCCAGCGCAAAAGCCACTGCAGCACTTCCAAGAAGAGCCAAGATGACGCTACCAGCAAAAATAAGTTTATGAAGGCTCATAAATCTTCCTCGAATTGGCGCAGGATAGTCATTTCGTCCAGCTCATTCATCTCTTTATATTTGAGTTCCTGTTGCTGCTCGGCGATTCTTTTCTCTTTAAGCTTGGCCAGCAAGTGTTTGTTCTGGCTTGCTTCTCCAAGCTCTTCTCGACATGCGCGGACAAAATCTTGAGCTTTTTTCCGCGCCCACTCTAACTGTTTAAGGTGATTGCGCTGATGTTCAACACGGTTTTCATACAACATGAATTCGTGGCTGAGCATCCCCCTGGCTTGACGTTGCGCATACTCATCACACAAATCTTCAAGTTCTTTTTGCGCTAAGGTCTGCTCGTCACAGAGGGCCTCTTCGACCATGCGCGCCTGCGCCAGTTTCTGTTGGGCCATATCTTCCAGACGCTGCCGATGCTCCAGCACGGTCTGTAACTTAAAGGGTTTCATGTACTTTTCCTCTGCCAATAGAAAAACACCTGCTGAAAACAACTACCATGGATAAATCAGGATGTTGAAGTAAGGCGGAACTTGCCGAGACGGGGGGAGGCAACAGGATGGAATGTTGAATCAGGCGCGCTCTTCACTGCGCCGATCGAGCACTAATTTTTTCATGCTGGCGGCAGAATCTTCCAACCGATCCTGTTCATCCATCCCCTGGCGCAGGAATTGATTGACTGCATCGATCCGCGAGATGGCATAATCAATTTTGGGATTACTCCCGGCCACATAGGCCCCGATATTAATTAGATCTTCAGCCTCTTTGTATGTGGCTAGTATTTCACGAATACCGCCGCTGTACTTTATGTGTTCTTCATCGACGATGTCACGCATGACGCGGCTGGCGGAGTGGAGGATATCGATACATGGATAATGGTTTTTAGCCGCGAGGGCACGCGAAAGGACAATATGCCCGTCAAGAATGGAACGGACGCTGTCGGCGATAGGTTCATTCATATCATCCCCTTCAACCAGAACCGTATAGAGGCCGGTTATGGTACCAGCCTGTTTAAAGCTGCCGGCGCGTTCGAGTAATTTTGGCAGGGTGGCAAAAACCGAAGGGGTGTACCCTTTTGTGGTGGGGGGTTCACCGATGGCGAGCCCTACTTCACGCATAGCCATGGCAAACCGGGTGACCGAGTCCATCATGAGGAGAACATTTTTCCCCTTATTGCAGAAGTATTCCGCCAGGGTGGTGGCCACAAATGCACCGCGCATCCGCAGCAGCGGAGAACGATCCGAGGTAGCTGCGAGCACCACGGAGCGCGCCAAGCCTTCCGTGCCCAGATCGCGTTCGACAAACTCACGCACCTCGCGGCCACGCTCGCCAATAAGGGCAATAATATTAACATCTGCACGTGCATGTTTGGCCATGGTACCGAGCAGCACACTTTTCCCCACCCCAGAACCGGCCATAATTCCCATGCGTTGCCCTTTGCCGCAGGTGAGCATGGAATTGATCGCGCGGACGCCAAGGTCGAGGGGCTCGTTTATCTGCTTGCGCTCCATGGGGCCGGGCGGCAGCGCGTACAGGGGCATGTGCTTGTCAACCCGAGGTGGCGCTCCTCCGTCAATAGGCTGCCCCATGGCGTCGATTATCCGGCCCAGCAGGGCATCACCGCAGCCCATGGTCGCGCTACTGCGTAATACCCGGATCAGACTGCCCGGGCCTAAGCCTCTAAGCTCTCCCAAGGGCATGAGCAGGGTATTACCGTCGCGAAATCCAACCACTTCTGCAGCTACGGGCTCACCGGAATTCAGGGGAAGAATTTCGCACAGCGTTCCAACAGTAGCGGAAGTACAGTAACCCTCAACCACTAATCCGACAATCTTGGTAACCTTACCCCAAACCCTCATGGTCTGAAGCTCTCCGAGATTTGACGGCAATGTTCTCACGGTGAGTGCACCATAGTTTCTTTCAGATGGGCAAATATCTCGTCGAGTTGGGTTTCCAGGGTTGCGTCAACCCGCCCTGCGGAAGATTCCAGGACACATCCACCTCGGGTGATGGAGCCATCGCTGACAAATTCGATATTACTCAAACCACTGAGACTGGCGATAAACAGAGGTTTATGCTCGTTCAGTATGTGCAAATCCTCCGGATTGACCCTGATATGAAATTCTTCCGCCTGTACCGCTGCACTTATGGTTTGCTGCACGATACGCACGATTGTCTCTTTGTGTTCATTTACTTCCACCTGAATAATACGCCGGGCAATGGCCATAACCAGGTGCAGCATATCCTCGGCGCTGCGCTGCATAATGCTTTCGCTCTGGGTGCTGAGCTTTTGTGCCGCTTGCGTCAGGGCGTTGGTGGCCTGCGCAAGTTTGTCTTCTGCCTGTTTCAGCCCTGCAGCTACCCCATCCTGGTACGCCTGCTCTTCAATTGTCGCCATATCAACCGCGACGCCTGCAGCAGCCGCGGAGGAGGCACCTGCTGAGGCGGGGCCAGGTGCTGAATGAGAGCCGCGCGTTACTTCTGCTCCCTTGCCTTCCCTAAGCGCAGCTGGCATAGGCTCAGCCGCAGTTGCTGGGACGAATATACCCGGCTCTTCGGCGCTGAGATCTTCGAGATTCCGCATGCTGACACACACGTAAGAATCTGCTTCGAGTTCACGCCAGATTTTAGACAAGGACATCTCCCGACCCACGCCCTGGAATAACGATCTGCCCCTCTTCCTCGAGTTTCAAGGCCAGCTTCACGATGCTCTGCTGCATCGCCTCAACATCGGTCAGACGTACAGGGCCCATCGCTTCGAGGTCTTCCTGAATCATCTCAGCGGCACGATTGGATATACACGAATAAATTTTGCTTTTCAGGTCATCAGGGGCGGTTTTAAGCGCCATGGTGAGGGTATCGTTATTGATTTCGCGTAAAATCATCTGCATGGCGCGATTGTCAATATTAATCATATCGCTGAAGGTAAACATTTTCTTGCGAATCGATTCGGCCAGCTCCGCATCTGCGGCATCAATGCCATCGAGTACTTTTCTATCTGCTCCCTTTTCCATGCGCCCGAGAATATCTACCACCTTATCAATGCCGCCCACTTCATGTTGTTCCTTGCTGACAATACCACCTATTTCGCGCATCAAAGCCTCTTCGATCTGACTCAAAACCTCGGGAGCAACCCGATCTATTCTGGCTATGCGCAGCGCGACTTCCGCAGTCAGGTCATCTGTTAAATACTTCATAACCTTACTGGCGTGGTCAGATTTCTGGGTAGATAAAATAAGCGCGATGGTCTGAGGGTGCTCATTTTCAAGGAGACTGGCCACCATCCGCGGTTGCATCGTGGCAATCGTCTCAAGGGGGCGAGTCTCTACCCCACTCATTACTTCCTCATAAATCTGACTGGCATTCTCATCACCGGATTCATTCAGGGCATTGCGGATAAAATCTTTACTTTTTACATACTTGCCTGGATTTTTTTTCTGTATGGTGCGGAATTCTTCCATCACGTCAGCGGCCAGCTCCGCCGGAATGTGCTCGATGTTTATCATAGCCTTGCTGATAGCTCGTACTTGCTCTGGAGGTAAATCCTTGAATATCGAAGCGGTAATGGACTCTCCCAGACACAATAGCAGTATCGCGGCCTTTTCTATCCCGGTCATACGCCCCAGTTGCATGCGTTCCACTCATCTACTCCTGTGATAATAATGCAGGGAAATCTTATTCATTGTCAGAAATCCACGACCGGATCACCTGCGCCGGTGAATTTTCCGCTTTCAGAATATCCTGCCTGATCTGCTCAGCCGGATCGAGCTGAGTTTTCTTGCCCCGCCCGGCTGCCATCTCTGCTTCAAGCTCTTTGACCGTTTTCATATGCTGCGTAGTCGACTCCCCCTGCAACGTCCTCAAGGCGGGGCGCAGCATCAGGAGGTACAGGATTATGGCCCCTATCCCCATGGCGGCGTACTTAAATAATGGGGCAAAAGGGGTAATGCGATCCTGCCAGGTGAGCGGTGGGATTGCAGGGCTGGTGTAAAACTGGTTAGCCAGCGCCATGGAGGTGACGGTGATTTGATCGCCTCTGCTGGGATCAATACCGATAGCACTTTGAACCATCTTCCTGATCTCGTCGATCTCACTGTCGGTTCTGGCAGTGGAAGAAACCCCTTCGGGCTGCACCTCACTTCCAGAATCTGCGGTTAAATGTTCTCCCACCAGGACGGAAACAGATAAAGAGCTGATAATTCCCACCGGGGATTTCATGCGATTGATCACTTTGCTTATTTCGTAATTGGTGGTTTCTGCACTGCTTGAACCACTGCCACCACTTGCGGTGTAGGCAATTTGCGGATCGCCCAGGTTGGCTTCAACCCCGGGAACGCCGCCTATCCCCCCCGCGTTCTGGCTTTTCTGTTCGCTGATCTGTTCACTGCGCGGCACAATCGTTTTAGGGTCGTACAGCTCTTCTATCTGCTCCTTCTGGGCAAAGTCAAGGGATGCAGTCACCTTGACCAGCGAATTGGCCGGGCCCAGCGCGCGATCCAGCAGCTCCTGAGCACGTTTTTCCAGGTGACGTTCCACTGCGCGCTGGTATTCCAGCATTCCTGGGGTCATGGGGCCATCCAGCCCCTCTTCCGGGCGCTTGGACAACTCTTTACCCGTAGTATCCATTACGCTGACGTAGGCCGGATCAAGACCCTCTACGCTGCCCGCCACCAGATTGACAATCCCCTGCACCTGCGCATCTTTAAGATGTTGCCCCGGCACCATCCGCAGCACGATGGAGGCCGTTGAATTTTGCTGCTGACTTTTAAACAGGCGTTTTTCCGTTAGCGCCAGATGTACCCGTGCGGCCTCAACCGGAGCCAGGGATGCCACGGTACGGGCCAACTCTCCCTGCAGAGCGCGCTGGTAGTTAACCTTCTGGACAAAATCGGTAATTCCCAGGCTCTGCTTATCAAATATTTCAAAACCTACCCCACCGCCCTGGGGTAAGCCGGAGCTGGTCAGTTGCAGACGCGTTTCATATACCATATCCGCCGGAATGTAGATGCTGTTGCCACTTCCGCGCAACTCGTAGGGGATTTTATTCTCCTTGAGCCAGGCAACGATAGCCGAAGCGTCCGACTCCGCCAGATTGGCAAACAACATCTGATGGTTCACCTGTCTGGCTTGCAGAATCAAAATGGCAAACAGCGTCAGCGAAAACAGCACCACTGCGGCCAAGCTTATCTTGCGCGACAGCGGCCAATCCTTGACAACGCTTAACAGGTTCCATTGAACTTCATTTGCCATAATTCCACCATTTACGCATGTGAACTTCCCGATCCCGGGGTCTTACGCCCCAGGCCGGTCGCCAAACCAATAAACCCCAAATTCCTCATTATACTTGCATGCGCATTATTTCCTGATAGGCATCCAGAGCCTTATTGCGCATTTGCACCAACAGGCGCATGGAAATATCCGCCTCTTCCATGCTCAACATAACCTCATGCAGATTCTCCGCTTTTCCGGTCTGAAGTGCAATAGCGGCTTTATCTGCATCAAGCTGGATTTTGTTGGTCTGTGCCACCGCCTCGACAAGCATATCCGCAAAGCCGGTGTTAGTGCCACTGTTTTGCGGTGTGGCTTCGGAGAACAGACTCTTCAGGTGGGTATCAATTGAAATATCTTTAAGCATATGTTACCTCCCGATCTCCAGAGCTTTTAAGGCCATGCGCTTGCTCGCCTTTATGGTGGTTATGTTCGCCTCATAGGCGCGGGCGGCCATCATCATATCTGCAGTTTCTTTAAGCAGGTTGATGTTTGGCATGGCTACGTAACCATTTTCATTCGCATCGGGATGAGCGGGATCAAAAACCAGGCGAGGTTCTGTCGGGTCTGCCACAATCTGACTCACGCGCACCCCTTGCGGTTGGGTCTGCAGGGCACTGTGCAGTTGCTGCTTAAAGCCAGGCTGCTGCGTCTCGAATACAACCATTTTACGTTGATATGGTCCCCCCTGCGGAGTTCTGGTGGTTTCGATGTTGGCCATATTGGAACTGATGGTATCAAGGCGAATTCGTTGCGCCTTCAGCGCTGATGAAGCGATATCAAGTGAGTTGAATAAATCCATTAAGACCTCCGTATAAAAATCTTCCTCAGTTCCGGAAAAACGTATAGAAAACACCGGTCTGATTTGCTGAGAAATTTACTGCCCCTGAATGGTGTACTTCAAAATACCCATTTTTTTATTGAGCAGTTGCGTGGTCGCTTCGTAGTACAGCTGGTTTTTGGCCATCACTATCATTTCGGTGTCCATATCCACACTGTTGCGATCCCCCAACCCGCTCTTATCCGGGTATTCCACAATCCGGCCATTAACCTGTTCTATGGCTGCTCCCTGCCTGGGCATATGGAGCGGATGGGTGCGGCGGATATTGGAGTCATTGACCGCCACCGCAGTCCGCAGTTGATCTTCAAACTCGAAGCGCTTGACTGCGTATCCCGGAGTTTCGGCGTTAGCGACATTCGCAGCGATAACCTGCTGATTCTGCATGCGCAAATCGAGGCTTTTCTTAAGCACCGCGTTTGTTGAGTCAAATATTCCATTACCCCTCATATCCAATCCTCCATCCAGTAAAACCTGCTGCGAGTTTCTAATCAAACTGCTCGATCATCAGGCTCTGCTGCGCCAACCGTTTCCAGCGCGAATCTATCTTAGCTTCGGCAGATTCGGCTACCTGGGTTAGATATATCCGCCCGCGGCTCCGCTCACCTTGCTCAATAAGGATACTGCCCATACGATACCTCGCTGCCAGAGCGAATTCCGGGGTATCAAGCAGGCGCTGATAATATTCAAGGGCTGCGGCTAACTGCTTCTGTGCATAAAGAGATTCTGCATAGATATAGATATCCTCTGCCAGAGCGCCCCCGTTTACCCCCAGAGCATTGCCCGCTTCCACTAAATTTTCTCCCACTATACGCTGAAGCTGCTGCCCAGCTAGAACAATCTCGTTCTGCCGCCACAGCCGTCTGGCACAGAACCTGTCCAGGGCGGTACCGCGTGGGCGCCCCGGGGCGCGCAGCAGTGCGTCGGCCTCGTCTGCACGCTCCAGTTTAAGTAGAGCCATAACATAATCCAGATACACCGCCGCAGCATGTGCTTCATCGTGCCAAGTGGCGCCAGCCCTGAACTGATCGAGGTAGCGACGCGCGTACGCTTCAACACTGTGGTAATCGCCCTGTTTATACAGAGCCTTCGTCAGCGCAGGGTATACAGGTTCCAGCCTTTCCACCTGTTCTGTTGCATCCACCACATATTCGTAGAGCCGCACCGCCCGCGCATAAAACTCCAACTCACTGAAAACCTCTCCCAGATTGAGCAAAAACGCATAATTACGCTGGGTCGCCACCAGGATATCGCGGTTCTGTTCCACCAGCAGCATGGCAGCAAAATATTGCTGTTCTGCTATGAGCTCTTCAATATACGGAGGGAGAATTTCCGCCAGCAGCGCCTGTGCGTAACCACGCAGCGGCGAAATCCGGTCTATGTGGAGAAAATGTCTTAATGTAACTACTGCCTCTTTGGTACGGTGCAGCAAATGATATGTGAGGGCCTGTTTAAACTCAACCTCTGCCCTGCCCGCCCGGGTGGGCATCTCGTTGAGCAATACAGCATAATCCGCCAGAGCCTGCTCACGGCTTTCAATTCTGGAGCCTGCGGCACTCAAGTCGGCAAGTTTGAGCTTCGCGAGTTTGGCCGCATGGCTGCCAGGCATGATTTTACCGAGCAGATTGAGGGCGGAATCAGTATTCCCGGCCTGCATCATGCTCATTGCAACAAAATATCTCGCCATATCGCGCTGCTCCTGATCTTCAAGCAGGTCATGCAGACGCGAGAATACTTGTTGCGCTTCGAGATAACTCTTATGCGCATACAGAGCGCTGGCATACGAACCAAGGGAGGACGCAAAGTCGCCCAGCTGTTCGGTTTCATCAAGCTCGGTGTATATCTTCAGCGCCGCTTCTGTGTCTCCACGTTTGAAGCGGGCATCGGCCTGGCGCCGCGCCACGACACTGTTCGGTTTCAGCGCTGCCTCATCCAGGCTGCCCAGCAGCTGCAATGTGGCCTCGCTGCGCCCAGCGGCCAGCTCCGCTTCGGCCTGCAGCAGCGTCACGTATGGCTGTTGCGCCAGTGCTGGATGCGCAGCAACAGCCAGCTCCAATTCCGCCAACAAGGCATGGTGCTGCGCAGAATTGCAAGTGTGCAGGTAGAGTCCCATTAATGCCCGGCAGTGTTCAAGCTCGGGAAAACTCAGACCTTCAGGGCTGCTCTGCTCTGCTCCACCCGAAACGCCAGTTTCAATCCGTGCCAGAAAACTGTGCGCGCTGGCACAATCACCCTCACGCAGAGCTATCTCGGCCAGAAGCAAATCTCGGGTAAGTTTTTCACGCGGCGAAAGCGAGCTGAAGCCCACACCGGTGTAAGCGCTGCGGGCCACATCCCAGCGCTCTGCTTTTCCGGCATCCAATACCTCAAAGGGGACATAATCCTGCACCGGAAGACACAGCCCGAGCAGGGGGAAAGGTGGCAAAGTGTACCCCAAAGGGACATTCATCTCAACCGGGCGTTCGTAGTCGCGGAAGAACTCCTCCCAGTGCCCGTGATACTTTGAAGCTATCAGTTTGCGACTCACACCCCCTTCTGCACTCATATGCAGTCCACCCGGCAACGATCTGGAAATTGCAGGGCGCGAACCGCCGTCCTGCTCACGCCAGTACATATCCAGGACAATTTGTTTTTCCTCACTGCGCTTGGTCGCATTCACGAAGCGCGGGGGGCGCCGCAATAAAAAAGAGAACAACAGCCTGTCTGTCGCCTCTCCTATAAGAACCCTGGAGATAGAATCGCTATCCCCTGGAACAGTCGTTCCCACCTCCATGGAGGTGTCCAGCAGCGCTATTTCAACCTTTTGTCCCGATGTTGCCAGGGTATGCAGGGGGATGCGATCAAAGCTGAACACAATCCTGACCATGTTGACGTCCTGCTCGACCTGTACCCCCTCCAACTGTGCCTGGGATATGGCATACACCTCTTGGCCTTGAAGCAAAAGCAAAGCAAATAAAAAAACAATTGCCCTTACTGCCCCACGCGTCTCTTTACTTGTTACCTTTTTATGTGAGATAGATAAAAAATTCAACATTACAACCTTAACTTGCATATATTGACTGCCGCTTGCACATTAAAGAATTGCTGAAACTATAAAAACCAGAGCGTCACAGCCTTTTTATGCCGGCCCACTATAACGCAATAATACCTCATCGGCACTCGCAGTGAGAAACCAACCTGAACAGACAGTGCCATGGCCAACATGAAAACCGCCAAACACAACCGCCGGGTGCAATCTGTTTCGCCTGCCCTGTATACAGACACAGCAAAAAATACCGTAACAGCTCACAGGTTGCAACGATATACTAATGATTTGCATAAACATGATTTGTATAAGCAAAAACCGAACCAATGTACTTGTGGATTGCGTCCAATGGTTATAGATCCTAGCTTAAGTGCCGAGGCTACTGACTTACATTCTCGCATCCTCATGCATAACCCAGCCCCAAATTGCTCTGCAACAATGTCAAGAGCGCTCTGGAATAGTCATAATTTTGACTTCACAAAATAAGCCGAAATAACATATGACTTGTATTGCAGGCATGCATCATTTAAAGTGCCGAAAACAAAACAGAACCATAAACTTGGGGGGTTATGCAGCCTGAAAACATTCCCCCATGCTGGGAAAATACTTAGTGTGATTGCGCGGATGGGGCGGTAAACGCGTAAAAAACTCAAATCGCGGCTATCGAGATGTTTAACCTACACTAACATTTCCGCTATATATAGAAGTTAAGCAGATATGCGCTGAACAATCGATAAATTCCTGTATAATGAAGATGTGGGGAATCCTTAAGCCACTGAAAAAACTTGATCATGAAAAATTTTATATGGTTAATTATTGGGCCGCTTGGCCAGGAATCCAAAGATCAGCCCAGCCTGGCTATTCCCGACTGCTTTCGCGCAGATCCTTAGCGATGCAAGCTTAACAGCGCCTGCCTTCGGGATTTACCCCAATATCATAGTCACTTCATATCAAGCAAATGGTGTACATCTGGGAGAGTTTCAATAACAACATGTCTTTATCCCGCGAACCCAGGAAGAGAGCTAACCCATGACCGACAATTTGAGCAGCGATCAGATAGAGATCATTGTTGACTTCGTGCAGGAAAGTCAGGATATGATCGAACAACTTGAACCCACCATCATCGAACTCGGCCGGGATGTTGACCCAGACACTATCAATGCTGTCTTCCGTCTGTTCCACTCCATGAAGGGGAGCGCTGGATTCCTTGAATTTAACCATATCACCAATGTAGCCCATTCAGCTGAAAACCTGCTCGACAATGTCCGTTCCGGCAAGCTGATACTCCAACCAGAACACGTAAACCTCTTATGCGAATCCTGCGATTTCTCCAAAGAGGCGCTGGAGCAAGTCTCAGAGACCTACTCTGACGCAGCAATGGCCGCCAAGGCCGCCGCGATGGTTGATAAACTCAAAGAGATCATGAACCAGGACGATGGAGCCACGGCCGAAGCGGCAGAGGAGCCTTCTCCTTCTATAGATGCAGAACCGGAACAGGAATTAGACCTTGAGTTGCCCTACGCCACCGGCGCGGCTGAAAAAGCAACTGAAGATGAGACAGATGACTACATCCTCGACATCACTGACGAAATGGTGGAGCGCTATATACAGGAAGCAGAAGAACTCCTTGAAGGTGCCGAGGCAGGCTTGCTTGAATGGGAGAAGGATCCCAAAAACACCGACAGCTTGAGTCTTGTTTTTCGCAATATCCACAGCTTCAAGGGCAACAGCGGTTTTTTTGGCTACGCCAACCTGGAGCAACTCAGCCATAACATCGAAAACGTCCTCGACAATATCAAAAATGGGGGCTCTTTTCGGGTCGAGAATCCATTCGAGATTCTTCTTGGTGCCGTCGATGCTCTCAAGGACTGCGTCAGCAACCTGGCCGGCCACGGGGGCAAAGACCATATTGAAGGGATGGAGCACCACGTGTTAGCCCTGCAGGACCTTCCGGCACCACGCCTGGGTGAACTTCTGGTGAAACAGGGCATTATCAAAGAAGAAGATGTGGAATCGGTCCTCTCAATCCAGCACAAACCCCTTGGTGAGCACCTGATACAGATGGGGAAGGTGTCGCAGGCGCAGATTGAACAGAGCGTGAAGATCCAGAACGCTGAGAAAAAAAATATTAAAGCCCCGGCGCGCAAAGCAGCCAAAACCGCAACACCGGTCAAACGCCAGGATATCCGGGTTGAGCTTACAAAGCTGGACAGCCTGATCAACCTTATCGGTGAAATGGTGATCGCCGAAAACATGCTGATCCACAACCCCGACCTGGAGGGGATGGAGCTGGAAAACTTCAACAAAGCTGCCCAGCAAATGACCAAACTGGTGCGCGAGCTCCAGGAGATGGCCATGGTTATCCGCATGATACCGGTTTCGGGCCTGTTCCGGCGCATGATCCGCCTGGTGCACGATTTATCGGCCAAAGCAGGCAAAAAAGTGGATCTGAAGCTTGCTGGCGAAGGTACGGAGGTAGATAAAACCGTAATCGAAACCATAACCGACCCCTTGGTGCATCTGCTGCGCAACTCCATGGATCACGGTCTCGAACCGCCGGAAGAGCGCCTGGCGGCGGGCAAAAGCGAAACCGGAACCATCAGGCTCTCCGCATGCCACGAAGAGGGAGAGGTGTGGATAACCATTGAAGATGACGGGCGCGGGCTCAACCGGGATAAAATTCTGGCGAAGGCGATCCAGAGCGGGCTGGTTGAAGGCGATGGCTCCGACCTTCCAGACAAATATATTTACAACCTCATATTTCAGCCTGGATTTTCCACCGCAGAAAAAATCACCGACATTTCCGGCCGCGGCGTTGGGATGGATGTAGTCAAACAGAATCTGGAAAAGATCAAAGGCAAGATCGACGTCAGCAGCGTTCCCGGCAAGGGTTCTATCGTGAAACTGCGGATCCCCCTGACCCTGGCAATAATAGACGGAATGCTGGTTCGGGTTGGCGACGTCATGTGTATTGTCCCGGTGCTGGCGATCAAAGAAGCGTTCCGTCCCCAGACGGACAGTATCACCGTCACCCCGGACAATCAGGAACTTGTACGTGTACGGGAAGCGTTCCTGCCGGTGGTCAAGCTCCACGAACTTCTTAGCGTAGAACCCGACAGCCGTGAGCTGATAGAGGGGATCCTGATTGTCCTCGAACATCAGGATCGTTATGTCTGTCTGCAGGTAGATGAAATCATGGGGCAACAGCAGACCGTTATCAAAGGGCTGTCGGAATATATCGGCAATGTCAACGGCTGCTCCGGCTGCACCATCCTCGGCAATGGCGATATCTGCCTGATTCTGGATGTCGGCAGCCTCGTTGAAGGACAGTAACTTCGGAGTATCCAGGCATGAAGGTTGAACAACGCGAATCCACCGGAACCAGCGGGAGTATGATGAGCATCAGCGACAGTGAGTTCGCTTCTCTGCGCGAGATGATATATACCCGTTTCGGCATCAATCTCACTGAGCAGAAGCGTTCCCTGCTGGTGGGGCGGCTGCAGAAATTGCTGCGCACCCACAGGATCGATACGTTTGAAGCTTACTCTCGCTATCTGGAGAAAGACACCAGTGGTAAAGCGACAAGTGATCTGATAAACCTGATCTCCACCAACTACACCTATTTCAACCGCGAGAAGGATCACTTCGATTATTTTTTGAACACCGCATTGCCCAATGTATGTGCAGAAATAAAAAAGAGGGGAAAAAAGAACCTGCGCGTCTGGTGTGCAGGATGTTCCAGCGGTGAAGAGGCGTACACCCTGCTGATGCTCATGCATGAGTATCTCGGCTCGGAATACAGCCACTGGGAGGCTGGTCTGCTGGCGACGGATATCTCAGAACGGGTTCTGGATACCGCACGCGCTGGAATCTATCCAGCGGATAAGGTTGCATCCCTGCCGGAAAATCTACAACGCAAGTACTTTACCCGGCTCTCCTCCGGGCAGATGCAGGTACGCCACAAAATTCGCGCCGAAGTTACGTTCAGGCGCTTCAATCTCATGAACACCAGGTTCCCGTTCAAGAGCCCGTTTCATATAATCTTTTGTCGGAATGTAATGATCTACTTCGACCTGACCACCCGCAATGCGTTGGTGCAAAGGCTTCATCAATTTCTGGAGCCCAAAGGATATTTCTTTATCGGACATTCTGAAACACTCGGACGCGACAGCAAGCTGTTCAGCTACATTATGCCCGCAGTGTACCAAAAGGGGAGCTGACCATTCTATGCCCAAAAAAATCCGTGTCCTCGTAATTGACGACTCTGCTCTTATCCGCCAGATCCTCACCCAGGGTCTTTCTCTGGATCCGGATATTGAGGTGGTAGGGTCTGCAATAGATCCATATATCGCCCGCGACAAAATTATCCAGTTGCGTCCTGATGTTCTCACACTGGACGTTGAGATGCCACGCATGGATGGGGTTGAGTTTCTGCGCAAGCTGATGCCGCAGTATCCCCTTCCCGTGGTTATGGTCAGCTCTCTGACCCAGCGCGGCAAACAGATCACCATAGAAGCTTTAGAGGCAGGGGCGGTTGATTTTGTCTCCAAGCCAACCAGTAATATCGCCCACGGGATGAACAGCATGCTCAGCGAGCTGCGCAAAAAGGTTAAAATTGCAGCTGGAGCGAATGTGTCCCACTGGAAAAACAAAACTTCGCTGCGGCCAGACGCACAAACCGTCCTGACATCAAGAGCATTGGCTGAATCCACCGATAAAGTGATTGCCATCGGAGCCTCCACCGGGGGAACTGAGGCATTAAAAAAGGTGGTGTGTCAGTTCCCCGCTACCATGCCGGGGGTGGTAATCGTTCAGCACATGCCGCCAGGTTTCACCAAAATGTTTTCCGAGCGCCTCAACCAAATATGTGCCATGGAGGTGAAAGAAGCTGAAACCGGAGACCGCATTCGCAGCGGCAGAATTCTGGTAGCTCCGGGAGCAAAACAGCTTGAGGTTGTGCGTTCGGGCGGAGTGTACCAGGTCCGCTGTGAGCCGGGGGAGAAGGTGAGTGGTCACTGCCCGTCTGTAGATGTTATGATGCACTCGATAGCTAAACACGTTGGAGCCAATGCCATCGGCGTCATGCTCACCGGGATGGGCTCCGATGGTGCCGCCGGGATGCTGGCCATGAGAAACGCCGGTGCGCGCAACATGGCCCAGGATGAGGCCAGCTGCGTGGTCTTCGGCATGCCCAAGGTAGCCTATGAGAGAGGGGGAGCGGAAAAACTGGTTCCTCTGGATAAAATCGCCGCAAAAGTCATTTCCATGTTAACGGAGAGATAAAAAGACCATGGGCAATATTATCCTCGGGGTGGGTGAACTTGGAGCGTCCAACAACCCCGCTGAAGGTGTTAAAACCTTTGCACTCGGATCATGCGTGGCGGTGATACTCATGTGTCCTAAAACCCGCACCGTCGGCATGGTTCACGTCGCGCTGCCGGAATCCAGGATTAACCTGGAAAAAGCAAAAATCAGACCAGGATACTTTGCTGACACTGGAATCCCTGCGCTGCTGAAAAAAATGTCCACCTTCGGGTGCGACCCCAACGGCAGGGGCTTTATCGTAAAGCTGGCTGGCGGTGCCAGAATAATGGACCCTAACAACACCTTCAATATTGGCAAACGCAACGCCCTGGCTGTGAAAAAGACGCTATGGAAGTTTTCCCTGGGCGCTGTTGCCGAAGATCTGGGGGAAACATACAGCAGAACAGTTACCGTTTCTGTGGTCTCAGGTGAAACCCTGATATCATCGCCGGGGCGCAAGGACTGGAAGATCTGAACTGATGGAGATGACCATGGAACAACGTGCTACGCGCGCTGACATTCTCGCGGCAATAAAAGAGATCCCCCTGCTCTCCCCCAGTGCCTCGCGCCTGCTTCAGATAGCCTCCAGTGACGATTACAACATCGATGAAATAATCGAGGTGGTCAAGTGCGACTCGGCTCTTACCGCCCGCTTGCTCAAAACGGTCAATTCAGTGGCGTATGGTTTGGTGCATCAGGTGACCAGTATAGAGCGTGCAGTCAGCTATCTGGGTGAACGTCTCGTTGCCGGCATCGCCCTCGAAGACAGTGCCAAGGCTGTGTTCCATAAAAAACTCGAAGGCTACGAAAGCCCCGTTGGCGAATTATGGGAGCACGATTTACGCACCGCCATCGCCGCGCGCGAAATTGCCCGCCATTGCCACGTCGATCTCAACAAGGATCTGGCCTTTACCGCAGGTATTCTGCACGCCATCGGCAAAGCGGTGCTCAGTGACTTTCTGCATCAATCCGCCGCAAACCTGCTAATCGGTATAGACAGCCATGATATCAAAGATTACCTTGAAGGGGAGCGGAGGATACTGGGGATGGACCACGCCGAAGCTGGTTTTGAACTGGCCCAAGCCTGGGAGCTACCCGAGTCACTGCAGATGGCTATCCGCTATCATCACACCCCGCAACAGGCTCCAGAGCAATACCGCCCCTTGGCATACGCAGTCCATCTTGGGTGTATCATTGCCATGATGTCAGGCAGTCAATCTTCAGATGCCCTGCAGTACCACCTTGATAAAAACTATACCGCCTATTTCAATATCACCAATGAGCACATCGCCATGATATTGATTGAAGTAAATGAGAGCGTAGAGATAATCCAAGCGGCACTTTCCGAAGGCAAGGAGCGAGCAGAATGAAGCGTATCATAATAGCCGATGACTCAGGCACCGCGCGCATGATGATCAGGCGTTGTCTTGAAATAGTGGGCTTCAATGAAACTGAGTTTGAAGAGGCGAAGAATGGGCGTGAAGCCCTGGCCTTGATGAAGAAAAACCCGCCCGACCTTCTAGTAAGCGACCTCAACATGCCAAGCATGGATGGTGAAACCCTGTTGCAGTGGGTCAAGGCCAGTCCTAAACTGGTCAACATTCCGGTTCTTATCATATCCAGTGTCACCAACTCAGCTAAAACCGCCGAACTTAAAAAAAAGGGGGCCTTTGCGGTTATTGGCAAGCCGATAAGTCCGGCACTGCTCAATGAAGCCCTCGCCCCGCTCCTAGAGGAATAGAAAGGCTGTAATAATGGCTGAACTCCAGAAACTGCTGGCCGAAAAACTCGCCGAAGTTATCGACGAGACCCTGGAAAACATGGCTTTTATCAGCACGGAAGAGGTTGATACTGCGCAGCCTCCTCTTCTGACAGAAGATATGCGCGCCGCGTGCCTGTTGACCACCGCACCCATAGTGATGGAGATTCGCCTTAGCATGGCGGAAGATCTGCTGCGCCAAATAGTAGAGACCATGTACACCATTGACGCTGAAGATATCACCCAGGAGCAGATAGTTGATCTCCTGGCAGAAACCCTCAACACCCTGGCCGGACGCCTGATGTCTGAGTTGCTGCCGGCTGATCAGGCTTTTTCTTTGAGTCTGCCAGAGACTGTAGTCAATAATCTGAACGCGGCAGACGACAACACCATCTTTGCAACATGGTACATGGCCGACGGCTTGCCAATAAGCGTCAAAATCAGTGCTGCTACCCCAGAAGAGCTTCAAACATGCTTGAATTCTGCGCAGCACATCCATTAACCCTGTAAACACAAGGAAAAAACCCATGGGGAAACGTGTATTAGTTATAGATGATTCCAGCACTATGCGAAAAATCGTATCGCGTTCACTACGTCAAGCCGGGCTGGAGTTTGACGAAATACTGGAAGCAGCTGACGGCCAAGAGGCCCTTGACCTGTTGAGCACTGAAAAAGTCGATATTATTCTTAGTGATATCAATATGCCCAATATGGACGGGTTAGAATTTTTGCGCCAGAAAAAGGAGATCGACGCCATCAAGGATATCCCCGTGGTGATGATTACCACGGAAGGTGGAGCTGACATTATTGGCGAAGCAAAAGCGCTCGGTGCTGCCGGGAGTGTAAAAAAACCATTTAAGCCCGAAACCATCAATGAAGTGATTGGCGCATTGATTTAATCTGATCAATCTTGCCGGTCTGACCCCAATCCGGGGTTGGGGGCAGCACCAGATAATGCCAAGTTCTTGAGCACAAACAGACCTGTTTCTATACCCGCAGGAGACCGTCCGTGAAACTACAAAAGAATATTACCGCTGCAACAACTGAAATTTTTGAAACTATGATTATGCTGGATATTACTGCCGGCGATCCCGTGCTTGAAAGAACAAACAACTTTAAATGTTCGGTTTCTGGCATCATTGGCTTTGCTGGCACCTGCAAGGGGATCCTGGCTATCCATCTTCCCGAGAAGGTCGCCATGTCCATTACCGGCAGTTTTCTGGGCATGGAAGTAACCGAAGTCGATGATGACGTAACCGATGCCATCGGTGAATTGGCCAACATGGTGGCGGGCAACATCAAAATGGTCCTGGATGAAGCAGGAAAAAACGTAACCCTCTCCATCCCCTCCTGCGTCCACGGAGATGAATACACCCTGGACACCGCCGCAGACTGCGAGCGTGTGGTCATTCCCTTTAACCTTGAGAGCGGGCAGTTTCTAGTGGAACTCCAGGTAAAAACTGACTAAAAGACAGCAAAACCACTAAAGAAAAACAGATGCGGTGCATCAGCATAGCCGACACCGCTTAACCCAGGAGTTCATATTGGAAAACAACCTGCAGCAACAGATTGTCGATGCTACCCGGGCGGTATTCGACACCATGTTGATGGTGCCCGTAATGTCCGGCGCGGCGCTGGCAGATAAGGTGTACCTCTTTAAAGACTCTATCTCCGGAATGTTGGGTTTTTCCGGAGACGTACAGGGGATGCTGACCTTCCACTGTCCGCAACGGGTTGCCTTTGACATCACTGGACAACTGCTCGGAATGGAAGTCGACAGTATCGATGAGGACGTAAAGGACACTATAGGTGAAATGGCCAACATGATTCTGGGCGGCATCAAAGATGCGTTTCTGGAACAGGGGACAAATATCAGTCTGGCAATCCCCACTGTCATGACGGGGCGTTCATATCAAGTTAAAACCGTCGATTATGCCTCGTGGACTACCGTTCCATTCTATCTTGACGATGGCGAATTTCTGGTTGAATTAAAACTTAAAACCTTTGATCAGTAGGTACTCTTGTGGCAGATAAAGCAGTCGTTGATCGCGTTTTCAACGCCATTATCGAACAAACATCTGAAGAAGTCGGCGCCCTGCTTGGCGCCACTATTGCCCTCGAAGAGCATCAAACCAAGCTGCTGAACAAGAACCAGATCTTTGAAATAAAGCGCAGTCGCTCCGTTATCAGCACCATGGTGATCAGCGGAGACCGGGAAGGTAATGCCTTTATAATTACCGCCCAGAAAGACTCCAGCACCCTGGGAGGCACGCTGATAATGCTGCCTCCTGATCAAATTGAAGAAAACTGCAAACAGCGCATCTTTGAAGGTGAAGCTGCAGACGCTTTTGGCGAAGTGGCCAACATTATTGCCGGGGTGTATACCTCTGTATTTCAAGAGATGTATCCGGAAAAACTCCATTTCAAACGTACAGACGTAAATGAATTTATCCCGACCAAACTTGATCCAGAGGGGGATCTACCCTTCCCTCCCGGGGAATATTACTACTCAAGCTGTTCGATAAAACTCGAAGAGCAGCAGCTGGAAAAGCTGGAGGTAATTGTCCCCGCACAGATTTTCGGACTTGCCCCGCCACTTGAAACCGCAGCTGTTGCCCAACAGGAAGGTACGGTGGAGAAAGAAGGGACGGGGACAGAAGAAGTGGATACGCAAGAAGTCGGCGCAGATACCGGCAGCGCATCTTCAAGTGCAGAGGCCGCCCCTGAAAGTGAAGAAGACGCCCCCGAGCCCATGGCTGTAGCAGAGGCAGAGGCAGAGGCAGAAACAGAAACAGAAGCCACCCCTAAAGCAATAAAACATGTAGAACTATCCATTGTCGATCGGGTTCTCAAGGCCGCCATTACCCAGTGCGCCGAAGAGATAGGTGCCATGCTTGACATTGAGATTGAGCTGAGCAGCCTGAGCACCGGCTATGTTTCTAAAGAGGAGTACTTTGCCAAGCCCGGGCCTAAATCTACCGTAACTGAAATGGTGGTGACTGGCGACCCTGACGGCACCTCCTACTTCATTGTTGACCTTAAAGACTCCATCTATTTCGGCGGCACTTTGGTAATGCTGCCTAAAGATGAGATCTCAAGCAGAATGCAATCCGGGGAGCTTGATGGGGAAATCGAGGATGCTTTTGGCGAAGTTGCCAACATAATCAGCGGTGGAATCGTCGAGAATTTCGCCGAAATGTTCCCCTACAAATTTCACGTTAAAAAAGGCAACGTCGAGGCTTTTACCCCCACCAAGGTAATGGTTGAAAATCCTAAACCGTTTCCTGCCGCAGAGTACTACAGCGTCAGTGTCAGCATGGACTGCGACACCCAAGATCTGGGGCGCTTAACCTATCTGATTCCGGTGGAGTTGCTGCACATCCCCCCAAGACCAGAGCAAACCAGCTGGGGTGAGACCATAAGTGATGAGATTACCCCGAAGCCGCAGCTAAAAAAAGAGGCTCCAGGAAAACCACAGCCACAACCTGAGACATTAAAGAAGCAACAAAGTGGTGATCCAGCCACAAAAGAGACCAAACCAGAATCAGCCTCCACACAACCACGCGCCCCTGAAAGTGCAGAAAAAGAAACAGCGGCCAAAGAAGCGGCCAAAGAAGCGGTAGTGGCGGTGGTCTATCAAGACAGCTCCGCAGCGGAGCCCTACACGGTGATTCTGGGGGAATGTGGCCATAACCCGGTGCCACTGGCCGCAAATGCGAACTTCAACTCTCTGCGCCAAAACAAGGTATGTGGTTCCCTGCTGATCCTTGACAAAGTGGATGATAACGCTTTTGCCCTTATGATAAAAATCCGCTCCGAGACCCCGGCAAGCCAGCCCCTTATCGTCGCCGGATCCACCTGGACCAGAAGTGCAGTTTTAAAAGCTATCAAATACGGGGTCAACGATATCATCCCCACCCCAGCCACTGCTGATGAAATCCGGGCTAAGGTGCAACAGAATCTGAAAAATTCTTGCTAATAATCTGCTAAACCGCCACAATAACTCTTCAGTTCAAGCAACCTGCAATAAATTCAAGATCCCTTTTTAAAGTGAAAAATCCTTGGCTGAATCCGTTCTGTTAAATATCGATAATGCTGTTGCGCCGCAGTTGCTGGATTTTTTAACTCAGCAGCTTGGCGCCGAGTTATACCTGACGCAGACTCCCGAACAGGCTTACGCCATTATGCGGAGTCGTACAATAAAGCTGTTTTTATGTTCTCTGGGGCAAGATACCCTCAAATACGCAACTTTACTCAAAGCGGTCAAAACCTTTTCCCCCGCTACGGTCACCATTCTTATCATTCCACAGGACACCACAGTACCTATCAACCAAATTCTGCAGACTGGCGCACATTTTTATCTCCATGTTCCATGCAGTAGCGCTGAAGCGGCCGAAATCTTCCAACGCGCGGAACAACATTATAAAACCCTGCACCTCTCCGGACCTGAACTCCAGGACCTTGTGCCGGATTTCCCGGAAATTATCGGCCAGACCGCGAAGATGCAGCAACTCTTCGACATGATTCGACTTCTGGCCGATGACAGCGACAGCACCATTCTTATTCACGGCGAGAGTGGCACGGGCAAAGAGCTTGTTGCCAGGGCCGTGCACAACAACAGCCCCAGAAAGCACCATAATTTCGTTCCCATCAACTGTGCCGCCATCCCTGAAGAGCTCCTCGAGAGTGAGCTGTTCGGGCATGTAAAAGGCTCCTTCACCGGCGCAACCGCACACAAAAAGGGGCGTCTGCACCATGCGGAAGGGGGAACCTTGTTTCTGGACGAAATCGGCGACATGAGACCGCTGCTCCAGGCCAAGATTCTACGCGTAATCCAGGAAAAGGAGTTTGAACCGGTAGGGAGCGTAAAGAGTATAAAGATAGATGTCAGGATTGTTGCGGCCACCCATCGCAATCTTGAATTGGCCATAAAAGAAGGAGCATTCCGCGAGGATCTCTACTACCGCCTCAACGTAGTTCCTTTACACATACCGGCGCTGCATCAGCGCCGCGGCGATATCGCTCTGCTGCTCGACACCTTTGCACAACGCTTTTGTCGCAGCAAAAAACGTCCGCTGTTCAGCTTCGCTCAAAGCACTATCGAATATCTGCAACAATACCCCTGGCCCGGCAACGTCAGAGAACTTGAAAATCTGGTGCAACGCCTGTCTATTCTCCATACCGGCAAAATCGTGTTCCCCGATGATCTGCCGGAAAAATATCTACACTCCCCCAGCGATGCTACGCTTAATCCTGACCTCGGTGATGGCAACACAGACTTCAACACCCAGGTAAGTGAATTTGAAGATCGCCTTATCTTGCAGGCTCTGATGAAGACCGGCGGTAACAAGAAAGAAGCCGCGCAGCTGCTGAACCTCAAACGCACAACCCTGCTGGAAAAAATCAAGAAGAAACGGCTCGGTAAGAGGCAGGACAAATAAACGCCTCGCCACACAACACCTGTGGCGCTTCTAAATTCCTGCCTCCGCCAGAAAGTTCGGCGCAGTTACGCCAAGGCCTTCAGGGCATCTTTGAATTCTTTGATCAACCCTCCGGCCCCGCCAGCTGCGTCGATCAACGAGTCCAGAATCGCATCAATAGCTTCTACAATCTTTTTAAACCATTCCCGAACGGAAAACTGGCCCTTCACTTTCTCCCATTGATTGCCAATAGAATCAAGGACTTTGAACTTAAACCGAAGTGGGCGTCCCTCAAGTCCATGTTGGCGCAATTTTTCCGGCCGAATATCGCGAACTGCATAATCCAACTCTAAACCGGCGCCATCTGCGATATCGAAGCGAAATGTTTCCCACGCCAAATCCAGCAACCCGGGGGACTCTTCCCAGAGGTATGAAAAATCATTTTGGTTCTCCAATACGAAGCCGAGAAAGCTACGCACGTTTCGCACAAACAGCTGAAGTTCTTCCCGCCCTGGATTAGCGGAACTCGCAATCTCACCAAACCACATTGCACACCTCCTTTTGTATTTTCACCAAATGAGTCTGCAGAAAACAATTGTCGCCACATATGTTGGCCTACCCCATATTATCAGATCGTGACTTGGGCGCTATGCACCTTTTTAACTGGGCACCACCGCTGCAGAGTCAAAACTGCTTTATGACTTTCCCGAGAACCACATTAAAACATTCCAGCTCCTCAGGGGTAAGCGCTGCGGCTATCTCTTCAGTCAACTTGACATGAAATGCATGGTGCTTCGAGAAATGCTTTTTACCCTGAGGTGTCAGGACAACACGATATGATCTCCGATCACTTTCATGGGGTTGACGCTGTATAAGTCCTTTTTGTTCTAAGCGATCAACGGTTACGGTTAAAGTCCCCGTTGTTACTCCAAGCTTTTCTGCCAGTTCTTTCATGCGCAGAGCTTTTTCATGCCCTATGATTTCAATGGCATGCATTTGATTAGGCGTTAAGTCGCTGCCCCGCACCACTTCCTGCTCCCAGCTGGAGAGCTTTTCATAAAACTCAACCATGTTTTGAGCCAGATCCTTTACGTCCATTTTATCTCTCACCCGACATAGGTACTCAATGAATAACCACCAAAGATAACCGTGACAACACCCGCACTCCGCATCAGGGCTGCCTCAACCCAGTCCTGCGAAAGCTTCTCCAGTATTCTCGTCACCCGGAAGATCAAATAGATGACTCCGCCTACCGCAATTGCTGTAGCTGCAGCATAAATTCCAAAAATTACTGTTGCCTTCAAAGCACTCGCCGAATCAAGTGCATATTTATACATAATGGCGACCGTTGGGCAAGGGATGATCATATTCACAAAACCAATGCCGAATAATGCCATGCCGGTCAACTTCTGTTTTTTCTCCTCCGCATGCGGATGTAGATGCTCCAGGTCGTACGCGTGATCGTGCCCGTGGGTGTCGTGATGATGTTGATGAATAAGTCCTGGTTTTATAATTAACACAACACCAAGAACAACCAGAATAGAGGCCGTCCCGACATCCGCCCAGAATTGAAATGAGTCCGGAATCAAAGCAGAAACTGCTCCTAGCGACATTCCGAGGACTAAACAAGCTACCACTGTTCCAGCCAGAAAAGAGGTTGTCAACCACGCAACTCTGCCGCCATTTTTTTCTCCTACCACAAAAGGTGCCAAGATTAACCAACTATGCCCGCACGGATTTACTCCATGAACCAAGCCAAGAATTAAACTGCTCTGAAAGGCCATCCAGAAAAGGCTATCAATCTCCATATTTTTACACCCCTTAAGATTATTAAAGCCGAATTTTGCGCGCACTCTACGGCGTTAACGCTTGGATGTCAAGTATTTTGACTGTCAAACAATATGGGCTGTATCAGCTTCATACTTTATATAAACCTGGCCATTTGTTTTTGTTTGACATTCAAGATAAAGTTATGTAACTTTGCTCTCTGGAAAATGACAATTGATTTCATTTTCTTTAGATAGTGGCGAGAATTCAGCTGATTTCTGCATTGGTATTCGACATTCATGCGGTACGCGATGGCGGAAAATTGGCAAATATCAAGGAGCGAACCATGCATTTAGACACAATCTTAGTCATAGGCATCGTTATTGGCGCCGCCTTTTATCTTTACCATAAATTTGTCAGGAAGAGCTCAAAAGGTGGCTGTTCAGGAGACGGATGCTGCGGTGGGAAACGCCATACAGAGGATAAAAAGTGCTGCGCGGCAAAATAGAAAAAACAATTCGCTGCGGGAGGTGCCAAAGGGCAGGAAACCACGGGGGGCTCATGGCCGCAGCGATGCACTCTGTTCAGAGAACTCTTCCAGCACCCGCTCTTACCTCAATGATACAAAAGCGCCGCTGCATGTGTGGTTATTTGCAGCGGCGCTTTGTTCTGCCTGGTTCCGTATTTGGTTAAGCGGGAGCTGAAGTCAAACTCTGCATTGCGTGATTAGCGCAACATCCCCCCGCCACCATGCATCGATCCATGCGGCCAGCGTGATTCACCTTCCCACATGGGACCAGCACTCCCACCGGGGCCCATGGCAAAGCCGCCGGCGTAAGAATAATTGGTCACATCGTTAAGGCCATCGCCTTCAGCATCGGTGAAAACATCGTTGATTCCATAACCTTCGCTTCCAGCAACATCGCTGTCCACCCAGCCGAAGCACTGGCGGAAAGGGCGGAGGGTTACATCGTCGATGCCGTCGCCGTTCGCATCCTGATAACGCCCCTGAAATCCGTAACGATACGCCATATTGGCGTAAGATCCGCTGGTGTAATCATTAACGCCGTCGCCATCTGCGTCGACGAACCGGTCATTGATGCCGTCACCATCTTCATCCACAAAGCCAAAGCCATGGCCGTAGGGCAAGCCGCTCAGGTCATTGATGCCGTCACCGTTTGCGTCGGCGAAAAAATCATTTTCGCCATGGCCGGGGGCACCATTACTGTCTAAATCAACCCAGCCCGGCATCGCTACGTATGCTGCACCGGTTATATCGTTAATGCCATCTCCGTTTTTGTCGGTGAAACGGTCATTGATGCTGTCATCGTCTTCATCCACAAAGCCGAACCCATGCCCGAAGGGAAGACCGGTGAGGTCACAGATGCCGTCACCGTTCGCATCGAGGAAACGATCATTGATTCCGTCACCATCTTCGTCGATAAACCCGAACCCACGCCCATAGTGGCGCTTTGTCAGATCATTGATCCCATCGCCATCGGCATCAACAAAACGATCGTTGACCCCATCACCATTGGTGTCCGAGTAACCATACTCATGCATATATGCGTATCCGGCAAAGCGTCTTCCCTCATCACAGATCCCGTCGCCATCGGCATCGGTGAAGTTATCGTTAATTCCGTCTCCATCTTCATCCACAAAACCGAAGTGGTAGCCGTTAAAGCCGGTAAAATGCTTAATTTCTCCAGCGTTAATAGTTATGGTGCCGAAATCGAGCCCTCTCCCTTCCGCCATACGGAACTCAAACTCATAATAGGTATCCCCGTCCTCCCAGAACAGAGAGTGATCACCGTCTTCTATGGCAGAAATAGTGAAATTGCCATCAGCATCAAGCATAACACTACGGGTTTCATCGTCGAGATGGAGCACAGTAGGCACGGTTGCATATACCCTGCTGGGAGAAAACATATTCAGCCAAAAACTTGCCTGGCTGGTCTGTTCCACCAACGTTCCGCTTACAGATGCAGTAGCAACAGAAGTTGATGGAGTTGTGGAGGACGAACTGCTCCCGCCCCCTCCGCAGGCGCTTAATAGAACGACTAACGCGACACTTAACCCTAGTAAACTTACTTTTTTAGCTTTGTACATCCATCTAATCTCCTTGAAGGGATGAAATAACCAGTTTTTACCCACGTAAGGCTAAAACTGGGGCAAAATTGCCTGCTGTAGCTGCAGTGGTTTTAAACAGCTTTTTTTATGGAGATCCGCGCTAAGAGTAAAGTAAAGAAACGTAAAGATTGTTGCAGCTAAAAAACTGTGGGGCTTCCTTTTTCCTGTTTTCTGTTTTTGTCAGTTTGGGTTTCTTTTAGGCCATACTTCTCTATTCGGTAGATCAATGTGTGCCTGGGGATGCGCAGAAACTCGGCGGCACGGGTCTGGTTGCCGCCACTGCGGCGCAGCGCTTCGAGGACGGCCTCTTTTTCGAGATCCTCGAGGGGATAACCTTCCGCGGGGAGGTTGAGCACTCGATCCTCAGCTTTAATGCGCGGCGCGGGGCGTACCTTGAAGTCCTCTGCCTCGAGGGTAGCGCCGCGACGCAGGATGAGCATCCGCTCCACTGCGTTCTCGAGCTCGCGCACATTACCGGGCCAGGGATGCGCCTGCATCCGGGCGAACAGAGCATCGTTGATCTCGATTTCTGAACCGGCGTACTTGGTGACGAAATGGCGTACCAGCAGAGGAATATCCTCTGCGCGTTCGCGCAACGCCGGCAGATAGACGGGGATGACGGCCAGGCGGTAGTAGAGATCATCACGGAAACGCCCCTCCCCCACCTCCTCTTCGATATCGCGGTTAGTGGCGGCTACGACGCGCACATCAATCTTGCGTGGCGTCCCTCCCACCGGCTCAATCTCGCGCTCCTGCAGGGCGCGCAGGAGTTTGGGCTGCAGCTCAAGGGCGAGCTCGCCAACCTCATCGAGAAATAAAGTGCCTCCATCGGCGAGCTCGAATTTTCCCTTGCGGTCCTTGATGGCACCAGTAAACGCGCCGCGTACATGCCCGAACAGCTCGCTTTCGAGCAGCTCGCTGGGAATCGCCGCGCAGTTGACCGGAACAAAGGGCCCATCGCGGCGCTCGCTGCCGTAATGGATGGCGCGGGCGACCAACTCCTTACCGGTGCCGCTCTCACCGAGAATTAATACGCTCGCTTCGGTGGCCGCCACCCGACGCACCACCCCGAAGACCTGCTGCATCGCCTCGGAGATGCCAACGATGGAGGTGAAGTCGACCTGATCGCTGAGCTCGGTGCGCAGGCGCGCGTTCTCTTCCTGCAGGCCGTAGTAAGACAGAGCCTTGTCGACGGTAAGGCGCAGTTCATCGCGGCCGAAGGGTTTGGTTAAATAATCATAGGCTCCAAGTTTCATCGCCTCGACAGCTTTTTCCACCGATCCAAAGGCGGTGATGACGATCACCAGGGTCTCCGGCGCCTCTTCTTTAACCGTCTTAAGCACCTCGATCCCGGAGATACCGGGCATCTGGATATCGGTGATCACCAGCGGTGGCCGTTCGTTGCGAAAGGTCTCCAGACCACCCCCCCCTTCGCTGGCGGTAAGAACGCGGTAACCCGCTTCCTCGAGACTGAACTCGAGGACCCGGCGCAGGGATTCGTCGTCTTCGATGATCAGAATGGTCTTCTGTTCCATAGTCGCGGACTTTCTTATTGTGTACTGGTTGATGCTGGAGCGGCAGGCAAATAGACGGTAAAGGAGGTTCCCTCTCCGCTGCGGCTTTCAACCTCAATGCGGCCACCGTTTCCTTCAATGATACGCTGGGTGATGGCCAGGCCGAGGCCAATCCCTTCGCGGCGCGTGGTGAAGAAGGGATCGAAGATTTTCTGCAGATTCGCCGGCGGAATCCCCGGACCGTAATCATGGAAAACTACAACAACCTCGTTCTCCTGGGCCTGCAGTAAAATCTGCAGCCGACCACCGTCCGGCATCGCCTGAATGGCGTTAAGCACGAGGTTGAGAAAGGCCTGGCGAAGCTGTCCCGCGTCGCCGATGATCTCAGGAACCGGTGTCAGATCGAAGTCGATAACGACCGCATGCTTCTGTGCCTGCCGTGAGGTCAGTTGCACAATCCCCTCAATCAGCTCGACAACCGAAAAACGGCCGCGCTCGGCCGGCGCCGGGCGCGCGAAGCGCAAAAAATCCTCCACCACCTGGTTCAACCGCTCCACTTCTTTGACCAGGATCTTCGCGAATTCATAGCGGCGGTCCGAGGGCTCGATCCCCTCCATCAAAATCTCGGCGGTGCCGCGGATCGAGCCGAGGGGGTTGCGGATCTCGTGGGCCATGCCGGCAGAGAGCGCCCCCAAGGCCGAAAGCCGGTCAGCACGGCGAAGCTGTTCTTCGATATCGAGGATCAAATCGGCCTGCTCGCGCAGCTGCGCGTAGCTCTGCTCAAGCTGTCGGGCCGTGCTCTGGGCGCGGTTTTTCTGCAGACGCTCGCGCTGAGTGAGCAACCCGGTCACGAAGCCGATGACGTTGTAGAGCAGTATCTCAAGATACTGTTCGGGGCGCGTAGCTGGATGGTGCCCCCACTGAAAGACCACGTGCGGTAAATAGAGGATCGTCACCATAATGGCGGTAGTCATTCCGCCGCGCAGCATGTACCACAACCCACCGAAAACGATAGGCAGGTAGTAGAGGCGTCGGTAGATGTCGTGAAATGTCGCCATATTGGTAGCAGTTGTATAATGCAGAATTGTAATGCCCACCACCAATCCTGTCAGTACTGCAAGGCGAAATTTGTCCTGGCGCGAGACGCTCATTTTTGGGCCAACTGCCACACCAGGGCTGGGGGAATATTTTTTTCTGCCGCTTGTGGCAAAGCAAGTACCTCCTTCAGATAACAAGGATAATATGCATAACGGATCCGGTGCCGATTCACAGCTCCAAGCGACGCAACCGCAGTGCATTGCCCACCACTGATACCGAGCTCATGCTCATGGCCGCCGCCGCGATCATCGGACTGAGCAGAAGGCCGAAAAACGGGTAGAGGATTCCGGCAGCGATGGGGATACCGAGGATGTTGTAAATAAAGGCGAAAAAGAGATTCTGGCGGATGTTGCGCATCGTCGCACGACTTAAGTTCACCGCTTTGACGATACCGGTCAGATCACCTTTGACCAGGGTGATGCCCGCGCTCTCCATGGCCACCTCGGTCCCCGAACCCATAGCAATGCCAACGTGGGCCTGCGCCAGGGCAGGGGCATCGTTGATGCCGTCGCCAGCCATAGCGACCATGCGCCCTTCATCCTGGAACTGGGCGACAATCTCATTCTTGCGATCTGGAGAGACTTCCGCCTCGATCTCGTCGATGCCGAGCTCTCGCCCTACTGCCTCGGCGGTGGTGCGGCTGTCGCCGGTGAGCATGACCACCCTTATGCCCCGCTCCTGTAACGCCATAATAGCCTCTGGGGTGGTTTTTTTGATGGGGTCGGAAACCCCGAGGATCCCTGCCGGTTTGCCGTCGATGGCCACGAACATCGCGGTGGCCCCTGTCTTGCGCAGATTCTCGGCTTTTTCAAAGAGAGCGCCTGCGTCAATGGACAACTCCTCAAACAATTTCAGGTTGCCGATGGCAACCTGAGTATCGCCTATCTTCCCGACTACCCCTTTGCCGGTTTTTGCGTCAAAATCATCCACTGCAGAGAGTGCTATTCCCCTCCCCTTCGCTACAGCTACGATAGCCTCAGCCAGCGGGTGCTCACTCCCCTGCTCAAGGCTTGCCGCCAGCCGCAGCACCTCTTCTTCAGAAAAATCGGCGTTGACTTCGATATCGGTCAGGCGCGGGTTCCCTTCGGTCAGGGTCCCGGTCTTGTCCACCACGAGGGTATCGATCTTTTCCATGGTCTCAAGGGCCTCGGCGTTCTTGATCAGCACCCCATGGGTCGCACCGTGCCCGGTGCCGACCATAATCGACATGGGGGTGGCCAATCCGAGGGCGCACGGACACGCAATGATCAGTACCGCCACGGCGTTGACCAGCGCATGGGCCAGCCGCGGTTCCGGACCGACCAGCGCCCAGACAATAAAGGTCACGATGCTGACCCCCACCACGGTGGGGACGAAGTAGCTTGCGACCTTATCCGCCAATCCCTGAATGGGCGCCCGGCTGCGCTGCGCCTCAGAGACCATCCTCACAATCTGGGCAAGCATGGTATCGCGCCCTACCCGTTCGGCCTCCATAATGAAGGTGCCGCTCTTATTCAGGGTGCCGCCGGTGACCTGGTCGCCTTCGCCTTTCGTTACCGGCAAAGGTTCGCCTGAGACCATCGCCTCGTCAACAGCGCTCGAACCTTCCCGGAGGATGCCATCAACCGGGACTTTTTCTCCCGGACGCACCCGCAGACGATCACCTTTATGCACATCCTCAAGGGGGATATCTTCTTCGTTACCATCATCACGTACGATGCGGGCGGTCTTCGGCGCCAGGCCGAGGAGAGCCCTGATAGCACCACTGGTACGCTGGCGCGCGCGTAGTTCAAGCACCTGGCCGAGCAGCACCAGAGTGACGATTACGGCGGCGGCCTCAAAGTAAACGGCGACATTGCCTTGCGCATCGCGAAACGCAGCAGGGAATATCTGCGGCGCCAGAACCGCCACAATGCTGTATATCCAGGCCACTCCGGTGCCGATGGCGATCAGGGTGAACATATTCAGCTGCCAGGTGACGATAGACTTGTAACCGCGTACGAAAAAGGGCCAGCCGCCCCACAGTACCACCGGGGTAGCCAGCACCAGCTGCACCCAGTTCTGCGTGGTACTCGAAAGAACCTGGTGCAGGGTGACACCGGGAATAGCGTCGGACATGGCGATGAAGAACACCGGCAGGGTCAGGACAAGGCAGATCCAGAAACGCTGGGTCATGGACTTTATCTCGGGGCTTTCTCCCTCGTCAGCGGTAACCTCCTTCGGTTCTAAATCCATCCCGCATTTGGGGCACGAGCCCGGCCCTTTTTGCAACACTTCGGGGTGCATGGGGCAGGTGTACTCGCGTTCGTCGCTTCCGGGTGCCTGTTTCTCCGCTTCCTTCTTCTCTCTTTTCTCAAGAACCGCCTTGGGATCGTGCTGAAATTTGTCCCGACATTGCTCGGAACAAAAATAATAGGTTTCTCCTTCATATACATATGAAGCAGCAGCCGTGTCCGGTGAGACCTCCATGTTGCAGACAGGATCTTTCATCAGGTCCTCCTTAGAATATTATAAAAATTCAACGTTACAAAAAGACAGTGGTCCAACCATTTCGGAGAGCTGTTTGCCCTGTTATACATAAAAAAACCTTCCCCCGGAAAATCAACCCGACAGACCAACGTACACGTTATGTGCCAATCGGCCTCCAAAAAGAAGTCTAATCGCCCCCAATCAGGAAGCAAGGGGAATTTATGTGGCATGTTCAGGAAAACGCTTGTGCGCGCAACTGCAATTATTGAAGAATATTCCCCACCATGTTGCAGAATATTCTTCAATTACTCCAGCAAAAAATCCAGATGCCCAAGCAAAACGCTTTGTTTAACGCGCTAAAGGATCCAGGCATGCTCTGTGCAAATCGGTGCGAAGGATCCAAGCTAAACAAAGTGACGCTTGAGTCTATACATAAGACAGCACAAGCCAACCTCGGGGCCAGGGGATCGGTACCGCTACATTGAAATTGCCCTTACAAATTGAATCCAGGAAGAGTTGATGCTGCGAATCTGTTGCTATTTCTATTCCGTAGAATTTAAAAAACAATGCATTTTTAGATAGTTACCATCTGCAATGGGGCTGCGAAAGTTGAGAGCATAATTTTTTCCTTGACCAATTTACTTTTTAATAGCCTAATTCCGCCATATACCATACTATTTTAATCAACTATACAGAGAAGAAATCTTCACCTTCGGAGCATAAAATGGAAACAACCCGTCGCAGCATCGTTAAAGCCATTTCGTGGCGCCTCATTGCGACCGTGATCACAGCCGCTATTGTTTACCTGCTCACCGGGAAGCTTGACTTTGCCGCAAAAGTGGGACTGGCCGACACGTCCCTGAAATTTATCATTTACTTTGGCCATGAACGGCTCTGGAACCGCATCCCCTACGGTCGTCAGCAGAAGCAACCTGAATACTCCATTTAAACAGGAGAAGGTCCATGAACAACACTGTCCCTGTCGAAGCCCTCGGCACCAACCCGACGCCAGAACAGCAAGCGCTGGACATTCTCCGCCGGGGCATTGCCCGCGCGGCCGGCCCCGTGGCCCTGGCGTGCTCCTTCAGCGTGGAGGACGTGGTGATCATCGACCTGCTGCGGGAAGTTGCCCCGGAGGTGCGCATTTTTGCCATCGACACCGGGCGCCTCAATGAAGAAACCTTTGAGGTAGCCGAAAGCCTCAGCATGCGCTACGGCATCCACTTCGATTGGTATTTCCCCGAGCGCGCTGCGGTGGAAAAGCTGGAGCGGGAAAAAGGGCTGTTCTCCTTTCGCGAAAGTCTGGACAATCGCCACGAATGTTGCCGCATCCGCAAGGTCGAACCGCTGCAACGGGCATTGGCCGGCCTTTCCGGATGGATCACCGGTTTACGCCGGGAACAGAGCATCACCCGCAAAGACCTCAACAGTATCACAATAGATGAAACCAACGGTGGCCTGCTCAAAATCAACCCCCTGTTTGACTGGAACGAGGCGCAAGTCTGGGACTACGCCAACAGCAGACGGCTGCCGGTCAACCGCCTGCACCGACAGGGCTACCCCTCCATCGGCTGTGCCCCCTGCACTCGGGCCATCGAGCCCGGTGAACATGCACGGGCCGGCCGCTGGTGGTGGGAAAATCCGGAGCACAAAGAGTGCGGCCTGCACAAACGCTGACAAGCTGTAGCGGCGCCGATAAAGACGCAGCGCGTAATAACACTTTATATGGCCAAGACAAAAGGACATAGACATGAGCCAGAAACTGACCCACCTGCAACAGCTCGAAGCAGAAAGCATTCATATCATCCGCGAAGTGGCCGCCGAGTTTTCCAACCCGGTGATGCTCTACTCCATCGGCAAGGATTCGGCAGTCATGCTGCACCTGGCGCGCAAAGCCTTCTACCCGGCCAAACTGCCCTTTCCTCTACTCCATGTGGACACCACCTGGAAGTTCCGGGAGATGATCACGTTTCGCGACCGCATCGCCAAGGAATACGGCTTTGAGCTGCTGGTGCACGCCAACGAGGAGGGGGTGCGCGAGGGGATCGGCCCCTTTTCCCACGGCTCGGCCCTCCACACCGACGTGATGAAGACCGAGGGGCTCAAGCAGGCGCTGGATAAGTACAAGTTCGACGCAGCCTTCGGCGGCGCCCGCCGCGACGAGGAAAAATCCCGCGCCAAGGAGCGCATCTTCTCCTTCCGCACCGCCACCCACCGCTGGGATCCCAAGAGCCAGCGCCCTGAGCTGTGGAACATATACAACACCCGGGTGCGTCCCGGCGAAAGCATCCGCACCTTTCCGCTCTCCAACTGGACGGAGCTCGACGTCTGGCAGTACATCACCCAGGAGCAGATCCCCATCGTGCCCCTCTACTACGCCAAGGTACGCCCGGTGGTGAACCGCGACGGCATGCTGATCATGGTCGATGACGAGCGCATGGAACTGAAACCCGGGGAAAAAGTGGAGATGAAGTCGGTACGCTTTCGCACCCTGGGGTGCTATCCTCTCACTGGCGCGGTGGAATCGACCGCGACCACCCTGCCCGAGATCATTCAGGAGATGCTGCTAACCCGCACCTCCGAGCGTCAGGGACGCCTGATCGACCACGACCAGTCCGGTTCGATGGAGAAGAAAAAACAAGAGGGGTACTTCTAACAGGGACAAGAGCCCCAAGGCGAACCGCATTACTCAAGTCTACCGAGCCTCGAACCTCGAACCTCGAACCTCGAACCTCGAACCTCGAACCTGGAACCTTGAACCTTGAACCTGGAACCTGGAGCCTCGAACCTCGAACCTCGAACCTCGAACCTCGAACCTCGAACCTGGAACCTTGAACCTTGAACCTGGAACCTGGAACCTTGAACCTTGAACCTTGAACCTGGAACCTGGAACCTGGAACCTGGAACCTGGAACCTTGAACCTTGAACCTTGAACCTTGAACCTTGAACCTTGAACCCAAGGATATGACCATGACTCACCAGTCCGAACTCATAGCGGATGATATACATGCCTACCTCAAAGCCCAGGAAGAGAAGTCGATGCTGCGCTTCATCACCTGCGGCAGCGTCGATGACGGCAAAAGCACCCTGATCGGACGGCTGCTGTGGGACTCAAAGCTGATCTTCGAAGATCAGCTAGCCGCCCTGGAGGCCGACAGCAAGCGAATCGGCACCCAAGGGGAGAAGATGGACTACGCCCTCTTGCTCGACGGGCTGGAAGCTGAGCGCGAGCAAGGGATCACCATCGACGTGGCTTACCGCTTCTTCTCAACCGACAGACGCAAGTTCATCGTCGCCGACACCCCCGGCCATGAGCAGTACATCCGCAACATGGTCACCGGGGCCTCCACCGCGCAGGTCGCCGTCATCTTGATCGACGCCCGCAAGGGGGTGCTCACCCAGACCCGCCGGCACAGCTACCTGGTGTCACTGGTGGGCATCCGCCACATCGTGCTGGCGATCAACAAGATGGACCTGGTGGATTACAGCCGCGATCACTTCGAAACCATCCGCAAGGAGTATGAGCACTTCGCCGCAGAGCTGGGGTTTGAACAAGTTACCGCTATCCCCATCTCAGCCCTTGAGGGGGACAACATCCTGACCCTCAGCGCGCGCACCCCCTGGTACCAGGGGCCGACGTTGATGGAACACCTGGAAACGGTCCAGATTGCCGACGATGCGGACCAGCGCCCATTCCGCATGTGGGTGCAGTGGGTCAACCGACCCAACCTCGACTTTCGTGGTTTCTGCGGCACCATCGCCTCGGGCACCATCCACCCCGGAGATAACGTGGTCGTAGCCTCTTCAGGCAAAACCAGCACCGTGTCCCGCATCGTTACCATGGACGGTGACCTCTCCGAAGCCGTCGCCGGTCAGGCTGTGACCCTGACCCTCAACGACGAGATCGATATCAGCCGCGGCGACCTGCTCGCCCCGCTGGAAGCGCGCCCCCATGTGGCAGATCAGTTCCAGGCCCACCTGGTCTGGCTGCACGAAGAGGCCCTGCTCCCCGGACGCAGTTACCTGCTCAAGACTGGGGCCACCAGCGTTCCGGCCCAGGTGAGCGAAATCAGTTTCAAGGTCAACGTCAACAGCCTGCAGCACGAACCGGGCAAAACCCTCGCCCTCAACGAAGTGGGAGTGTGCAACCTGAGCGTCGACAAGCCGATCCCCTTCGACGCCTACCGGGACAACCGCGCTACCGGCAACTTTATCCTTATTGACCGCCTGAGCAACGCCACGGTCGGCGCCGGCATGATCGATGCGCCGTTGGAGCGGGCCACCGACAGCCACTGGCAGACCCTGGACGTCGATAAGCGGGCCCACGCCGCCCTCAAGAGACAGCAACCGCGGGTACTCTGGTTCACCGGTCTTCCCGGTGCGGGCAAATCGACCGTGGCCAACCTGGTGGAGAAAAAGCTCCACTCTCTGGGGCGACACACCTGCATTCTCGACGGCGACAACCTGCGCCACGGCATCAACCGCGACCTCGGGTACAGCGACGCCGACCAGGTCGAGCACATCCGGCGCGTGGCCGAGATGGCCAAGCTGTTCGTCGATGCCGGTCAGATCGTGCTGGTCTCGGTGGTCTCTCCCTTCCGCAGCGAACGGGCGGTCGCCCGCGAACTCCTGGAGCCGGGCGAGTTTATCGAAATCTTTGTCGACACTCCACTCAAGGTGTGTGAGGAGCGCGACACCCGGGGTGTCTACCAAAAAGCCCGGGCCGGGGAACTGAAGAACTTCGCTGGCATCGACGCCGCCTACGAGACGCCGGAGAACCCCGAAATTACCATCGATGGCGCCACCCACACCCCCGTGGAGCTGGCTTTGCAGATTGTCGCCCAGATCTTCGGCGATCCCGACGCTATTGAGTGGCATATCTAGACTATGCTTTCACCACAAGGGGACAAAGAGCGAAAATAAGCGTAAAACTATCGCAACTATTCACCACCTGTTGGCCGGGGCTTGTGGTACCCATGGAAAGGGCGTCTGTCACCACGGACGGCGACAGTCGAACGGCCATGGACGGCGCAAAGTGTCCCTTGGAATGGGTGTCACAATGCCTTACTGAATAGTTGCAAACTATCTATCGTTACGCATTATCCTTTTTGATCTTTGCCCTTTAAATGTATGAAGTGAACGGGCGGTGAGATACTTTCTCCCGCAGAATAAAATTTACCCAAAGAAAGAGTAAGGAAGACCCCCATGTCCGATAGTACCATCGACTACCAGAAACTGCGCCTCGACGGCGTCTACCAGCAGAATGCCAAAGGCGACCTGATGCTGCGGATAAAAATCCCCGCTGGGGTTCTCTCCGCCGAACAAGCTTTGAAGATCAGTGCCATCTCCGAACATTTTTCCAACGGCGAGCTGCACCTGACCACCCGCGGCAGCATCGAGCTGCACTGGCTGCGCCACGAGAACCTGGGTACGGTGGCAGCGCAACTGGCCGCAGTCGGACTCACCTCCCGCGGCGCCTGCGGCGGCGCAGTACGGGGTATCTCCTGCAGCACCACCTTCGCTCCCGGTTTCGAAACGGCCCAGGCGCTGGCCCGCCGCCTGCACCGCCATTTTGCCGGCAACCCTCATTTCGAAGGGTTGCCGAAAAAATTCAAAGTCAGTGTCGACACCAGCTACCAGGGAGCACGGCACCTGATCCAGGATGTGGGCTTAGTCCACGTCGGCGACCGGCACTACGATGTCTGGATCGCTGGCGGCCTCGGACGTGAGCCGCAACCCGGTTTCCTGTTCGAAAAACAGGTTGCGGAAGAACGCCTCATCCCCCTGATTGAAGCTATCGTCCGCTGCTACCGCAAGCACACTTTGCCACCGAAGCGACTCAAGTTTCTGGCCAACCAGGTGGGCCAGGCGCGGCTGCGAGAGCTGATCCGCGCCGAACAGACCGGGGCACCCGAATCCTTCCCCTTCCGCGTGCTGGAGCAGTCCTTGACTCCCAGCCCGACGGCCGCAGGGATCGTGGAATTTCCGGTCTTCACTGGCGAACTGCCGGCCGCCCACCTGCGCCGCCTGGCGACCATCGCCGCAGAACAGGGCGGTGGATTCCTGGCCGTCACCGCCAACCAGAACCTGGCCTTCATCCCCGCCGACAACCAGGCCCGTCAGGCTATCGAAGCGGCCCTGGACGCCAGCGGTCTGACAACAGCGACCCGCGGTGCCGAAACCACCTTCCGCGTCTGCCCCGGCAACCACCTGTGCCGGATGGGGCTGGCGCCGACCCGCGACATCGCCCGCCAGGTCCTGGACGTCCTCGGACCCAAAGGCAGGATGCTTTCCTGGGCCATCTCCGGCTGTCTCAACTCCTGCGCGCAGCCGCAGTTGGCCGACGCCGGCATATTGGTGACCCGGGCGGTCAAGGACGCCGACGGAGAACGCCAGCCGCGCTTTAGCCTGCTGCTCCGGGAAGGAGAGGGGTTTGGCACAGAACTGGCCAGCGACCTTTCACTGGAGGAGCTGCTGCAAGCCGTCGCCGAACTGGGCTAGCCAGATGGAATTTCGCTGATAGAATGGAAAAAACCAATTAATCTCTGACCACTTTACAAGGAGCCCGCCATGAGCCGTATCTTTACCGACAACTCCCTCTCCATCGGCTGCACCCCACTGGTGCGCCTGAACCGCATGGCCCCCACGGGGGGCGCTACTATCCTCGGGAAGACCGAGGGGCGCAATCCGGCCTACTCGGTTAAATGCCGCATTGGCGCCTCGATGATCTGGGACGCCGAAAAGAAAGGGCTGCTCGGGACGGGAACGGAGATTATTGAACCAACCAGCGGTAACACCGGCATCGCCCTGGCCTTCGTCGCCGCCGCGCGCGGGATCCCCATCACCCTGACCATGCCCGAGACCATGAGCATCGAGCGCCGCAAAGTTCTCAAGGCCTTCGGCGCCAATCTGGTACTTACTCCCGGAGCGAAAGGGATGGGGGGCGCGATCAGCGCTGCTGAGGAGATGGCCGCCTCTGACCCGAACCGTTATCTGCTGCTGCACCAGTTCAAGAACCCGGCCAACCCGGCGATCCACGCACAGACCACCGGGCCGGAAATCTGGGATGACACCGAAGGAGCGATCGATGTACTGGTCTCCGGGGTCGGCACTGGCGGCACCATCACCGGGGTCTCCCGTTATATCAAAAAGACCCGCGGCAAGCAGATCATCTCGGTAGCGGTAGAACCAGCCGATTCGCCGGTGATCAGCCAGCAGCTGGCCGGAGAAGAGCTCAAACCCGGCCCGCATATGATCCAGGGGCTCGGTGCCGGCTTCATCCCCGACACCCTCGACCTCTCACTGGTTGACCGGGTCGAGCAGGTGAGCAACGATGAGTCAATCGAATTCGCCCGGCGGCTCGCGAAAGAAGAAGGGATCCTCGCGGGATTCTCCAGCGGTGCCGCAGTAGCCGCCGCGGTGCGTCTGGCGGTCCTCCCCGAGTTCAAGGGGAAAACCATCGTGGTGATCCTCCCCGACTCGGGCGAGCGTTACCTCTCAAGCGTTCTCTACGAGGACCTCACTTAATATGAAAAGTTTTTGTGGATATTTTCGGTTGACACAATAAATCCTATTTCCTACTATTTAACTCAACATAGCGTTGGCCCTTGGTCAACAGCACTGTCTTTATCAAGAGTGGTGGAGGGAAAGGCCCTGCGAAACCACAGCAACCGGTCCGCAAGCGCGGATGCCAGGTGCTAAATCCTTCTCGTTGTCGCAAACGCGATGCCGGGAGAGATGAGGACGGCGCTTCGATGAACCGCTTTTGCGAGTTCTTCCCGAAGCCCCTTCTCATCCCCATGTGAAGGGGCTTTTTTGTGCCCCGAACCTGACCCAAAAGGGGGATGACTGTGAACCACAACAAAATACAAACCCAGGAAACCAAGTTGGTGCAGATCGGCGTCGGCCGTGACGAACACACCGGCTCGATCAGCTTTCCCATCTATCCCAGCGCCACCTTTCGCCATCCGGCGGTGGGACAGAGCACCGGCTACGACTATATCCGCTCGGGCAACCCGACCCGCCAGGTGCTCGAAGAAGGGCTGGCTGCCCTCGAAGGAGGGAGCCGCGCCTGCGTGTTCTCCTCCGGCATGGCCGCCCTGACCACCCTCTTTCTCCACTTCAGCGCCGGCGATCACCTGATCGTCTCCGAAGACCTGTACGGCGGCACCTACCGCGTGCTCGACCAGATCTTCGGCAAACTCGGCCTGACAGTCAGCTACGTCGATACCACCTGTGTCGCTACCATCGAAACCGCTGTAACCAAACAAACCCGGGCCATTCTGGTAGAAACTCCGGGCAACCCGCTGCTGGGCGTAGCGGACATCCGCGCCATCGCCGCGCTCTGTCGCCGCCAGCGCTTGCTTTTCATCGTCGACAACACCTTTCTCACCCCGGTGCTGCAGCGGCCACTGGAGCTAGGGGCGGATGTCGTGGTACACTCGGCGACCAAGTACCTGGGCGGCCACAATGACCTCTGCTCCGGGGTGCTGGTGGCCCGTAATGCAGAGCTGGGCGAGCGCCTCTACTTTCTGCAGAACTCCACCGGGGCGGTGCTGCCGCCACAGGAATGCTGGCTGCTTACCCGCAGCCTCAAGACCCTGGCGCTGCGCATAGAGCGCCACTGCCAGAGCGCCATCGCGGTCGCCCGTTGGCTGCAGCAACAGCCGCAGGTCACCGCGGTCTACTACCCCGGGCTGGAAGAGCATCCCGGCCATGAGCTATCGAAGCAGCAGGCCACCGGCTTCGGCGGCATGCTGTCGTTTCGCGTCGAGAGTCCGGCAGTGGCTCGCCAGGTACTGGAGAAACTGCAGCTGATCTCTTTTGCCGAAAGCCTCGGCGGGGTGGAGTCGCTGATGACCCTGCCGGCGCTGCAGACCCACGCCGACATCCCCGAAGCCGAACGCCTGCGCCTCGGCGTATGTGAATCGCTCCTGCGCCTCTCTGTAGGGATCGAAAGCGCCTGTGACATCATCGCCGATCTGGAACAGGCGCTACGATAAAAGCATAGAGGTTAAACCCATAGAGGCTAAGCCTATATTCACCCTTTATATTCACCCTTCTTTGAATTTCATAACAAGGGCGAACACGAGGTCCACCCCACCATAATTTCGAGGACTACCATGAATAAAGCCAACTACCGCCCCGCCACCCTGCTTGTTCATCAGGGGATCGACCGCGACCCGGCCACCGGGGCCTCGACCGTGCCCATCTACCAGGCTTCGACCTATCACCACCCCGGCGGCAAGTCAGGAGAATACGATTACGCCCGCAGCGGCAATCCGAGCCGCCAGCAGGTCGAAGACGCCATCGCCCTGCTCGAGGGCGGGGTCCGCGGCTTCGCCTACGCCACCGGCATGGCGGCAGTCGGCAGCGCCCTGGCCCTGCTGAAGTGTGGTGACCACCTGATCGCCCCCAACGACCTCTATGGCGGCAGCTGGCGCTACCTGAGCATGATCCTCCCTGACCAGGGGATCACCACCAGCTTCGTTGATATCACCGACCTGCAACAAATCGAAGATGCCATCACTCCGGCGACCCGGGCGATTTTTATGGAGACGCCGTCTAATCCACTGTTCAACATCACCGACATCCGCGCGGTGGCCCAGATCGCCAGATCCCGGGGGTTGCTCACCCTGCTCGACAACACCTTCATGACCCCGCTGCTGCAACGGCCGCTCGACCTCGACATTGATGTCGTCATCCACAGCGGCACCAAGTTTCTCGGCGGCCACAGCGACCTGATGGCCGGCCTGGTCACCACCGCTGATCCGGATTTGGCCAAACGGCTGAAACATTTTCAAAACGCCTTCGGCGCGGTGCTCTCCCCCTTCGATTCGTTCCTGCTCTCCCGCGGCATCAAGACCATGAAGCTGCGCCTGGAGACAGCCCAGAACTCCGCCCAACTGCTTGCCGAACGCCTGCAGACCCACCCGGCAGTGGCCAAAGTGTGGTTCCCGGGACTGGCGGACTTCCAGGCCCGTACGCTACACTTTTCCCAGGCTAGTGGCGCCGGTGCGGTCCTCTCCTTCGAACTGAAAGAGCAAACGGGAATCGCCCCGCTGCTGCAGACGGTGAAGCTCCCGATCATCGCCCCCAGCCTCGGCGGGGTCGAGACCATCCTCACCCACTGCTGGTCGATGTCCCACGCCGCGATTCCCGCCGCAACCAAGCTTAAGCTCGGCATTCGCGAATCCCTGCTGCGGATCTCCGTCGGCATTGAAGACGTGGAAGATCTCTGGGACGACTTTTCTGCGGCGCTGAAACCCACCTGATAAAGGAGCGTTTTTTCTAGATTTTTCTATTCCAGCAACCGCAGAGCACAATCTCTTTATCAAGTATTCAAAGGCCCATCCCCGTTATCAAGGGAGGGGCCTTTTCTTTTTTCTTGAGAACAATTTTCGGGTTCACTGCAATTATTGAAGAATATTCTACAATAAAGGGTTGAATATCCCTCAATCTCTGCAGTGAAAACCCCTGCTACTGCAGAGAAAGGCGCTATTTGACGCGATAAAATGCTTAGGCATGCTCTGTGCAGTGAATTCAAGCTAAACAGGGAGGCTCTTGTTTTATCTGCAACATAAATTAGAGTTACCCCAAAGAGTTCCCCCAATAAAAGACTTTCTTCGGCGCTGGAGTATTCATATGCATAAGTTTCTCATTACCGTCACTTTCCTGCTTGTTTCCCTGAGCGCATTTGCCGCGGCTGAGAGTCCCCCTCCCTCTGTACCCGCTTTGGCTGCTCCCACTCTGGAGGG
>Ga0265295_1000338_pt1 | contig 95439 bp, 96 predicted proteins | sample Munlansysbiofilm_FD_192503 | JGI IMG/M metagenome (GOLD analysis project Ga0265295, IMG submission 192503) | Leachate microbial communities from a municipal landfill in Southern Ontario, Canada - Methane capture system biofilm | ecosystem: Engineered > Solid waste > Landfill > Unclassified ... | reverse complement strand
CTGTTGTTGAGAAGTCACTTGCTATAATATTTGATCTAACATTTCTGTCAGCTTCATTTGAAAGATAGAATAATAATCCTATATCTTCAAGATCAATACTTGTACCTAACACTCCTTTAAGCGTTTCACCATTAACAGTTACTGTCCAAGTCTGAGTTGCTTCAACATATGAGGCTGTTACTCCGAAACCAGTAACTTTAGTTTTAGACGCTTCATCACCATATACTTCAAGTTCATTTGCTGAGGCGTTTAATACCAGATATTCAATTTTACCTGTAGTACCGTCAATTGCATCATAACTAGCCTCCAGTCCAGTATGCAGTAAGATATGAAGTCTACCTAAATCGTCTCCTTCACCTTTAACAGTAAAGGTATAGCCTTCTTCAGTTTCCGCTTTGTCTACTGATATTAAATTTAATCCTACTGGTTCTTCAACTACTTCTATAACTTCACTTACTGGTGCACCAGTGTAATTACCTGTAGCTGTAAATTTAACTTTTATAAATTTATCGCCTTCTCGAACTGTATATATTCTTGCTGTTGCACCGTCGATAGCTTCATACGTTCCATCTGCAGATTCAGCGCTCATCCACTGATAACTTCCTGTAGCTTCAGCTGGTGTTGTTTTTGCCGTTAATGTTTCTCCAACAACAGCATTTCCAGTGATGTTAATAGCACTTACTGTGGTAACCATAGGTACTTCATATATAACCTTAACAGTTTCGGATAATTCACTTTTTATCCTATAATCTTCGCCATCAAGTTGATAGAAATAAACTACGTTTGCAAAAATTTCACGCTCTACATTTTTAGGGAAATATTCTTCAAAATCGTCTATCGGAATAGATTTACTGAAGTCTTTTCCTAAATCATATTCGTCTATATTACTTTGAGTCCAATACGTAGAATTATCATTTTCCTCATCAAATGTTCCTTCAGCTTTATCAAATCCTAACTGTACATGAAAGCCAGTAAAAACAAAATTGTCACTTTCATCCTTATAATATTCCCCAGTTCCTATATCTGTTGGTAAAATAAGATCTATAAAAATATCTCTATCTATTTCTAATTCTGCCTTTATCGAATCTAATTCTTCTTGTGTGATGATTCCATCATTCCAAATCATTTCGGTCTGATCTTCCAAAGGTTTTATTACTGGTTTTTCTAAAGTTATTACTGTAACTTCAGCTGTAGCAGTTTTTGTTCCAACTTTTGCAGTAATCATCGCTTTACCAGCTGCTATCGCTTCTATTTCTCCATTATTAACTGTTACTACTTTTGAATCGCTTGAAGTCCAAGTTACAGTCTTGTCAGTAGCATTAGCAGGTGCCACTGTAGCTATCAGTTTATCCTTTGCGCTTACTGGCAATTTTACTATTTCTTTATTAAGACTAATACCTGTTACTGCAATGCTAGTACTTCCTCCACCAGAACTACTTCCACCACCGCTCGATCCTCCACTACTTGAAGATACTGTAGCTTCTTCTTCAACTGGTTCTGTTTTGCCAGGTACTACTTCTTTTTCTCCTGCCATAACATCTTTTGCATTATCACCAGCAGTTACTTTTGCCCCTATAACAGTAACTACTATATTATCTCCATTTGCAGCTACTTCTTTTACTTTACCTTTTCCTTCAACTGTTACATCCTTAGTGTTAACTACTATTTTATCTATAGTAGAATCTTTATCCACAATCACTTTTGAGTTTACTCCAGTTACCAATACTGATTTAATATTTACATTAGTTGCAAATACAGTTACATCAGCTGATAATACAATTACTGAATCAAAATCACCTTCAAGGATTACATCGTCATTACCATCTATGGTTACTTCTCCTATTTCTACTCCATCTTCAGTGTAAACTCTTACTTTTCCGTCTACCCTTGCAATTATTAAATTCTTAATATTTGAATTACCAAGAATTTTGATGGAATCTTCTCCTCCACCTCTTACTACCATTCTTCCTGCTACTATCGTGTCATCAATTATTACATCTCCATCTCCAACACCATCACCTATGATTAAATCTCCAGTTATGGTCATCCCTTTTAAAGTAACTCCTGCTTTATTAACCATAACATTTCCATTTAAGTCTGTTGTGTACTCTCCTGCTTGTGTAATATATGTCTTAACTAAATTATCCATTATTTGAGCAAATTCTGCTCTTGTAATGTTGTTTTTCGGATTAATCTTCCCATTTGATCCTGCTACATATCCTGCTGATACTAATGCTCCTACTTCATCAATTGCCCAATCGCTTATACTATTTTTATCAGTAAAACTATCTAGAGCTGTGCTTTCTTTTTCTGATATTTTAAACGCACGAGCTAAAACAACAAATGCTTCTTCTCTTGTGATTTTTTGTTCTGGATTTAATCTATCGCTACTTCCTACAAAAGTTCTCATTTGAATCGCTTTTGCCATTTCTTCATAATACCATTTATTCGCTGATACATCGCTAAATTTTGTTAGCGGTGCTTTGTCAGTAGAATTAAATGCGCGGTTTACAATTGTTGCCATTTCCGCTCTTGTTAAACTCTCTTCTGCTCTAATTTTACCATTGTCTCCTTTTAACAAACCATTTGATACAGCTTTTTCTAATGCTTCCGTTGACCAGTTATTTGGCATATCCGTAAAATCTGATCCAAATGCCGTTACTGGAAACATTGATACAATCATTGCTAGGGATAAAATTAATGCTAATCCCTTTTTTTGCATAATAAAACCTCCCTTAGATGTAGTTGATTTCATGGAATCGTTTTCCAGGAATTAAATTCCCTGGAATTAGATTCCATATATGTATATTATATCCAAATATATATTAAATGCAATGTCCTACTGTGATACGGTGGAGGGTCTTTTGAACTTGCAGAATATAATAATCGCTGAAGCTTTCGCAAATATGTATTATCCAACATTTCGCAATTTCTATAATTTAACGGATTGGGGGGATTATTTTAATTAAATTATCATTTTCAAAGCCTAAAAATTCTACTTCTCTTTATGCTATTGAAGATGTAGCTGAAATAAATAAACATACCACTAAAATTACTGAAAAATCAGGAATTGTTAAAGAATTAGAAAAAGTTAAATGGGCAACATCCTATTCAGTACCTGCCGCTTAGAATACTTCAGATAATGATGAAATATTTGATAGCAAGCTACACTATAAGAAACACTATTATATAAATATAAAAACTCTGATAAACTTAATTTACAAAGTTTATCAGAGTTTATTATCATACAATAATCAAAAATGTGATTTATTCTAGCAGAAATATCCATTATTTAAATGAAATATTTATTCATCAATCTGCATTTGTGTGGTCCTTATTTGAGCCATATCGTTGGTAATTAGGGTCATATTTCCCTGTCAACTCAATCTCATCTATACCGTAATTAAATATATCTTCTGTTCCATCTGCAAGTTTAATTTTAGCCCTTACTCGCTCAAGTAGTGTATATGATGATATAACCACACCCGTTCCATCTGGTGCTTTTATTATCGCTCCAACTGATGGCATATTAACTAATAGTTCTTCATATGTGTCTTGTTCATACTTTAAGCAACACATCAATCTACCACAAAGCCCAGATATTTTTGTTGGGTTTAGTGACAAACTCTGTTCTTTTGCCATTTTTATAGATACAGGGGCAAACTCACCTAAAAATCTGGTGCAACATGTTATTTGTCCACATGGTCCTATTCCACCGATTATTTTAGCTTCATCTCTTACACCAATTTGTCTTAGTTCTATCCTTGTTTTAAATATTGATGCCAAATCTTTAACCAAGTCTCTAAAGTCTACTCTGTTATCCGCAGTAAAATAGAATATCACTTTATTATTATCAAAAGTATACTCTACATCAACCAAATTCATATCTAGCCCGTGTTCCTTTACTTTTTCTGCACAAATACTCATAGCTTCTTTTGCTTTTTCCTTATTTTCTTTGTGTAATTTAAAATCTTCATCCAATGCTATTCTAAGAACTGGCTTTAATGGAGATATTATCTCTTCTTCTTCAACGTCTCTTGGCCCTACTGCTACAACACCAAACTCCAAACCTCTTGCAGTTTCCACTATAACAAAGTCATTTTGCTTTACATCTATTTTATCAGGATCAAAATAATATATTTTTCCTGCTTTTTTAAACCTAACTCCTACAACTTTTACCATTATACCTCCCCCTGAATTTTCAAAAGCATAGTTTCTATCGACAATTGAAAGTTCACATTCATCTGTATATTCAACGATGTTTTTTCTATTTTCTCTATTATATCATTTATCCGCTCAAAATCCATAAAACTTTGTTTTAATAAGAATTCTTCCTTATCCTTATTTATGACAAAATTAATATCTCCTGTCGCTTTATACACAGCTAAATCTCGAAACCATAATAATAAAATTTGAAGCATTTCTTCAGTAAAGTCTTTATTTGAATAAAAGTAATCTACAGCTGAAAATATTCTAAAACCTTCTTTATTACAAAGAGCATCTATTAATTCTAAAACCCAATCTCTCCTATTAAAAAAATCTTCTGACTCTGATAAAAGTATAGCCTTACCTAAAGAACCATTAGATAGCCTTGACAAAAATATAGCGAGCTCTTCTTTTACTTGAAGATTATTTACAAGATAATATTTTATTTTATCCACTTCTATGGGGTAAAATCTAATTGTTTGCCCTCTAGATCTTATAGTTGGAAGTAAATTCTTAGCATCTGATGATATCAAAATAATATGTATATATTTTGGTGGTTCCTCTAAGCTTTTAAGTAGTCCATTTTGAGCTTCTTTATTCATTAAGTGAGCTTGATCTATAATAATAAGTTTTTTATTGCTCTCAAAAGGCGAGCTATTTATAAATTTTATTAATTCATCAATTTGACCTTTTTTTATTATATCCTTTTCTGGATACACTTCTTTAAAATCAGGGTGAGTTGCAATATCAAATTTATAGCATGAATTGCACATATTACAAGCTTCAACTTCTTTTTTTTCACATAATAGAGTCTTGGCAAAAGACTTAGCTAAGGATCTTTTACCAAGACCATCCATTCCTTCAAATATATAAAAATGGCTTATCTTATCATTTTCACAAGCTTTTTTTAGGCTCTTAATAATTAAATCGTGCCCAATAATATCCTTATACTCCATATTTCCTCCAAATCTAAATTCTTACATAATCTTTAATTGGCATAACAAATATATGAATTTTAGAATCTTCATTTTCGTTTTTTTTATCTCTATTCATATGTTCATTCTTGATTAATGAAATTATTTCGTCTACTCTTTCAGCTTCAGCACCAATTAAAAGAGTTGTATTGCCTAGACTTAAGAATCCTCCACTAGATGCTAATTTTGTGGCTCTCAAATTTTTTGTTAACAGCATTTTTGTTATTTTTTTTGAATTCTCATTATCTAAAACGGCAATAATTAATTTCATAAAAGCGTCCTCCTAAATTCTCACATACTGTTCTACATCCAGAACAAATACTGTTGCGCCACCTACTTTTACTTCTAGTGGATATGGTATATAAGTGTCGCCTGGCATAGTAACAGTTAAAAGAGAAGTTGTGATTTCTCTTGTACGGCAATTATCTTCAATAACTTTTATAACTTCGTCTACTTTATCATCTTCTACTCCACTTAAAAGAGTAGTATTCCCCGCTTTTAAAAACCCACCCGTAGAAGCAAGTTTTGTTACACGAAAATCCTTCTCCGTTAAATCTTCTACTAAACTTGATGCATCTTGGTCTTGAACAATAGCTACAATGAGTTTCATCTTAGGAACCTCCTCTATTTTAGTAATTCTTCTATTGCTTTTATTGTCTGAGCATAAACTTCATCTATCGATTTTGTAGCGTCTATCATTACAATGTTGTCAGGGTATATTTCTAACAGCTCCATATATCCTTTATAAACATCTCTGTGGAACAAATATCCTTCCTCTTCAAGCCTATCTCCACCTTCTTTTGTCTTCCTAAGAAGTGTTACTTCTGGGTCAACATGAAAGAAAAGAATCAAATCTGGAACAATTCCTCTTAATCCAAAATCGTTTATTGCTTTTACATTCTCTATCCCTAAATTTCTGCCAACACCTTGATATGCAAGACTCGAAAGTAAAAATCTATCACAAACTACAACTTTCCCATCTTTTATAGCTGGCACGATTTTTTCATGAACATGCTGAGAACGAGATGCAGCAAATAGAAGTGCTTCCGTTTCTGGCCCCATATTCTTATTATCAACATCAATGATTATTCTTCTTATTTTCTCTCCAATTTCAGTCCCACCTGGTTCTCTTGTTAGAACATGAGGAATATCTTTTTCTTCAAGATACTGTCCAATTAAATTAATCATTGTAGATTTGCCTGAACCATCTGGCCCCTCTAGTGTTATAAATCTACCTTTCATAGACACCCTCTCCTTATTCTGTAACTACTACATAATCCTTATTATAACCCATTAGTCCGACTATTTCTATACCATTGTCCATTAAGAACAAAACATGCTCGTATATTTCCTGAGTTATCTCTTCTCCTGGGACAATTAAAGGTATTCCAGGTGGATAAGGAATTATAGGTGCGGCAGAAACTCTACCTATTGCGTCTTTTAATTTTATTTGTTCTTTTTTGCCATAGTAAGCGTCAGATGGTCTTGTTATAATCTTAGGTACCGGCATTTTTACATTAACCCAGTTTATCTCTTCATGAGGAGTTTTTGCTGCTATATCAGTTATAGCTTCTATTACTTTTTCAAATTCTTCCTCCTCATTCATAAGGCTAGTTAAGATAAGAGCGTAATAAAAATCAGCCATCTCTACTCTAATATTATAATCTGTCAATAATAGTTTTTTAACTGTTGTACCCCTTACTCCATCTATACTAATTAATATCTTAGTATTATCCTTTGAATATATGGTACTATCCTCAGGATCGCCAGTAAATACTTCAACCCTTGGGATTTTATTTAATCTTTCAATGGTTTCATTTACCTTATTTATGCTCCACTCTAAACGTTCTCTACCTTCTTCACTATCCATATAAGCAACTGCAAGTTCATTTGACACAGTAAACAAATACGAAGGACTAGTTGTAGTATAAAGCTGATATCTATCTCTAAGTTTATTTAAATCTATTCTATCCGTACCAACGTGAATCATAGATGTCTGCGTCAAGCTTGGAAGAGTTTTATGTGTACTTTGAATTACAATATCTGCTCCACCTTCAATTGCTGAAATAGGCAATTTATCAGAAAAAGTCATATGTGGACCATGGGCCTCATCGACCATCAATATTTTACCATGTTTGTGTACTATTTTTGCTATTTCTTTTATATCTGAGCATACCCCATAATAATTTGGATAAGTTACTACAACAGCTTTTATATCAGGGTTTTCTGTTAACGCATCTTCAATATCCTCAGGGTATAGTCCTGTTAGAACATTATGGTTTTCATTATAATTTGGATAAATATACACCGGTTGAATTCTATTTAAAATTAATGCATTATAAACAGCTTTATGACAATTCCTTTGTACTAAAATTTTATCTCCAGGCTTTGTTATTGTAGCCAATCCTATATATAAACTTCCTGTAGAGCCATTTACTGCATAATAGGTTGCTTTAGCACCAAAAACACTCGCTGCATTTTTTTGTGATTCTTCTATTATTCCTCTTGGTTCGAGTAAATTATCCATCCCATCTAATTCGGTAGTATCAATTTGGGGCATATACTCTCCCCAGTCTATTAGTGTTTTCTTACCCTTGTGGCCAGGAAAATGAAATGATATACTATTTTCTTCTTTTAAATTTTTTAATGCTTCAAATACAGGTGTTTTCATATTGCTCTATCAACTCCCCTTCTGTTTTCTATAATAACAAAATAATTATAACTCAAATATAATTATAAATAAACAATTATTTTACTATATCTAAACTTTTTATTTAATATATGACTTTTATTTTCGCACCACAATTATCACAATGGCCATTATCCAAGCCTAGAACCTCTATTTCTGGAAATCTTTTAATTAATAAATTTTTACAATTCGGACAATAAGTATCGTTATCTACTCCCCATACATTTCCAATATATACATAGTGTAGATTTTTCTTAGCAATATTTCTTAAATTAATAAGAGTTTCTGTCTTCGTTGGCGGATTTGTCATCCTATTGCTAGGGTAATACTTACTAAGGTGAAGTGGTATTTCTGGGCTGATATCTGAAATAAGCTTTGATAGTCTGTATATCTCATCTTCATCAGAATTTTCTCCATCTATAACAAGTGTTGTTATCTCTATATGAGTATTATTATAGGCTGTTTTAATTGTATCTATAACTGGCTGCAAACTTCCTCTACAAAATCTCTTATAATAGCTATTTTCTATAGACTTTAAATCTATATTCATTGCATCAATATATGGCAGAATATCTTTTAGAGGTTCCTGATTTATATATCCATTAGTTACCATTACATTTTTAAGTCCTAACTTTCTTGCTCTCTTTGCGATATCATACATAAATTCATAGAAAATCGTAGGTTCATTATAAGTATATGCTATTCCTATCGAACCTTTTGCCTTTGCTAATTCCAAAATTTCATCAACTTCTATATTTAGATACATATCAACATTCTCAACGATTGAAATATTTTGACAAAAGTCACAATTAAAATTACATCCAAATGTACCAAATGAAAAAATATCCGCTCCTGGATAGAAATGAAATAATGGTTTTTTCTCTATAGGATCATAGCCATAAGACGTCATAGTCTCGTAATTAAGAGTATAAAGCTCTCCTTTAATATTTTTTCTAACTTTACATACTCCAGTTTTTTCTTCTGGAATTTTACAATTATGTGGACATAAAAAACAATTTATATAATCGTCTTCTTTTGTATAGTACCTAGCCTCTATCATAAAATCAACTCCTAGTAATGTCTAGTTACCCGAAATCTTTCCATTTTATAATCTTCATTCTCACCTATACCTGCTTTATTTAAAGCTATTCTAACTTGTTCTTCTTTTGTATCCACGCCTTCAATTCTTGGGAGTAGTAATCCTTTTTTATACCCTTTTGTTACTATTACCCCAAATTCCTGTGTATCTAAACTATCGATGGAATCGATGGGTTCAGGTTTTTCTAAAACATCTACAGAAAATGTAATCTCAGCAAGCTCATTTAATTCTACTTCAGGAAATCTTGGATCGTTAAGACCGGCTTCAACAGCATACTTAATAATCTCCATAGCAAGATTTTCCTCTCTCGAACTAGTCGAGCCAATGCAACCTCTTAGTGCTCCATTCTTCTTTAAAGTTACAAAAACAGGTTTTTTTATATCTAGAAGTTCACGATCAATATCTTCTGGTATCTCTAAATACTCTTTATATTCTAGAAAATGAGTTAAGCTATTTCTAGCAAGCTTTACATAAGAGCTTTCCATATTTTTAATTTTATCTAACTTGTTTTTTTGATCTATCTCAATATCCTCTATATAGTCTTTTGCTTCTTCTCCTAAGATATTAAAAATAGCTGTTGCATAACCAACTCCAAATGGTCCTTCGTATGAAAGCACATCAGTTTCTATCTTGTAATCGCTTAAAATTCCAGCTAGAATAATTAAAGATTTTAATCCACATTCTCCAGCTTTTTGTGCCAACGCAAGATCAAATGTCACTATTTTAGATAATTTCCCATCCCTCAAGATATTAACTAGTTCTTTGTCAAACTCAGGTCCTTCTTTGACATAACTATAAGGGCCACTATCTAGAAGTTTATGTGAAAAATCTCCACTTGCAATAATTGATACATCACCTTTTTGTAATTTTATAGCCTCATTTATTAATCGTCCAAATTTATAGAGTTCCTTTGAGGATAAGAGTCCATATGTTATTGGCACTACATCGAACTGACTGTATAATCGGTCTACAAAATGGAGTGGAACAAGCACACCATGATCTAATTTATCAGCTATCCCATAGCTCTTATACATTTCTTTAGTCATCTGAGCTAAATTGATTCCATCTTTTAAGCTATTTTTAACAATCTGATAGCTTAGATCCAAATCATTATGAAATTTATAGCTCAATTCTCTATGCCCAAACTGCCCAAAATCTCCTTTTAATGATTCTTCAACTGCAATTGAATTTGCATCTGAAAACAAGGGTCCATGTGGCGTTATTATAATAATAGTATCCGGAGCTTTTTCTTTGATATCCAATGCAATAGATTCCATCCCAGATATAGTGGCTGCTGCCTTTAATTCCTCTCCCATTCCAATTTCTTTTATAATAATAGGAGGATGCGGTGTTAGATAAGCAGATAATATTTTACCCATAATACTCTCCTTTCTCAAAATAAAATAGTAGTTCCCACAATAACATTTGATTCTTAACTACCTTTTAGCTCGTATAAGAATTGTTGCTTCTATTATAGAAGCAGGTAGTAAAGTTAAATCTTCATAAGCCAAATATCTACTTTCCCATCTCGGGCTAAATTTTTCTTTATATTGTCTTAACCCCCCAAAACTATATATTTCTTTACCATACTTAAAAACTAAATGAGCAATTTTTTCTCTTAAGTGTGCATTTTGATTCAACCCAACATTCGACAAAGGTGCCACTCCTAGGTTTAAAATTTCATAATTTTGCTCTTTAAAGCTACTCATTAGATTTATTATTAAAAATGTCATAGCATTGCTCGGTACATTATTTGCAAATCTCATTAAATCAATAGAAATTGATTTATTGTTATCATATTTGGGCATCAGTGATGAAAATGCAATTATTTCACCAGTACAAGTTTTTCTGACTAGCGCAATTGGCGCTTTTTTTATATAGCTTTTGTCCATAAAGCCGACTGAAAATCCCATTTCATTTCTACCCTTTAGCCACTCATCTGAGATTGCTAATAATTCAAGATACATAGAATCATCTAAATTGCTTCCATCAATTATCTCAAAATGGTATCCATCTTTTTTAAATCTACTAAGAACATTTCTAAAATCCCTGCTTTTAGAACTATTAATATCAAAGTCTTCCAGATCAACTAGTGCTGTTTCTCCTAATTTGAAAAAATTATAACCATGCTCGTGATATAGTGCTAAATTTTTCTCACTAATTTCATAATATGCGGTTTTAAAACCGTAACTATCTATAAACTCATGAAACTCCTCGATTGCATCCCCAAAGTTCTCAGAATTACCTATAGGGTCTCCCAAAACTACAATGATGTTATGGCTCTTTTCAAATGCTATAACCACCGTATTATTTATTGACCAAAACAAATGTTTGTCTTTTAGATAAACTAGATGTGCTAAATAGCTACCACCATTTTTTCCAAAAAGCTTAGCAATTCTATCCTCATCTACTTCTTCGTATCTGCTGTTTTTAGTAATTCTATCTTTTGTTACTTCTTTAATTATTAAATATAGTATAACTAAACTATATATATATATTCCATTTGGCAGTAATCTATAAAAACCTTTGGTAAATATTAATTTATAATTTTTCAATTGAAGAAAATCTACTAAAATCAAATGTGATAACCTAAAATATACGCCTACACCAATAAAAGCTATTACTGAAAATATAATTGTACTGTACCAATCAAAAGGCAAACTATTTCTATGAAAGCTATCTTTAGATGCTCTCAATAAAATTAGTACTACCAATAAAAAAGTAGCTTCTTCATAATCGAAACCTTTTAAAAATGTAAATATTGCTCCCAATAATAAAAGTAACCATGTAATTTCATAAGCTTTTTTCACCTTCATACTTATATCTCTTGAAATCATAATTAGAATTATTCCAATAACTATAGATAGCTGATGCGAAAGTCTAAGAATGGGAAATGATAAAAACTCTGTTACAAATTCAATTCTTTCAGTAATTCCAGGTATCAATGCTGAAAAAAGCAATATCACACCACTTGCAAAGATTAGTATACTTAATAAGTAATTTGTAAAGTTAGAAGTTTTATTTACAAAAACCTTTAACTCTCCTGTATTAAATAATTTTATTGCTGAATTCTTGTTTAGAGATTGAGCAATCAAGGTAATTATTATGCTAGCTATCAAAGGTATAAAATAATAAAATACCCTGAATAGAATGAGTGATGCTAATATATTCTCTGAACTAATTCCATAATATTGAAATCCCACCAATGCGACTAAGTCAAAGGATCCAACACCTCCTGGAAGCATACTTACAACCCCAGCTATTGAGCTCAAAGCAAATATAGATAATATTATATAAAGGTTCATATCTTGATTAAAATATCTTATTATAATTGCAAATAGAATATAAGCTAATGACCATTCTAAAATTGATGCTATTAATAGTTTCAATTTAGTAATAAACCTGTTTTTATCATGTAAATCTTTATCATTTTTTTTAAACTTATAAATAATTATATCAATAAAAAAATATAGACCCATGTAAATCATAAAACCTATTAGCATGAACAGCAAAAACTTATACTGAGTTATAATAGGAGCCATATATCTATAATTTATTAGAGAAATTAAAATTAATACAGATAAACCAACAGCTGTTGCTGGCAATAGCAATAAATTGTAATCAAATATATCCGCATTATCATCTTCTTTTTTGAAGAAGATACTTCTAATAGATGCTCCAGTAAAACCGCCTAATCCTGAAATATTATTTATACTACTAGCTATAAATGATACATTGAAAATTATTATAGACTTTAAATCTAATTTTAAATATTTGATAATAATAAAATCATATAAGGTAGTTGCTGATACAGCAATAAGCCCTACTATACTTAAGAACAATATTGAAAATATTGAAAATCCCCGTATTAATAAGATTGTTTCTGCAAAATCAATTGATGTTACCTCTTTTTTCAAGCTAAAGAAGATAAAAACTATAATAAAAATAAAAAAGATTATTTTAAGCGTACTGCCTAAATGTTTTTTGATAAAATTTTTAATAGCTATCGCCACCTAATTACTATTTTTTATATCAGTAGATTAGAATATTCAAATTCATTACTGTCTTATCAATTATACACCTCTGTCTCCTAATTATTGTATTACTAAATGTTTATTATTAAAATTTCAATTAATTATTTATAAATAGAATTTAGAATTATCCAATTTAAAAATAAATTTTTCATATATATTACTCCTATAACCCTTATACCCTCTTTATTAATAAAACTCGGCACACCAACTCTTTCTTTATTCTATATAAAATCAATTCAAACAAAAATACACCTCCATAAGTTAAATTTATCATCTAACTTTTGGGGTGCACTTCCACTTACTTATCTTTTTTACTATTCTTCATCTTCCTCGCCAATAACTTTAACTTCTCTTGGCTCTTCTGTTTCTTCTTCATCCTCATCTACTTCTTCAAGACTTGGCTCATTCAATGTACATATAATTGACTCATGTTCAGTTAATACTAGAACATTCTCACTATTCATAACTTCTAAATCTTTAACAAATAAAGGAGTAGTAAAGTCCATTTCTGAAACATCTATGCCTACTTTATCTGGAATGTCACCAGGTAAACATTCTATTTCAATTTCATCTATCATTTGCATCAACACAGATGGTTGTAATGCAATGCTATCTCTATTTAATAGATGTACAGGCACTGTAATCCTAAGTTTTTGTTTCATATCAATTCTTTGGAAATCTATATGAATTACATTTCTCTTAACTGGATGTCTTTGTACTTGTTTTACTATTACTGGAACTATTTCTCCTTCTAAGTCCAATTCCATTATTGAAGATGTTCCAACTACTTTAAATAATTTTACAAAATCGATAGTATCAACTTTAACTTGTTTAGTTTCTAAACCCTTACTATAAATTACCCCTGGTACCATTTTTTCTTTTCTAACATCTTTTACCTTATTTTTCCCGATTTCATCCCTCTGATTAGCCAATAATCTTTTATCGCTCATATCGGATCCCTCCTATTTTCTTATTTTTTACTGAATATTTAATACCCTGTCGGTAATAAAACTAACTCTGTTATCTAGTAACTTATACCCTTAACTTTTAAACTCTTTTTACCTAAGAAATTAGATAATGATACATTTACATCGTTTTTTATTACCCGTAAGGCCTTATCTAGATAAACTGTTGTATCCTTTTCCTTTAAAATAATATAAGCTTCTTTATGCTCAGGCTCTCCTATCTCAACTGATAGTTTCTTTACAGTACATCAGCCTGATTTTATGTCAATTAATTCTATAGTAAGCGAGTTTTTTCCGCTTGACTTATCTATTATATACTCGTTTGCTTCTTTTGACAAATTTAAATTCAATTTCTCACCTCTTTGCTCTTTTTTTTATCTTGAATGCTTTTATTCCTTTTAATTAAATTGCTCGCTATTAAAGCTGTTATGGGTATTGTTAGTATAAGTCCTATACTTCCCGATAAAGATCTCACAACTTCAGTAGCTATTATATCTAAGTTAAACACCTTTTTCAAGTCCGTATTATAGGCCATAAATACTAGCAACATAGGAATTGATGTGCCAACATATGCTAAAATCAACGTATTTACCATTGTACCCATAACATCTCTACCAACGTTCATACCTGATTTAAACAAACGACTCTTTGATAGTTCTGGATTTGCCTTGTTAATCTCATAGATACTTGAAGATATTGATATACCAACATCCATCGCAGCTCCCAATGCCCCCATAATAATTCCTGCAAATAAAAGATGTCTAAAGTTAAACTCAATTGCTTGTGGGATATACAAAAGCATAGAAGCCTCTTCTGCAGATAATCCAGTTAATATGGCGGTGTTACTAAAAACAAAAGCTATGATACCTGCACTTATGACTCCAAACGAGGTCCCAATAATTGCTGAAATTGTCTTCTCGTTTACTCCTCCAACTAAAAATATTGTTACTACTGTTACAAATACGGCTGTCGCTACGCTCACAAAAATAGGATCCCAGCCTTTTAAGATTAAAGGTAGCATTATAAACAATATAGTTCCTATTGTTACAGCTAAGGATATTAGAGATTTTATACCCTTCCATTTCCCTATTACAATAACTAACAATATAAATGCTATAATTATATAGATTAAACTATTTATTCGATAATAATCTTCTATATAAGCCTTATAGGAACCATCCTCATACTCTTCAACCATTAGAGAAACTTTCTGACCTTTCTCTACTATTATATCATAGTTTACCTGCCCTGTTAGTACATTTTGGATAGTTACTTCTGTTCCTTTTCTTTCTCCAGTATCTATTTTAAGTGTAACATCTTGAAAAGAAAAAAATCCCTCTGGGTCGTCTATTATTTCTGAAGCGTCTAAAACTGTTCCTCTTTGATTAAAGATCTCAAAATCTAATTCTTGATCTATATCCATTTCTTGACCAAAAGCAATCCCACTAATAGCCAAAATTAACAATATTATAATTGGTGCTAATATCTTTCTCAATTTATTCTCCTTTCAAATAAAAAAACAAATATTTAAAATCTGCTTAGCTCATCCTCTTTTCTAACTTCTTTATAATAGAATGCAACTATTCCTAGTAAGATTAAACCCCTTAATATAACTATAAAAAAATTTAACCAAATATTAACTGGATTTAAAAATTGCGGTTCTATAAATGCAAAAAGTGGTATTAAAACTGCAATTATTGGTAGCAAAGATCTATTATGTGGCTTTATACTATGCATATAGATAGTAGTTGATAAAGCAAATATGTATAGTGCTAGAATAACTGTTCTTACTATTAGAAATGTTCTATCAAAAGTAATATCAAACCAATTGTTCTGTGGTAATACACCAATAACTATTCTAAATAGCATTATACCATATAATAATTTATTAACAGAAGGAGATCTTTTTATATTGAATCTTAATCTATATAGGTGGATAAACATAATAAAAAACAAACTTAATCCTATAAATTGAACAAGCTTTGCCCATCCTAATAACTTTAGATTGTTTTCTACTCCAGTTGTAAGAATAGCATAAGACCTAGGAATAATATATGCTGATTCTGATATTGCAAGCACCATGGTCATAAGTCCAAAAAAAGCATGATCTGATTCCCCTTTGTTGTTTCTATCAATATAAAAACCCATATACAAAATAAGAGCAAGATAAATCAAAGAGCCTACAATTTCTATAAATGTAATCAAAGCTTTGCCCTCCTTTCAACCCCTTTCTTTTTAGTTTAATATTAAAGGAAGATAATGTAAAGAAAACATTGAAAAATCATAGATTGAGTTTTATAATAACTTATGCTAAAATATAAGCACGAGCGGTTAGTTCAGCTGGTAGAACGCTACGTTGACATCGTAGAGGTCGTTGGTTCGAGTCCAATATCGCTCACCATTTGCTTATTAAAAAAGGACTAACCTATCTTATAAATAGAATGGTCCTTTTATATTTAAATTTATACTTTTAATGAAGTGCTTATTTATATTAAAAACAAAAATAACCATCTCTTGCGAATTTTGTAAAAATGAAAATAAGGAGTTGATAAAATGATATTAAAAAAACTTGACCTAATAGCTTTACAAAATGAAATTATAGAATGGACAAAAATTATGATGAAACAAACAGGTGGAGAAAAAGCTGTTTTAGGTATTTCTGGAGGCAAAGACAGTTCTGTTGTTGCCGCATTACTTGTGAAAGCACTTGGAAAAGAAAATGTAATAGGCATTTTAATGCCCAATGGAATTCAAAACGATATCTCTTATTCTAATGAATTAGTTGAATATCTAGGAATCCCTTCCATTGAAACAAATATAAAAAATATTACTGATTCAGTATTATTAGCTGTTGATTCAATAAAAAATGATATTGTACCTACCGTATCTAGGCAAACCGGATTAAATATTCCTCCTCGCATTAGAATGACTGTTCTCTATGCTATTTCACAGTCTATTGATAATAGCAGAGTAATAAATACCAGTAACCTTTCTGAAGATTGGGTTGGGTTTGCTACCCTTTATGGGGATGCTACGGGAGCTTTTTCACCTTTAGGAATGCTTACCTCTGATGAAGTTGTACAACTTGGTGAAGTCTTAGGACTACCTGATAAGTTCCTATCTAAAGCACCTAGTGATGGTTTAACCGGTAAAACTGATGAAGATGTGTTTGGATTTACTTATGAAGTTTTAAATAAGTATATTCGAGAAGGAATCATAGATGATCTAACAATTAAAGAAAAAATAGATAAAATGCATCTTATCTCTAGATTCAAATTTCTGCCTATTCCAATGTATAATTCTAAGCTTCCAATAGTGGCAGATGATATAGCGGACATATACAAAAAGTAAAAAAGATTCCTCTTTGAGGAATCTTTTTTTCGCATTGATTTTTATTGTTTTTACAATCTTTTCAATTGTAAAATGTGATATGTGAACTGTGAATTGATTACGCTTCTTTATTAATTATATCTTTTACTTTCATAAGTCTTGTAATTGTACTTCTTTCATTTTCATCTAGCTTCATTCTTATAAACCTTATGGTTTCCGTTAACTCTGGTATAGTTCTATATTCAAGCGCATTTACCCTTCTTCTGGTCTTTTCGATTTCATCGGCCATCAACTGAGCAGATTTCTCAACTTGAGCCAATTCTAATAGCTGTGGCATTATCCCATATAACATTGATATAGCATCATCTAGTTCACCAGTTGTTTGAGCAAATCCATAAGGATAAATACTTCCTTCGTCACCTTCTAATTTCCTTATAAAAGTCATTATAGGAACATGAACACTCATAACATTTTTCTTCTTAATATCAACGCTTATTCTTTCTTTTGGAAAAGCTACAGCTGCCTCTAAAATCTCAGGAGAAAGTACCGCACTAGTTAAAAGAAATTCATCAAAAGCATTCTTTAAATTTTCTTCAACCTCGATACGAAGCTTTTTATTTTTCTTGATCAGCGCAATAAACCTTCTCATAAGCTCATCTTGCTTGTCTTTAAGGAGCTTGTGTCCTCGAATGGCTGTCTTTAATCTGGCCTTAAGAAGAGTTAACTCCATACGAGTAGGGTTCACATTTAATACAGCCATCTACTCATCCCCTTCGACTTCCACTTCAATTTCTACTTCCCCTTCAACTTCCACTGGAAGATATTTATCAATATATTCTTGGCGGATTCTCTTAAGCTCCCCTCTTGGAATTATCTTTAACAACTCCCATCCTAAATCAAGAGTGTCAGATATTGTCCTATTATTATTATATCCTTGATTTACATACTGTAGGTCAAATGCTTCTGCAAATTTAGCAAAAGCCTTATCTGCTTCAGATAGAGCTGAATCACCAAGTATGGTTGCAAGTTCCCTAGCCTCTATTCCTGATGTATATGCAGCATATATCTGGTTCATTGTATCAGCATGGTCTTCTCTAGTCTTGTCATCGCCAATACCCTTGTCTTTAAGCCTAGATAGTGAAGGTACTACATTTATTGGGGGTTCTATTCCTCTTTTATATAATTGACGAGAAAGTATAATCTGTCCCTCTGTTATATATCCTGTTAAGTCAGGAATTGGATGTGTTATATCATCCTCAGGCATGGTCAATATTGGAATTTGTGTAATTGAACCCTTCCTACCCCTAATTCTACCTGCTCTTTCATAAATTGTTGAAAGGTCAGTGTAAAGATATCCTGGATATCCTCTACGACCTGGTACTTCTTTTCTAGCTGCTGATGTCTCACGAAGAGCCTCAGCGTAGTTTGTCATATCTGTTAAGATTACAAGAACATGCATATCTTTTTCATATGCTAGATACTCTGCACAAGTAAGTGCCATCCTTGGAGTTGCTATTCTCTCTACTGCAGGGTCATCTGCAAGATTTACAAACAATACTGCTCTATCTATAGAACCCGTTTTTGTAAAGTCGTCAATAAAGAATTGTGCTTCTTCAAATGTAATACCCATTGCACCAAATACTACCGCAAATTTTTCTTGAGATCCAAGTACCTTTGCTTGTCTTGCTATCTGTGCCGCAACTTCCCCATGAGGAAGTCCTGCCCCTGAGAATATAGGCAACTTTTGTCCTCTTACCAGTGTGTTAAGTCCATCTATACAAGAAATCCCAGTCTGAATAAACTCTTCAGGATAATCTCTAGATACAGGATTTATTGGTACGCCATTAATATCTACTTTTTTATCTGGAATAATATTTGGACCGCCATCTTTAGGTCTTCCAAGACCATCAAATATACGACCTATCATATCTTCTGAAACTCCTAATTCAAGAGGTTTTCCAAGAAATTTAACTTTTGTAGTTTTAAGATTGATTCCCGAGGATCCTTCAAATAGCTGTACCATCGCTCTGTCACCATTTATTTCAAGAACTCTACCTCTTCTTTTTTCTCCAGTACGAAGCTCTATATCAACCAACTCTTCATACTTAACGCCTTCTACACCATCAACAATCATAAGTGGCCCAACAACTTCTCTTACTGTATTGTACTCTTTACGCATCTAGGATCCCCCCTTCCTCAATTAATTTATTTATTTCTGATTCTAAATCCTGAATAATTATATCTATTTCTCCCATTTTTTCTTCTTCAATATATTTTGACCTTGCTATTCTCTCTCTAATAGGCATATTCTCAATAGACTTAAGATATACTCCCTTTTCAAGAGCTTTCATTCCTAGATCATAAAAATCTAAAACAAGCTTCAACATTTTATTCTGTTTTTCTAGTGAGCAGAATGTATCTACATCATGAAATGCATTTTGCTGTAAATAATCTTCTCTAATTGACTTTGTCGCCTCTAGCTTAAGCTGATCTTCGTATGAAAGAGAGTCTCTACCAACAAGTCTAACAATTTCTTGTAGCGCTGACTCTTCTTGCAATAAATTCATTGCTTTCGCCCTATTTTTTGCAAATTCTGGGTCTATATTCGCAGCCATCCAAATGTCCATCTTCGCTTGATATAGTGTGTATGAATTTAACCAGTTAATTGCTGGGAAATGTCTCTTATATGAAAGCGTATGGTCAAGTCCCCAAAATACTTTTACTATTCTAAGTGTAGCCTGTGAAACTGGCTCAGAAATATCTCCACCAGGCGGGGATACTGCCCCTATAACTGTGATTGCTCCTTCTCTATCATCTGAACCATTACAAATTACTTTTCCTGATCTTTCATAAAATGCTGCAGCCCTTGATCCAAGATATGCTGGATATCCTTCATCTCCTGGCATCTCCTCAAGACGACCTGACATCTCTCTAAGAGCCTCTGCCCATCTAGATGTAGAATCTGCCATTATAGCTACAGAATAGCCCATATCTCTAAAATACTCGGCTATTGTAATTCCTGTATAAATTGAAGCCTCTCTTGCAGCAACTGGCATATTGGATGTATTTGCAATAAGCACAGTCCTCTTCATCAAAGACTCACCTGTTGCGGGGTCAATAATTTCAGGGAACTCCATTAGTACATCTGTCATCTCATTACCACGTTCTCCACAACCTACATAAACAACTATTTCTGTATCTGCCCATTTTGCAAGCTGATGTTGTACTACTGTTTTACCAGAACCAAATGGTCCAGGGATAGCTGCAGTTCCACCTTTTGCAACTGGGAAAAATGTATCAATTACTCTTTGCCCGGTTAGTAAGGGTACACTAGGATCTAGTTTTTGTTTGTATGGTCTACTCTTTCTTACAGGCCATTTTTGCATCATTTGAACTTTTGTTTCATTATCTATTGTAGCTATATCCTCTACAATAGTAAATTCTCCAGATTTTATATCTGTTATCTCTCCAGATAAACCAATTGGTACCATTACCTTATGAACTACAATTGGAGTCTCTTGCACTGTACCTATAATATCTCCACCTATTACTTTATCTCCAACTTTAACCGTCGGTTTAAAATCCCATTTTTTTATTCTATCAAGATTTTCCACCTTTGTTCCTCTGGTCATAAAGTCTCCAGATTTTTTTCTAAACTCTTCAAGGGGTCTTTGTATACCATCAAACATCGCCTCTATAAGGCCAGGTCCTAATTCTACTGAAAGTGGTTCTCCAGTTGTATAAACTGGGTCTCCAGGCCCAATACCTGTAGTCTCTTCGTAAACTTGGATAGATGCTCTATCCCCTCTCATCTCTATAATCTCACCGACTAATTTAAAGTCGGAAACTTCTACAACATCATACATATTTGCCTCGTCCATTCCTTCAGCAACAACTAAAGGTCCAGATACTTTTACTATTTTCCCTACTTTCAAGATAAGCCCTCGCTTTCTATAAAATATTTGACCCTATGGCTTTTTCAACATTCTTATTTATTTTGTCCATTCCGATATTTAAGCTTCCTTGATTACTTGGTATTAAAATAACCGCAGGTATTATCTCTTTATCATATCTGATTATCGTATCTGGTATAAGCTTAGCTATTTGCTCAGTTATAAATATAACTCCGTATTGATCTCTTGCAATAGTATCTACGGTTCTTCTCGCTTCATCTGCTTCAGATACTATAAATACATCAATTCCCAAAGCTTTAAATGTCAAAACACTATCCTTATCTCCTATTACTGCTACTTTAAACATATAGATCACGCAGCCTTTCTCTAATAGCTTGTGGGGAGATATTATTGTTTTTAGAAACTATAATAAGACGAATAGTTTTTATCTCCGCTTCTTTCGCAACCAGATATGAAAAAATAGGTTCTGGTCCAAAAACTATTGATTTTGAAGGTTTGTTAAGCTTCATAAGATGATTCTCCATGTGTTTATCAATCTTTGACAATTGACCTGTTTGTTGATATTCTTCTAAGCCTTTTATTAGGTCTGAGCTAATTCTAACATTCTTAAACTTAGTAATCATTACATCTAAGGTGTCATTTAAGCTCGCGATTATATCATCTTTATCTATATTGCCGTTAAATAAAACTACATCTTTGAAAAACTTAGCGTCTTTACCTTGTTTTTTTAACCTAATAGCTGTAGTAACATTTAAAAAGTCTATACCATCTTTAATATAATTTATAAACAACTCTATCCCTGACTCTTCTGCCAAGTTATAAAGCACCCTAAAATAATATCTATCTACTAATATGTCTATTCTTTGAGGATCTCTATTCTCTTCATAATCAGCAAGAACCGCTTCTATCGGTTTCCTGAATTTTGGTTCAATAGATTTTATATCTCCTGCTGCAAAAAACATCTTTAGTCGTTTTAAATTTACAGTTCCAAATGGGATGTAAAGATGAGATAAATCTTCCCCCATAATTTTTTCTTTTAACATTACTTTGATATTGTGAAAGTCATATTTCAAAGCCATTAAATCTACAGCTTCATTATCAGGTGATATCTCTCTCATAAGCTTATAAATTCTTATATGCTCGAAAGTGAGAATGTCTTCATAATTGTTGTCTTTTGCACCAGCCGAAACAGCCTCTGCATATTCTGTATCCCCAAGTATACGTAGCACCTCTTCAACATCCTTAGCCTCTACCATTCTTTCAATTGTAGGTGCTTTTAGAAGCCTGTTTTCAAGGACTCTGGTACTTGTTACCGCTTGGGTAAACTCCATTCTATCCATGAACTCACTCCTATTCTTCAAAGAGTTTCTGTGCTATCAATGCTTCCATTTCTTCTCTTATATCATCGACAAGAGATCTAAATGTATAATTGTATATTATATCTTCATCAAAAATCATAAATCCAGATTCTACAGAATCATTTTCAACTACTTTTATAGTTTCTCCTAAATCTTTTAATGACTCCATTTTACCTTTAGGAACATTTAGCACTGCATCACTTGAGTATTCTATTTCTTTTAATGAAGATTTCACAAAATTTAAATAGTCCTTATCATTTATACTTAAGAGTTCTTTTTTCGCAACTTCAAAAACCTTATCTAATATAATATTTTTTACAACAAGTTTTTCATCTCTAATTTTCAACTCTGCACTAGAAACAACTCTTTCTTTCATCATCGCTGCTTCTTGCGTTGCTTTACTAATTATTTTTTCTTTTCTCTCATTTGCTTCCTTTACCCTATTAGCTACCAATACTAAAGCCTTTTTGTCAGCATTAGTTTTAATTTCATCCGCTTTTTCTTTCGCATCATCGACAATTTTCTGGGTAAGGTTCTCTAAATTTGACATAGATTCACATCCTTACTTTTACTAGAAACTTACAGCGTTTAGTAGTATCAATGATACAACAAATGCAAGCAATGCATATGTCTCAACCATTACAGCATAGATTATACCTTTAGTTGATTGTTCTTCATTCCGTGCGAGTATTGAAATACCTGCTGCTGCAGTTTTACCTTGAGCTATCCCTGAAATCCATCCTACAAACCCTATTGGTAAACATGCTGCAAATATATACATTCCTTCTACCATACTCATACCTATATCAAGTCTTCCAAGTACTAAAAGGCCAATTACAAATCCATACAATCCTTGAGTACCAGGTAGTAACTGTAGTACTAATGATCGTCCAAATTTTTCTGGTTCTTCAATAACTAAACCTGCTGCTGCTTGACCTACAATACCTATACCTACCGCTGAACCCATTCCAGAAAGAAAAACTGCTATTGCTGCTCCAAGCCCTGCAAAAACGACTCCACCATCAGCTTGCGTTAATGAAATCATAAATTCTGTTGCTCCCATTTACATTTCCCCCTAACTTATCTTAAGTTTATATACTTCGGTTTACTTTTAAAATCACGGAATTTTTTACCGCCACCTTCATAGAATTTTGAAAAGAATTCTACAAATATTAGTCTTATTGAGTGGACATAAGCTCCTAAAAAGCTTAATCCAAGGTTAAATGTCTGCCCAAATATAAAGATTACAATCGCAGCCACAAATCCTATAGGACCCTTTCCAGCTACCATTCCCGCCATCATATTTACAGCGCCTGCAATAAAACCTCCTGCAAGTCCTAATGCCATAAGTCTAGAATATGATACAAAGTCTCCTACATAACCTGTAATCCCGTACAATGAATAGAGCCCGCCACCAACTTTTCCAACAGCTCCACTTGCTTCTCTACCTCCAGTTACCACAATTCCTACCATTCCTGCTATCATTGCCCAAAAAGAAATTGTCTTAACGATTTCTGGTAAATCAATAACCATGTTTAATAAATAAACAATTGCTCCTGTTAGAGCTATATACCAAAATCCAACATCAAATAATGCTTCTTTATATTTTTTATCTCTAATAGCTATATAGGCTTTTAAAGCTAGCCCAAAATAGATGTGTATAAAACCAAATATTATCGATAAAATTAATAATGTGTTGTAATCTGTAGCAGGTTCAAATAAACCTTTTAATGGGATTATCCCACCAAATAGAGATCCATATAAAAATCCCCATATAATAACAGAAAAACTTAGGTAGTAGAAAAATTTAATAAAACCTTTTGTTTTTTCACTTAAATTAAAATATTTAAGAACTAGAAATGTACCTAATAGCATAATAACCCCATATCCAACATCCGCAGCCATCATGCCAAAGAATATAAGATAGAATGGTGCTAATAATGGAGTTGGATCTATTTCATTATATCTAGGTAGTGCAAACATCTCCGTAAGTGATTCAAATGGTGTTACAAAGCCTGAATTCTGGAGCAAAATAGGAACATCTCTACCTTCCTTATCCGCATCTTTCATTTCGAGGTAATACGCATTACCCAGTGTGGCTTTTATTCTTTTTTCAAACTCTTCAAATCTTTCTGTAGGCACAAATCCCTTGATAACATCTACCTGATCAGTTCCCAAGAAGTTTTCAGCTGCAACTACTCTTAATTTTTTATTATGCAAGTACTCATAAGTCACTTCTAACTCTGACAATTTTGATGATTTTACTAAAAGTTCTTCGTCAATTGTTAAAATTTCTTTGTCTAATTTTAATATTTTTTCTTCTAACAAGCGAATTTCTTCACTTGGCGTTTCTTCACTTGTTATAGTGATTTTAGAGAAACTAGTATTTCTAAGACTTTCTTTTGTCTTCTCAGCTTCATCGCCATAGGACATCACTATCAGATATAGATTATCCTTGTCTTCTCCAACTACTTCGTAATGTGTAATCTCAAAATCTTTTAACTCTTCTACAAGCATATCCTTTAAATTTTTAGGAATTGTACCTGTAAATAAAACCGCTTTATCTATCTCATTTAAATAGGCTATAGGAATATCTAAAGACTTCCAAGGAATTAGCTCATCTATAGTTAGTTTCGCTTTTTCCTTTGCTGTTTTCAAAGATTCCCTTTCTTTCCATAGCTCACGGACATTTTCATAAATAGGCATGTAATCAATTTCCGAAGCCTTTTGTTCTAACTCTTTGAAAGTGTAAGTATCTAAACCTTTTTTCATGGCTTTAATTCCACTTTCTTTTTGATGATACTTAGTAAGTGTTTCTATGCTTGTGTTTACTCTACTAAGATCTTCATCAATGGCTACCAAATTTTCAGGCACCCTAATGTTTCTTAATCCCATTTCGGAAAGAGTTTTATCTTGTTCAAGATTTTGAAAATGAACATATTCAAACTTTTGAAGTTCATGGAGAAGATTTTCTTTTTCTGAATCAAAGGCAAATAAACTGAATTCAGTCATTTTAACTATTGCCATTTTTATTCACAATCCTCTCGGTAATTACATTAGTCACCTCTTTAAGCTTTTGTTCCTCAATATTGCCTAAAGTTTCAGCTTCAGCTTTTCCTTTTTCAAGGATGGGCTTTGCTATGGCTTCGCCTTCACTTACTGCAGTTTTCTTAATCTTTTCTGCTTCTTTATTGGCTTCTAAAACAATCTGTTTATATTCTTCTTCAGCTTTTATTGTAGCTTGTTCAATAGTTTTTTTGCTAAATTGTGCTACTTCTTCTAACATCACTTTAGCCGTTTCTTCAGCTTTTTTTACTGCTAATATAGCTTCTGTTGCCATCGCTTCACCTCCTAAAATTTTATGTGTTTTTTTATAAAATTCACAATACCTATACTAATCAATTTTATATCAATTTGTCAGATAAATCAACAATTTGAGAAATATTTATCAAATTAATTCATATATTTTTTATAGGTGTTTGCTACATTTTTATATAGATGGCTCTATATAGTCATTCACACTAACATCAACTATTTTTATAATTTTCGTAAAAATTGCGTTTTCGACAAGTTTACAATCTAAGTTGCCAATTATATCTGCATATTAAGAAAAACAAGTTTTATTTGTCTCAAATATTACAATTTCTACATTTTTCACCTCAGCTGGTTAACCTCTCTCTTTATATTAATCTTTAATACCTTAACAATCCTCCTCTCTATATAAATGAGAAGACCAGCTCTCTGGTCTTCTCATTTGAAAATATTTGGTTTCTTTTTTTTGATAAATTCTTTTTTGGCTGGGTTATCTTTATCTGTAAGTTTTGACTGGATTTCTTTAAGTTTATCTACTTTTTTCTTAATATTTTTGCCATCTTTTGAAAGTTTATTAATTGTTTTTTTGCTTTTTTTAATACTAATTTTTCTCTTAGTTAAAGAAAAATCTCCTTCTTTTACATCTTGAATTATCTCTTTAGGTTTTTTTAATTGGTGTTTTGTAAAGTTATCCATATCCTCACTCCCAAGTATTATTTACCCTGTACCTATTAGTTAAATCTCTAGATTCAATTATGCTCTTTACTATTTATAGCTGTGAACACTAGGAAGTATATTGTTTACCCCAATAAATGTAAATATTACACAAAGAAATCCTATAACTGCAAACCATGCAGCAGGCTTACCTTTCCAACCTCTATTAAATCTAAGGTGTATATATACTGAATAAATTAACCACGTTATCAAAGACCATGTCTCCTTTGGATCCCACGCCCAATACCTTGACCAAGCTGCTTTTGCCCATATCGCTCCAGTTATAATTACTAAGGTTAGCATTAAATAACCAAATGCTATAACTCTATAACTCATATAATCACAAGCTTCTGAATCTGGTAATCCTTTTTGCTGTACTATTCCAGCTTTTTCTCTTTTTATACTTATAAGATACATACAAGCAAGGCCTGCCGCCACAGCAAATGAACCATAGCTAATTATGGCTGTTCCTACATGTAGATATAACCAAGAACTTTGAAGTGCTGGCATTAGAGGTTTTATATTTTTTGGTAAAACGGATGCATATCCCATTACTAAGAATGCTATCGGCATTACAAAAGCTCCTACTGCTGTAAATTTATATACAAAATGTATCACTATATAACATAATACTATCCCCCAAGTAAAGCTACTTGCAAATTCAAATTGATTTGTAAAAGGAAGCCTCCCTGATTCTATTACACGAAGTACCATTGCAACATTATGGAATAAAAATCCTGCTATTGTTAACATAACTGCTGCATTTCCAACTTTGTCTTTTTTAAGTGCTACATATATAAAGAAAGCAATTGCCGAAATTGTATATGCTATAAACGCTATCATAAAAAAGAGTTCTTCCATTTGAACTAAATTTGTCATTGTTTCTCACCTCTCTTTGTAGATTTCTCAACTAGTCGTTTTATTGCATAATCAAAACCCCACGGATTTTGTCTCGTAGCTGTTTTTATACTTTTTTCTTCAACTATTACATGCTTTGAATAGAAATAGAATGAAAAAATCAAACCCAAAATTAGCAAAAAGCTGCCTAATATTACAAAAAAGTAGCCGAAGTCTTTTCTATAAGTTAAACCTGTGTATAAGGTTGAATCTTCAAAAGATATATTGACATCATTATATTTAATAGCTTCTCCGGGTTCTACAATATATGAGCCCACATTTTCATCAAGCTGATATAGAATAACAGCATAATGAGGATTATCTTCCTTTTCTGACATCGAAATTGGCTCTCCTGGATTAGTTAACATAAAATCAGGATAAAATCCATATAAAAAAACTGTTAGCTGTTCAGGTTCATAAAAAAACGACTCTCCATTTCTCAGGAGTTTCTTTTCCAATTCCAAACCTTGTGAATCTTCTATTAAAAGATCACTCGCCCAACCATATGTTGTTTGATAAAAATTTAGATCCCCAATTTTTAGGGGTTTGTTTACCCATACAGTTTCTTTTTCCGCTTCTTTGTTAGGCCTTAATATTGAAATATCACTATAATACTGATCTACAGTTTTATTTTCTCTATATCCTAGTCTAAAATCATCCAGCTGAATTGAGAACCCATATTCAGGAAATCCTTTTACATCTCCAGGCAATAAATTAAAGAATCCTTCTTCTGCGAATAAATTCCCCAAAAAGCTTCCAAGTACTATAATTATTATTCCCAAATGAGTTACAGATGACCCAATATTACCAATTCTGTGTTTCGCTGCACGAAATCCATCTTTAGTTTCTTCTATGTAGAACTTCTGTTTCTTTAACTGTGATTTAAATTCTTCAATATCCATATCTTCTGTATATAGATTTTCAGAGTCTACTTTAGGTTTCATAAAATAATTTTTCTGCATCCTCTTTAGTTGAACAGGTAAAATTTTTATTGTACAACCAATTAAATTAATCATAAAAAGACCCAGTAATATTCTGAAAATCCAAGAACTATACACCTGATCAAATTGAAGTGTTCCTATTAAGTTGCCTATCTTAGGATAATTTTCTATGTAGAATTCTATTGCTAAACCCTGAGGTAGAACCGTTCCTATAATTGAGTAAATTGCTATTAATATAAATAGCACTATAGCCGTTTTCAGGCTGGTTAATTGTTTAATGAATTTATCTATTGTCTCCTACCTCCTTCGTAAAAATATATATATATGTATGTATTGATTATAGCCTATTTGTATATTAAATAAAAGGGGAGAAAATTCTCCCCTTTTTATTATTACTCTAATGCTGGTGGTAAATCTGGTATAAGTGTTTCATTCAAAGTACTATCAGTTTCTCTAAAGTCTTCTTCGCTTAACCAAATTTTAGTATTTTCGTGACACGATTCACAGCTTTCATTTTGGAATGTGCTTTTTTGTATATTATGTGTTGGTGAGTAATTCCAGTTTGTTTTTGTATTTAATGCTGGCATCATATCATCTCCAACTACTTCAAGCATATTCGCTTGTGCTGGTACATGTCTAAGTGTTACATATTTATATGGTCTCTCTTCAGATACCATTGGATTATAACCAACCCTAAACATAATCTTCATTTCTGATGAACTCGCAAGTCCACTCCCATCCTCTTTTTCATCAAGGTGACATTCGAAGCAATTGTTATTCGCTTGTGCATGGCAAACTTGACAAGAAAGTGAATCTCCGTGAACCTTATGTTCTACATCCGTTGCTACCGCAGGATCCTTATCCTCATGGCAATCTAAACAAGATGGTAAATCTTCTTCCCACATATCCTTGGTAATGCCTTCACTACCATGGAAATTACTCTTAGGATGACAATCCATACATGTCATACCCGCTTCAAAGTGAACATCAGATCCAAAACCAACTGATCCCATATATTCTCCTGCATTTCTTGCATTATGACAAGCATAACAGTTTTCTTCCATTGAAGGAGTCCCTAAGAAATTATGTTGATCTACTAAACCTTCTGAAAAGTTCTTTGCTCTACTGACATGACAATCTCCACAAGTTGCATGGCACTTATAACAGTCATTATCAAATGCTTCTTCATGATGTGGCGACTCAGATAAAGATGACACATCAGCAAATTCAGATAATCCATTTGCCATTCCATGTAAGTTGTAATGGATTGATGTTTCATACTGCTCTGTTACATCCGCATGACAAGTTGAGCAATTAGCATCAAACTCTCTTGAAGGATATGGATTCATATCTGCATGTGCTACTGCTTGATCAGGTGCATTTTCTCCTCCATGACAAGCAATACAACCTAATCCACCATGTGTTGAATCAACAAATTCTTGTGATACTAAAAACATTTCTACAGCTTCCAGCTGTGGTCCTGCAGCGCCTCAACCACCAGCGCTTGCTACTTCTTCTACTTCTTGACCCACAGTGGAGGCTGCGATAATAGCTTCATTAGTATGACAAGCAATACAACTTGAGCTATCAACTGTTTCAAATTCAAACGGTTTGTCTTCTCCACCTACTACTGCATATTCCTCTTCTGGTAACCCAGGAGCAATTCCAAATTGATAGATACCTAAAGCTGCTATTCCGACAACAGCTACTATTACTAAACTTGTTATCCATTTATTAAATATTTTCGGCTTTGACACAGACCTCACCTCCTATCACTTAGGTTTCTCGTGTCTATTTATTCCAAGTAATGAGTAATGTGATTAATCTGTTACTAATTCAAATCCTGCTTCAGTCCAACCTGTTGATCCTCTGTTTAATGATATTGCATTGTATCCCATCATTCTCATTGCGCCAATAGTAATTCCTGCTGTTTGTCCTGTATAGCAATATACATATACTGGTCTATTCATAGGAACTGTATCAATATTAGCTCCAACTTCTTTAAAATTAATATGCATTGCTGTTGGAATATGTCCTAATGCGTAATCTTCATCAGTTCTGATAGAAAGAACAGTTACTGCCTCTGGATTTTCTTCAACAATTGCAAGTAAATCAGCTGGTGCAATAATGTAATTGTCGCTATCTGAGAAGTAAGCTTTAGCTGCATCCCAAAGTATTTGACCTTTTTCATCTAATTCTGGCATTTTTGCTTCTGGTAACTCATTTGCTTCCATTTCAAGAGTATCTTCACCTAGTTCAAGTGGAGCCCAACCAAAGTTCATTCCACCTCTAAATGACATTGCATTAAAGCCTAACATTGTAGCTACTGATGTAACTTGTGCTGATGTTTGACCTGAATAGCATTGGAAAATAATTTGCTTATTCATTGGAAGTACTTCTAAATTTTCTCCAACTTTTGCATATGGAATATTTACTGCACCAGTTATATGGCCAAGTGCATAATCTTCTGGTGATCTTAAGTCTACCCATAATATTGCATCAGGATTCTCTTCATTTAAAGCTAGAGCTTCATCTGATAGCATAATATAGTTGCTCTCTGGTATGTTATTTAAAAATTCAACTGCTGCTTCTTTAAGTACCTCTTCTGGAACAAGAGCTGGTTCTTCTACTGCTGGTTCTTCTACTGCTGGTTCCTCAACTGGTGCTTCTGGTTCTGCTGGTGCTGCTGGTGTACATGCTGTAAGTAGAGTTAGCATCATAACAAGCACTAGCAACATGCTTAAAAACTTTGTCTTTTTTTGCATTTAAATTCCTCCTTGTTAGTTAGTTAATAAATTAACTTATTGTCTTAGCACTATATCGTTTAATAAGTACCATAATTTTAGTATAGCATTTTAAGGAGATATGTCAATAATATAACTGACATATTTCCTTAACTAAAACAGCTTAAGACTATCCTTTACCATGTCTTCAAAGCTTTTCAATCCAAGCGATTCTTTAGCTATTAGAGTAAGTGCAACAACATCTTCTCTCACTAAGCTATCCAATTAAAGCTTTCTATTTAATAGCCACAATTACTGAACTCCTGCCTTAATTCTATTAAGATAGGAAAAAAGTCCTATAGTACCCACTAAAAATGAAGAGACATTGTCTGGCCTTCTCAATTTTGTGTTACTTATTAAACTTCCTAACTTTGAGCTATAAGCAATAAGTAAACCTACCCTCAATCTCAAATTAATAAGTTTGTATAATTAAATATTATCCCTATAGCTAACATATGTCAATTACAACATCTTCCTATAATATGCTATAATTAAGCTATAATATTTTGGAGGTGTATCAAATGAAAAAAGCATTAACGGTTTTTGGAAGTCCACTGTGACCTGAATGTGATCCATTAAGAGAGTTACTCTTAAAAAACGAGATTAAATTTGAGTATATTGATATTACTGAAAGCATTAAAAATTTGAAAATATTTTTAGCAATTAGAGATAATACACCCTACTTTGATAATATAAAGAAGAAAGGTAGTGTAGGAATACCAACTATTGTCGTTGGTGATGGAGAAGAATTTATTGACGGGTCATCCGATTTTGACCTTGATAGTTTAAAATAACCCCAAATGGGGTTATATTTTTTTGTAATATACTAAATCTGTATATATCTTTCCTTTATGATATTCATAGCGAGTTCCTGCTAAAATATAGTTTTGTTTTTGCCTAAATGCCAGAGATGCAAAGTTTGGTATTGGATTTAATACAGTCTCAGAAAAAATATAATCTATTCCATTTGAACGCATATCTTGTATGATTTTCTTGTATATTAAACTTCCTATTCCCTCCCCAGTATGTTCTGCTTCAACTGCAGTTTTATCAATAATAACAAAGCTATCAGAGAGACTTTTATCAAATTCTGGATGCCATGATATGCTTTCAATCCAATCTGGATTGTACTTTAACCACATTTCTTTTTTATATGCAAGCGAAAATCCAATTATCTTGTCTCCGGCTATTGCCACATAGAAATATGTAAGATGCTCTATCCTATCTCTAAACATGGAGATATAATAGTCCCGGTCTAGTGGATAGTCGTCAATTAAAAAGCCTTCGTACGAATCTCTCTCTCCTTCTGAGACACTACAAGCAATCCTGTAAACACCCTCTTCATCTCCAAGTCTCGCCCTTCTAACTTCTACATTATCTATATGAAAATTTGGATCTTTTATAAATTTTATATGTGTTTTCATTAAAAACCTCCTCTATTCCAAAATCAAGATTTATCTTTCCTATTTATTATATTATCAAATTAAACCAATAAATAATAGAAATTTAGATAAATTTGAATAATTGAAATAATAATGTATACTTTATTACACTAATTTGGGTATATATATAATGGTTAATTGAATACTTTTCAACTCTACGAATTAAGCTCAAAAGGAGGAATACTTATGGATAAAATGAATGATTCTAAAAAAAATCCTATGGCTAAAAATGGTCTAGGTGACCCAATTCCTAGCAGAAATCAAAATGTAGGTAATACCAAGCAATTAAAAACAGCAGCTGGATCTCCTGTAACTGACAATCAAGATACTATGACAGCTGGTAGGCGCGGTCCTGTTTCCTTACAAGATACTTGGTTTTTAGAAAAACTAGCTCATTTCGATCGTGAGGTTATACCTGAACGAAGAATGCATGCAAAAGGATCAGGTGCATTTGGAACTTTTACTGTGACTCATGATATTACAAAATACACTAAAGCTAATATATTTTCTGAAATTGGCAAAAAAACTCAGATGCTAGCTCGTTTCTCAACAGTTGCTGGTGAAAGAGGCGCTGCTGATGCAGAAAGAGACATTCGTGGATTCGCATTAAAATTTTACACAGAAGCTGGTAATTGGGACTTAGTTGGAAATAACACTCCTGTTTTTTTCTTTAGAGATCCGAAGAAGTTTATAGATTTAAATCATGCAATAAAAAGAGACCCTCGTACTAATATGAGAAGTCCAAATAGTAATTGGGATTTCTGGAGCTCTTTACCGGAAGCACTTTTACAACTTACAATTATAATGGGTGATAGAGGTCTACCTTCTTCCTATAGACATATGCATGGTTTTAGTTCTCATGCATATAGCTTTATAAATGCAGAAAATAAAAGAATATGGGTAAAATTTCATTTTAGATCTCAACAAGGCATTAAGAATTTAACTGATCAAGAAGCAGCAAAAGTAGTTGGAATGGATAGAGAATCACATCAAAGGGACCTCTATCAGGCAATTGAACAGAATATGTATCCAAAATGGAAAATGTATATACAAGTTATGACTGAAGAACAAGCTGATGCAATGGAGAATAATCCTTTTGATTTAACTAAAATGTGGCTAAAAAAAGATTTTCCACTTATCCCGGTGGGAGAATTTGAATTAAACAAAAATCCAGATAATTATTTCGCAGAAATAGAACAAGCAGCCTTTAATCCTGCTAATGTAGTTCCTGGGATAAGCTTTTCTCCCGACAGAATGTTACAAGGTCGTTTGTTTTCCTATGGAGATGCACAAAGATACCGTTTAGGCGTGAATCATCACCAAATACCTGTAAATATGCCTAAGAATGTTGCAAACCCACATAGTTTCCATAGAGATGGACAGATGCGTGTGGATGGGAATCTAGGTAGTGAATTACATTATGAACCAAATAGTTATGGAAACTGGACAGACAAGCCTGAGGATAATCTTCCAAGTGAAAAAGGTGGAGATGTTTACCGATATGACTTTAGAGAAGATGATAATGACTATTTCACTCAACCAGGCCTTCTATTCCGTGCTATGACTAAAGACCAAAAAAGGGTTCTCTTCTATAACACTGCTCGAAATATGGGAGACTCTACCCTTCAAATAAAACACAGACATATTTATCATTGCTTTAAGGCTGATCCAGCTTATGGTGAAGGTGTAGCAATGGCAATGAATATAACATTAGATGATGTTGATTTAAACTTACCAAAACGAGATTCTCATGCTAATCAAATCCGTGCTAATAATTTGCATCCAGAGTTAAATAAACCAACTGAAGCAGTAGACCCAGGAAACGAGATAGACACAAATACACATGATTATATAGAGCCTGAAAATGATCCATGGCTTTTGTAATCAAAAAAACAAAACTTCACTATTGATTGTACCGAATTTGAGAAGTGGGAGAATTACTTTACCCACTTCTTTTTTCATAAATTTTGTATATTTTATTATATTACGGGTAAAATACTAAAATAGATAAGGGGTGTTAACAATGAAAAAAAATTCAATACTGACTATAATTGTAGTATTACTTGCTTTAGTTTTAGTAACAGCTTGCTCTCCAACTAGTCCTGCAGAAGAAACTCCTGAAACTCCTGTAGAAGAACCACAGGAAGAGGAACTTATATTAACTCTGGAAGAACTCTCAGCATTTGATGGTCAAAATGGTAATAGAGCTTATATTGCAGTTGATGGAGTAATTTATGATGTTACAGATGCAGCTCCATGGAAAGATGGAACTCACAATGGTTTTACAGCCGGAAATGATTTAACTAAAGAAATAAAGGAAGTGTCTCCACACGGTATATCCAAATTAGCAAATGTAGTAGAAGTAGGAACTTTAGCAAAATAATGATTTCTCGGGGGTAGATTATGTATTCATTTTTAGGTTGGCTTAATGTAGTATTATTGGGAATAATTGCTTCGCCATATCTTTTAAATGCTATAAACAAACATTTTATAAAGACAAAAAACACTAGATTCAGAGAATTTTTAAAGCTTTTAAGAAGCTTTCATAAACCATTAGGGATTATATTACTGGTAATAGCTCCAATTCATGGATTACTTGCATTAGGGAGGATTTCTTTGCATACGGGAAGTCTTTTGTATCTAGTTATCTTTATTACTGCATTACTTGGTTGGATCTTTTACAAACTTAAAAAAAGGCCCTTCTTTATTTGGCATAAAAGAATGGCTTTTCTAGTAGTCGCATTTTTACTTTTGCATCTATTGTTCCCAAATGCATTATGGTATTTATTGGGTTAAAGTCTTTATTCAAACCTTTAAGTGGAGCATAACTTTATCATGAATCAAAAACTATTATAGGTGTATGATGATATTTATTTATGATATCATCATACACCTATAAATTTCATATACTGAATCCACGGCACCATAAGTAAGTTTAAATATTCAATTTTCTTAAATATCTATGTTGTCCCATTTCCAATTAGCAACAAAATCCTTGAATTTTTCTTCTACAGGAGAAAGATATCTATTGTTACAATATACCAAACTAAAATGTCTTTTAAGATTTAAGTCTTCAATTTTATATTGCTTCAACCGTCCTGAGGCAACTTCACACTTTACTGAGATATCAGACGCAAAACTAATACCAACATTTAATGCTACCATTTTTTTTATCGCTTCCAAACTATAATTAATTGTACGTGATCGAAATATATTCATATCAAGTTTCTTTTCTTTCAATGCTTTTTCAATAAGAAGTCTTGTCCCAGAACCTTCTTCCCTTAATACAATTTCTTCTCCAATCAAACTTTTAATACTAATAGAATCACTATCAAATATCTTTTCGGGAGAAGTTATTAATACCAAGCTATCATCAAAAAAATCTATATACTTAATCCCTTCAAAAGGATACTTTGCTCCAATAAATCCAAAATTAGTCTTCCCTGAAAGAATCTCCTCTGCTACTTCCTTCGAATCTTTATGCCGAATGGAAAACAAAACTTGGGGATAATCTTCCTTAAATGCCTTAATAATATGTGGAAGAAGATACTGTTCTGGTATAGTACTCGCACATATTTCCAGTATTCCTTCAATACTATTTTTATGTTGATTGAGTGCTATCTCAGCTTTAGCACGAACATTAAGTATCTCTACAGCATAAGGAAAAAATTCTTCTCCTCCTTTTGTTAAAGTTGTATTTTTATTTTTTCTATCAAATAATATGATTCCAAGTTCTCTTTCTAATTTCTGAATATTGCTAGTGATGGCTGGCTGTGACAGAAATAGCACATCTGCTGCCTTAGAAAAACTATTTTTCCGTGCAACCGCAACAAAACACTCCACTTGTTTAAACTCCATTCATTTCGCCTCCTCTATCATAAAATCTATAAATAAAATTTCTAGTCCTCAGTGATTAGAATATTTAATCTAGATATTATCTCATCTGAATTTATACCATACTTAATTGAAATATTTTCGATTGAATCAAACAAGCCATTACAAAGCAAACATTCCCCTGCAAATTCATCATAATCTCTAAATATCTGTTCTGTTTCTGGATGCTTTTCAACTATTTCTAATAATGTCATCTTTTTTGTTATCAATTGTTAGCCTCCTTAAGTCTATAAAATTACAAAATCTCTAATGTACTTTTATTAATTCTTCTATTTACTTTAGTAATAGTTAATCCTTTGGATATAACTTTTATCTAATAGCAATAAGAACTAATTTAGTGTTATCCTTTACTCATACTAGTATTATACTAAATTTAATCAAATAAGGGGGCTTTTTTAGTAATATGAAAAATTTATTAGCAACTAAACGAGGGATTGTTGGAGTTGGAGTTACAATCGGAATTTTAGCTTCACTTCTACAATTATGGGGCAATCCAGCAAATATGGGCATTTGTGTAGCCTGTTTTGTAAGGGATATGACTGGTGCTCTAGGTTTACATCGAGCAGCAGTTGTTCAGTACTTACGCCCAGAAATAATGGGTTTTGTTTTAGGATCTTTCATAGCAGCATATGCTTTTAAAGAGTTTAAGTCACGTGTTGGATCTGCACCGCTAGTAAGATTTATTCTGGGATTTTTTGCAATGATTGGTGCACTAATATTCCTTGGTTGCCCTTGGCGAGCAGTTCTTCGCCTATCTGGCGGAGACTTTAATGCTATCTTTGGATTGTTTGGTCTTGCTGTAGGTATCTGGATTGGCACACTATTTCTTAAGAATGGTTATAATCTAGGCTCCAGTCACAAAACTTACACATCTGTAGGTTGGATTTTCCCAGTAATTATGTTGAGTTTTTTAATCTTAATGTTCTTTAATCCAATAATTACAGGAGAAGCTAAAAGTGGCGTTCTCTTTTATAGTGTTGAAGGGCCAGGTTCTATGCATGCACCTCTATTTATCTCTTTAGGCATAGGCTTAATAATAGGATTTTTAGCACAAAGAAGTCGATTTTGTACAATGGGAGCTATACGTGATGTAATCCTATTTAAACAAACACACCTTTTTATGGGGTTAGTAAGTATGGCAGTTGCAGCTTTTGTAATGAATCTAATACTTAATCAATTTAATCCGGGATTTGAAAATCAACCGATAGCACATACCATGCAAGTCTGGAACTTTTCGGGTATGGTACTAGCAGGATTAGCTTTTACCCTAGCAGGTGGATGCCCCGGACGTCAACTTTTCTTATCTGGTGAAGGAGATGGAGATGCCGCAGTATTTGTAATAGGGATGCTTGTTGGTGCTGGTTTTGCTCACAATTTCGGACTAGCAAGTTCTGGTGCTGGTGCTACAATGGCAGGTATAATTGCTCTTTTCATTGGTTTAGTATCTTGTCTATTAATTGGTTTTACAATGAAAGAAAGTTTTTAGGAGGGATTTGAAAATGAATAATACTATTGATGCTAAGGGGCTCTCATGCCCACAACCTGTTATATTAACGCTAAATGCAATTAAAAAAGCAAAAACAGGTGAATTAATTGTTTTGGTTGACACACAAACCTCAAAAGAAAATGTAAGTCGTGCTGCCACGGCTAAAGGTTGGAAGGTAGAAGAAGTTCAAGCAGTAAACGATTCATACAAAATTATCTTAAGAAAGGAAAATTAGCATGTTTAATCGTTTTAAAAAAAAGAAGCTTGAAATCATTCCTAACAAACATGGTAGAGGTATATTAGTTTTTGAAAATACCACAGAAGTCATAAGAGCAGAAAACATATTAAAATCCAAAGGATGGGAAATAAAAGTAATGGGTCCACCTCCAAATATACGAAGTGGCTGCGACCTAGTTATAGAATTCCCACTGATAGAAGAATTGTCTATAGTAAGAAGTCTATCTGAGTTAAATATAAAACCATTACAGGTAGTCCCTGTCAATGATGATTTACTAGATCCTGTTAATCTAATTCATGAAAAGGAATACGGTAAATATCTTATGATAAGAGCTGCTAATATGAAAATAACTGTTGATAGAGATACTAAGATAATAGTTAATGTATCAGGCGGTGGATGTCCTGATGTTCCCTATCTAGCTGGACAAATGGTAAATAGGCACTTGGATGAAGCTCCCCAACCAAAGGATATCGGGCACACTTTATGCGCTTATGCTCTTCAAATTGCTTATGATCGGATGGTAGCATTATGTTAGGTATAGTAGGCACTATTCCAGAAGAAAATTTTCCACTTGTTTGCGGTACAGTTTCCTTAGAAGGTGACAATATTATTGTGGATGAGAATCGTATTAGTGTTAATCGTGGAACACCAGCAATGATAGCAGCAGCAATTGAAACTTTAAAATATATGGATATGCCTAACCCTTTCTGCTATTTAGTAGGAGATATTGGCAATGGCAATGGCTGCAAACTTCTTTATAAAGAATTAGAAGAAAATATCATCAATACATCTTTTGAAACTTTAGCATTTCACTATTTTCAACCTGATGTAAATTTATTTGAAAAAGTTATTAAAGAAATTTCAAAAATGCCTAAACGTCCAATTTTAATAGCCGATGCAGGTTTTATGTATGTTGCTAAAATGGGAGGAGACGCTCCATTTTTCGATTTATTTACACCCGATGTTGGTGAACTTGCATATTTAGCTGATGAAAAAGCTCCTCATCCTTTTTATACTAGAGGATTTATACTACATGAAGATAACCAAATACCAGATCTTATAAAAAGAGCATACCAATATAATAATGCTGCATCATATCTCTTAGTCAAAGGAGCTAGAGACTATGTAGCCGACAAAGATGGTATCCTCTCGATTATAGAAAATCCAACTGTAGAAGCTCTTGAACCAATTGGAGGTACTGGTGATACATTAACAGGAATTGTATCCGCCTTGATTTCTTCAGGTCTAGATATTAAGACAGCATCAGCTAAAGCTGCTATGGTTAACAGACTAGCTGGATTTTATGCTAAACCAACTCCTGCAACACAAATCTATGATATCATAAAACAAATTCCTCGAGCTCTTAGTGAGGTATTTGAAAGCAAATAAAAAAGTGTCTAAGACACTTTCGCTATGAAACTCTAGGTTCTCTTAAACAGCACGAACATCTAATCCCATTTCTTACTAGGGTAGAGGATTGATACACATATTATAATTGTTAAATTTTTCGAAAAAAATATGTTTAAAAAACGCTATAACTGCAGAGCAGGGTTGAATTATACTCAGACTGCAGTTGTTTTTTATATATATCTCTACCTTTCACTCTTCATATGCCTTCCAACAACCTCTAGGCCAGCATTTTTACCAGCATCTTCAAAGATAATATTCTCTTTTTTATCTTTTAACACAACCCAAATATTAGAAGAAATACTTTCGGAAATCAAGCGCTCCATTAAACCATTCTTCGGCGCTTTTAATATTCCACTCTCATTGTATTTCCCCTTAATCGAAAGAGTATATTCTTTATCTTGAACTACTATCTCAATATTTCCATCCTTATAATCTAGTTGTTTTATCTTTGCCCCTGTATATGTTGCAAAACGGTATATTTTATTCTTGATTTTTAAAAATGATATAAATCCAGTAAAATAATTCTTAAGCCAAGGAATCTCAGCAATTGAAAACATTAATGAATTTCCTTCTTCGCTAAAATGATTACATTGTATCCATACCCACCATTTAGGAAAAGACCTTCCCCAATCCTTCTCAATATATCCATAGCCATCTGTAAAATCAACATCTGAGTTATTAATACAAAGGCCACCGCTTATTTTATGATGAATATTTACAACTCCATGATAGCATTCCATAAATGGCACAAATGAAAATGGGCCCATAATACCTGGGCTAGTCAATTTCTTTGGAAATGGTTCAATATCGAAAAATTTCAATGTGCCCTTTACTGTGTATTCTTTATCTTTAATATCAATACTTATGCCATCTCTGCTAAATTTATTATTACCAATGCTTATATCTAATCCCTCATTATCATAATTAAATTCATCAAAAGCAAACCTAAAATACTCCGTATTATATTTCAAAGAATCTATTAACTGAATAAAAGCATGGACATTTTTATCCTTATCATAGGCTATCCCTGGAATAAGAGCAAAGGAATTAGTCTCATTTTTATCGACCAATTTATAATACCAACCTTCGAAATAATTCTTTGACTTATATTTACCTTGGAATACCTCTGGATTAAAAAGTTTAGATATTCTATACATTTTTTCTCCTCTAATCTTTATTTATCAATATACTCTTGCTAAAGCTACTTATCTATAAAATACATAGATAGTCCCCCAAGACCAACATGTGTTCCAACTGCTACACCCATTTGCATTATATAAATATCTCCACTAAAATCAGTGTCTACCAACAATTTATCTCTTAAAGCATATGCAATATAAATGTCTGATGTATAACCAACTATTAAAAAATTAGTTATTTCAAGATTAACTCGAGATAAAAACTCTTTTATATAATATTTCAGAACCTTATTCCAGCCTCTTTCTTTAGCTACTATAGCTCCACGGCTTTTTTTCATTGTCATTATTGGTTTAACTCTTAATAGTCTCCCAATAAATGCGCTTGTATTTGAAAGCCTTCCGCTTTTAATCAGGTTACTTAAATCATCTACACATAAAAGATGCTTTGTTTTAATTTTATAGGTTTCATTGAATTCAACTAGTTGTTCAAAAGTCCAACCTGCTTCTAATAGTTGAGCGCTTTTTATAATTAACCATCCACTACCATGACTCATAGATAAAGAATCTACTACATGAATCTTTGCAATAGAATCCGGATTTCTTTCATAAAAATACTTTTTTGCTAACTCAGCAGAAGTGTACGAAGCGCTAGTACCACTGGACATACAAATACATAAAAATTCTGTCACTCCTTCTAATATACCCTGGTCTATAATCTTTACATACTCTTCAGGGCTAGGCATAGAAGTTGTTGGCAATTCATCTAGTGTAGGTAGCATCTCAAAAAACTCGTCTGAACTTAAATCTATTCTATCTCTGTAAACTCTATCCTCAATCATAATATTAAGTGGCGCTATCCCAATACTATATTTGTTAATAAATTCCTCTGATAGATCACAAGTTGAGTCAGCCATAATCTTAATCATTATAATTCCCCCATGGTTTTATTTGTATTGCTTATAGTGTACCGTATAATTAAGATAATTTAAATTAAAACTTTTAAATTTAACTGTTTAACAATTGACAGATAATTTCTATATTAGGGTATAAGTTCAATAGCAAAATCTTTTAGGTCCTTAAAGAGGTGAAAAGTATGATTTCAAAAGAAGATATTCAATATTCAGAAGTAAAAATTAGCCACAAACTTATGCTATTTATCTTTTTTGCAGTATTTATCTGGTCCGCCATCAAACCCTTTTCATATATGACTTGGCTACCACTTGCCGCACCAACTCTTATTTTTGGTATACCAATATTACTAACTTATAAAAAATTTCGTTTTTCATCATTTGTATATCTAGTAATTCTAATTCATGCAATTATATTGCTAATTGGAGCAAAATATACATATACTTTTAATCCATTCTTTGATTTTTTAATGAAACAATTTGATTTAAATAGAAACTATTATGATAGATTGGGTCACTTAGCGCAAGGATTCACTCCGGCTTTAATGGCTAAAGAAATACTTTTAAAGAAAGGATATTTAGAGAAGTCAAAGATGTTTTATTTTATAGTTTTTAGTATTGTACTAGCTATAAGCGCGACCTACGAATTAACGGAATTTGCAGCCTGTAAAATATCCGGCTGTACAAAAGCATTCATTTTATCTTTACAAGGTGATGAATGGGATACTCAGTGGGATATGATAATGGCTATTATCGGAGCTGCAACTGCCTTGACATTGTTTAGAAAAATTCACGATAAGAGCATGGAAGCGCAAAAATAATAACTGACCCTTTGTTATTAATAACAAAGGGTCAACACTTTTTTATAAAGATGGGTAATAATACTTTTTCCCTTTTTCTTTTTTCTTTTTATCCCAACCATCTAAGATAACTGCAGCTAAACTCGCTACTTGAATGCTCTTGTCAATTCCTTCATAAGAAAATTCATTTGTTACTCTATTCCCTATTGCAGTAAATACTGCACCTGCTCTTAATTTAAATAGATTTGCTAAGGTTAATACCGTTGCAGCTTCCATTTCATAGTTTATAACATTAGCTCTTCTTAAATCCTCGTATCTTGTCTCAAACCAACTTTGTCTATATCCTCCAAAGCCATCTCTGTTTTGTCCACAGAAAAAGGATGCAGTAGTTGCTGTTATACCTAAATGATAGGTAAATCCCAATTTTTCACATGCTTCGATTAATGCTAAATTGACTTCATAGTCTGCTACTGCTGGATAATTTATTGCTACATAGTTTTCGGAGGTTCCATCATATCTTACAGCTCCAGTTGATATAATTAAATCTCCTGGCTTTATCCCTTCTTGGATCCCAGATGTTGTTCCAACTCGTATAAAGGTTTCAGCACCTATACTTGCCAATCCCTCCATAGCACTTGCTGTAGATCCACCGCCAGCTCCTGTAGAACAAGCTGATATAGCGACTCCTTCAAAAATACCTGTATGTGTAACATGCTCTCTATTTCTTCCTTTTTCTTCAAAACTATCCCAATCAGCTGAAATCTTTGGGACTCTATCAGGATCTCCTGGAAGTAAGACTATCTTTGCTATATCCCCAGGTGCACATCTTATATGATATTGAATCCCTCCATCTAATTCAGGTCTATCTGCCTTTGATGACCAAGTCTTGTTATCTTTCATCTTTTGCCCCTTTCTTATTTAAAAGGCTAAATAAATATATTTTAGCAGTATCTTCTAGCATCTCTGCTAAGAAAAAAGCCTTTCTAATATTAATATTCGCAGAAATAATTCCATGTTCTTCCATTAATACTGCAATTCTATCACTACCTTTAAATGGAGCAACTGCATTTTCACCTAATTCTTCTGAACCTGATGATGCAATCCCAATTGTAGGAACATCTTTAAGATAAACCTTTGCGTGATTTGTAACTAAAGGCAAATGATCCATAGTATTTGCAACTGCTGTTGCATACGGTGGATGTATATGGACAACTGAATTTATATCTTCTCTTTCCTTATATATTCCAGAATGAAATCTCCATTCTTTAGAAATTTGCTTATCTCCTTCTATTATATTCCCCTCAAAATCGGCTAGTATAACATCATCTACTGTCATATCGCTAAAAGCACATCCTGATGCCTTAATTAACATTGCATTTTCTCCGGGCACTCTTATACTAATATTTCCTCCTGTAGCAGAAATCATATTTCTCTCGTAGCAACGTCTTGAATAATGTACTAATTCTTGTTTTAATACCTCTAAATTATTCATTTATTTCTCCTCTCTATTCCGCAATATGAAGAGCAATTTCCATCATATTTGTAAACTTCTTTTCTCTTATCTCTGCTGATGCTTTTTCTCCTCTTATCACATGGTCTGATACTGTTAAAATAGACATAGCTTTTTTACCCGCTCTTGCTGCAACTATGTAAAGTGCAGCAGTTTCCATTTCAACAGATAAGACACCCATGTTAGCCCAATTTTGATTATCTTCCATCCCGAATTCAGGATAAAATACATCACTTGAGTATACATTGCCAACCATATGTTTTACGCCCATTTCCTCAGCTTTATCAATCCCTTTTCTCATAAGCTTATAATCAGCTATCGCAGAAAATGTCCCAGCTAATTTATGTTGATCTGCATAGGGGGTATTATAGCAAGCACCCATGGCAAATACCAAATCTCCTATTTCCAAATCTGGATGAATTCCACCAGTTGTACCCACTCTTATTATATTCTCAACATCATATAAGTGATAAAGCTCCCAAGCATGAACTCCCATTGTTGGCGCTCCTATACCACTTGCCATAACAGATACTTTTTTACCTTTGTAGGTTCCTGTATAAGCATACATACATCTGATTGCATTTACCTGAACCACATCTTCTAGAAAGCTCTCTGCAATAAATTTTGCTCTTAACGGGTCTCCTGGCATTAAAACTGTTTTTGCAATTTCTCCTTTTTGTGCTGATATATGATGAGTCGGTGCTTTTAAATCCATAGTTACTCCTCCTTGCTATTTAACTTTTAATAGACTTTCTGTATAAGGTGCTCTCATAACACCTTTTTCAGTAATTATCCCTGCTATTAGTTCATTTGGTGTTACATCAAATGATGGATAAAGAGCTCTTGTACCTTCTAAAGCTATCCTATTTCCATTTAAACTTGTTACCTCATTTTCATCCCTAAATTCTACTTTTGCTTCCATTCCATTTTTAAGATTATAGTCAATTGTGTGACTTGAAGTTGCTGTATAAAATGGGACATTATTTGCTTTAGCTGCAAGAGCATGCATATAAGTTCCAACCTTATTTAAAAGATCTCCATTTGCGGCAATTCTATCTGATCCAACAACTATCTTTTGTATTTTACCTAAACGCATTAAATACCCACTCATACCATCTGTTATAAGTGTATGCGGTATCCCCCACTTCATTAACTCATATGCTGTTATTCTCGCACCTTGAAGATATGGCCTAGTTTCACTTGTGTACACGTGAATTTTTTTTCCCATCTCATGAGCTGTTCTAATAACTGAAAGTGCTCTTCCACCAAATCCTGCTCCAGCAAAAGCTCCTGAATGGCAATGCGTTAAGATATTATCTCCATCTTCAATTAATTCTGCTCCAAATCTACCTAAAACTCTCTCATATTTTAGCTGCCTAGTAATTATTTCAATAGCCTTTTCTTCTAAAAATTCTATAACATCATTTCCGGTATAGCTTTCTAAAGCATAAATCATTTCATCTACAGTTTTCATTAAATTTACTGCTGTTGGTCTTGTAGCTTTAAGTAGCTTCCCTGCTGTTATTATACTTTGTCTATCCCCTTTATTCTCAATTGCAGATAGAAGTATTCCATAAGCTCCTGCTATCCCTATCGCACCTGAACCTCGTATTGTCATATCCTTAATGGCAATAGCCAAATCACTTACTTTATCTAGTCTATATATTTCTTCTTTAAACGGTAATTTTTTTTGATCTATAATCAAAATATTTCCATTATCATACCAAATAGGAAGAATTAACTTCTCCTCTTTCCACAGAGCATTTAACTGTTCAAATTTACTCATTTAGATTCCCCTTATCATATATTTATAGCTTTAATCCATCTTTTTCTTCCATACTAATTCTCAATATGTTTTCCAGTACCTGCCGGTGATCTACCACTTTTTAATCCAAATAGAATAACAATAATAGTCACCAAGTAAGGTGTCATCATTACTAGTTGGGATGGGAAGAAGCTTTGGAATACGGTTTGAACTGCATCAAAAAATCCAAAGAATATACTCCCTATAAAAGAACCTAGTGGATTAAATCGTCCAAACGCATTTATTACTACTGCTATATATCCTCTACCTGCTGTCATATTCTCAACAAACAAATTCATCTGTCCTAGAGAAAGATAAACTCCACCTAGTCCAGCAAAACAACCACTCATAAGAACCCCAAAGTACTTATATGCTTTTACATTTAATCCAACAGCACTTGCTGCCTCCGGATTTTCGCCAACCATTCTCATTCTAAGCCCAAATTTAGATTTATATAAAAATACCCAACTGATCGCTACTAGAATTATTGATAAATAAAATAATATATTCTGTCCTCCAAGTATTGGGCCTATAATCGGTATATTATCCAACCATTCCCAATGAGGATTGGTAAAGCTTTCTACCATTGAGGATTTTCCACTCATTCCAAAATATTCATTTAGCATAAGTGGCGTTACTGCAGCTGCAAGTAGATTTATTACCATACCGCTAATTGAGCCATTAACCTTATAGCTTACATGCAATACAGCATGTAAAAGAGAAAATATCATGCCAAATAAAACTCCGATTAATAATCCCATCCAAGCACTTCCTGTTATATTAGCTCCCATTACACCAAAGAAAGCCCCTGCAAGCATCATTCCTTCAAGTCCAAGGTCAATTACTCCTGCTCTCATTGAAAAAGTTCCTCCTAGAGATGCCAATAAAAGTGGAACTGCTCTACGCAAAGTAGATGCTAAAATTGAAAGTATCAAATCTGTGGTGAATATCATAGTTCCTCACCCCCATGGGTTTTTCCTCTAGTTTTAAACTTTTCTACAATTTTGTCTTTTATCTTATAAATAGGTTTAATCATGGTTGGTGCCGCTACAAATATAATAACTAATACTTGAATCAGATCGACTAATTCCACAGGAATCGAGGTTGTTCTACTAAGGGTAATTGTACCTGCCCTAAGGACTCCAATAAGTAGGGCAGAAGGAATAACTGCCAATGGGCTATAAGCTGCCAAAGCAGCTATAGAAATACCTGCAAATCCATATCCTGGGGAAAAACCCTCAACAAATCTATAATTTACTCCAAGTACCATTGCTGCACCACCTAATCCAGCTATTGCACCACTTAATGCAAAAGTAAGTATAGATATTTTAGAAACATTGATACCTGCGACTTTTGCCGCCTTAAAGTTCTGTCCTGTTACTTTGACTTCATAACCAAATACAGTTCTATCTAATAAAAATTGTACTAACAATGCTACAACTATTGCTAAAATTATAGCTGTTGTCAATTGAGTTTGTGGTATTAATCTTGTTAACTGTGCCGATTCTGCGATTCTCTCAGTTTGTCCTACTCCACTTGAAGGTGGTTTTAATGGACCATTTACAAGATAGCTTGTAAAAAATATTATTACAGAGTTAAGCATCAAAGTTAGTATTATTTCATTAGCTCCAGTATATGCCTTAGCAAGTGCTACAGCGCCAGCAATCAGCCCCCCTGCAATAAAGGCTACTATCAATGCCAAGGATACATGAACAATCCCAGGCAAACTGGTTACATAAACACCCACTAACGCTGCACACAATGCGCCAATATACAACTGCCCCTCTGCACCAGTATTTATCATTTTAACCCTGTAAGCCAAAGCAAACGACATTCCAGTAAACATAAGAGGAGTAGCTTGACTCAAAGAAAGAGCAAAACCCTTAACTGTACCAAGCGAAACTCCAAATATTGCTTTGTAGCTTTCTATAGGCGAATATCCAATCACATATATAAAAACCATCCCAAGTAGCAAAGAAAAAATCAAGGCACCTATCGAATTTGCAAAGGATTGTCTTCTCTGAATTTTTTTAACACTTTTCATATTATCAGTCATGATTTATCCCCCACTTCAATCATTGTTCGCCCTCCGGTCATTAATAGACCCATTTCAATTTCATTTAATTCACCTGGCATGCTTTCTGAAACTATTTCCCCTTCAAAAAGCACCAATAATCTATCGCTTAAAGTACGAACTTCATCTAAATCAGCGGATATCAACAAGATTGCTGCACCATTGTCTCTTAATTCAATAAGTTGCTGATGAATATACTCCATCGCTCCAACATCTACTCCACGAGTAGGATGTGCAATTATTATTGCTTCTGGATTTCTGCTAAATGCACGCGCTATTATTATCTTCTGTTGGTTCCCACCCGATAGCGAACTTACAGCTACTTCAGTATTAGGAGCTTTTATTCCAAATTTATCTTTAAGATTTTCTGCATACTCGTGTATTTCTTTTTTCTTTAAAAGTCCATTATTTAAACAAAAATCACTTTCTCGATGATATCCCAGTATTATATTGTCCTGTATCGACATCTCTTTAACCAATCCCATAGATAACCTATCCTCAGGGATATGAGCTATACCGGCTTTAAGAAAATTATCACTTGTTCCAGAGATCTGCTTGTCTTTAAGCATAAGCTCCATGGATTCAGGTTTACAAAGGCCTGTAAGAGCTTCAATTAATTGCGTCTGCCCATTTCCTTCAACTCCGGCTACTCCTAATATCTCTCCTGAATGAACATTAAATGATACATCCTTCACCCTTGGCCTTCCATCTACTATTACTGTTAAATTTGAAACTCTAAGAGAAACATCCCCTTTAGAAGAAGTCGGTCTACGAGTTTGCAAATTAATTTCTCGTCCTACCATCATTTCGGATAATTGCTTAGTTGTAACCTCTGATGGTTTTGTATTATCGCTAATCAATTTCCCATCTCTTAGTATAACTACTCTATCCGCAAGAACCTTTGTCTCTTTTAGTTTGTGAGTAATTATGATTATACTTTTCCCATCATCACGTAACTGTTTTAATATAACAAATAAATCATTTACTTCTTGTGGAGTCAACACAGCTGTTGGTTCGTCAAGTATAATGATTCCCGCTTTTCTATATAGCACCTTTAAAATTTCAACCCTTTGCTGTTCTCCAACGGATAGTTCTTCAACCCTTATATCTGGGTCTATATTAAAGTGAAATTTTTCAATCAATTCATTTACTTCTTTACGAGCTTTTTTTATATCAACAAACCCACTGTTAACTGGTTCACTTCCGGCAATTATGTTTTCTGTTACGGTAAATGCTTGAACTAACATAAAATGCTGATGAACCATACATATACCATTTTTTATAGCATCCATAGGTTTCTTAAATGAAACCTTTTCTCCACGATAATATATATCACCCGAATCTGGTGCAGTCATACCATAAAGAATTTTCATCAATGTAGACTTTCCAGCTCCATTCTCACCTAAAAGAGAAACTATTTCCTGTTTTTCAAGATGGAAATCCACTCTATTCAAGGCAACTGTACCAGGGTATGTTTTTGTAATCTTTTCCATCCTGATTAAATCCATATTATTCCCCTCCAAATACATCCTAATAAAGTTTGCATAGACGTTTTCACATTTCTATTGAAAATAGCCGGTTCCCCGGCTATTTATTATTAATATGAGTATTGCTATTATGTGTTTTATTAAATAGCTTATTTATTTAATTGATTGTTTGCTGCCCATTCATCAACTTGATCTAAATCAGTTGGTAATACAAGATCTCCACTAGCTATGCTTTGTTTTGCTCCGTCCAAAATTGCTATAACATCATCTGGTATTACAACATCAAGTCCCTCTACATCATAGTCGCAAACACCTTGAGCTATACCGAGCACTACAAATCCAGGCTCCCAAGTTCCTTTGTCAAGCGAATCTACTTCTTGTACTATGAAATTCCATACTTTTTTTACAGATGTACTAAGCGTTACTTCAGGCTCTACCATCTCAAGAGAAGTTCCAATTACATATCTATTTACTTCTTGAGCTGCAGCAAATACTCCTTGTGAAGAACTTCCTGCATTTACACTAACTATATCTGCTCCTCGTTCATACATTACTAGCGCAAGTTCTTTTGCAGTAACAGGATCAGTATAACTTCCAATGAAATTTGTAAATATTTCAATATCTGGATTTACATATTTAGCTCCTGCTAAAAATCCAGAAGCTTGTCCTCTAGATGTTGGTGTATCCATTGCAATGCAAAATCCAACTATATTTTCTGGGTTGCTAAGTTCAAATCTATCATCTTGAGTTGCAATTCCTGCTAACATTCCTGAAAGAAAATGTTGCTCAGGATGTGAAGCAGTAATACATTTAATATTGTCATATCCTTCGATTATTGTATCTAGCATTGTAAATCTTTGTTCAGGATAATCCTCAGCAACCATCTTTAGTGCATCAGCTTGTTCTGAGCTAATAGCAATAATTGTATCGTACTCTCCCGTATCAGCAAACATTCTCAATTGTGTTTCAAATTCACTTATATCTCTAGGTTCCGCGTAATCATATGTAGCACCTAGCTGTTCTACTGCCATTTCACAACCTTTATTAACTTCATCATTATAACCGTTATCTCCTAGTCCACCAGTTCCAAAAAGAATTGCAAAATGAACATTATCATCCACAGCTTCACCATTTTCCATTGCAGGTTCTTCTGGCTCAGCAGGCGCAGGCTGTCCGCAAGCTGTAAGTACTGAAACCATCATCAATACTACAAGCAAAATACCAATTGTACGCTTCATCATTTAAATTCCCCCTATTATAGTTTTAAAGCTTCCCAAATTAAATTTTTATCATCATATCCAGTAGGTTGTCTAACCACTGATTATAAAAAAATAATACCATTCATCATCAGTTTAGTCAATTAAATTATCCACAAAATAAATATTTTTTTATACATGTTTTTATTCATCGATCTGTTTTAAGGCCTTTTTAACAATCTCCTTATTTCCTAAAGCTTGTTGAAGTTCAATTTCCATTACAGGCTTTAGTTTTCTTTTTCTTTCCCTAATCTTTTGCCTAAGGCTATCCTCATCTACAAAAAGTATTTTACTATCTTTCATTGCAAATTCTCCATTTATAATAACATGTTTAACATGCATATTTGACATGTTAAAAATTAGTTGAATTAGCAATGAAGAATCTAGAATATCAATAAAATCTGTCTTATCAATAATTGCCAAGTCGGCAGAAGAACCTATTTTTATTTCACCTAATGAATTTTTAAAATTCAAAATCTGATTGCTATTTTTAGTTATCATATTGAATCCTTCCTCAATAGATATCCAATCAGTATAATTTGAATTATTGACTCTTTGCATTAATAAAAAAAATCTCAATATTTCAAGCATATTATGAGATGTCCCACAATTAGAGCCGTCTGATCCGAGTACAATAGGAATTTTCCTTTCCAAATATTTTTTCAACGGAAATATCCCACTCCCTAAAAATGCATTGCTAGTTGGATTAGATACGATTGTCGCTTTTCTCTTTGCGATTAAATCCAATTCTTCCTCATTTACCCATATTCCATGTGCAAGAGATGTATTATCCCCCAGCAAACCAGCAGCATCTAACTTTAATACTGGAGAGATATCATTATCAGCTGTAACTCGTTGCCATTTAGTTTCTAATAAATGACTATGAATTTTTAATTTGTATCTATATTGAATATCCGCAGCAATCTCTAATAATTCTCCATCTATCCTTTGTGGAGAATTTATCCCTATCATAACTTGTGTATTTAAATCTAGATTATGAAAATCCTTAATAAATTTGTGATAGAAATCTTCAAATTCATAATTAGATGGGAATAATCCAAAAGAGCTTTTATCGCCTCTCATCATTCCATATAATACATCACTATCTCTTAGATTATGAAGCATAGGTGCAAGTGCTACCTTAAACCCAGATTCCTGGTAGACTTTTGCAATAGTATTTGCTGTAGAAAGATGTGGTAAATGATCAATACAAGATGTTACTCCTGAACGTAGCATTTCACAAATCCCAAGTTGTGCACTCATTCTTGCATCCTGCTCTTCAATTAATTTTCCAAGAGATATGGTATCTAGAGACCAAATTTCAAGTGGTTCTCCATAAGAGCTTCCTCTAAGAATATTGGTGTATGAATGATAATGACTATTAACCATTCCTGGTATAATAAAATCACCTTTGACATCTAATACTTCTTCTTCGCCTTCAGATTTTATATCAAGGCCTATTTCAGCTATAGAATCCCCTGATAATCTAATATCTCTTTTTTTGAATTTAAATTCTAAATCATCTACTACAAGTATATTGCCATTTTTTACTAGCATCTTTTACTCTCCCCTATATCAATGAAAAGAATTCTTCAAGATAACCTGTATAATCTCCAAGTGTTATTAAATAATGATTTCCTACAGGCGTCCCTAAAAAATTATCTATACCTTCATCACAATTTACGAGAATTTGGCTTCTACATAAATTACGCTCATGTAAATTTTTCTTTATAACACAACCTGACAAAAACTTTCTATCCAGCATATTTGTAGATTTAAAAATAGTTGCTCTCTCTTGTGGTATCTCACCTGTGATAGCAACTCCTATGCCCGACTCAAAATGTGTATCCAATTTATAGCTAGTTGGCATGTTTAAAGGAAGTGTGCAAAGTGCAAATATAATTTCATTTTCACTTTTATTTATTCTAGATGGATTGCATTGGAAAACAGGTTGGTTTGAAATTTCTCCTAAAATAGCCATCGAAATTAAAGATGGTAGATCACCTTCACATCCACTATAAATTCCTTCTTGATTTAAAATTGCCAAACCAAGACAACCCGTATTTTTTACAGAAGTCAATAAATCGAAGCATCTTACACTAAAGCCTTGCAAGTTGTATTTATTTACAAGCCTCTTAAAAGCACCATAAATATACAAAGCTCCTTCAATTTGTTCTTTGTCAAAATTCTGAGTTAATAGCAATCTTGTAGTCTCATTTTCTATATATTCTTCTTTAGCTATTTCCTCCAGTAATTCTTCCATCTCTATATCAACAACTTCAATTCCTAGCTTCTCTTTTATTTTGTCATAATCTGCATCTGTTGTAATAAGCCAATCTGAAGGTTTGCCAAATAAACCTAATCTCATTCCATTTAGAGAATCTTTGGTTCTAATAGCTTTAGCTATTTTATCAAGTTTCCCTGCAATCTCATCACTAGTGCCATATAACAGTTGCCCTTTTAGGCGATTGTTTTTAAGATATGTTACCATTTCCATAGAAGCGGACAAAGAATTATCAGTTCCACTTGTAACAAGAATTATTGGCTCTTTAAGAAATTTTAGTGAATCCTTAAACAGACCAGCCGTACCACCAGTAGCTATGTATAAAATCGAAAATGGTTCTTTTGAAAGTTCCCCAAGTGAAGCATCCTTAAATTCAACCCCTATTTTTTCTCCTATGGCATTAAATAGAGTCTCTGCTTTTCTTTTAAGAGTGGAGTCATTATGCAAACTACTTTGTAAATATACATATTTCATAGTTTTTCTCACCTTTCTGTTTTTTAATAATAGTTGTCTTGCAGTTGTTGAACATCCTACAACCAAAATATCAAATAAATTATCTGCTGTCAATCAAGTTTTCTGAATACTCTAAACTCATTTTCTAAATCTATTCTTCAACTTTATAAAAGCATAAAAAATTCTCTTGTAGCAAAAATAGATTTTTCAGGCCACAAGAGAATTTTTTCATAGTGTTAATTCACAGTTATTTATTCATTATATCTTCTAATAATATTAAATTCTAATTTTTCAGTTAAAAAATAACTATCTGAATAAAATAATGCTTCCCCTTTAGATGAGTAGTGAATTTGTTCTAAAAGCAGCAACGCCTTTGGTTCATCTAAGCTCAACTTACCCATAAGCCTTTCATCACTGATTACTGTATGAATTGAGCAGTTAGAAAAAGAGATTGGATTGTACTTATTCATATAGCTTAATAAAGACCCTCCTTTTTCTCGATTGAAATCATCCAACATACCTTCACGGGAAATTATATAATCTTCAACATATATAATAGGCATCTCATTTGCTGTACGAACTCGTTCAATATACAATACTTCTATTTCATCTTTACTTCCAAGTTTATTTGAAATATTTATTGGTGCATATTTCATCTCATAGTTTAAATTTATGGTTCCTGGTTTATATCCATGCTCAGAAATTATTTTAGTAGTACTATCGAGTGATGCAATGTTATATCTAATACTGTCATTACTACTATATCTTGTAACAAAGGTGCCTGTACCTCTTCTGAAAATTACCATGCCTTGATATTCCATGGCTTTTAGTGCCTCATGTACCGTGTTTCTGCTTACTCCAAACTGTTTTGCTAATTTTTGTTCAGAAGGTAATTTGTCCATAAATTCCATATCTTTTATCATTTCAATCAAGACTTGCTTAACTTGATCACTTAAAGTTCTATTATCTATTTTCATTATCAAATGCCCCTTTGTTATATTTAATCAACTTAAGTATAGTATTTTCAATGCTCAATTGTCAAGAATATGGAATGTAAGCAAAATTCCTTACTTAATATAAACTATTTTTGTCGTTCTAGTAACCTCACCATCTTCAGCTTTCCCTTCAAAGCTCACTACATAAAATTTTTCCTTAAGTGGCTCATTAATCTGAAATTCTAGCATTTCGCCATTTGGTTCTATATTATAAGCTATACCATTTATTATAAATTTATATTGAATATCTTTTTTATCTCCTGTAATTCTTGCCCTAAATAAAGGTGTTTTAGTATCGAATTTTTCTCCCATTATAAAGTAAGGATAGATATTATGATTATCTATTGAAATCTTCTTTTCACTTAAGGCTTCTACTTCCTGAAGAACTCTTAAATGATTTTTAGAACATATTTTTTCTATATCTTCGTCTGAGTATCCTCTGAGGACTAATTCATCAACAATAAGCCCCAACTTTGACGCATCTGGCAAATCTTTTGGTAAATTTGCTCCATCAAAGTCTGAACCTAAACCCACATGGTCTATACCGATTAAATTGACGATATAATCTATATGATCAACTATATATGCTACACTTGCTGTTTCTATGGTTTTCACAAACTCATCGTGATAAACAACTCCGATTACGCCTCCATTTTCTCCTACTGCTTTGATTTGGTCATCATATAGGTTTCTAACATGGGGATTCACAGAATATGCTCCTGAATGCGAAGCTATTATAGGTGTTTTTGAATTCTTTATAACATCCCAAAATGACGCTGGAGAAAGATGACTTACATCCACAATTATTCCAAGATTATTCATTCTTTCTATGGTTTTAATCCCAAGTGGCGTTAAACCTACTGGTGACCTAGTTCCATTTTTATCTCCAAAAGCTTTATGTAGTCCTTCTCCTAGTGCATTTGAATAATTCCAAGTAAATCCTATTGACCTTACCCCTAAATCATAATACTGGTTTAGAATTTCTTCTCCATTTTCACTTGTAATAAAGTAAGCTCCTTCTATTGCAGGTACTCCTGCTATTTTTTTATTATCCAAAGTGTACTTTATTTTTTCTACTGATGGAGAGATACTGAATTGATCTTGATTTCTTTTTTGTGTGTAATATAGACCATTAATTAGTGCAAGGGTCCTACTTACACTCCTATTTGGATTCCCATAGAATGCTGATGAATATGCGGCAAAGTATGCAACATCAAAATTTCCTTTTTTCATCTTCGGTATATCTACCTGAAGTGATGTGTTTTCTCTTATATCAATTATTGGAAGCCATGTTTCTTCATCCACTATTTTCATCATAGTATCATTATGACTATCTACAATAAAGAATTTCTGTTTTTTCATAGAATCACTCATTCCATAGGATTTTTTCGAATAGGGGAAAATAAGCAATAATAAGCTCATTATCAATACTAAACTAATAGGTTTCATAATCGTCTCCTTTATTTTGCAATTTATTTCGAACGATTGTAAATAAAAGTAATTAAAATATCTATTACAAGTAATATAAAGCTAATAACAAAAGCAATAGAATAGAAGCTTCTTTACTTGACCATCCGTGGTTTTCTGCTAAAGCTTTTGAAATTAAACTCCAAGCATACATCATTCCAGTAAAAAAATTTATAATAGTTACTTCTATTAATACTTGTTTGCTTCTATTTATAACTTTTGTCTTCATTTAATTCTTCTTTTAATATATTATATTAATTATAGGATTGTTTTCTAATTTTGTCTAGAAATAAACTCAATCTAATCTTTTAGGTAGGTGACATAATGAATACAAAATTAAAAAAAAGGATAGCAAGTCTATTTTTACCATTATTAATAGTTTTAGCGCTTCCTTTTGGCATCTCATTCAGTCAGGCAATAGTATTATCCACCCTTATTTTTACGCTAACTGTTTGGACATTTAATTTGTTCAGCAAAGCATATACTTCATTTATATTGATTGTTATCTTTATAATCTTTGGAAACACACCAGTAGAAAGAATCCTTTTCTTTCCATTGTCATCAGATTTCTTTTTAATACTACTAGCTTTTCTGTTTTCTGATGGTGTTATAAAATCTGGACTTATACAAAAACTAATAAAACCATATATAAATTTATTTGTAACCAGCGCGCTTAAATTTTTATTTTTAATTGTCTTTCTAACAACTATAATGATTTTTATAATTCCTCAGCCATTTGCTCGACTTATCTTTATAAGTATTCTCTTAAACGAAGTTATGACTGACTTAGAATTTGAAAAGAAAAAAAAGGGACTATTTTTATTTTCAACATATATAATTTCAATGTTTACAAATAATTTCTTTGTAAAAGGAGATATTGTACTTAATAAAGCTCTTATACAAATTTCAGGAATTTCCATTTCAGAATCTCAGTGGATCGAGTATTTCTTTGTCCCAACTTTTGCTATGCTTGTACTAACATTAATTATATTCTTATTCTTATATAAAAATGATATTAAGATTGAAAAAACCTCAAATAAAATAACACGAGAATACTTTAATACATCTGAAAAATGGAGTTTATTCCTAATTTCAATTGTCTTTGTACTATGGTCACTAGAAGGAGTCCTAAAAATTCCTGGAGTTTTTATTATTTTACTAGGGGTTTTTATTCTATATATAAGAAGATTTTTGAAATTTCAAGATTTAAAGAATATTGACTGGGGTCTTATGGTTTTTTTAACTGCTACATTTGCTATTGGCCCTGCTATGAGTGGCAGTGGTATCGCAAACATCCTATTTGGATATATTACTCCACTATTTCCAAATACAATGTCCTTCTTTTTATTATTAGCGATAGTCTTATCAACTATCGTAATTCATATGTTTTTAGGTAGCTTAGTTACAACACTGTCAGTTGTAATTCCAGGCTTAGCCATTATTACATCTGGAGTTATCCCTGAGCTGCCTATGGCTCTCCTAGTATTTGTAGCTATCTTTGCACATTTTATACTTCCATTTCATAATGTTATACTCGTTATTGGTGAAGGCTACGGTTTCTTTGACTCAAAACCTGTAATCCGTTTTGGATTTGTTGCGACATTTATAACTCTTATAGGCATCTTCTTCTTCTTTATTCCATGGTGGCGATTTATAGGAGTATTGTAGTATTGTTGTAACTTATTTGTAGTATATTAATTTATAAGATGCTGTATAATACTATTAAAGGAGGCGATGAGTCATATGAAATCCCGTTTTAAACATATAAGATTGTTATTAGTACTGGTGCTAATCCTGTCAGTAATTTCTGGTTGTAGTTCAAAATCTGCCAATGATATGGCAGCCGGAGAAACCGATTATTCTCCTGCTCCGGAAAGTCCAATGGAATCTGTTACTGAGGAAGCACGGAGTGAGGATGGTAAAGACTATGGTTTGGGCTCAGGTTATGTAGGTGGTATCGAACCAGATAAAGTTATAACTACTATTTTCTTAGGTTTTGAAACCACAGAATTTGAAAATTCTCTGGATCGAATGTATGCTTTAATTGAAGAAAATAAAGGTTATATCTCCTCATCAAATATATACTTTAGAAACTACTATGATACCCAAAGAATGCGAAGTGGAGAATTCGCAATCAGAATTCCTAGAGATAAGGTCAATCAGTTTAAAAGTCAAATCCCTGAAATTGGAAATCTAGTAAATGAATCCTCTTCTAAAGAAGATGTTACTACCTATTACACAGATACTGAATCTAGGCTTAACGTTCTTGAAATAAAAGAGTCAAGGCTACTTAGTCTACTTGAAAAAGCTGAAAAAATTGAGGATATTCTTGCAATTGAAAATCAATTAAGTCAGGTAATCTCTGAAAAGGAAGAACTTAAAAAAACTTTAGTAAATCTGGATGATAAAATAGATTACTCGACTATAAATCTATCACTAGCAGAAGTTAGAAAAGTTAGTACTACTGAAACTACAGAAACTACATTTATTGATAGGATGACGAATGCTTTTAATAATTCATTGTATCAATTTAGACGGTCTGCAGAAAATTTTGCAGTTTTTATTGTTTACAACTTACCATTTATTCTAGTTCTTTTATTAGTCTTATTAATAGCTTATAAAATAATTAGAAAAATTATAAGTCCTAGAAAAAAAGAAAAAGAAAAGAAAACTGTTATAAAAAAAGAAGAACCAGAAGACGATGAAAAATCCTAGGCATTTTGCCTAGGATTTCTTTATTCTTGACCCTTTTTAATCCAACTTGCTACTTCTACCGTTCTTTTTGCTTGATGTTTGACTGCATCCTCTACATCTTCTATCATTTCACCATTTGGTCCAACCGATACGCTAGTTCCATATGGATTCCCACCAGCTTTAAATAATGATTGATCTGTATATCCTGGCGCTACTATAATAGCACCCCAATGCATCATTGTGCCATATAAAGCTTTAATGGTACTTTCTTGACCACCATGTGGATTTTGTGCTGAAGACATAGCAGAAACTGCTTTATTAGACAACTTACCCTCTGCCCACAATCCACCTTGCATATCTAGAAAATTTTTCATTTGAGAGGATACATTACCAAATTTTGTTCCTGTACTAAAGATATATGCATCAGCCCACTCAAGATCACTTGAAGTAGCTATAGGAACATCTTTTGTCATCTCTACACACCCCTTCATTCCAGGATTTGTGTTTATAACTTCCTCTGGTATAAGTTCTAGTACCTTAAGAAGTCTAACATCTGCTCCTACAGCTTCTGCACCTTCTTGCGCCCATTTTGCAAGCTGATAATTTGTGCCATAACTACTATAAAAAATCACTGCTAATTTAATCTTATCCATCTATATCCTCCTAAAATTTACCTGAAATAACCATCAAAGCAATTATACCCGTTAAGTTTTGATTAAAACAAAAATACCCCAAAGGGGTATTTTAATTGCTACATTTTGGACAAAGTCCAGTTATTAGAATTTGTTCATCCTTTATTACAAAACCTTCTACATCATCAATAAAATTCAATTCTGATACTTTAATATCATAAATACTTTTACAAGAATCGCATTTAAAATGCCCATGAAAACCTCTTACCGCTTCATAGCGCATTTCGTTACCCTCAATATTTAAACCTTGAATCAAGGATTTTTCCTGCAAAATCTTTAATGAATTATATACAGTAGTCTTTGAAAGAGTCGCTATTTCCTTACCCAAATTTTCATATATTTCCTCAACTGTTGGGTGAATTCGTGACTCTATAAGATAATCCAAAATTCTAACTCTTATATATGAAGGTCGTATGCCTTCTTTTTTTAATTCTTGCATCGCTTCTTGATATTTTTTCATATATTCAGCTCCATCTATTCAATATATATATATGATATATCAGATTGATACTCTGGTCAATAGTATGGATTAATCTTCAAAAGCTTCGCTTACTTTCCATGCTTTCCATACATTCCCTACTAATTCTGGTCCTGGTTTTAATGTTGTCTTGCCTGGTTTCCAACCTGATGGACATACCTCAGCACCTTTTGTTTCCCTTACTAATTGGAATGCTTGAACTTGTCTAAGAGTTTCTGCTACATTTCTTCCAACTGGAGGAGAAAGCACCTCGAAACCTTGAACTATTCCATCTGGATCTATAAGAAATCTTCCTCTTGTATTGACTCCACTATCTTCATCATAGATTCCATACATTGTTCCAATATGTCCTCCACCATCTGATAACATTGGGAATGGAATGTCTTTTCCAACCATTTTTGAAAGCTCATTGTCATTCCATACTTTATGCACAAATTGACTATCAACGCTCATTGAAAGCACTTCTACACCAAGCTTTTGGAACTCATCATATTTTTCAGCAACTGCTGAAACTTCAGTAGCTCAGACAAAAGTAAAGTCGCCAGGATAGAAGCAAAGTACTACCCATTTGCCTTTATAATCTTCCAAATTAATATTAGTAAATTCACCTTTATAAAATGCTGGTGCTTCAAACAACGGTGCTGGTTTTCCTAATTTTACCATAGATTTTTCCTCCTTTATCCCCAGTTCAACTGGTCTGCTTTCATTAGTTACAGGCTTTTCTCTTTTACTTACCGGTCTTGCACAAGCTGCTTTTATTTCTTCTGTCATCTAGACACCTCCTAAAATTGTATTTACTACAACATTGTAATCATTATAATAACATACCCCACCTCTTAAGTAAATACCCTATTTTACTTAAATATAACTCATTTCGGAAATATGCCCATAAATATTTTCTTTCCAAAATCTGGCTTATAAAAAATTAATGACCAAAAAAGATAACATTATACCTATGAATACAGATAAAACTAGATTGTTAAACCTATATGATAAAAACCCAGAAGTGCCTATCCCTATGATAGCCGCTGGAATTAATGAAAAATCCAAAGTCAAAATTCCCCTTATAATTAGAATGCTAAGAGAAGTGTATGGAATTAATTTTAAGAATCTCTCAAGTTTAGGATTTATTTTTTTATTACTTAAAAACAAAAGTGGAAAGACCCTTGGTATATATGTTACAAACATCATTCCAAATGTAATACCTAGATAACTATTCATTTCTAAGCTCCTTTCTCTCGAGAATTATTGTTGCAATCCATGTTGATATTATTATCCCCGCTATAATATCCCACCCAGATGATAAAATATTGCTATAATAGATTATTGTATAAACAGCTACAGCGATTAAGGATACAAATATTGAACTCTTATTCGTTTTAAATGATGGAAATAAAAGTGCTGCGAAAAGTGCGTATAAGCCCAAACCCAAACTAGTTTGTAGTGCTTGAGGAATAATTTCACCCACTAAATATCCAAAAATTGTTCCGCCTACCCAAGCTAAATAAGCCATCCCATTTACTGTGAGAATAAATGGCAAACTCAATTTTTCTTTATAAAATGATAATACTGAAAATGTCTCATCGGTTATACCAAAACCAATTATAGGAACGAAAGGCTTCATATTATCATCAAGTTTTGTTGAAAGAGATGCACTCATAATTAAATGCCTTAGATTTAGCAGAAATGTTGCAAGTATTATACTACCTGGACTTACTCCTACCCTTATTAAATCTAAAAACATAAATTGACTTGACCCTGCAAATACAAATATCGAGCTAGCCGAAGTTCCAAAAAAGCTGAGTCCGGTATTTTTCGCAAGCAATCCAAAAGCCATGGCCACTGGTAAATATCCCAACACAAGGGGACTACCATATACAATACCTTCTTTTATAGATTTGTTTTTAAAAACACTCATAATTTAACCTCATTTCAAAAAAATATAATATTACTTATTATATGGTTTTTCTTAAGTTAATGCAATAAAACAAAGAAAGAGAATAGCAAGATTTTAAAATACGCAAGGATTGAACACTACCACTACGCTTTTTGCTTTTTAATCTATTCTTCAATCTTTTCAATTGTGATTTGTACATTGTGAATTGTGAATTGTCCTTTACATAGGGTATAATAATTATAATTAAATTTTATTGGAGGTCTATATGGATAAGGATATTTATAATAAACAAAGATACTTACTTAAAACAGATATAAGAAAGAAAATCGATATTAATGACAATGATATGAACAAAGGTATTCCAATGCCAGACATTCAAAAGAATCCTACTGATGGGGAAATTATTATCGATTTACCATCTATAGATAGTTTTCTTAACATCTCTGACAAAAGCACCGTTTATTCAATCCTAAATAGGAAAACCAAAAGAAAATACGAACATGGAAATGTCATGAGTTTAATAGAATTATCTTGGCTACTCTTTTCTACACAAGGAGTAAGAGCACATTCAGGGCAAAACTATTTTAGAACAGTTCCTTCAGCTGGGAATAGACATGCATTTGATACTTATATTGCTATTTTTAATGTAGATGGTTTAGAAAAAGGAATTTATAGATATCTTCCAAAATCACATCAAATTGTATTTCAAAAAACGGAAGAAAACTTAGAATATAAGATATCAAAAGCTTGCAAAGATCAGAGTTTTGTATCAAATGGGTCTGTGACCTTTATTTGGGTTGCCGTGCCATATAGAATGGAGTGGAAATACACTCTGGCTGCTCACAAGTCTATTCTATTAGACGCTGGCCATATATGCCAAAACCTATACCTTGCAGCTGAAGCTATAGATTATGGATGCTGTGCTATAGGAAATTACGATCAAGATTTAATAGATGAGCTATTGGAATTAGATACCGAAGATGAATTTACCGTATATCTTTCACCTGTAGGGAAATAAGATTAAAGGAAGTGTTAAAATGCGAATTTTTATTGATGCAGATGGATGCCCTGTTGTTGATGAAACGGTTAGTATAGCTAAAATCTTCAATATTCCTGTAACCATAGTTAAAAACTATGCGCATGTAATAAATAATGATTATGCAGAAGTTGTAACTGTAGATGTATCCTCCGACAGCGCAGATTACTATATTGTTAATCATATGGGAAAAAATGATATTGTTGTCACTCAGGATAATGGTCTTGCTGCAATGGCTCTCGCAAAAGAAGGCATTATACTCAACCAAAATGGATACCTAATAAATAATACTAATATTGATGCAATGTTATCTACAAGACATATCAATAGAGAATTGAGGCAACGTGGTGTTTATGTAGGCAAGGCAAAAAAAAGAGTGAAGTCCAATAATAAAAGCTACGAGGTTGCTCTAAGAAATCTATTAGAGGAGAGGGCCACTGATGAATAAAATGACTGTTAATATAGTATTATTTAATGACTTTGAAACGTTGGATGCTTTTGGTCCTATTGAGATTTTCGGAACCTTAAGAGATGAATTCGATTTAAGATTTATTTCAGAATCAGGAGGGGAGGTAAAAAGTGTACATGGAGTTAAAATCCTTACTGAGCCATTTTCTTCTTTCAAAAGCAATGAAATTCTATTTATCCCTGGTGGAATGGGTGTAAGAGGGCTTGTTGAAAATAAGACTTATGTTGATTTATTAAGAGATTTTTCAAATGCATCTAAGTATATTCTAACAGTATGTACTGGTTCTGCACTACTTGGCAAAACAGGACTTTTAAATCATAAAGCAGCTACTTCCAATAAAATAGCCTTTGACTGGGTGAAAAGTATTGCTCCAGCTGTTGACTGGCAAGAAAATGCTAGGTGGTCCGTTGACGACAAATACTACACTTCTTCCGGCGTTTCTGCTGGAATGGATATGGCTCTTGGATTTATAAGAGATATTTTTAGCAGAGAAAAAGCTGATAAGGCAGCAAAATATATTGAATATATATGGAATGATAATCCTGATTATGATCCTTTTAGTTTAAAGTAAAAGATAGCAAAATGCTATCTTTTTTCTTTATCCCCAAATATCTCCTGCCTATATATTTTTGTCTGACGCTATTTAGACCACTCCATCTTTGGAACAAGTGCCAAGAACTAAAATCTCAGATAAAAATCTGGAATATTTCTAGATAGTAGTAAGCAGAATAGAATAAAGACCGGCATTTAGCCAGTCCTTATTCTATTCTATTGATTCTTTATATACAGTTAATCCATACTGCTTTGTGTAACGAATATTGTCTATAGATAATTTTAAACTCTCTCCACTTCCCTCAAATTCAAGGGTCCTTGTATGGATGAATTTCCCATCCTGTACTGTTTCTTGTTGATCTTCTAATGTTTTTACAAGTTGGTAATATTCTCCATCTGCTAAGAGTCTAAGACCTGGAATTCTTGTTCCCTCATCGCTAGTAATTGTGATATAGGTTCTATCATCCATTTCTTCAATTGCATCTATTTGGATTGTATTCCCAAGAACTTCAATACTCTCACCTTCTATAACTGGAAACTCCTTATCTACCTCCTCAGAAACACTGACACTATCCATAACTAGTTCAATTTCTTTAGTTTCTTTTGGAATTGTATCAAATCTCATATCAAATCTTGTGCCTCTCATATCAGTGCTCATACCAGAACCTTTTCTTATTATTTCCTTGCCATCAGCATATAGACTCATTTCTAGATTTTGTGGCATCAAATTCTCCTCACTTGCTCTATCTAGTGCAAGTGAAAGTATATTCTGAATTTCACCTTTTACTATTGTTGATATTGGAGACATGCTTATCTCCTCTATTGTCATAGTCCTGCCTAACAGCTCAATTTTTTTGTCAATTGATACTTTAATTGTATCTCCAACTGCTTGGTTTCTATCCAATTTGAATTTTATCTCTCCATTTTCCCAGGTGCCATCATCTTTTATATAAGCAATTTCCAGCATGACAGTGCTAATATAAAATGGTGGTGCTTCATCAGTTGTTAATATCCATTTTTCTATATACTGATCTTGAATAATTTCACCTACTCCACTCCAGCCTGAATTCATATAAGCTAGCTTGGGCGAAACTTGGATATTTACATCCTCAATATTTCTAGATTTTTTAGTGTCCTCAATTGAGTAAAAAAGAACCATTCCATTACCATCAAGCATAGCTCCATCCAACTGAACTTTAATACCATCACTAAAAATATAATCTTTGTCAATAATTTGCCCTTGACCCATTTTACTAAGCTCATTAATTGTGCCTTCTGTAACACCCTCATATCCAATAATTTTCTTACCGTAATAGGCAAGAGTTGAACTGTTATAGGTTAGTATTGTCCCTATTAGAAGTATTGCAGCCACCTTGCTTAAGGAAAGACTCATTTTCCTCTTCTTCCCATGGAGGGTTTTATTCAATTTTTCCTCTAATGAGTCAGGGGCTTGGATATTCATATATTCTTTTCTTTTTTCTTCAAGCATCCTATCAAGCTTACTCATCTAAATTCTCCTCTCCCATTGCACTCCTTAGTTTATTCATGGCAGTATTAAGCCTTGACTTCACTGTCCCCAAGGGAATTTGGAGGATGTCAGAAATTGTCGAATATTCCATGTCCAGATAATATCTTAACCTAATTATCTCCTGATAATTTTCTCCTAAACTGCTAAGATAGTAATCTAAATCCATCCTCTCCTCTTCTCCAAGGAAATCTATGGCTTCATCTTCCAAGGATTCAACTGGAATAAGTCTATTTCTATTTCCAAGATTTTTTTTGCACAAATTTACTAGAATTGTCTTACTCCAAGAGTAAAACATATCTTCCTTGTGAAGGCTTTTAATATTGTCATAAAGGCTTATGATCATATCCTGCACCATGTCCTCTGCATCTTGCTGATTCCGCATATATACGTAAGCTAGTTTGTAATAATTGTCTTTTTCTTGGAGAATAAGCTGTAAAAGTGCTCCCTTATCTCCCTTTTTAGCCTTCTTTACAAGGTATTTTAATTCCACCATATCACCTCATTTCAATAGTAAGAGTATTTGGATGACCAAAAGGTTCATTGTTTTCTAAAAAAATATTGCACCTAAAAACAGGTGCAAATAATTTTCTATCCTAATATGTCTCCAGGTTGTACTAGTTTGTCCGGGCTTATAAGTACAACCCCTCCTTCAGAGTATGTTCCCATAACAAGAACCTCTGATAGAAACCCAGCAATATTTCTAGGTGGAAAATTCACAACTGCAAGTACTTGTTTTCCAACTAAATCTTCTGTTGAATAGTGCTCTGTAATTTGAGCACTAGAATTCTTTTTACCAATTTCTTCACCCAGATCAACCACTAATTTGTATGATGGATTCCTAGCTTTTTCAAACATTTTTGCTTCAATTATTGTTCCAACCCTAATATCCAATTTTAAAAAATCATCAAATGTAATCAATTCTTTAATCTTCATTTACCACTTCACCCTTTCGTAGTCTACATATCTATAGTAAATATCATCTTGTCTTTGTACCTCTGATTCACTTGCAACTTCCCAAGCATCGTCTAAATCAAGATTCGGTATAAAAGTGTCAGTATTTTTAAAATCCTTAAATACCTTTGTTATATAAGCCTTATTGCAAAACAGTAGAAGTTGTCTTGCTATTGTTCCACCGCCTGTAACAAATACCTTCTTTTCTTTATCTGGATTTATTTGCTTTAATAAAGGGAACAAATCTTCCATCGAATTCACGACTAAGAAACCCTCTTTTTTAAAATCTTCTTGTCTAGTTATAATTATATTAATTCTATTAGGGAGTGGATTTTGCCCAGGAAGTGCTTCCATGGTTTTTCTACCCATCACTACAATATGTCCATCAGTAATCTCCTTAAATCTATGCAAATCCTCTTCTATTTCTACTAGCATTTGTCCATCAACACCTATTTTCCAATTACCATCTACCGCAAATATTAGAATCATAGCATCCTCCTTGAATAATCTCTTTAGTTTATTTTAGCATAATTTTCTCATTCTTGTCATCAAATTGTAAATTGCCTATATAGGCTTAAAGTGCTAATATAAAGATATAGAAGGCTTTTAACGATTCTATTTGAAAGGAGGATTTTAAATGAAAAAAACAATTTTATTAATTATATCTCTTCTACTTATCTTCTCATTAATTGGTTGTACTCCAAAAAATGAGCCGGTGGAACCTGAAGAACCTGTAGTAGAAGAACCTGTTGAAGAACCAATGGGTCCAGAGGAACCTATAGAGAAGTCACAGGATGTTGTTTTGTATTTTGGAAATAATGAATATATCCTTAGTGGTGACGAAAAATTCGACTGGATGCTTCCTGAGGAAAGGACTATAGTATATGGTCCAGAAATGTGCCTTGAAGAAGCGATAATAAGAGAATTAATGGCTGGACCAGTAGATACTGAAAAAATGAGTACAGGATTCCCACAAAGTGTAGCATTGATAGGTGTTGATACACTAGATGGAACTTCTTATGTAAATTTTAAAGGAGAAGGTCTAAATGGAGGTTCAATGGAAGAAAGTTATATTATTAGCCAAACAGTAGAATCACTAGGTCAACTAGATTATGTTGATAGAGTTCAATTTCTTGTCGATGGTCAAGAAGCCGAAAGTCTTATGGGTCATATAAGCATAGAAGAACCAGTAGAAGTAGACAAATAAACTAATAAAAACCAGTTAGGAACAAAAATGTTCCTAACTGGTTTTTTCATGATGTACTATCAGTCTGCTCTAACAGTTGCACCAATTTCATCTACTAAATGTGAATATATCATCCATCCAGGATAATTATTTTCCATAAAGACTTTTATACTATCTTTAAATCCTAAATTGCCTTCGTTTGAAATACACATAATAGTTGGACCTGCACCACTTAGATAACATCCAAGTGCACCTGAATAGTTTGCAAAATCCATTATCTCATTAAAACCTGGTATTAAATCACCCCTATATGGCTGGTGAAGTTTATCTTTAAATGCATGCTTTAATAAATCATCCCTACCGGTTGTAAGTGCACCTAACAACAATCCCACTCTTCCCACATTAAAAACTCCATCTTTGTAGGGAATAATTTCTGGTAACACTCCTCTAGCCATTTTTGTGGAAAGTTTAAAGTCTGGAACCAATGCAATAAATTCTAATTTATTTTTAATTGGTATTTGACAGTAGTATACCTTATCTCCTTCCATAACACTTGTAACCATACCACCATATATAGCAGGTGCTACATTATCAGGGTGGGTTTCTATCATAGTTGAAATTTCTAATATTTCTTCCTTTGAAAGGAGATTTCCTAGAATTTCATTTGCTCCCATTACTCCTCCAACTATACATGCCGCTGAAGAACCTAATCCACGAGACAACGGAATATCCGTATCTATGATAATTTCTACTTCTACAATTGGTTTATCAAGAATTTCAAAAACCTTCCTATAAGATTTGTAAACTAGATTTTCATTTATAAAGTCTACCTTTTCTATTTCTTTAATATAAAATTTATTATATCTATTTAAAGCAATTCCTAATGTATCAAATCCTGCTCCAAGATTTGCACTTGTCGCAGGTACATTAATTTGAATCACAGCTATTCCTCCCTTCTAAAAGTTCCTCTATAGTCTTTTTAATATCATTTTTTTCTACGACAATATCATGAATAATTGGAAGTTCCTTTAATTCTCTAAGTTTTTTAGGAAACTTTGCAAGGCTATTTTTCTCTAGCACTTCCATTGCTAAAAAATCATTATCTGGAACTTTTATTCCCATTGAATTTAGGACCTTTTTAGGAAACTTATATGGACTTGCAGTGGATGCTATTAATGTCTTATGCTGATCTTTAGTTCTTTGTATATATTTTTGATAAGCTCCATAAGCAACCGCTGTATGTGGATCCATTACATAATTTTCTTCTTTGTAAACTTTTCCTATCCAAAATGAAACCTCTTTTTCATTTATATATTCCCCTGAAATTAATTCATCAGAGATTTTATCCATGCAATACTTTCCATTTTCTTTTAGCTCTTTCATTTTCTGATTAACTAGCCTTTCATCCTCACCCAATATATGATATATAAATCTCTCTAGATTACTTGAAATTAATATATCCATAGATGGCGATGAAGTAAGTAGCAGCTCTCTATTTCTATTGTATTCACCTTGATTAAAGAAGTCTGTTAAGACATTATTATCATTTGAAGCACAAATGAAATGATTAACAGGCAAACCCATTTCTTTGGCATAATAGGCCGCTAAAATATTCCCAAAATTACCTGTAGGAACTACAACATTTATCTTTTCATCCTTTTCTATTTCTCCATTTTCTAGCATTTTTAAATAGCCATAAAAATAATAAGTAATTTGTGGAATCAATCTTCCGATATTTATTGAATTAGCTGAAGATAGTCTAAAACCCTTATCTAAAAGCTCCTTATTGTACTTTTTATCAGAGAATATATTTTTAACCTCATTTTGAGCATCATCAAAGTTCCCATTTATGGCTATTACATGTAAATTATCACCTGTTTGTGTCTGCATCTGTGCACGTTGAATATCGCTAACTCCTTTATTAGGGTACAAAACAACTACTTCAATCCCTTCTATATCTTTAAAGCCCTCTAAAGCAGCTTTCCCAGTATCTCCAGATGTTGCTACTAGAATTACTATTTTTTCTTTTATCTCTTTGTTCCGCAATGCTATCTGAAGTAGATGTGGCATAATTTGAAGTGCAATATCCTTAAATGCAGATGTTGGACCATGAAACAATTCTAGAAAAAAAGCATCGTTTGTTTTTTTTATATTTACAATATCTCGAGATGAAAATTTATCGTCATAAGCATTTTTAACAGCAAATTTTAATTCTGCTTCACTATAATCAGTTAAAAAACAACTTAAAACTTTGTAAGCAATATCTGAAAATGGAGAACCAATAAAAGCTTCCATATTTCCAAACTTCGGCAGTGATTTTGGAACAAAAAGTCCACCCTCATCTGAGATACCCTTAATTATTGCATCCATTGAAGAAATATTTATAGTATTATCCCTAGTACTTCTATAATTCATAGCTACCTCCTAGTCTTCATATGCTATTAATGCAAATCTATCATCTCGTAGTTCCGCAAGTTTCTCTACAATTTTATCTAGTGTTACCTTTTTTGTAATTATTGCTAGGTCCTTATTGTTTTCTAATTCTTCATCGATAATGTCACTAAAATCAAGCCAATCCTGTGCCTTATAATCTGAAACTCTTAAATAAAATCTGCTAAAAACCTGTCCGTCCTTTTCAATTTTATTATTCTTAAGAGGACTCAATTTTGAACCCTTCTCTAGCACACAATCTATAATATCAGTCCAGATTGCATTTGCTGTTGGATACATTCCTGCCCCTGGTCCATAAAAATTCAGTGTATTTGATATGTCACCCTCAATAAGCACCGAATTAAATGCTCCATCTACATTTTTTAAAGGGCTTGATCCAGACACTGCTTTTGGCCATACGACAGCGCTATAGCCATTCTCATTCTTAACAGCTTCCCCAATAAGCTTTACTCTTCGATTCTTCTTAGCTAATAAAGAAATATCATATGCTGTAATCTTATCTATTCCACTATAAACTATATCATCTTCAGTAATAGATGCTCCAAGCGCAAGTGTTGAAAGAATTCTTAACTTTCTCATTGTATCTAATCCTTCTACATCAGCTGCTGGATCTGCTTCTGCATAGCCAAGTTCTTGGGCTTCTTTTAGCACCTCATCATATCCTAAACCTTCATCAGACATCTTAGTTAAAATAAAATTACATGTCCCATTTAAAATCCCCTGAACTTTATTGATACTATTAAACTGAATTTGATCTTTAAGTGGTTTTAATACTGGGATTCCACCACCAACACTGGCCTCATAAAGAAAATAAACTTCATTCTTTTCAGCAAGATATGATAGTTCCTCAAAGTATGCTGACACCACAGCTTTATTAGCTGTTACAACATGTTTCCCATTTTCCATTGCTCTTTTAATTAGCTTATAGCTTAACTCCACATCCCCAGTTACTTCAACAACCACATCAATATCTTCATCTTCAGTAATAAATAATGGATTAAGAGTCAATATTTCTGGTTCAACTTCAACATCTCTGTTTTTTTCTAAATCTCGAACGAGAATTCTCTTAATTGAAATCTCGTCACCTAGTACTATTTCCAATTCATCTCTTTTTTTAGAAAGAATATTTACTACACCTTGTCCTACTGTTCCAAGCCCTAATAAACCGATATTAATCATTTCGACTCCTCCTTATCGATTAAAATCTCCGCGATTTGAACTGCATTTAGAGCTGCCCCTTTCCTAATATTATCAGCAACTATCCAAAGGTTCAAACCACTATCTAAGCTATAATCTCTTCTGATTCTACCTACAAATACTTCATCCTCACCTTCTGCATCTTCTGTGATTGGATATTGCCCATTTTTAATATCATCTTTTAATACTACCCCTTTTGAATTTCGGAGTAATTCTTTTATATCCTCTACTTTAAATTCTGATAAAAGCTCTAAATTTACCGAAACACTATGTGCGAATCTAACTGGAACTCTTACTGCAGTAGCTGTTATTTTAAGATCTTCATTCCCTAGAATCTTTCTAGTTTCATTAACCATCTTCATTTCTTCTTTTGTATATCCATTCTCTAAGAATACATCTATATGTGGCAATACATTCCCTCTTATTGAATGTGGATAAAACTCTACCAAGCCTTCATCAAGATCTCTCAGTCCTTTTGTTCCAGAACCCGATACACTCTGATAAGTAGAGAATACTATTCTCTTGATACCATATTTCTCTAAGATAGGCTTTAAAACAGGCATACATTGTATAGTAGAACAATTTGGATTTGCAATTATGTTTTTGTGATTCTTGATAGCTTCTGGATTAACCTCTGGAACAATCAGTGGAACTTCTGGGTTCATTCTAAAGACTGAACTATTATCTACTACAACCATTCCTTTTTCTGCAGCTATTGGTACATATTTTTCACTTACTGCTCCACCCGCTGCAAAAAATGCTATATCTATATCTTCATTAAATGAATCCTCTGATAATACTTTCACCCTATACTCTTGGTTGTTATAAAGGACCTTTTCGTTCTCCGATTTTTTTGATGCTAGTAAGTGTAATTTTTGGATAGGAAATTCCCTTTCCTGTAAAATTTCTAAAATTTTTCTTCCTACTAATCCAGTTGCTCCAACAACTGCTATATTATATTTTTTCATTTTTATCCTCCTTGTTCTGGAATGCATAGTATATTGCTGAAATAGCTCTTTCAAAATCTTTATTTTCAACACCTATTATTATATTAAGCTCGCTTGATCCCTGTGATATCATTCTAATATTTACTCCATTTTCTGATAGTGCGCTAAACACTCTTGCAGAAATACCCTTGGTCTGTATCATTCCTCGCCCAACTACTGCGATTAAAGACATCTGTGGATAAGTAACTATATTGTCAGGGTTACAGTAAATATTTATCTCTTCCATTACCTTGTTTATTTTTGAATTTAATTCTTTATCAGATACGATTATAGAAATTGAATCAATGCTAGATGGCATATGTTCTATTTGTATATCATTGGTCTCAAATACTGAAATTATTTTTCTTAAAAAACCTTTATCAGTGTTCATCAAAGTTTTTTCTACAGATATAACTGTAAAATCTTTTTTACCCGCAATTCCAGTAATAATATTTTTATTATCCACAGGCCAACTATCAGGTACAATAAGTGTTCCCATATCATCTGGATTGTTTGTATTTTTTATATGAATTGGTATCCCTTTTTCTCTTACTGGGAAAATCGCCTCTTCATGTAGCACTGGTGCACCCATATATGATAATTCCCTGAGTTCTCTGTATGTAACTGATCTAATTTGTTCAGGATTAGGAACAAGCTTTGGATCAGCCATTAAAAAACCTGAAACATCAGTCCAGTTTTCATAGAGCTTCGCATCTATTGCATCTGCTAAAATTGAACCCGTTATATCAGAACCACCTCTTGAAAAGCAAACTATTTCTCCCACTTCATTAGCACCGTAAAATCCTGGGACTACAGAGTTAATTAATCTATCCATATTTTGTTCAATAAGTTCTTTTGTCTTTTTCGCATCGAATTTACCCTTATGGTTAAAACGAATAATTTCCGTAGAATCAATAAAATTATAGTCTAGAAATGCTGCAAGTATTCTAGCATTAATATGTTCCCCTCTACTTGCACAATAATCTCTACTAGCTCCATTTGCTATATTTACAAAAACCTCCTCTAAAATATCTTGTATCTCAATGCTTGAATCTAAATCTTTGCAAATATCCATATATCTATTCCTTACTAACTTAAATACATCTTCAAAGTTAAGTCCATGAGAAGCCAACTGATGACACATATATAGTAAGTCCGTGACTTTATGATCTTTTTTAAATCTCTTCCCAGGTGCAGAAGGCACAATAATGGTTCTTTCCTGGTTTTCTTTTACGATTTTTTTTACTTTCCTAAATTGATTGCTTTCTGCTAGAGAACTTCCTCCAAATTTTGCTACAATTTTATCTTTCACTCTATCACTCCCAATTTTTATAAAATAAAAAAACACTCATCCAAAAAAGGACAAGTGTTATAATCTCGTTTCCACCTAAATTAATAATAGAAAGCTGTAACGTAGCTAACGCAATTCCCTACTATTGTTTCAGGATTGTGCTCCGAGGTGGTTTTGGGCCTATTGTTTCATAAGAAGTCTTTCAGTCGGTGAACTTCTCTCTCTTTTTGAACCAATTAAACTTACTTTTCCTCTTCCATGCTTTTTATTATTTTACAGCGATAAAGCTATCCTGTCAAGTGCATTTTCATTTTTCCCCAATGGTCTATGATTCATTTTTTTCTCTAGGTCTTTCGTATACTCTTTGAGTAGGGTAAGCAAACTCAATATCTTTGTGATCTTCAAATCTGTTTAAAACTTCTTCATAAACTTCTTCAGCACTGTCTCTCCTATTTCTATAGGCACACATATACCTTATTGTTAGTCTAATTCCATCTTCATGATTTATTGATGTATACACTTTTGGTTCAAGCTTAGCATTATATATCATAAATTTTCTTGACATATCTGCCATACTCTCTTCAGCTGCACCCTCAATTGTCTCTCCATGTTTAAGCGCAATCTCTTCTAAAATAGATTTAGCCTTTTTCCAATTGCTTTCAAAAGTAAGATATATTGGGATTTCTTGCCAAACAAAAGGTATCCCACTGCTATAATTAAATACAGGTTCTTTAAAAACTAGGTAATTAGGGACATAAGTAATTCTACCAGTACTCTGATCAGCGGGGACCCAGTTTCCTATTTCCATCATAGTAAATTCAAATAATTGAATTCCTATAACATCTCCAGCGGTTCCATCTATCTCTATTCTATCTCCAACTCTAAATGAGCCTTTCCATACAATATAAAACCAACCTGCAATATTCATAATAATATCCTTCAAAGCAATTGCAAGACCAGCTGAAAATAATCCTATAAATGTTGTAAGTGATGTTACTCCCTTAAACCATACCCTAGCTATCAATACAAAACCTATAATAATAAATGCATAACCTACTCCTTTCTTAAATCTATAATAGGTCTTTCTATCTTGAATAGTTTTATATAATACCCTTTTTATAATTTGATGAAGGATAATTACTAAAATAAGGATTAAGATTGATCTAAATAATTGCCCTTGTATACTCTCAGGTATCCCTGTATAAGCTTCTACTGATTTCATAATAGTTTCCATATGTTTCCTCCACAAATCTTTTTACACAATACCGAACATCATTAGCCCAATATGATTTATAGCAAAATTTGCCATCATATGAACTAACCAAGAATTTAAAATTGTATTATTTTTTTCATTTAAATAATTAAATAGAATTCCACCAACAAACAGGCCTATCATTGCTAGTATAAACAAATATGGTGTAAACCATCCTCCCATAATTGCTACATGATACATTGCAAAGAGTCCTGCACTGATTATATATGCTGTTTTCCTTGTGGTTTTCCCAAGTAATTTCAAGAATAAAAATCCTCGAAAAAAGAACTCTTCTAGCAGAGAATTTATAAATGAAATATAAATCGCTACAAAAATGAAATTATCTCTATTAACTCCTAGATCTTCTGATAGAATTTTTTTAATAGAAGTAGAATCTATAAATGGACTAATTAAAAAATAAGCTCCAATTATTAATACGTAGACTCCTAAGCCTAAAGCTATTGATATAAATAATGACTTTTTATCTTTTGGTTTCAAATATTCAAATATATTTTTATTTTCTCTAAGATAAGCTATTATAAATGGAATAACTAAAAATAAAGCGATTTTAATTAGAGACTTTGAAATATAACCCGGCTTAATCAATCCGTCAACTATAGTCATTAAAACAATAGCTGGTATTGCTATATAAAGTATTTTCTTCATTAGTATTGTCGTCTTCCAACTTCAGAAACTACCACTTTCCCATCTTTATCTAGAAGCGGGGTTATTCCTCCACCATAACCTTCGGACATATAAAGATAATTTACTCCCGTTACATTATCTACAATAACTTTACAATTAGAAAGCATTCCTTCCTTAAATACAATTTCAAATCTTTTTTCAGCCATAATATCCCTCCATATTAATATATTTTTTGTTTTTTTAAGTTTTCTTTAGAAGCTATACTGTATATCTACCCTTTTTTTGCTATACTAATAGAATAATGAAAGGAAGGTCTTTATGCAACTAAAATTCGTAAAAATTAATCCTTGTGAAAATATGACTGTATTTATCTTAGATGAAATTCCTAGAGATATGCATTCCAAAGTTGCAAAAAAACTAATGGGATATGGAAGTATCTATGCGGAACAAGTTGGATTTATAGAAAAATCGGAAGATATATATAGAGTCCAAATGATGGGTGGTGAGTTTTGTGGTAATGCAAGTAGAGGATTTGCATCATATATGGTCTACAAAAACTACCCTGGCATTAAAAAAACAGATACAGTATATAATGTTCCACTCGAAGTTTCAGGCTTAGAAAAAATATTAAATTGTAAAGTTAGTGAAGGATTAAGTCCCAATACTTTTTTTGCGAAAATTGAAATGCCTTTGCCTATTGACCACAAGTCTACTAAAATAAACTACAAGGATAGAGAATTATCATTATTTAGAGTCAATTTCGAAGGCATAAGCCATTTTATTGTTGATGCACAATCTATTAATGATAAACTCAATTTTTTTAATCAATTAAAGGCAAGTATTCAAGACGCAAATCTAGAAGCTTTTGGTGTCATGTTCTACAATAAAAACACGAATTATATTGAACCTCTAGTGTATGTTAGAGATACAGATACAACCTGCTTTGAAAGAAGCTGTGCATCTGGAACAGCAGCACTTGGAGTGAGCTTAGCATTTGAAAGTTCTCAAAGCCAAACCCTGAAAATAGGTCAACCTGGCGGAAGCTTAGAAGTTTCTGTTGAATGTAGAGATAATAAAATTCATCATATAGAATTAGGTGGAGAAATAGAAATTGTGGCTGAAGGAACTGTAATAGTTTAAAGAAGAGGTTAATATGAGCGATATGACAATTAAAAAAATTATAAATATAGCTTTAGAAACTGGGAAAATAATGCTTCAAAACGGAGCTGAAACTTACCGTGTTGAGGAAACGATTGAAAAGATGATTTCTTCAAGAATTGATTCTCATGTAGAAGTATTTGTTATGTCTACAGGCATTATAATAAGTGTTGAATCCGAAGATACTCCTTTCACTACTGTATCTAGAATCGCCTCAAGTGGTATCGATATGGAGTATATAGCTAGAGCAAATAGCTTTTCTAGAGTTTTTACTGAAGGAAGAATGTCACTAGAAGAAGCTAATATAATGCTTAAACAGTTAAAATCACCACCTCGATTCCCAAAAAAAGTTAGATTCTTTTTTAGTGGAATGGCCGGAGGATTTGTTGTCCTTCTTTTTAATGGTAGCTTTATAGAATTTATCCTAGCTTACATAGCTTCAAGTTTTACAGTGTTTTTTACTGATAAACTTTCTAAAATGGGCTTTAACTTTTTTATAAAAAATATTATAGGTGGATTTATTGCAGGAGGGCTTGGAATATTACTTGTTCTTTTTATGGGGTCTTTTAATCAGTATGCAGATTATAATAAAGTAATTCTTGGTCCACTTATGACATTAGTCCCAGGGGTTGCCCTTACAAATGGAATAAGAGACCTTATTTCTGGTGAACTTATCGCAGGAAGTGCCAAGATGATGGAAGCCCTTTTTATTGCCATAGCTCTCGCCTTTGGGGTTGGTATTGTATTACAAATCGTACTTAGTTTATCGTAGGAGGAATTATGACTATTTTAACTCAAGGTATTTATTCATTTTTATGTGTCGTTGGTTTTTCTATAATATTTAATCTCCCTAAGAGATTAATTTTCCTTGCCAGTATAAATGGTATGCTTGGCTGGATTGTCTATGCACTTCTTCAGCAGACTAGTTTTGCATTTATAATCCCACCTTTAATAGGATCATTAGTTGTTGGGATTTTCGGAGAATTTTGTGCTATATATAAAAAACAACCTGCAACAATATTTATAATCCCAGGGATTATACCATTTGTTCCAGGTTATGAGATATACAATACAATGCTATTCGTAATTGAAAACGACTTTTCAAATGCAACAATTTCAGGATTCAAGTCCTTATTTATAGCTATATCAATTGCTTGCGGAGTTGTTATTGCCACATCTTTAGTTAAACATATAAGACTCCTCTCTAGTATTCCCAAATAAGTTCTTGTTGTAATTCTTTTAAAAACAACTCTACTATAATAGCAAGAATTGTTACAGGAATTGCACCTTCAAGTATAAGAACCATATCAAAAGTTCGAACTCCATTTACTACTAAAACACCGAGGCCTCCTGCTCCTACTGCTGCTGCTAGAGTAGTTGCACTTATATTTATAACAAGCGCGGTTCTAATCCCACCAAGCATTACATTTAATGCTAATGGGATTTTTATTTTTATATAAATTTCAAATTCTGTCATTCCCATCCCTTTAGCTGCATCCACAATATCTTTTGGTACCTCTTCAATTCCAACTACCACATTATAGATTATTGGCATTAATGCATAAATAACCAGGGCAATTAAAGCACCTTCAATCCCATAACCAAGTAGAGGTACTGTTAACGCTAATAGTGCTGGTGATGGAAAAGCTTGACCTAAACTAACTGCCTTTAACAGCGGTTCTTTAAATTCATGTCCATAACTTGTTGTTACAAATACTCCAAGAACTACTCCCACAAAAACTGCAATTAAACTTGATAAAAGAACCATCCATATGTGTTGAATAAAATACACTCTAAGAAGAGTTCTGGAACCCACTTCACTTTTTGAACTAACAAGTTGATATAGTATTGATTCAAAGCCTTTAGAATATATCACCATAATAGCCAAGATAGCAGATAAAATAAAAGCTACAATTATTCCTCGCCTATTCTTCTCCATTTATCTCACTCCCAGCTATTTTCAGTATATTTTCCCACGTAATGCTCCCTTCGCCCACTGACAATCTCTCTTTCCCACTCATTAGCATCACTGTTAAGGCTTCTCTTAAAGTCGAATTTTCATCCAATCCCTTTTCTTCAGATGGAATTGGCTCAGCATAATCTATGGCATCTTTTCTAGATAGAATTGTTAAAATACCTTCCCCTTTAAAAAAACTCCTAACAAAGTCATCCTTTGGATGTAATATAATATGCTCCGGTGTATCTATCTGAACAACTTTTCCTTCATTCATAATACATATCCTATCTGCAAGAAGAAGAGCCTCATCAGTATCATGAGTTACAAATACAACTGTTTTTTTTAGACGTCTTTGAATCTGGCGAAATTCTTTTTGCAATCTTAATCTACTTATTGGGTCAACTGCACCAAATGGCTCATCCATAAGGAGTATATCCGGATCAGATGCTAAAGCTCTTGCTACCCCCACTCTTTGTGCTTCCCCTCCAGAAAGTTGAGATGGTTTTTTCAACTTATACTGTTTTGGATCAAGTCCTACTAATAAGAGCATTTCATCTACCCTTTTATCAATTTTCTTTTCATCCCACTTAAGAAGTTGTGGTACTGTAGCTATATTCTTTTTAACATTCATATGCGGAAATAGTCCAATACTTTGGATAACATAGCCTATAGATTTTCTAAGCTCTTCATCTTTTAAATCATCTATATTATCTCCTTCAACTTCTATTTCTCCACTTGTCCTCTTTGTCATCTTATTTATTAACCTAAGAAGTGTAGACTTACCACACCCTGAAGGACCAAGAATTACAAGAAATTCTGATTTATTAACTATTAATGAAAGGTTATTTACTGCAGTAAACTCTCCATATTTTTTTACAGCATCTTTTATCTTAATCATAAATAACCCTCCTTATGGTTTTTTCAAACTTCTTCAAGAAATAATCGAGTATGATTGTGAAAAATACTATTGGTAACACTCCAAGTAGTATTAAATCTGGCGAAGCTTCTCCAAGCCCGAGGAATACAAAAGTTCCCATCCCTCCACCACCAACTAATCCTGCTAATACTGCTCCTCCAATGGTTTGGATAAATGCAATTCTTATTCCTGTAAATATTACTGGAAATGCAAGGGGAAGTTCAATTTTCCTTAAAACTTGTGATTTACTCATTCCCATCCCCTTTGCAGCTTCAATTATATTCCTATCTACTGAATAAAAACCAGTTAGAGTATTTCTTCCAATTGGGAGTAATGTATAGAGTGTTAAGGCTAAATAAGCTGGAGCCCATCCTATTCCACTAACACCAATTGAATCAAAAAAAGCGAGCTTGCCTAGCCCTGATAACGGCACTAAAAATATTGCGAAAAGCGAAAGACTCGGAATAGTTTCAATTATACTTAGAGGTAGCATTATCTTTCCCTCGAGTCGTTTTTTAGAATATGCTAAGAAGCCTAGGGGAATAGCGATAATTATGCCGGTAACAACTGAAGAAAATGTTAAAATTGCATGTATTCTAAGATTATTAAAAAACTGAGTTCGTTTTGAATAAAATTCTTTTATAATCGAAAAGTCATTAAATAAACCTTTATAAAACAAAAAACCTAACACAGATACGATAGATAGAAATCCTATAATTTTTATTATTCTATGCTCCTTAATCCTTCCAGTATATGTAGAAAATAGCATATACATTAAAAACATCTGAATATAAAACCCACTCGATAAACTTATTCTAGCAGCTGGGTTTTCTATATAATCCCCAGCATTTAATTGAAGACTCCAAAATAGAGCTATAAACAAGACCACCGATACTAAAAAAACCAACATATCTGTATTGTTTTTTGCATAAAAAGACAGAGCCACTAATATGACCCAAAGTATTGCTATAATAATTACGGCTGCTCCTAAATACTCTATGCTGCCAAATTGATTACCTCGAGCAATCCTATTTGGCTTATAAGTAATTAAAGGCATAAATAGAAGGGTAGCTGCTCCTATTAAAGAAAAGAGCAGCAATGTTTTATCTTTAATTCTGTCCATAAGCTCACCGCCATATCCTATGCTAGTCTAATAAACCCTCATTTGTCATATAATCTCTAGCAACATCTTTAGGCGACATTCCATCAACAATTACATTTTTATTCATAGTTTGTAGATTTTCAAGAGTCAGCGTTGCGAAAACTTTCTCAATAATACCCTTAACATCAGGATACTTTTCTAATACCTCTGCCCGTACTATTGCGGATGGCTCAAATACTGGAGGTATTGATAATGGATCATCTAGAGCAACCAGGTCTAAATCTACCAATGCTCCATCAGTTCCATATACCAGTGCAACATTTACATTATCAGTTCCATTTGCAAGTGCACTTATTGTCTCTGCTGTGTTCCCATGAGGAAGTAGAATAAGTTGATACGGATTTAATTTAAACCCATACGCATCTTCCATACCCAATAGTCCAAATTTTTTCTCAGCAAATAATTGGCTTGTTATAAACTTAACTTCTCCACCATTGTTAACATATTCAGCAAAATCATTTAAATCTTTTAAATCATTCGCTTCCGCGAATTCTCTTTTTACTGCAAGCATTTCGGTGTTATTAGCCTTTGCTGGTTGAAGCCAAATTAAATTATTATTATCCATATCAAATACTCTAATAGTTTCGTATCCTTTTTCTGCATCTCTCCATACTTCTTCATCTACATTATCTGAATAGTACTGTCCATTTCCAGTATAATCTATCCCAATATCTAACTCCCCTTGAAGCAAAGCATTTCTGTGTACATCAGGAGTACCAAATTGCACCTTATCAGTTACTGCGTACCCTTCTTTTTCAAGTGCTAATAGAATCATATTACCTAGTATTCCACCTTCAGTATCCACAAAAGACCCTAATACTATTGGATTATCTGGGTTTTTAGTCTCTGCTGCATCTCCCCCTGGACTAGAACACCCCACTGCTAGAGCTACAATCAAGACCATTATAGTCATCATTATCATGATTTTATTTATTTTCATCTTAATCCTCCATTCATCCTAATATTTTCCAAACTTAGTATCTATTTTCTACCCCTTACAAAAAAAAATAAACTCTCTATCTATCAAGGGTTCCTTCCCTCGACTCTAAGGAGTTTACTCTAATTTAGTTCTTAATCATCAACTTTATATACTTAAACGACGCTCCAAGTGAACCTAGGATTATTCTTGTCATATTTTTAACTCCATATTTTTTTATCATTTCCGTGCTATTATTTATAAATAAGTTAATATCTATATATGCTTTTAAAAGTTCAAAATAGTAACTTCTCAAGCTCATATTTAATGGTTTTATAATAACTTGTCCAAAGCTCCATTTTTCAAAATCATCTCTATCATAGAGAAGTCTGTCTTTGTATCCCTCGTACATTGGAAGATTTGGAAATGGGGTTAATGGATTTATACTTGATATCTGTGGATTTAGTTTTTTAATATGATTCCTAAAACTTTTAAAATCTTTTTTTGTCCAATCAGGATGAGCCATAAATGAAGCCCATACATCAATCTCTAGTTCCTTAAGTATCTCACTTGCTTTTATATTGTCAGTTGAACGAGTATTTTTATTATAGTTTTTGAGTTCATCATCACTAAATGTTTCATAGCCAATTAAAACTGCCTTTAAACCTAAATTTTTAAAATCTGCAATTAGATCTTTGTAAAGCAACGTTCCCTCTACTGAACCATATACAATAAAATTTTTCTTTAATCCGTATTCTTTTATAATTCCTATAAAGCTCTCCAATTTCTCACGGCTTGCAAAAAAGTCATTGTCAAATAGCATAATAGAATCTTCTTTAATAGATAGAATATCTTTTATAAATAATTCTCTGTCAATAAGCTCCTCTTTAAAACCTTCTATTCTCCATCTTAGGCAAAAATCACAAGCTTTTTCACACCCTACACCATATTGGATTATGGCAGCAGGTTTATATCCAAAATACGAATACTCTTCCCTATACTTTCGAGTAGATTCTCTATTAGGAATCAAGTATTCATTTCTTCCAGGAATTTTCGAGTCATTAAAACCTTCTGATTTTTGTAAAACTCCAGCAATATTACTTTTTCTTTCCGTTACAAGGATAATATTCTCGCTATTTGTGTATTTGAAAATATAATCAACATGCTTACTAATAAAGCTCTGAGGATTTAGAAAAGCCTGGGTTCCACCAACCATTACAAGTATTTTCTCATCAACTTTTTTAGTTTCTTCAGCTAATTCTATAACCATTTTTACATCTATACAAAGACTTGTAATTCCAACCATATTCGGTTTAAACTGGGATAGCTTTTCAGTTAAACTGGTCTTTTCAATCATCATATCAAAGATTTCTACATGATGTTTTTTATATAAAACTTCATAAATCATTTCAAGTCCAATAGGCTCTGAAAACATAAAGCTAGATAGTGTAATCGCTTGTTTTATTCTTGGAGGTCTAACTAAAAGTATATTCATATGGATCCTTTCTTAAAAAATATTAGGTGTAATTCTTTGAGAAATCTGCTTTTTGTAATATAGATTTACAAAAGCATAAAAAAGATACTTTCCAGGACTCTTTAAAAATTCTCGCTTTAAAATATTTCTTTTTATTATAGATTTTATAGTAAAAAGAGATTCATATAATTCCCAGTAACTATCAGTCAATTCATCCGCAGAAATATTTTTTGGAGTATAAACTGCAAAAGTACCATCATAGCTGTATATATCCTGATTTACAAATCTATTTTGTGCTTCTATTTCTTTGAAAAACCTTGTTCCTGGAAATGGAGTTAAAATATAGAATCTTGGCACAGAAATTTTATTCCGTTCGATAAAATCCTTTGTTGCTAGGATTGACTCTACCGTATCACCCTCTCCACCAACAACCATTTCTGTAGATACTTCAATTCCAAAACTTTTTATATTATTTATTAATTTCGAGTAGTCATCTGGATTAGCCCAACCCTTATTCATCCCTTGGAGACTTTCTTTTGATAGACTTTCAAGACCAAAGCTAAGGGTGTTACAGCCACTATCCTGAAGCTTTTTCAATAATCTAAGGTCTTTACCTATTCTAATATCACACTGACTCATCCAGGTGATATTGAGATTCTTAATCTCATCAAGTAATTTATTTAAATAATCCCTATCTGAAAATATATTATCATCCAGAAGCAAGACTTTATTAAAGCCTAATTCCTTAACTTGTTTTAAATCCCTAACTACTTCTTCTAAAGGTTTTTTATGATACTGTCCTTTATATAAACAAGACACTGAACAAAAACTACATGTATTAGGACAACCCCTTCCAGCTTGTACGGGTAGAAAGTCCCCTAGCTTTTTATCTAAGATAAGATCAAATCTAGGGAGTGGTGTGCTAAAATAATCCTCTTTTAATCCATTGTCATAAACTTCTTTTAACTCCCCAGCTTCAAAATCAGATATAAGATTTCCCCATACCAGTTCAGCATCCCCAACTACAAGCGCATCGCAATGTTTTTTGGCTTCTTCTGGCATAATACTAGCCATATATCCCCCTAATACAACCGTTTTACCTCTTTTTCTATACTCGTTTGCAAGATCAATTGATCGTATTACACCATGGCCCATAGTGGAAATCCCTATTAAATCAGCATCAATATCTAGCGAGATATCATCGATTATTTCAAATAAAATCTCAACTTCCCAATCCGCTGGCGTTAAAGCAGCAAGTATCGGCAAAGAAAGCCCAATAAAGTAGAGTCTATTCTTTTTTATAGGTTTCTTATCTTTATCATATGGACTTGGTTGGATTAAAACTAATTTTTTCATCAATACCCTCTCCATATCTTTTGTAAATACTGAATACTAACCCTCTGACTTCTCCACAATAGCTTGGCATTTTCACGGAATCCATATTTTTTTATTAATCTAACTGCATTTTTAGGCTTTATAATAACTTTATAATAGCTTTTTAGCATCTGGAAATAAAAACTTCTTATACTCATTTTCTCAGGTTTTAAAACTACATGAGCCATATCCCACATATGATAATTTTCTCTCCGCACAAGCAATCTATCCTTATACTCATCAAATATAGAAGTTCCAGGAAGTGGAGTTAGCGGTTGCAAGTTTACAAAAATAACTTCAAAACTATTTAACCATTTTGTAAGGGCTTTAAAGTCCGCTTTTGAAAAATCAATAGGTATAATCATAGTTGCATAAAGTTCTATGTCTAATTCTTTTAGAATTGTAATACAATCTTCATTAATAGTCTTACTTGTTCCTTTATTATAGCTTTGTAAATCCTTCTCTCTAATTGACTCTATACCAACAATTACTGCCCCCAAACCAACTTCTTTTAGTTCAGCCATAAGTTCTTTATTATTTACTATAAAATCTGCTCTTCCATATACAAGATACTTCTTCTTTATATTATGTTTTCTCAACAATCTAATAAATTCTCGAAGTTTCTCTTCTCCATATAAAAAATCATCATCTACTATATATACTTCTTCCTCTTCAATTCCAAGAAGCTCCTCTATAACTTCCTCCATAGGCCTTGAATAATAGGTCCCTTCTGTAATCTCTTTACAAAAGCAAAAACTACAATTATATGGGCAACCATATGAAGTTTTAATCAAGGCACAAGGATTATGGAACATATAATAGTATTTACTTCTATAATCGGCTGTCGATCTTCTATTTGGTAAAGATAATTTAAAGCTAATAGGTCCTTTATTCGTTTCTTCAACTTCATTTTTAATATATTCTAAACTCTCTCCATTTAAATACAACTCAACTGCTCTATTAAAACCATCTACTCCATTTTTATTGAAAATCAAGTCAATACTTACATCCTTAAAATCCTCTGCTACAACCTCTGCATGTACTCCTCCTACCCCTGTTAGTATATCCTTGGAAAACTCTTTTGTAATTTTAGAACACTCTTTAATCACACCCACATGAGTAATATATCCTGTGAAAAATATCATATCAGGTGTTTTTACTTTTAATACCTTTTCAAAACTAGCTTCTTCTAGTATCATATCAACAATTTCTATATCAACTTTATCTTTTAACTCAACAGGCAAATTCCCTATAAGATATTCCAATTCTAACGGCTCGCAAATCATTATATGTTGCAATCCAATTGTATCTTTATGTGGTTTTGGTCTAACTAAGAGTATTTTCATATTTTAGCTCCCTTAAGCGTGTAAATGGCTATAGTTGGCATAAACCATCGCTTCTTAATCACTTCTCTGGCTTCAACCTCTAAACAATCAGGCAATTGCTCTCTAAAGACTCTATCAGAAGGATAATATGCTGGGCCTGTGGTTAGCTTTACAAAAGAAAGCACAAGCTTATCATAAAAACTATCCCCGCTTGCAAAAGCAAGGTATATCCTACCCTCTGGGTTGAGTTTGTTGTAGAATTTATTTAATATCTCTCGAATATCTTTATAATATGGCAACGAATGTGTGCAAGTTAGAATATCATAGCTTTTATCTATGGAATCAAGATCATTAACATCCAGAATAAAATGTTCTGCCTCAGGATTATGAATCTTTGATATTTTTATCATTTCTTCGGAAAAATCCACTCCTGTTATAAAAATAGAACTGGATTTATTCTTTATCTGACTTATCAATTCTCCAGGACCACATCCTATATCTATCATATTCAGCTCTTTACTATCTAATTGCTTTTGGATTAAATTCGTAATCTTATCTCTTGTTGGTTTTAACGATAGTTTTTGTACCCATAACCTGTCATATTTTTTAGCCCAAAAATTCCATATCTTCTTTTTAAAACTAACCTTCTTTTTAAAAGCAAATCTCCATATTCTTTTTGAAAACAGTAGTTTACTATGCAGCATATAAAATAAAGTGTAAAACAATGGTTTGGAGAGTTTTGAAGGCAGAAGCAAATGCAAAAAATCATAATGTTTAGGCTCAAAATCAATTAATTTATCCACATAATTATTGTAATCCTTTGTCCCTTTTAATGGAGTCATAATTGATATAGTATATATTTCAATTTTATTCTTCCATATAAAATGATTGAGCCTCTTAAATTCTTTAAGTCCATAATCTGGGTTTACCATAAAGAGTGCTGTTACGCTGATACTATGATCCTTTAATATCCTTATCACTTCAGGATAATCTGTACCATTTAAAGATTTATTATAATGTTTTAACTCCTGACTATCTGGCGTTTCAAAGCCACATATCACTTCACTAAGTCCAGCATTTTTTAGTTCCGCTAGTAAGTCCTTATGTTTAATAAAAAAATCTGGCCTTAAATATGCTATTATTTCGCCCTTAAATCTATACTTTTTAGAAGACTCAATAAAATCCAACGCTTCTTTCCTATCATATAATAAAACATCATCAACAATCCAAAAATATTCGGCCTTTATTCTAGATATTTCTTTAAACATAGAATCAAAATTTGCCCTTATAAATTTTGATGAATTTATAGCTGTACAATAACAGTATGAACAATTATATGGGCACCCTATTGAACCTTTTATTAAAGCTACTCCTCTTTTATCAAGATATCGAAGCTCATGTTTATGCTGATAAAAAAAATCCCTTGAAGGAAGTGATGTTTCAATATTATTTATTACAAGAGTTTCTCCTTCTATAAAAGAACCGTCATTATTATTGATATCTAAACCTGCAAATGGCGCTTCTATAATATTTAAATCCATAATAAATTGCTTAAACTTTTCTAATGACAAGCTATGAACTATATAATCAATATTTTTATCCCTAAATTCATCTCGATTCATTTGGATAAAAACTCCACCTACCATAACCTTTACATCAAGAAACTTATTTTTATAATAAGCTGCTTTTTCAATAATTTTATCCTTGGCCGTATTGTAACCAGTTAAAACTACTAAATCTGGAACAATATTTCTTGGAACATCTACTTTAAAGAGAGGGTCTATAATATGGCTTTCAATATTGAGCTCATCAAGTATAGCCTTTAAATATTGGAGCTCAAGTGGCTCTGTAATTATGGGCTCAAATTTCGAAAAAATAGTTTTCACTCTCACTTTTTCTAAAAATACGATCATTTCCTTCACCTCTTGAAAACTCTGTGCTCTATTTCATAACCCTTATAAGAAAATCTTGGTAAAAAGAACTTTATAATTTTGTCTAAAACTATATTAGAATGATTTATATACAGATACTTTTCTCTTTCTTCACAGCCTAACTTCAATTTAGTTTCTTCTGAAGTCTGTCCAAAGTCAATTTCTGTTACACCTTTTTTAATACCTACTTCTATTATCCAAATTAACATATTTATATAAATATCGTATCTTTTTATATTCTCTTTTTCAAAACCGCAGAATATAAAGTACAATTTATCCCCTATTTGTTTAAGTTGAACAAATCCTAGCAATTCATCTTCTAAGCTCAAAAATTCATAAATCTCCGAATCCCAATTTTCAAAAAACTGCAAAGGCATAGATTCAAGAGGATACTTTGATCTGTTTAATACACTTTTATATAGACTATAATGCTTATCCGTAAAAACAGCTTTTCTTATCTGGAGTTCTTTTCGTCTTTTTAATGCTAATAATATCCTTCTTCTGTAGGGGCTTCTTAAACACTCCAAATATTCATCAAAACTAGCAAATCTATTATAAAATCTAAATGTTGATAAAGTCTTTCCATAAGCTGAAAAAGGTTTATCTGCATTCAAGACAATAGCTAAACCTTTAATAGAATTTATATAGTCTTCTACTCGCTTTTCATCTCCAAAATAGCCTTTTTCTGATAGTGAAATTGGAAGCCCCACAATTGTAGCATTTATATATAGCGGAAATAACTTTGTGAAATTTAAAATATTTATTCTTTGCTTGTAGAGAACTATAAATAAATCTTCTTCATTTATATATCTCTGCTCGCAAGGATTTGTCTTCTCCAAAATATCGAGTAATTCTGTATATTCCTTATCTATATTGATATCATTTAGAGTTTCTAATTCTCTAATATTCATCTTTTATATCCTTTATATATGCCTTATAGGTCTTTGCAATGCCATCAGACCATTTATCCCCAAAGCCTCTAGATTTAATATTATTGTCTAGAATCCAGCTTGATTCAAAGCTTTTAAATTTATTATTGGTTTTCCCATAACAATAATCAAAAAGTGCAAGTATTCCACCTAAGCCTTGCTCTGCTTTTATAACACCTATTTCAACAATCTTAAACTTATCTATTTTTCTATTTAAGAGTTTATATCTTATAAATGTTTTAAATCCAACAGTTTCTCCAGGTTTTGTTAACTCATTAAAATCAGGATACCATAGCATAAATCCAACTGCTTTTCCTTCTTTTTCTACAAATAACAAATTTTCAGGTTTAAGTAAGGGTTTAAAATTTTTAAATAACTCCAGGTCTTCATCTGGATCTCTTTTATAATAAAATACATGATCTGAAAATGCATTGTTATTCAATTCACTATAAAGCATAGATTCTGCTTTTAAGTTCTTTATATCCAATTCACGAACAGTATATGTTTTAGCTAGTCTTTTTTTAATAAAAGGTGAGATTGGAGAATCCATGTCCTCTGTATTTTTTTTAAAGGTCACTAAATCTATTTCATCAAAATCATAATCCTCGAAATATTTATGAACAAATTCTTTATTATATGGCATTCCAAAACTTTGCATTTCTTCATATTTATCTGCTAAAAATCCTAACCCATAGTTTACATGTATATTTAATGATGCACTTATTTTTGTAGCATGGTATTCTTTAGCCATCTCTAACGCTTGTTTATATAAAAGTGAAAATGCCTCTTTATTATATTCACTCGATTCAAAAAAGCTTATTTGAATAATATCTGGCATCCTCTTAGCATGTGCAAGTACACAAACACAATAAATTTTTCTATCCTCAACTGCTAGTAAGGGAATTATATCTATACTCTTTGACATTACAGATTTCTCAAATAGAATATTCTTTAAAAGTCCTGACATTCCATCTCTTGCCAAAGGATTGTCTATATATTGACTTTTATAGAACCTTAAAAATTCCATTTTTAATTTTCTTGTATTAGCGATAACTAAATCCATTTAATCCTCTTTTCTTTATTAATCTATTTTAGTATTATATCACATAGATTCTATTCTATTTTATTCTAATAAAGAGCATAAAGTCTATTTTTTATGATATATTTAAATGTATAAAGGGTGATAAAATGGAAATTGAAATAATATATGAAAATTTTGATTTAATAGTAGTAGAAAAACCACCAAAAGTACCTTCTCAACAAGATCCCTCTGGCGATCCAGATGTGACAACTCTCTTAAATCGAGATTATATTGGGGTTATTCATAGATTGGATAGACCAGTTGGCGGGGTTATGGTCTATGCAAAGACAAAAAACGCAAATTCATTTTTATCTAAAGGGGTAGCCTCTGGGGGATTCCATAAGGAATATCTTACTATAGTCATTGGGAAGCCTGAAAAAGCTAATACAGAAATGATAAACTATCTTAAAAAAGACGCTGGAAAGAGCATTAGTAGAGTAGTTGATAAAAATACTTCAGGAGCTAAACTTGCTATATTAGAATATATATTACTAGATACTATTTTACTAGATACTGGAGAAATGTTAAGCTTATTGAAAGTAGTTCTAAAGACAGGTAGACACCATCAGATAAGAGTTCAGCTAGCAAATCACGGTTTCCCAATTTGGGGAGATACAAAATACAATCCATCTTTTTCAAATACAAAAATCTGGACTCAAATAGCACTTTGGGCTTATAGTCTTAAATTTAGACATCTAGATGGAAAGAAAAAAACATACTTTTCATATCCAAAAGATGAATACCCTTGGAGTTTGTTCCATGATTCTATTACCAAATTGAAAGTGAAGTGATTATATTATGAAGACTTTATATAAAACAGATAGACTTATTCTAAAAGTATTGGACGAAAATTACGCACATCTTGTATTGGATTACATCTTAAGAAATAAAGATTTTCTTAAAGAATGGGAAATTGAAAGGAGCGACAACTATTATACTCTCCCCTATCAAAGAATGTCTCTAAAAAGAGATATTCAGAACTTTAAACTAGAAAAAGCCTTAAGGTTTTGGATATTTAAAAAAGAAGATAAAGATAGAATAATAGGCTCAATAGCAATTGATAATATAATCCGTGGTCCATTTCAATCTGGTTTCCTTGGATATAAACTAGACAAAGATGAGTTAAACAAAGGCTATATGACTGAAGCGACAAAAAAAATAATTGAAATAGCCTTTAATGGCTATGGGCTTCATAGAATTGAAGGTAATATTATGCCTAGGAATATAGCTTCTATAAAGGTAGTTGAAAAATTAGGCTTTTATAATGAAGGACTTGCTAAAAAGTATCTACTATTAAATGGGAAATGGGAGGATCACATTCATATGGTTCTGTTAAATGAGAAATAAAACACGTATAAATAATTAATCATTTTTTATTTCTGCCCATTCATCACTTTCAGCTCCAATAACACACTTCCCATCCATTCTCATAGACATCCGTTTCTCACAGCGAATTATCTCTTCTGTCATCAAATCTTTTGGAATGGCCATAACTGTCTGCCTAACACATTTATCAAATAAATTTTCCTTGGGCAGATAATAATAAAATGACCATTTCCCTTCTTTTTTTTCATGTATCAAACCTGCTATCCTTAAAACCTTTAAGTGTTTAGAAACATTATACTGACTTTCCTCTAACACATCAATTATTTCTGAAACACTTATTTTAGAATCAATAGATAACAGTAACCACATTATTTTAAGCCTTGTTACCTCTGATAGAGCTTTGAAAACTGTTGTATATCTATCAAAATAGTTAATTTCAAAGTTTTCCATTTTATACCTCCATATACTTAACATATGTCTAATCTAGCATATATAGAGTATATAATTTAAAAAACACTTTGTAAAGTTACTCTGATTATTTACCTATATAAACATAAAAAGAATTCCTCCACTTGTCGCAAGTGTCAATACTGTTAATGTAAATACAAGAACCCCTTTTGGTTTTAGCATTGATGAAAGAATTGCTAGTTCTGGCAAGCTAGCGCCAGTACCACCTATTAAAAGTGCCATCGCAGCACCCATAGACATACCCTTAGTTAGTAAAGTACTTAAAAGTGGGATTGCCATTTCAATTCGTAAATATAAAGGCACTCCGATTGTCGCTGCAATTGGAATTGCGTACCATGAATCGCCTCCAACGTATTTTTCAACAATGCTACTTGGGATATATGCTAGTGCAATACCACTTATAGCAGCTCCCACTATTGCATAAGGTACAATTTGTTTAAATAATGACATCGCAAATTGTAATGCTCCAATAATTTTTTCCTTGTGACTACCATTGGTTGAAGCTCCCCCACAAGTTTCACTACCATCACTTAATTTGATATCTAAGTTTAAAGCGTCAATATTACATGAGTTTTCTTGCTTTTCAAAAGCAGTAGCATGTGCTGAATTTTTAGGCGAACCGCATGATTTAGTATTCTTTGTAGCAGTAGCTATTTCTGCTAAGTTTTTAACTTGATATCTAGCTCTGCTACGTCCTACAGTAAGTCCAGCTACTATAGCCCCACCAAATGTCCATAAAAAATAGATCAATGCCACTTTAAAACCAAAAGCTCCAAAGATTATTCCAACTACAACAAAATTTGACAATGGCGCTGAGATTAGAAACGGTAATACCGTTGAAAATGGCGCTGACATTTCAATCATACCCATTGCAACTGGAACCATAGAGGCACTACAAAAAGGTGTTAATATACCAAGTGATGCCCCAGTTATTGCACCCATGATGGTATTTTGACTATTTAATTTTTTTTGAAACTTTTCTTGAGGTATGTATTCCTTAACAAAACCTGTAAGTATAGATATACCCGCTATTACTATGATAAGTACAGACCCTACATGCCAAAACTCCCCAAGAGCTATTACTAGTTGACTATTCATAAATATAAACCTCCTTTTTATATATGCACAAATGCTCTTTCGTGCATATATAAAATAGTACTATTATATCTTTCCTTTGTCAATATTTATTTAAACACATGCATTTTTAAATTAAATACTTAACAAATACATATAACACACATATTTTTTTTTGTATTTAAAAATATTTCCATATTACTTTTACTGATTGACATAATTATTTATGTTTGCTATTCTTTTCGTATGCTTAGGGAATAAGCTTATTTGCTTAATACATAAAAAAGGAGGAATAAATGAGACCACTTATAGGAATACTCTCAACTTATTCAGAAGATACACAACTCGATTATATAAAGGCTATAGAAAAATCTAATGGCGCACCAATTACAATTTCTAGAGTAGCAAGCATTTCATCTCTAAACTCTATAATAGATAAATTAGATGGTATTATATTTACGGGAGGTTCAGATATAAATCCACATTGTTATAATAGTCATAATCCTCAGTACGGTCTAGGAAAAGTAGATCCTGACAGAGATGATTTCGAAATATCTTTGGTGAAAAAAATACTTTCAGATACACAAATATCAGTATTAGGCATTTGTAGAGGAATGCAGCTCCTAAATGTAGCGACTGGTGGTAATTTATATCAAAATATAGAAAAGCAAGTCCCCAACAGTATCAATCATTGGCTAAAAGATATTTACCCTAGATATTATCCAAGTCATGAAGTGTCAATAAATAAAAATTCAAAAATATACTCTATATTTAACAAGGAAACATTATTTGTAAATAGCTTCCATCATCAAGCCATCAATACTTTAAGCCCCAATTTTATAGCTTCTATGCATTCCATCGACGGTCTTGTAGAAGCAATTGAGATTCCTGGTGATAGGTTTGTAGTAGGTGTCCAATGGCACCCTGAAATGATGGTTGATAAGTACCCCCTTTATTTAAATCTCTTTAAAAGTTTTATAAAATCATGTTCAACACCTAATTCTGATTAAATAGTAACTTAATTTCATAATTATTTAAGACCTTTATTATCATATATCGTAAAATTGTGATTTGTTTTACGATAATCAATCAATATTTTAAACTTATCAAATACAAAGAGGTTGACTTCTAAGATAGAAGTCAACCTCTTTATTAATTACATATCTATTTCTGGAAAATATATTTCTTCCCATTTCTCAAAACTGTCTTCTAATCTAGTGTAGAAGTGACTATTAATAGCTTCTTCCATTGCTTCATAATACCACTTGTCTTCTCCTAAATCAGGGAATACTTTTGAATTTTCCAAAATATTTTCTTTTTGAACTCTTCTTTCAAGAACATTATTTACTAAAGTAACAAATTCTGCTCTTGTAATTTCTTGGTTTGGTTTAAAGGTTCCATCTGGATATCCATTTAACCAACCTTTTTGTGCTGCAGAGTTGATATATTCATTTGCCCAATGCCCTTCTACATCTGAGAAGCTATTGCTTTCAAATGGGCTTAAATTATCAAATCTTGAAGCTATTGTTGCTAATTCAGCTCTTGTTATATACTTTCCAGGTTTAAAGCTACCATCTAAATAACCATCTACTATTTTACCATTAGCTAATGTTGCTATATGCTTAGCTGACCATCTTGACTCGTTAACATCATTAAAACCTTGTGCTGATGTTTTAATAGTTTCTCTGTAATCATTAGCAAGTAATCTGTAGAATACTGCGGCAACTTCTTCTCTTGTAACTTTTCCTTCTGGTCTTACAGTATTGTCAGGATATCCTTGAATATATTGAAAATGATCTTCTCTGTTTAACTCTGGTAATGTTTCTGGTATTTCTTCGTCAATAGTTTCTGAGCTTCCGCCACTTCCGCCACCTGAACCACCACCGCCTCCGCCAGAGGTTATCGCTGTAAAGTTTGCTGTATAAGTCGCTGCTTCATAAACACCTTCAACTGCTACCGGAATAAAGTTAGCACTTGTACTTACTACCACTCCATTTTTAGTCCAGTTTTTAAAAGTATATCCAGTATTTGCTGTTGCAATTGATCCTTTTGCAACTTCTGATATTCCTTCTATTATTTCAATAGTATTAGTAACTGTTCCACCTGTACCTGCAATATAGTTTATTGTTACATTTAATTCTTCTTCACTTGATGTATAAGTCGCTATTATTGTTGTATTTTGTATTACATTAGTATATTCTCCATTCCAACCTGCGAATGTATACCCTTCTCTTTCTGGTTCCGCTGGTGGAGTTGCATCTTCACCATATGCTACTTGTTCTGATTTTAAAGTAGACTCATTATAATCTAAAAATGTTACTGTATATACATTTTTTGCAAAGTTTGCTTTATAAGTTGCAGCTTCATAAATCCCATCTACTCTTACTGGTATAAAGTTTTCGTTTGTACTTACTATTACTCCGTCTCTAGTCCAGTTTTGAAAAGTATACCCTGTATTTGCTATTGCTTTTGATCCTAGCGCAACTTCTAAGATTTCTTCTATTTTTTCATTCGCATTAGTTACTGCTCCACCTATTCCTGCAATATAATTTATTGTTGGAAACTGATTTGATGTATAAGTCGCTATTACTGTTTCGTTTTTTGTAACACTGGTATATTTCCCATCCCAACCTGCAAATGTATAGCCTTCTCTTTCTGGGTCCTCTGGTGGTGTTGCATCTTCACCATATGCTACTTGTTCTGATTTTAAAGTAGACTCATTATAATCTAAAAATGTTACTGTAAATTGGTCTTTTCCAAAATTCGCTGTATATGTTGCATTTGCTTTTACATTAGTTTCACTTCTTGTTGCAACTGTGTTTTCATCACTCCACCCTACAAAATGGTATCCTTCATCTGGTGTTGCTGTTACTTCTGTTGTGCTTCCATTATATGACACTGTTTGTGGTGTTGTTCCTTCTATACTTCCATTTTCTCCTGCTATATATTCTACTTTGAATTCATCTTTTTCAAATGTTGCTGTATATGTTGCATTTGCTGTTACATTACTTTCGCTTCTTGCTACAAGTGTGCTTTCATCACTCCACCCTACGAAATGGTATCCTTCATCTGGTGTTGCTGTTACTTCTGTTGTGCTTCCATTATATGACACTGTTTGTGGTGTTGTTCCTTCTATACTTCCATTTTCTCCTGCTATATATTCTACTTTGAATTCATCTT